>Ga0207414_1001029_pt1 | contig 10807 bp, 8 predicted proteins | sample PonA231FremontCA_2_FD_187269 | JGI IMG/M metagenome (GOLD analysis project Ga0207414, IMG submission 187269) | Marine sediment microbial community from Fremont, CA, USA - Pond A23 Sediment 1 (SPAdes) | ecosystem: Environmental > Aquatic > Marine > Unclassified | place: USA: Fremont, California... | reverse complement strand
CTCGACTGACAATTATGGCTTAGGCCTGCTGGCCTGTATCGGCAATCAAGCCAGGGTGGTTAGTGGAGATGCTAAGGGTGCAGAAGGTTATGTTACCGGGCTCCATGGTGGGATTAATCATGTTTTAATTGATTTTGCTAAAGATGATCTGGAAGAGATGAAGGTCGGTGACGAGATTCTGGTTAAAGCTGCTGGACAGGGCTTAGAGCTGCTGGAGTATCCTGAAGTTAAGGTCTTTAATATTGCTCCTGAGTTATTAGAAAAGTTAGGGATTGAAGAAGAGGATGGTAAGCTTGCTGTGCCAGTTGCTGCTGAGATTCCTGGCCAGATCATGGGTTCTGGTATTGGCTCTTCAACTGTGGCCATGGGTGATTATGATATTACTACTGGTGACAGGGAGATTATGGAAGAGTATGGGATTGATCAGTTAAAATTAGGAGATATCGTTTATTTATCAAACTGTGATAATACCTATGGCCGGGAATATATTACCGGGGCTGGCAGTATTGGAGTTGTAGTCCACAGTGATTGTATTAAGATGGGGCACGGCCCTGGGGTAACAACTATTCTAACTTCAAAAGAATCCAAGCTTATACCTGTGATTGACCCTGAGGCCAATATTTCAAAATATATGGAGTCTTTAAAGAATGAATAGTGAGGCAATTAAGGATAGAGACGAGGTAGAAGAAAGAAAAGTATTTAAATATCTTAATAAGCCTGAATCAGTAAGGGAGAATCCGACCGGGCTAAGTATTTATTTTGCTGACAAAGAGGTTGAACTTGTCTGGTACCGGCCTGGAGTTGTTAGAGTTTTAATCGATGATAGAGATGATTTTAATAGAAAACCTTCCACGCCGGCGGTAGTTGCTGAGCATGAAGAGGTTAAGCTTGACTATCTTTATAATGAAGAGGAGGTTAGAGTTTTAGGGCCTGAGCTGGAAATTGGGGTTCAGTTGGATGAGTTTGGGCTGCTCTTTTTTGATAAAGACGATAATTTATTGCAGGCTGATTTTCCTGGCCAGGCCTATGGTTTTAACAGAGGAGAAGTTGAGATTAATAAGGTTTTAAAATCCAGGGAGAGAATCTATGGTCTAGGAGAGAAGACAGGATTTCTAGATAAGCGGGGTCAAAGCTATCAGATGTGGAATACTGACACCTTTGACCCCCATGTACCCTCCACAGATCCCCTCTATATTTCTGTTCCTTTCTATCTTTCCTTTGATGGAGAGTTGAGTTCAGGTATTTATTTTGATAATAGCTATAGGACAGAGTTTGATCTAGGAGCAGAACAGGAGGAGATGCTTTCAGTCCAGGCTGCTGGAGGCAGGATTGATTATTATTTTATGGCTGCTGAGAAAGCCAGAGATGTGGTCAAAAAATATACCTGGCTGACCGGGAGAACTCCTCTGCCACCATTATGGTCTTTAGGCCATCATCAGTCCAGGTATAGCTATTATCCTGAAGAGAGAGTTCATGAACTGGCCGATAGGTTTAGGGAAGAGGAGATTCCCTGCGATGTTATTCATCTTGATATCCATTATATGGATGATTATCGGGTCTTTACCTGGGATGAAGATAAGTTTCCAGAGCCAGCCAGGATGTTAACTGAGCTCGGTGATGCCGGGTTTAAGCTTGTAAATATAGTTGATCCTGGAGTTAAAAAGGATCCTGAATATAGTGTTTACCGTTCAGGCCAGCTCAATGATTTTTTCTGTCGCTATCTTGATGGTGAGCTTTATACTGGTGATGTCTGGCCTGGAGAGAGTGTCTTCCCTGATTTCACTGAAGAGGATGTTAGAAACTGGTGGCAGGATCTCCATCAGGAGATGATTGAGCAGGGGATTAAAGGTTTCTGGAATGATATGAATGAACCGGCAGTATTTAATGAGAATATGACCATGGATGAGATGGTTGAGCATAAGAATGACGGCGATCCTGGTCTCCATAAGAGGTTCCATAATCTTTATGGTTTATTTGAAGCGATGGCTACCAGTCAGGCGCTGGAAAAATTCTCAGCTGAGCGGCCTTTTGTTTTAAGCAGGGCAGCCTTTGCTGGAAGTCAGCGGTATTCAGCTGTCTGGACCGGTGATAATCGGAGTTTCTGGGAACATATTGAGCTTTCGATACCGATGATTACAAACCTAGGAATTAGTGGGCTTGGTTTTGCCGGTTGCGATATTGGCGGTTTTACCGGGGATAGCTCTGGAGAATTACTGACCCGCTGGTATCAACTGGCTGCCTTTATGCCCTTTTTTCGTAACCATACAACTATTGGTTCCAGGGAACAGGAACCCTGGGCCTTTGGTGAACCCTATACCAGTATTATCAGGGAATATATTGAATTAAGATATCATTTTTTACCTCAGATTTATAAATTATTCCATGAGCAGAGCAGGACAGGTTTACCTGTCTGGCGACCGTTATTCTTCCATTATCAGGATGATGAGAAAACCTATAATCTAAGCGATCAGGTTTTAGTTGGCGATAATATAATGCTGGCCCCTGTGATGAGGCCAGATAGAAGAGAGAGACTTGTTTATCTACCGGCAGGCAACTGGTATGATTTCTGGTCTGGAGAGTTATATGAGGGAGGACGCTCTCATCTTTATCAGGCAGAACTTGATAGGCTTCCTTTATTTATACAGGCAGGAAGTTCATTTGTTACAATGGAACCGGTCCAATATATTGAGAACAGTTTCAGTGATTTAACCTTAAATATTGTGCTTGTTGAGGATGATTTTCAGTTTAGAGATAATATCTATGAAGATGATGGGATCAGCTTTGACTATCAGAATGGGGCTTATAATTTAACTGAATATAAAGTCTCTGCAGATGAGAATGGAATTAAAGTTGAATTTATCAATAAAAAAACAGGATATGATTCTGGGCTTGATAATATTCAGGTTAGAATATTGAATCTGGATTATGATGGAGTTAAGGTTACATTTAATGGTAATGTTCTGAGTTCTAACGACTATATTTATCAGGATAAGGATTTGATTATATCTCTGCCATATCAACAAGAAGGGGTCATGAATATTTTAGCGCTTTAAGATGTTAACTCCTTGACAAAAATGATTACTAGTGATATTATTAAAGCGAGTGAGATTTTTAAAATTTGTATATCTTATATAATAATGTCACAGAAAGAAAAGGAGTGATGTCTATGGTTAAGAATGATATGACCGCAGAAAATCTGAGGTCAGCTTATGGCGGAGAAAGTCAGGCTTATCAGAGATATATGGTCTGGGGAGATAAGGCAATAGATGATGGTTTTCCAAATGTAGGTATTCTTTTTGAAGCAATTGCTTTTGCAGAACAGGTTCATGCATCCAATCACTTTAAAGCATTAGAAAATGTTAAAGGTGATCATTTAGTTGCATCTGGAGCTGTTTTTGGTTTCGGTGATACTGTAGAAAATCTTGAGGGAGCTATTGCAGGTGAAGATCATGAGATAGAGCAGATGTATCCTTCTTACTCAATAGTTGCTAAAAACCAAAAAGAAAATGATGCGATTAAATCTTTTCATTATGCTTTAGAGGCTGAAAAAGCCCATTCTAAACTTTTTAATCAGGCCAAGGATGCTGTTGAAGAGGGTAATGATCTTGAACTGGAAGAGGTCAATGTCTGCAGCGTCTGTGGCTATACTATAAAGGATGAAATGCCAGACTATTGTCCAATTTGTGGCGAGCCAGAAGAGAAATTTGAGACTTTTGTTTAAAATATTTACTTAAGAACAAAAATTATTAGGGGGTTATATTAAATGTCAAAATATGAAATCAAAACACTTGTTAACCATGATGATAAGACTGCTCTTGAAAAGAAGCATGTTCCTCACTTTACCGCTCCAGACAAAGTAAAAAAAGGAGAACTTTTTGAAGTTACCGTTGAAATGGGTAAAGAGATTGATCATCCGATGGAAGAAGGACATTTTATTCAGTATGTAGAGCTATATGCTGATTATTTCCAGCTTGCCAGAGTAGATTTCACCCCTGAAGTTAAGGCAGAGGCTACTTTACAGATTAAATTAGAAGAATCCTGCACTTTAAGAGCTTTCGAAAGCTGTAATCTTCACGGTCAGTGGGAAGCCAGTAAAGAGATTACTGTAGAGTAATAAATTTTAATAGAATATAAATGACCCCCGGTGCTTGCCGGGGGTTTTATATCTTGAACTTAATTATTAGGGGTTGAAATTTATGGCAGTTAAATCAAAAATTGTAGTAGTTGGAGGAGCAAATATTGATATTAAAGGTTATTCTGCAAATACTTTTCAACAGGGCAGCTCAAATAGTGGTATAATAAAGGAAAGTTCCGGTGGGGTAGCCAGAAATGTTGCTGCAAATCTTGGATATTTAGGCTGTCAGGTGAAATTATTAACGACTGTTGGTAATGATTATAGAGGAGAAAAATTAATAGCTGATACAGGAAAAAGTGGAGTTGATCTGGAATATATAAAAGTAATAGATGACTATGCAACAGGAACATATCTGGCAGTTATTGATGCAGATGGTGAACTGGTTGGGGCAATTAATTCAATGGAGATTATTGAGGGGATTGACTCAGCTTATTTAAAAGAAAACCTGGCTATATTAGATTCAGCTGACTGGATATTTATTGATACTAATTTAAATAGGGAGATTATATCCTGGCTGCTTAATAAAGGTTTTTCTGGTAAAATTATAATCGACCCAGTCTCAATAGAGAAATCCAGCAAAATAAAAGATGAATTAGCAAATATAGATATTTTAACTCCAAATTTAATCGAATTCTGCTATTTATATGAGCTGGATTCTTCTAAAGTAAGGAAATTTAATTCTGAAAGAGAGATTTCAGAATTACTGAGGCTGATAGCTTTTAATAGAAAAAAGAAAAGTCCTGGGACAGAATTGATAATTACCTTAGGTGCTGAAGGTGTTATTTATTCAGGGCCGGAGCAAACCTTCAGGGAATCTGCGATCGATTTAAATGATAAAATAATTGAAACTACTGGTGCTGGCGATGCTTTAAATGCCGGGATTATTTATGGTTTAAGTCGATTAAAATCTATTAAAGAAGCTGTTAAAATTGGCCAGGAGATGGCTGGATTGAATATTCTTGCCGATGACACAGTTCGAACTGATAGTTTTAAGAAATTAAAAGAAAGAGGTGTGCTATAATTATGTCTGAATTAATTAAGATTGCTCCAAGGATTGAAGAGTCGAAATATCAGCATAAGCCGGTTGTGGCTTTAGAATCTACGATAATTACTCATGGGATGCCTTACCCGGAGAATGTTGAGACTGCCCTGGAAATTGAAGATATCATTAGAGAAATTGGTGCTGAACCAGCAACTATTGCTATAATTAATGGCAAAATAAAAGTAGGGTTAACTAAAGAGGAAATCAAGGAGCTAGCTGAAACTGATCAGGAGGTTCAAAAGGTCAGTAGAAGAGATCTGGCCTGGGTTACTTCTATGGGTAAATATGGTGCTACAACTGTTGCTGGAACCATGGCTATTGCAGCCAGGGCTGGAATCAAATTTTTTGTGACAGGTGGTATTGGTGGTGTTCATCGGGGAGGCAGTGATTCTTTTGATGTATCTGCTGATATTACTGAACTAGGAAGAACTCCAGTTACAGTGATTGCTGCAGGTGCCAAGGCGATTCTAGATCTACCTCTGACCTATGAAAAACTTGAGACTGAAGGTGTTCCAGTAATTGCTTATAGAACAGATGAAATACCGGCATTTTATTCAAGATCAAGTGGGCTTAAAGCACCGATTCGTCTCGATACTGCCAGGGATATTGCTAAGTTAGTGGCAGCCCAGGAATCACTGGATTTAGATAATGGTATTTTAGTGACTAACCCAATTCCTGCAGAGGATGAAATTCCTGCCAGAAAGATCAATCCTAAGATTATTGAAGCTGTTAAGGAAGCTGAAGATAAGGGAATTACAGGCAAAGATATCACTCCCTTTTTGCTGGATAGAATTAAAGAAATCACTGAGGGGAGAAGTCTTGAAGCCAATATTTCACTGGTGAAAAATAATGCTAGATTAGGGGCAGAGATAGCCCTTGCCCATAAACAATTTTTAGCTGCTGGCTATCAATTATAAAGGGAGGTTGCTGAGATGAGTAATAATGAGATTAAATTAGATTATAATAATATGATGGTAGACAAGATAGGAAAAGAACAGGGGATTAGTTTTAAAGAGATAGAAAATTTAAAGAAGGCTGCTGAAGCTGCCCATAGGAAGATAGTTGACTCCAAACCTGGTTTTAGGGAACTGCCTGATAATCAGGCTGAAATCGTTAAAGAAATTAATGAGTTTGTGGAAGCTAACCTGGATAAATATGATAATTTTGTTGTGCTAGGAATCGGAGGCTCGGCCTTAGGGAATATTGCCCTGCAGACAGCCTTAAATAACCCTTATTATAATCTGAATAAAGAGTATAGAGCTGGGCACCCCCGGATGTTCTTTCCTGATAACGTCGATCCTGATAGGTTTAAGAGCCTGCTGGAAACTCTGGATTTAAACAGGACCCTATTTAATGTAATTTCTAAATCTGGAAGTACTGCTGAGACTATGAGCCAGTTTTTGATTGCCAGGGGTCAGGTGGCTGAAGATTTAGGCGAGGATGCTATTAAAGATCATTTCTTAGCCACAACTAGCAGGGATTCTGGCTTTTTAATTGAAATAGCTGAGCGAGAGGGTATGCCTAGATTTTATATCCCTGATAATGTTGGGGGCAGGTTCTCTGTATTGACTCCAGTAGGTCTGATTTCAGCTGCATTTGCTGGGATTGATATTGAAGAGCTATTGGCTGGAGCAAAGGCTATGAAAGCAAGGACTAATACTTCTGATATTTGGAATAATCCTGCCTATATGCATGGAATTCTGCAGTATCTTGCCTATAAAAAGGGAAAGACTATCTCAGTGATGATGCCCTATAACCATGGTTTAAAGGATTTTGCTGACTGGTATAGACAACTCTGGGCTGAATCATTAGGTAAAGAGGTTGACCAGGAAGGTAATACTGTTAATCTTGGGCCGACTCCTGTTAAGGCTTTAGGAGCTACTGATCAGCATTCCCAGGCTCAGTTATATATGGAAGGGCCCTTTGATAAGTTGATCACCTTCTTAGAAGTTGAAAACCATAAGCAGGATATTGATATTCCTGCAGAATATCAGGATTTAGATGGAGTTAATTATCTAGGAGGCCACAGCCTTGAAAAGCTAATTAATACTGAAAAGAAGGCTACTGAGCTTGCTTTAACCAGGAGAAATAGGTTGAATAATACAATTGTATTTCCAGAGTTGAATGAGTATACTGTTGGCCAGTTTATTTATATGCTGGAACTGGAAACTGCCTTTGTAGGAGAATTAATGAATATTAATGCCTATAATCAGCCAGGTGTTGAATTAGGCAAGCATTATACCTATGGTATTCTTGGCAGAGCTAATTACGAAGCTAAAGCTGAAGAATTTGCCAGTAGACCTGAGGCAGATTCTGATTTGATTATATAAAGGAGTGCATACTAGATGTCTAATTGGTGGAAAGATGGTATTATCTATCAGATATATCCAAAGAGCTTTCAGGATTCAAATGGAGATGGGATAGGTGATATTCCTGGTATAATATCAAGGCTTGATTATTTAGATTATTTAGGGATTGATATGCTCTGGATAAGCCCTATTTATGAGTCGCCAGATGCAGATAATGGTTATGATATTAGCGATTATTATAAGATCAGGCCTGAATTTGGGACCGAGGAAGATTTTGAAGAATTGTTGAAGGAAATGCATCGCCGGGATATTAGATTGATCTTAGATATGGTTGTTAATCATACCTCAGATGAACATGACTGGTTTCAAAAGTCAAGGAAAGACCCAGCTGGTCCCTATGGAGACTTTTATCACTGGCACTCAGGTAAAGAGGGAGAACTACCCTCTAACTGGGGATCGTTTTTTGGTGGGCCGGCCTGGTCCTGGGATCAGCTCCGCCAGGAATATTATCTCCATTTATTCCATGAAAAACAGCCGGATTTAAACTGGGAAAACAATCAAGTTAGGCAAGAGATTTATAAGATGATGAGGTACTGGCTTGATAGGGGTGTTGATGGGTTTCGCCTGGATGTAATTAATCTTCTTGCTAAAGCCGATGGTTATCCAGATGGCAAGGTCTATCAAGGTCAGAAATATGGGGACGGAGTTCCTTATTTTACTAATGGTGATAGATTAGAAAAGTATCTGGCAGAAATGAATGACCAGGTTTTTCGTCATTATGATATGGTTACTATCGGAGAGACGATAGCAACAGATGCCAGTCAGGCTAAAACCTTTATTAGTTCAGAAAATCATCCCCTGGATATGCTTATTCATTTTGAGCATATGTCTGTTGACCATGGAGATAGCAAATGGGATAAAGCTGAATTTGATCTGGTAGATTTTAAAAATATAATTGATGATTGGGATCAAGAGATCCGACCTGAGGGCTGGAATGCTTTTTACCTTAATAATCATGACCAGCCCAGGGCAGTAAGCCGTTTTGGTGATGTTGGAAATTATCATTACCAGTCTGCTACTATGTTAGCCACAATGCTTTTGACATTACCTGCTACTCCCTTCATCTATCAGGGAGAAGAGTTAGGAATGACTAATTATGAATTTACAGATTTTGGTGAATTAAGAGATGTTGAATCAACTAATTATTACAAGAGTAAAATCGAAATAGAAGCTGAAAATAAAATTTTTAAAAGAATTTCTGAAATAGGGCGGGATAATTCCAGGACCCCGGTCCAATGGTCCCAAGAAGATAATGCTGGTTTTACAGATGATAAACCCTGGATTAAAATAAATCCTAATTATAAAACTATTAATGTGAAACACCAGAGGGATGATAAAGGTTCAATTTTGAGTTATTATAGAGAGATGATAGAATTTAGAAAAAGTAATCAGGCATTAATATCAGGCTCTTTTGAACAAATTGCTGCCGATGATGAAGAAATCTTTGCCTATTGGAGGAGATTAGAGGAGGATAGCTATCTCATTTTACTAAACTTTTCTGATAAAGAACAGAGTTTTTTAGCTGATTCGTTCTGTTCTATCTTAACTTATATTCAGGGCAATTATTTTGCTCAGGCTGAACATCCCGATAATTCTCTTCCGAATTTAAAACCTTATGAAGCAAGAATTTATAAGCAATCATATTAATTTTGATCTATTCAGGAGGCTATCAGCATGTCAGGAGATAAAGTTACAGATTTTAAAAAATTTGAAACTGACCAATTATTTGGCCTTGAATTATTTACAGAGAAAAAACCTAAATCAAGGCTTATTCGAGATATAAATAATCAGTTAAAAAATTCAATAACAAAATGGTCAACTGATAGTCATAATGTCTTAGTTGATTTTATTGATTTTCAGAAAAGGGAAAATAGCTACTATTTAATGTCTGAATCAATAGGTTGGGATAGTTATCTTGAGTCTGAAGCTGGAGGTTTGGAATTATCCAAAGTATTAAAATGGTGGGAAGATTTATTAGAAGCATTAATTGAAATTAGACCCTGGGAAAAAGGCTGGTATATTTTAACATTAGAAAATTTAAGATTAAAAAATAATGATGAAATCAGATTAATAACTGAACCCTTTGAAGAAATAATAACAAAATATAATCTACAGGAAAGAACTCTTGATTTTAATTCCTATAGAGCTCCAGAGGATATTAATGGCGAGAAATCTAAGCTTGGTGAAAAAACAACAGTTTTTAGTCTTGGAGTTATCGTTTATTTATTGATAACCGGAGAGAATCCCTATGCTGGCAGAGATCAAACTGACACCCTGGATAGGATTCTTGGAGGGCGGAGGTTGGCTCCAGGAATACTTAGATCAGAACTTCCAGAAGAAGTAAGTGGTTTAGTAAATAGTTGTTTGAATCCTGACCCGAATAAAAGACCAGACATTAAATTTTTACTCAATGAAATAAATAATATTAAGTTAAATAAAGTAATAGAAAAAGCTGATACTGAAAAAGCAAAAAATAATAATAGAAAAAAACAGAGATTTCAATTAAAACAAAAAATTATTTATAATTTTAAGCAGCGCTGGCAGGTTTTAGGTTTGTTTTTAATATTAGCAATTGGGCTTCTGGCAATTTTCTTTACAACTGGAACAGAAGAGATCGTGACTTCAAATCATCAGCCCCATGAGGTTGTAGAAATATTTTATCAGGCGATTGATGATAAAAATGTTACAAAGCTGGATGATACAAATTCAATGGATTTAGGGCAGTTAAGAAGAATGGTTACAGAAACCCATGTGCTTGAAACAGTAAGAAACTTTTATGATTTGCAAAGATCTTCTGAAGATGTTGAAGAGAAGCAGGGAGAAGATATTGAGATCTCTTTAGAAGATGACCCAGAATTAGAGCTTGATTCAGATTTAGAAGAACCAGATAATATTCTTGATCAAGAACTTCCTGATATTGGTGCAGATTTTGATATACCTGAAGATAACCAGCAGGATGCTTTTTTTGGAATAGAAGCTTTAGCACTAGATTATCTGCAAGAAAATGATGAGGTTATTATTGAAGCAAACTATAATTTTTTCATAAATTCTGAAAATGGGAGGATCGACTGGCAGGCAAAGGATTATTTAAGACTTAATAAAGTTGATCAGCGCTGGCAGATAATCGGTATTAGAGGGTTTATAGAAGATATAATTAAAGGAGAATTTGGAGATATTTAATATGAAAGGGGTCTCTTATGTTTGATTTAGATTATAAACAGGTAACAGAATATTTAACTGGTTGGCTAAGAGAAAAGATTA
>Ga0207414_1001028_pt1 | contig 10813 bp, 10 predicted proteins | sample PonA231FremontCA_2_FD_187269 | JGI IMG/M metagenome (GOLD analysis project Ga0207414, IMG submission 187269) | Marine sediment microbial community from Fremont, CA, USA - Pond A23 Sediment 1 (SPAdes) | ecosystem: Environmental > Aquatic > Marine > Unclassified | place: USA: Fremont, California... | reverse complement strand
CGTGTCAAGTGTGTCGAGTGTGTCGAGTGTTATCCGAACCATTTGCACGCTTCGAGATAGCACTCGACGCAGTGGTGTGTGAGAGAAGCAGCGATTCTGGAGTCCGGCTACAGCCTATTATCCCAGATAACACTCGACACGGTGGTGTGTGGGTACTCCCACTAACGCGGGGTGTACTTGAAACTCACCTAAGAACACTCGACACGGTGGGGTGAGAAACCGCATGTTCGGCTACGATCTGAGTGCGGCAGTGATCCCGCGAGCGACACACGCGCCGTCGGAAGTTGCGAAGGCGGCTAGTGTCTCAGACACGAGACGGACGCTCGCGACCTCAGTCGTTGGTCTCCGACTCAGCACCGAGATACGGCTCACACACGAGTTCGACGCCCGCCTCGAAGTCGACCGCGGGCTCCCAGCCGGTCGCCTCGTGGAACTGCGAGTAGTCGGCCATCGTGTCGTGGACGTAGTCGTCGAAGGGGGTCTCGACGTACACCGGGTCGACGTCGGTGCCGAGCGCGTCGTTGATCATCGCGACCATCTCGTTGAACGAGTACGCCTCCTCGGTGCCGACGTTGTAGACGCCCGTCAGCTCGTGGTCGGCGGCGAGTTCGCAGGCGCGGGCGACGTCCGAGACGTGGGTGAAATCGCGGGTCTGCGTGCCGTCGCCGAACAGCTCCGGAGCCTCGCCTGCTGCGACCCTGTCGGCGAACTGCGCGACCGTGTTCGCGTACTCGCCTTTGTGTGCCTCGTTGCCGCCGAACCCCTGGTAGACGGAAAAAAAGCGGAGGCCAGCCATCGCCATCTCGTGGTGGTTGGCGTAGTACTCGGCGTAGCGCTCGCGGGCGAGCTTCGAGGCCTCGTAGGCGGTGTGGGCCTCCACGTCCATGTCGACGGGCGAGGGCTCGGTGCGGCTCCCGTAAATGGAGGAGGTGGAGGCGTAGACGACGGTGTCACAGCCCGCCTCGCGGGCGCGCTCGACGGTGTTGACGAACCCCTCGACGTTGACGCGGCAGCCGCGCTGGGGGTCCGACTCGTGCATGTTCCGCGAGGAGAGCGCGGCGAGGTGAAAGACGACGTCGACATCGACCGGGAAGTCGCCGTCGACGACGGAGGCCTCGACGAACTCGACCTCGGGATCGAGGTTCTCGGGCGTGCCGAGGTAGGTGTCGTCGACCGCGATCACGTCGTTGTCGGCGGCGAGGCAGTTCGCGAGGTTCGAGCCGATAAACCCGGCACCGCCCGTAACGAGGACACGTTTATCATTCATACGTACGTCTCCTCGGAGATGTCGGTTTAGCGCTTCGGTTCTCTCTGCTTGTCGTTCGTTTCGGACCGTCAGACTCCGCCTCTGTCAACCGCCTCGGGGTCAAGCCCCGAGGCTTGTCAGTGGACTCCCGTTCTACCCGAGCAATTCGGTAGGCGTGTACTCGCCGTTCACGTTCAACGTCCCTGACTTGAGGGCCAGTTGACTGGTGGCCCATCCACCACGAGACTTCTGCCCGCGATGGATATACCCGTAGTATCGGTTGGCGATGTTCTTCGCCCCGTTGTAATCCGCGTTCAGCTCATACCCACATGATTGGCACTCGAACGACTTGTCGTCACGATTATCCTCGTGAGTAAACCCACAGTGCGAACACCGCTGACTCGTGTACGCGGGATTCACCATGTCCACGAATAACTCGGTGGATTCGACCTTGTACTCCACGAGTTCCACGAACTTCGCGTAGGCCCACTGCTGGAACTTCGACCCGTTGGCGATGTTCCCGCGGATGTGGTCAAGGTTCTCGAAAATAATGCCGTCTTCATCCGCGTCGTGGGCTTCTGCGATGAGGTCGTTCGCTCTGTCGTGCAACCAGTCCAGCGACCAATCCGAGAATCGACTGCCGATGGACTGAATCGTGAGGTGGGCCGATCGCGTGCCCGTCTGTTGTAGTTTGCCACGGCGTTGTTCGTACTGGTCGCGCTTGTGGGTTAGGAGGTCTGCACTACCGATGAACGCTCCGGTGCTGGTGACGGCGAACGCGCCAGTCACGTTCAAGTCCACGCCGAGAACCACTCCGTTCTCGGTGGCGTCATTATCGTGACCGGCTCCTTGGCGTTCCGTTCCGTCACCCGTGTCGTCGGGATTCTTCAAGATGACGTGCAGGTAGAACGTGTCTTTCTGCTCGTCGTACTGGAGCGTGGCACTCGATGCATCCCAGTCGTCGCTCTCGTAGTACCGCCCGAACAGCGTGTCTTCTCGTCCCTCTTCGGGTGGGAGGACGTACTCGCAGGTGACCCTGCCGTTCGGCGTGGAGAGCGTGGCGTGGTCGTCGTTGAACGACGCGGAGCGTTTGTCGTACACGACGCTCCACGAGTCGAACTCTGGTTGACTCGTCGTTTCGCCCTGGTTTAGCTTCTCCACACCTGCATCGACGGCTTCGATGGCTCGGCGGATGCCTTTTTATACGAGGTTGGCGGTGAGGTCGGTTTCCTCGCTCAACTCGCTGTAGAGGGCGTTTTCGGCGGTGCTCTTGCTGGTGATGCAGAGGTCGTCGTAGCGCCACGCCCATTCGCTGGTGCGGTTGGCACAGTGCAGGAATTGGTCTTTGGTTTGATGGAGGTCGCCACGACGCTCTTCGGGTGTGTCGAGTTTGATGGGTACGGTGCGTCGCGGCGCGTCGTCCATCTGTAATTCACACTTACACCTGTTGCTTAATGAGGGTTAATGTGTGAGGTGGGGGAGTCGGCCCTGCTATCGGGCGTGGTGAGTTTCATCAAGTGTCGGCTTCCTCCCCGACCTCAAGGGTCGGGGCATCCGCCTCGTACCACCTGTGAACACACCAGCATCAGCCGTCTGATCTGCTGGTTCACACGCCTGATCGGCGTGGTTCCGCTTTTTCTGGTTGCCTCGCCGCAATCGCCTCTAGTCTTGTAACGACATGAGCTCGCTCATGTCGAGGGCGACAATCGCGAATTTGATGCTAAAGGGATCCAATACGCCGATAGGGGGAATCGGCACGATCCGATCGAATCCATCATCATATCTTATCGTGATCAAATCACATAGATCCGGCGAGGTGATCCGATGAGCACGCCAGACGACGCCAACACTAACGGCGGCGGCGAGGAGTACGGCGAAGCCGAAATAAAGTATTAGATACTCAATATTCAAAGCCGAGATATGAGTTAGTTGTGTCCACAACGTACTCAATCTTCATACCGATCATCGCGGTGGTCACGCAGTTCGATGTGACTCGGAGTTAGCCGTCGACGCTCGCGTCGTCCACCCGCTCGTCGTTTTCTTCTGACAGCGCGTCGGCGAGCATCCCAGCGACGTCGAGCTGCTCCAGCGCCTCGCGCGCCTGTTCGGTGTGTTTCCGTTTCTCTTCGGGCTGGTTCGCCGCGAGCGTCCCTAAATCTGCTGCGATCCGGGCCCGTTCGTCGTCGAGGTCGGCCATTCCCAAGCCAACCGCGAGCAGGTTGAACGCGTCGGCGGCTGCGATCCGGACGCGGCCGTCGGGATTGTCGAGCGCGTTGAGGAGGACCGCGACGTACCGGTCACGCTGGGCGGCGACGTCAGTCTGGAACGCCTCATCGATGTCGAGCCCGTCGACGCCGCCGAGGGCCCGCTCAACGCCCAGGTACGCCTCGCGAAGGACGCGGACGACCGACTGCCGGACGTATCCATCGTCTGAACCTGCGAAGACAGGCCGGCACGCGTCGAACAGGTCGTCGTACAGCCGGTAGCGCTCGCTCGCGTCGAGGTCGTCGATCGCGTTGAGGATGTGGTTCGTCTCGTCGGTGTCGCCCGTGGCGAGTCCGTCTGCAACTGCATCCGGGTCGAGTGTCATAGTCGGTCGGTGGTGTTCCGTGTTGTTGGAACTGCCGACCAGTCGCGGTCGCGTCTCAGCGTCTCTGTGAGACGACTCCCGTTCTCGAAGCTTCCATCCGAAAGCGAGCACGTCCAGCACGCGCAGAGAGGACCGTGATTTGTATTCGCCACTAATTGAATAGTCTACAGCAGATTTATTTCGTTTGAGCGTGAGTATATACTCATGACCGCCGGCGATCCACCCGCGAACCTCGAGCTTGCGTCGGGATTCAGCGAGGAGCTCACAGCCGCCCCAGCCGACGAGCGGGTGTACCGCGTCGCGCTCCAGCTGTACGACCCCGCGGGCGTCCCGGAGATCGCGGAGCGCGCGTCCTGTGCACCGGACACCGCCCGCCGACATCTCAGCCGACTCGCCGATATCGGCGTTGTCGATCTCGTCTCCGACACGCCGGCCACGTACGTGCGGAACGAATCGTATTTCGAGTGGCGTCTCCGCGATCGCCTCGGAGAGCAGTCGATGAGCGATCTGCGTGAAACGCTCGGTGAACTCACCGCCGAAGAGCGGGCGTTTCGAGAGCGGTTCGGGGTGGAAGGGCCGAGTGCGGTCAACGCGCTCGATCACGCCGACTACGACGACATCGAAGACGTCTGGCTCGCGTTGAGCGAGTGGCGAACGGTTCGGAGACGGATCGAACGATTGGAAGCGATTCGACAGGAGCGTGCCGGCGACTCGTCGTTCGAGGGGGAACCGGCGGAACCGTGAGTGATACGGACGGGTCTCGCACCGTCGACGAAGCGACGCTCCGATACATCGGCCGACTACTCGGACGGCAAGACGCTGTCGAGGCGACATCGCTGTTTCCGGCCACCAAACCCGAGACGCTCGTCGTTCGGCTCGATACAGAGGGGTACCCGGCTGACATCGATGAGATATCCCTCGAAATCCGTGCCTACACGAACGGTGAGTTCCACGTCTCGTACCTCGAGGCGTTCGCGGGCGACCGGCGTCGGTGTCGCTGGGACAGACACGACCAGCCCCATAACGCACGCGATCACTTCCATCCGCTTCCGGATGCCCGGACGGACGCGGCAGTCGACCGGACCTATCCGACAGACCTCACGCGTGTGCTCGAAACGACGGTTCTCCCGTGGGTTCAGAACCGACTCGGCACGCTCTGGCGCTGATCGGTGCTCCAACGAAACACACTCATCCCCCTGTGCACGTTCCGTCACATATGGATGACGACTGGATCGCCGCCGACGACTGGTGGACGATCGTCGCCAACGTGCCGATCGTCTCCGTCGATCTCGTGATCAAGCGCGACGGCGGCGTGGTGCTCGGACGGCGGACGAACGAGCCGGCGAGGGGGTACTGGTTCATCCCTGGCGGGCGCGTGCTGAAAGGCGAGACGCGACGCGAGGCAGTCGGCCGGGTCGCCGCCGAGGAACTCGGGATCGAGGTCGGGATCGTCGAGTCGCTCGGGGCGTTCGAGCGTCTGTACGACACGTCGGACGTGTCGGGCGTCGACTCGAAACACTACCTCGCGAACGGGTACGTGATAGACGTCGTCGACGGCCAGCCCGAACCGGACGACCAGCACGACGCGTTTCGAGTGTTTCGGTCGCCCCCGGAGCCGTGTCACGAGTACGTCCGGGCGTACGTCAAGGGGGCCACAACGGTGAGCGGCCGGTCCTAAGGATCGGTTCGACCGTTAGTGGGCACCGTCACCAGGTCAACCCCTCGTACGTGATCCCATCTCGCCGCTCGACGATCCGTCGGCCGTCGACGACGACGGGGTCGGCCATCGCGTCGAACTCCTCGTCCAAGGCGGCGAACTCGTCCCAGTCGGTGACGACGACCGCGCCGTCGGCGCTGTCGAGCGCCGCCGCAGCGGAGTCCGCGTACGTCACGCCGTCGACGTAGTTCGGGGCGTTCTCCATCGCGACCGGGTCGTAGGTGGTTACCGTCGCGCCGCGCGCCTGGAGGTGGTTAATTACCGGGATCGCCCGCGAGTTCCGCATGTCGTCGGTGCCGGGCTTGAACGCGAGCCCGAGCACGGTGATTTTAGCGCCGTCGAGACCGACGTGGTCGGCGAGGAGATCGATCAAGCGCTCGGGCTGTCCGTCGTTGAGTTCGACCGCCGCGTTGAGCACCGCCGGATCGTACCCGCGCTCCTCAGCGGCCGCGATGATCGCAGCGACGTCCTTGGGAAAGCAGTTGTGAACAACGAGACCATCCGTCGTCACGAACGTGTGATCGTCAGCGATCTCAAGAGAGTACACGTCTGTCGTCGTCTCCTCGACGGTGCTGTCACGGATGGGGACTGACGTGAAGCCGCCGTCTGCCGTGTGCCCGGTCGGCGCGATGTCTCGATCATACTCGGCGAGTCGGTCGTCAATCCGGTCCCGCTCTTCCGGCAGAAACATCGCTTTCAATCGCACAATCTGTCGTTTTGAGCTCACACGAAGAAAATGAGCCGGCTGCGTCGCCTTTGCTGATGTCGAGGTTTTGTAGCTCGGAACGATACCGAGACTGTGTAAGAGTAGCGTCATCCCGTCAATGAGCTCCTCACTTACCGACCCGTACTCGTAGACGACGGCGTTCGAGTGATTGGGATACGCGACGTGACCGTCGCCCCGGAACAGTCCCGAAAGGAGTGCGACGCGTTCGTCGGCTGTCGCTTGAAATGCTGTGTCAGGAACAGCAGCGGAGTAGGAGCCAGTCCCACACCCGAGCCACTCGAGGAACTCGGCGAACACACGGCTGGAAACGGTGATCGCCGTCGCGGTCTCCTGGTGTGTCGTTCGATATCGGATACCCAGCCGCTCGTAGTACGACTCCACATCGCAGACGTACTCCGGCTCATCGGTGGGATGAAAACTCAACTCTGCTCGCCGTCGCGTCGTAGAGCCGCGGCCGGAGGTGTCGTCGTTGATGTGTCCCTCACTGAGATAGTAGCCAATGAACCGCCAGAACTGTTCGTCGACAGGAATGATCGCCGGGATGTACGTCTGTCCGCCGCCTCGCGTCGTGTACAGCGAGAGGTCTGCCCTGTCGACTGGAAGCTTCTCCTCGTAGTCGAGGAACACGTCGAGGGGGAGATAATTATCGCGAACGAGGTCCCGGACCTTGTGATAGCTGAACTGTTGGTTGTACTCCCGGAGCGTCTCGTACAGTTCCTCTTTGACCGTCTCAAACGATGTCGATGGTTTCAGATAGACGCGGTCGTTCTCAAAGGCGGACGACGCATCGATAATGTCGATGAGATCAAAGGTTGAGACGGGGTCGCTCGGGATATTGGCCACCACGGGCAGCGAATCACCCGCTTCGAGCGCGTCGGCTGGCTTAACGGTGGTTTCGTCGCCGTTAAGCGTGAGCATAGGATGATCATGAGTGACGGTTACGCGCTTGTTCATCTTTGTCCGAATCGTGTGGAGCGGGCCCTCGTACTCCCGGCGTGTCGCCGCATGGACCGGGTTGAACGCGAACTTTCCATCAGCGGACCGACTGAGGACGGAGACATTCTCAAGCGTCCCTTCGGAGACGTATCGCTCGAAGAACTCGGCGAGCGTGAGGTGTTTCGTTCCTGCGTCGTCTCTTGCGACAACGTGCTGGTCGCCCGTGAGGCAACTCCCGCCCCACCCCACGCCGCTCTGGAGAAACTGCTCGCTGATGCGGTCGTCGAGGCCGATCGCGTCGGCGACCTCGTACGCGTCGATGCCGAGCCGCTTGCAGATGTTCCCGATGTCGTTGATGAGGCTGACCTTCGCCGCGAGGAAGCTGTTGTTGGCGTACTTGATCATCTCGGCCGTCCGGGTGTCGGTCTCGACGACCGGCGCGTCGGCCGCCTCGACGAGCGGGTCGAAGACTTCGTGCATGTCCGCGAGTGCGCGGTCGTCGTCGGCCCCGAGGACGACCTTGTCCGGGTTCAGGAAGTCGTCGACGGCGGTCCCCTCGCGCAGGAACTCCGGGTTCATGCCGACGCCGAACGCCTCGCCGGCGGTCTCGTCGCTTTCGGCTTCCAGAATGGGCGTGATGACGTCCTCGGTGGAGCCGGGGACGACCGTGCTCTTGACGACGACGGTGTGCCAGTCCGACTTCGTGGCGAGCGTCTCGCCGAGCTGCGTCGCGGCCGCCTCCATGATCGAGAGATCGATGCTGCCGTCGTCGTTCTGCGGGGTCGGCAGACAGAGGAAGGTGACGTCGGTGTCGAGCACGGCCGCGTAGTCGGTGGTCGCCCTGAGGCGACCGGTGCCGTCGAGGCCGGCGTGGGCAGCGACGAGGTCGTCTAAGCCCGCCTCGTGGATGGGCGCGTCGCCGTCGTTGATCGTCGCGACGATCTCCTCGTCGACGTCGACGTTGACGACGTCGTGGCCGAGGTCGGCGAAACAGGCCGCGACGGTGGTGCCGACGTAGCCGCTGCCGATGATGGAGAGACGCATATCAGGTGTTCGTTCGCAGATGGGGAACAAGAAACGTCTGGTCGGGGTCTACCCGGGCGACAGTGCGATTCAGACGGGCTCTCTGTGTTTCGCATCCGTCTACCACGAGGGGATCACCGTCTCACAGAATCACTGTCTCGATCTCGTCAAGATCCGCAAAATCCGGGTCGCCGGAATAGAGCGTCTCACACTCGTCGTGTGCGACGGCAGTTGCGAGATGGATGGCGTCCGCGTACGACAGCTCCCGTTCACCTGACTCATAGTATTGACTCCGAAGCTCCGCAGCGTGTGCCGCGATCTCGTCAATCACCGGCATGCTCTCGATGTGTTGGAACTCTCGAATCGCACGAACCGCCTTCTCGGCGGTTTCGGCGCCATCGACGACGCGAGCAACGAGACTTCGGCGATGGTCGTCGGCGCGATGAGCCCGCCTTCTTCGACCGTGTTTGCGCGCTCGATCACCGCCTCGGCCGCATCCGCTTTCTCACCATTAAAAATAAACTCGAGCCAGACCCACGAATCGAGAAAAATCATACACCGTCCCCATCGAGATGTGAACTCCACGCGTCTTTCGAATCCTGTCGCATCTGCTCGACGTCGATGTCGCGATCTGCTAGCCGGTCTCGGACCGCACGAAGCTGCTCCAGTGCGGGTTCTTTCAGTTGAACACGGATCGATCCATCCTCTTCGAGAGTGAATCTGATTAAGTAGCGACTGCTGCAAACGATATATACAGCCCTGCTGTGCAGGTCGATCTGGCCATGACCGTGTTTTTCTCCCGCGAAATCACTTCTCTCGCCAGATTCCAGGGAGTTTCACCCAGCGTTCCCATCCGCAAGATAACCGTGACTAACAGGTGACACAGTTGGGTCACCACCACAGAGTGCAGGCTCCGCCTAGAAAGTGCGGTCTCTCGAGCCGATGGGCAGTCAGCGTACCCCGTAATCGCCCGACGGCAGCCATAATCAATCGCCGTTACTCTCAGCGCAGGACGGCTGGTTTTCTGACATAGTGCTAACTACTCAGGCAGCAGGTATATGCTGATCGGCCGGATCACCCCCTGATTTCCCGGTCTGATCGACCGGTGCGGCATGGTTATATCAGATATCATGGCAGTTAGCGAGCCAGACGGTGGCGTTATACTGACTTGTCGTCGATAGCACAGTGGCGACACTGCAGTCCGTTACCGCAGTCACAACAGCGATTGCGACTGTTCCATTTGCTGATAGCGCTGTGATTGTCCTTTCCCTTGGGGATAACCCTCCGTTAGTTTCAGATGTTTCTACAGCAGTTCTTGCGGATGGATTTTCACCTGAAACACTACGGGCGGTGCCTACTTGCATCGTAGCTGTCGGAGCCCGGCCGCTAGACACACTTCTCGGGGTGGCAGCGTAACAGATTGTAAAAATTCGAGGCGACATCCTCGCGCTTCAGCGCAGGGAGGTTGTCAAGGGATAAGCGTCTCACCGTCAACTGGTCTTCGCGCGGAGAGGATGGCACAGCGCCAGTGCGCTCGGTTAACCAACAGACACCTCGCTCTATTCAGCTGTTGGTTAAGAGCTGAGACTGGTTCAGAATTCAACCCTGCGATACAACAGCGGTCTGCCCCGACGGTATTCCAACTGACTCATGATCTCAAACAGTACTACTAATCCACAACTGAGGTCGTGGGCTTCTTCGTTGAATCTGTGTGAACCAAGTCAATCGAAATGGACGCCATCCAGAACGGTCTTTTCGCTTGGATGAGAGAGCGAGGTATGTTCGGCACCAGCGGCGTCCGCGGCCCCGTCGGCGACGTACTCACAGCCGGTCTCGCGCTCGACATCGGCCGCGCACTGGCGACAGACGGAGCCGAGACGGTCGTGCTCGGCCGCGACGCCCGCGACAGCGGCCGGATGCTCGCACGAGCGCTCACGGCCGGGCTCATCGAGTGCGGGGCTGACGTCGTCGACATCGGCGTTGAGGCGACACCAACTGTCGCCCGCACGGTCATGCGGGAAGACGCCGACGCCGGCGTCGTCGTCACCGCCTCGCACAATCCCGCGCCCGACAACGGGATCAAACTCTGGACGGCCGCGGGCCAGGCGTTCGACGAGGAGCGAAACGACCGGATCGCCGAGACCGTCCGCAAAGCGTCGTTCGCGTTCGCCGCTCACGACGCGATCGGCGAGGTCACTCCCGTCGACGATGCGCGGGCACACCACGAGCGCGCGCTCCGCGAGGCGGTCGCGATCCCTGATGACCTGTCGGTCGTCGTCGACCTCGGGAACGGCGTCGGGCGCGTCACCGCGGACGCGCTTCACGCGGCCGGCTGTGACGTAGAGACGCTCAACGCCCAGCGAGACGGCCGGTTCCCGGGGCGGCCGAGTGAGCCGACCGCCGCGAACTGCGAGACCGCCTGCGAGGTCGTCGACGCGACCGGTGCGGATCTCGGGGTCGTGCACGACGGCGACGCCGACCGGATGATGGCGATCGACGAGCGCGGGCGGTTCGTCCCCGGCGACGCGCTGCTGGCGCTGTTCGCCCGACGTGAGGCCGACGCGGGCGACCGCG
>Ga0207414_1001027_pt1 | contig 10822 bp, 10 predicted proteins | sample PonA231FremontCA_2_FD_187269 | JGI IMG/M metagenome (GOLD analysis project Ga0207414, IMG submission 187269) | Marine sediment microbial community from Fremont, CA, USA - Pond A23 Sediment 1 (SPAdes) | ecosystem: Environmental > Aquatic > Marine > Unclassified | place: USA: Fremont, California... | reverse complement strand
ATCCATTTATGTATAAGGTTTGCATTTGTAGGGATCCAAAGTAGGGATCCAAAGTAGGGATCCAAAAATCTGCTTAAAAACTTTTTGAGGTCGTGTCCGAGATCCATTTATGTATAAGGTCCCGTGCGGCGGCGCGGCGGCGCGGATAGATTAGTTCATTACATCAGAAAATAGGAGTTCATAATATGAAATCACAGGAAAGTGTCCGCGTCAAAGTTCCTAGGCCTACTCAAGCTATCCCCGACATCTGGCCTGATCTTGAATCCCCTTGCAAATGGAACGCTTGCATTCCCCATGCGCTGGTATTGGAAGCTGTTGGGTACTGCTGAGTTGACGAAGACCCGGAAAGATGCCTCGAATTGCTCCATGGTGAGGTACTTGTTGCTGCGCCGGTCCTTCTTGTACATGTCCCAGACCGTGCCCATGCCCAACATGTCTCGCTCCGGGTGGTCGGTTTCCTCCAGTACTTCGCCCAGGTACGCGTAGACAGGGGTGTTCTTGAAGATGAAGACTCTCTTGAAGTCCAGGATGCGGTTGGGCAGGGTGTCGGTCCCGAAGCCTTGCAGGCGCTTGTAGTTGTCGTAGCCTTCCAGGCACCATAGCATGTGGGCCATGCGGTGCTCGGGGTCATTCATCTTCTCCGCTACGTCTGCGTTGGCTGGGTATATGTGGCGTACCGGGTCCCACTTGGAACTGTCCGTGGTGAAGTGGCTGATGTGTGGTACGGGGAGGAACCGGTTTGTCAGGGCCTCGTCATAAGGGTCGAACCGAGGGAATTTGCCGTGGTTGCAGCCGATCATGACCTTGGTACAGATCTCCATGGGCGATGCGCTCTTGTACAGGTCCCGGACCATGAATATGGGGTTGGTGCCGTTGGTCATCTCTTTCACCAGGCCTTCTGCCAGTTTCTTCTGCGGCTCCAGTTCTTCCACGATGACGGCTCGCTTGGCGCGCAGCTTGGCCATGTTGGGGCTGGCGGCTTCTGCGTTGACTTGGCCATCATACAGGAACTCCTTCTTGGGTACCACGGCGTAGTCACCGAGAGCCATCTGATGCAGGCGGAACATCTGGGTCTTGCCGTTGTTACCTCCTAACTCCCCACCGTTGTCAGTGAAAATGAAGAGCTTCTTGGCGTGGTTGTATCCGCTGAGTGTAGATCCCAGGACGCGCTGTGCTACCTCTCGGACGACTGGGTCAGGGTAGATCTTGTTGATGAAGTCACGATGGAAGTCCAGGGCTTCTTGAGATAGGAGGGGCTCGTACTCGTAGCCGGTTGTGAGGGTGTTGAAGTCGCTAGGTCTGGCTTCTCTGAACTCCTTGGTGTCCAGGTTCAACACGCCGTTGCTGAAGTGGAGGAGCTCGTGGTTGCGGTCGAACATGAGGTTGTCGGTGAAGCACATACCTCGTGTAACCTTGAGCACGGCTGATGGGAAGGCTTGTGCACCGGCCGTATTCATGGTTCCGAGCAGTGTCTTCTTGGTCTTCTTGATCATCTTGATGACGCGTTCCTGGAGTTGCAGCTGCTTGCCGACCTCTTCCCATTTCTTGACTCGTTGCAGTTGGCTACCGAGGAGTTGGTGTGTCATGTACACACGGATGGAGTCGCATATGAGCTCATCCGGTATGCTCGTCCACCTCTGGTCCTTGAATTCGTGGAAGGTACCGGTGCCTTGGTGATAGCGCAATGTGTGCTGGCGGCTGTTGAGGTACCATGTTGCTGCTAGGCTGTGGTGAAACTCACATTCCATGATGCGTCTGATGTGCTCGTGGAGGAAGTAAGGGGACATCAAGGGAAGCATGAGGCACCGCTCGCTGAGGTTGCGTACCGCCACGCCCGCTTTGGTGTCGATAGCAGCCAGCCAGTTCTGGTGGTCGTGTTGCTTGTGGCATAAGGGGCAGTCATCTCTGGCATCGCAGTCGAAGGCCACGTGGACTTTGTCTCCCTCTTCTCTACTCGGATGTACCTGGCGTGGGTTGGAGAAGCCGGAGACGTGTAGAAGGTCCCGGATGGTCTCGAAAGAAGCTGTCTGTGGGATGGTCCTCCTTGCTCGGGCGGGTCTCTCCTCTCCTTCTTCATCATCATCTTGGCGATTGTCGTTGGCTTCATCTCGGTCCAGGTCCACATCCATGACAGGCCAGTCGTCTTCCACGTACAACGCCAAGTAATTCTTCATGAAGTCCAGCTCGGTCAAGGGATCCTTGTCGGTGCCTGTGTTGTCTCGATACGTCTGGATGTCTTGCTCCGTAGGCATCAGCTTGCGTTGGTCCGTCTTGGTCTTGTTGCCCAGCACCATACACAGGCGTCGGTTGCGGCTATACACACTGAGGTCAAAGCTGGTGATGCCGCCGTTGATGAGGGCGTTCTTGATGCTGTACGGAGTGGTGCGGTAGCCGCTGACAAAGAACCGGAAGCTGGTCTTGAAGCGGTTGTCTGCTAGCTGGCCATGGCGCTGGGCGCTATGGATGGTGAAACTGTCCCTCTCCGCGCCTACGCGCACCTCCATAATATCCTTGATGACATCGACTAGGTCTGCTTTGTCTTGCTCCAGTGTTTGGTCATCCACGCGGTCCCCTTCGTAGGTCTTGTCGTAGTCAAAGAAGAACTTGCAGGTGGTCTCCTCGGTCTCGCAGTCGCACCGGGATATAGGTGTGGCCTTGGCATTGATGAACTCCGCGCGTAGGTTGCTCCTGCCTTGGCTGTAGTCCTTGATAGCCGATCGCAGGAGCAGCTCGGGTGTGCTGGGGCGGATGCGGTCCAATCCGACAGTGTAGGACTGAGCTACGTATATCTTGCTGTTCATGATGTGTATTTAAATTGTGTGTGTGTCTGTGCGCGAGTTTCGATTAAATAGTCTTGGAATGTTCTACGAATATTCGCGGAATATTCCCGGAAGATTCCCGGAAGATTCCCGGAAGATTCCCGGAAGCTTCGATACCGAATCTTCGAAGCTTCGAAGGAATATTCGCGGAATATTCTTCGGATATTCCAAGGGTATTTAAGGGACTCTCATTACTGAGAGGTCAAATTTTTAAAATGAGCTTTTGCGAGATGAGCGACATGACGGACCCACACCCCTTCAGCTCTGGTTTCCTGGCCCCGCCCAGTCCTGTGCGCCCGGACCTGGACTTGTTTGACGATGCCAACCTACAGAAGATCTACCAGGAGATGGTGGACGAAGGTGAGACCCGTCCCTTTGTCGTTGAGTATTGTTAGTGTGCTTTCGATGTTAGAGACTTAAAGAAGTTTTGCGGTACATGCAGGACAGCACCTGTGGGATCATCCCTCGGACCTTCCGTTTCCCGCGGCTCCAGAGCACCCGTGCGCAGGAGACTGGATTTCGAGCACGCCCATGGAGTCTACTTCCGCGGAGGAAGACGCGTTCTGGGAGACGTTACAAACGGACCTGCAGCAGCACCAGCAGCCGACAGTCCCTCCTTCGTCCCCGCTACCCCCACCTCCTCCGTCGGTTCCTCCTCGCATTCCGACTCCGTCGTGGGAGGACATCCAGGAGGCCATGAACGAGTGCACATCGGACATTTTCAGAGAGATCAACCAACAGACCGAGAACCACCAGCAGGAACAGTTCAGGCAGCAGCAAGAGCAGCGCTCTGCGATGCCGTACCCCCAGTGTCTGAACCCCTTGCCATCGCGGGTACGCATGCTTCACTGCCCTCCGCCACCGCTACCACCAGCTGCCGAGCTCCCTGGAGGATGCGCAAGCAGAGACAGCCCCGTCAGTGGAGACGCCTTCTTAGTGCGTCCCGAAGGCATTCCTCCCTTTGAGGCGCGTCAGTGCAACCAAGTGAAGCGGGTGATCTACCGCTTGTCCGATAAGGACTGCATGTCCATGTCCAGAGAGTACCACGGCACGATCTACATGAACAAGGAGCTCTTCTACGAGGCGGACCGTAACTACGCGGACCAGGGCCCTCGCGTGGCGCGCGATCTGAGAAGACAGTCTCACTACGACTCCTCGGATCCGGAGTGGACGCGCGGCGGTCAGTTCTTACACGCGCACGTGGACATGAACGGCATCATCCCCGGATTCGAGGGCCTGGGCGTCCACAAGATCCTCGTGTACATCCCGGATGATGGCGTGGACCGTTACGGACCCGTGTTCAGCTTAGACGGTCTGTTGAAGATTCTGGGCTACCGCGTGGGAGGATCGGCGACCATTTGCCTTTCGAGTATGTTCAACGCTGACTACCTGCCTTTGGAGATCCGTCTGCGGACCGTGACGCTGACGACCAACCAACTGAGGACACAGAGATTTCGAGAGCGGTTTCTGGACATCCACGCCCTGAAGGATTTTCTGGTGGCTTTCGGTTACAAGCAACAGATTTCTGGAGCTAGGACCGGGAACGGGGGTAACAGCAACGGAGTCGGTATGAGCATCAGACTCCAGCTGTGCAGCGAGTTCGTCTCTGCTCGCGTGGCCTTGCGTATTTTGGACTCTGTATGGACGGATATCTGTTGAACCGATTCGCGGAATGATGTTCGTTACATGTTATAAAATGTAATCACGATAAACGAATGTTCGCTCGCTTCGAATCCGGCACACGAATAAAAAATCACATGTCAGGTATAGGTATAACTAGTTCTAGTATTCCCAGCCTTCCATAGGGTAGGTACCCCTCAGAGGGGCGTAGGGATAGATAATCCTTTGAATCTTCTCGCGATCCGGGAGAGTGCCCGTCTTGTCTTTCTGGTAAGTGATCTTCCCGTAGTTATCCCATCCGACGGGCGCGCGTCCGAGAGGCTCCTCTTCGGTGACGTTATCCGCGGCGCGCTCGGCCATGCGCCCGGCCTGGTAGCGGATGTCGATGGCATCTTCCGTGGGATTATCCAAGAAACCCGGGACCGTGGTCAGATCGGGATACCTCACGGGAGGTTCTCCGATGGGGTAACGCGAGGAAGGCTGGAACGGTTCCTCCATGCGAACCTCGACGCGATGGAAGACGTTCGGTGGATTGACGGCGGTGAGCGTTTCATCGTAGAGTCGGGTGAGCGGTCGCGTATCGTCTCTCACGGTGGTGATCATGGTATCTTATAATAGGGTTAGAAAATCGTGACCACGTTCTGCCCGGCGCTGATCTCGATGCTGGAGGTCGTCTTGGCCCAGATCATGACCTGGACCTGGGAGTACAGACCCTCCACGGCAGGCGTGGACACGGTTCCTTGGACCGCGGAATCCGAAACGGCAAAGGCCATGTTACTGCTGGCACCGCGGGTGTCCAGACCCGAGACGATCTTATCTTGCTCCGCGTGGTGGTTGAAGGCCTGCACGAAGGCGAAGAGACCGTCCCGGTACTCGCCCGCGTACTTGATGGGGTAACCGTTGCCTTGCGTAGGGCGCCAGCGCGCCTGATCGAACGCGGCCTTCGTGAGGGCGTAGGCTTCGTCCACGTTGACGGGCCAGCTGGGCATGAGCTTGTTGTTGACCATGTACTGGTAAGTGGTCTTGGAGGTGTACTCGCCCAGAGAGTAATCGTTGTTGTCCACCGACACGAACTTGAAGAAGTTGGTGTTCTTGGCGTTGTTAGACCAACGCTTGGAGTTGCGGCGGATGTACATCATGTTTCGGAAGGTGGCCATGAGATAATCCAGACTCTGCGTCGCCAAGTTGAAGGTGACGGTATCCGAGTTACTGCTCATGGCCTTGTTGAACGAGAAGTAGTTGGGGTAGGGAATCCCGATGATACCCCCTCCCTGCAGACGCTCCGCCAAGAGCGCGCGGTAGAAATCATCCGGGAAGGAGATGGTGTCCAGGATCATATACATGTTGCTCCACGTGAAATCGGGAGCCTCGAAATCGTTGTAGGCAGCCTTGGCCTCGGTCTCGGGACCCACGGTATCGTGGTAATCGGAAATACCGTGAGCACCCACGTGCTCGCTGGAACGGTACATGATGTTAGGGTTGTGGAGACGGATACGCAGCTCCACGGGTCCGAGCACGGCGGTATCGATGAAACGGACGAACTCTCCGGACAGGAAACCGTGAAGACCGTTGATCAGAAAAGGGAACTTGCGCGGCCAGCCGTTACCCCCGCCGTTCTCGTTATCTCGGTAAAGGTAAGTGGTGTTGTTGTTCGTCACGCCGGTGCCCGTGTTGGCGGACTTGATGGCCTCGCGCATACCCTCCGCGATACCGGTCTGTACGGAGCTCGCGCCCCCCACTGCCGTATTGGCGATCTTGGAGACCTTGTTGTCTCCGCTGGTGAGGAAATCGTGGTGATCCTCGTAGAAATCCCTGTCCTTGGTCCAGCTGGTCAGCAGATGATCGAGCGCGCCGTAATCGGAGTTGTTACCCTGGATGGACTGACCGTTGACCACGACGTCCACACGCTCGATGGCCTGGGCCATGCGCCTCGGCAGACCGAATACCCTAGAACCCCCGGAGCCTTCGATGGTGCAGGTGCCGAAGAACTGGAGGTTGTGCAGATCGATCAGAGTGTTCGTAGGCATGCGAAAATGGATGGTCTGGCCCGACCCCACGGCATCGTTGCTCATGGGACGAACGCGGACGGTGGTACGCTCCAAGTTGGCGAAGCGCCCCGCCATGAGCTGAAGGTTACTGGGCACGATCGCCGCCATGGTGCGCGCGGAACGAGTGCGTTACAAATCAATAAATGAAAAACGATAAACGGCGTTAGCACGGCCGTGTCAGTTAGTTCGTTATATACTCTACATAAAAAAATACGTAGATCACTGCGCCCCGTCGTGGAGAAATCTAGCCAACAGATCGTAACGTTTGGTCTCTATCTTGTCTCGCGTGTTCTCCAGAACGTCCAACGGTTTGTTAGGCGGAGCTTTCAGCACCGGCTTGCCCTTGCCCGAGACGCCCTTGTTGCGGGTGGTCCGGTTCTGTTTCAAGCGTAACTTTAAGTTGGGATCCGTGCCCGTGACGCCGCGACCCGTGCTGGACGCAGCACCGATGATCTTGGGTTCCTTGGTTTTTTTCTTGGCCTTGGCGCCTTTTTTTCTGCGATTACTCTTCCCCTTCTTCCCCAACAGCGTATCCCCTGTCTGGGCCACCGGGGGAGGCAGGGTCTGGTTGATCCTGGGTCTCATCTTCGGATACGCCGGGTAGGCGAGCCACGCGGCGCGCTTTGTTTCTCTCGTTATTGGCGTCAAAAATTTCGTCGCGTTCGTTGTCTCTGTCATACAGCGTCTGTACCCCCAGTAAACCCCTCCGCGCCGCTTGTGCGTTATTGTCGTTTTGGAGGATCAGGAGACGCTGTAAGCCCACGGATTCGCGCATGTAGCGCTGCGTCTCTTCCGAGTGTTTGCGCTTGCGCATGGTCGTTTCCGCGCGTAGCGTGAGCGCCAGGTGGATGGGCACCTGGTTCTTGGTTCGGATCCTTCGGTTTTTTTCGTCGGTTATCCAGAACCGCACCAGTCCGAGCGCGTCTAGACCGTTGACCAGTTCGAAGCAGCCCGAATGCTCGGGATGTGGTTCCTCGTAAGACACGAAAGCGTGAGAGTAGGGATTGTTGAAATCCGCCTCGTGGTAATGCGTCATGAAAGGAAACTGAAGGGCTGCCGTGGAGTAACCCGCGGAAGACGAATTATCGTGAAGAAGGTTGGTATGAACTCGGAGCATCTGAACTTGAGGCACGTGACGCGTGCCGTTGGTCGTGCTGCCTTCGTACACGAACGGATCCCTGTCTATGAAACCCTTGCTGCGCGTGGGCACGGGAATCCAGGCTTGTGCTATCGAGGCGTAGATTCTTACATCCGGATCTCGGAAATGAAAGAGAGGATGTAACTGAGAAACGGAAGATTCTAAATCTATATAAAAATCGTAATGAAACCGATCGGAAGCACCGCTCAGTTGATCCGAAGAAGAAACGAAGAGCACGCGTCTGCTCGTGAATTTGCTCATGGTTCGTCGTTCCTAGTCCTTCGTCTAAAAAACATCGTTGTTATCTCCTGCCGCCAGCCTGGACCAGTTGGGGTTGGGGTACAGCAAGAAAGTCACTTCTATCTCGTAACGCTCCGATACGTTGGGATCGTTCTGGACGCTCGGATCGTAAGCGTTCCATTCGAAACCGAACTGCATGCCGGGATGCCCGAAGATGCGACCCAGTTTACCGTCGTCGCTGGCGCCTTCGCTGTGACTGTACACTCGGTGCCCCCAGACGTTAAAATCGTTTCCGCTGCCGTCCGTATAACTCGTCAAGACCGCGGGATCCCACAAGGCCGTGTTCCCGGAACCCACGTGCCACGTGACGTCCCTGTCCGCGCGCCCGGAAGCCAAGTGTTCCGGTAGGGCTAGGTCTCGCGCGGTGACGAGGAATCCGTTGACCCCCGGTCCGAACACGTACGGAGGTCCCGCATCCGCGGCAGGCAAGACACCAGTAAGGATCCTGTCCACGCTACGCACGGTTTCGGGCACGACGAACAGCCCGCCCACGGGAGGCAGCACGAAGGAGCCGCCGAGGTTGACCGTGGTGTAATTGTTTTCAAACACCAGTCCTCGGGTTTTGAAACGGATGGGCAAGGGACTGTACCGCGGCTCGGTGGACAAGGTATGGACATTGCGCGTGCCCGGGGGCAGACGCGCGGTCTGTGCGGTGTCGGCCGCTTTGAGACTGGCGGCGCTGGGAAAAGCCGGTTGCGTGAACATAACGAAACGTAGTGGTGGTCTTATATACGCTATAGAATAAATTATTCTTCGGTGTCTTCCTTATCCTCTTCCTCCTCCTCTTCCTTATCCTCTTTTTCTTCCTCTTCCGTCTCCTCTTCCTCTTGCGCTTCCTCTTCCTCTTCCTCTTCCGTCTCCTCTTCGTCCTCCTCCTCCTCGTTCTCCTGTTCTTCCGAGATACAACCTCCCTGGGGCGGATGGACCTTGACGTTCTTTTCGTCGAAGTAATTGCGGGGCGCGCGCGCCACGAGATCTTCCGGAGTATCGTCCGGCTTGTTCAGGTAATGTTCCACCAGCGCCAGTCGCATGACGAAGTCCAAGTTAGGATACTGCAGCGTCATGGCCTGCATGAGCGCTTTCTTGACCGCGAGTCTGTCCGGTAACTGTCCTTGCGCCGCGCCGTATTGTCCCTTGAAGAAATCCGGCAGAGGCACGTCCTTGTCACGTGCCAGAATATCGTTTTGTTGATTGCGCGCTACTTGCTTAGCGTTTTCTTGCATCTGTCTTACGTCTTGCGGTAACTGATCTTGCGGTTCTTCTTTCAACAGACGAGGAGCGCTATCTTCCTGGAACGCCATGTCCTCGAGGGGATTCTTCTCGGCGAACTGCATACCCGCGCACGCGGTGGTGCTTCGGTAGATATCGGAAGTTTTGGACATGGTGACGGACGTTTACATATGAGTTCATAAAAAATCACTTCTTCATAGACGGTCCCTTCTCTAAGTCCGAAGCATCATCTTCATTATCCCCCCCTCTCCGCCTCTTCTTGCTCTCCTCCGGGATCTTTTCCGTTTCCTGGTTATAATAATCCTGGTAATCCGGCATCAGCAAGACGTTGAAATTCTTCCTAAATCTCCACTCCGGACGTTCGGCATCGAAGGTGACCATGAAACAGGCGTGATCCTCGGACTCGGTGGCGTACGTCCACATGTCCATAAACTGCTCCGGCTCCACGAAGCTGGACGTGTCGTTGGCTACCTCCCACTTCATCTGCTTGGACTTGTTCGCGAAGAAGATCGCGAGACTCAGGTTGTTACGGATGCCGTTAGGGATGCCCGACTTGTACACTTGCGCCATGAAACAGATAGAGGTGTTGTAGTGACGGTGCAACAGCGAGAACTGCGCCACCGGTCCTTTGCAGTCTCCTCGGTACACGTCCTTGTTGCCCACGTGATCGTCGAAGGCCAGCATGATGCTCGGTCTCCCGTTGGCGAACTCGGTGCTGAGACGCGGGTCCATGAAATCGTATTCGTAGAGCATGAGCAGCTCGTCCTCGGTCACTTTGCTGAGGTCTCCCTTGGTCTTGGCGAAGCGTTGGTAAGCTTCCGTGGCGAAAAGGTAACGTTCGTAACGGGTAAGAAGTTCTTCCTGCTCGCGCTGGATCTCCGCGAACTTCTCGAAGGAAAAGTGCGCGTAGAGTTCCAGCTTGGCGAACATCCCGCTGCGCTGTAACGCTTCCCACTTGGGATCTTTCTGATGCGTGGGGCTGAAGACGATGACCTTGTCGAAAGCCTTGACGCTGTCGTACCAGCGGATGAGCTTGATCAGAAGCGTGGTCTTGCCCGCGCCGCGGGAGCCGAACATGCCGCACAGAAACGGGGGTTTGGGCATCGTCCGCGGCGCATTGCGTTTCTTGTGCTCCCGGATCGGAAGATCCGGTAACTCCTCGTCCGGACCGCGCACGCTTCTCACCACGTAAGCCATACTACTGTTAATACTTCGAGCCTAATAAATTATGCGGTTCTCATACTCCCTCCGCGCGATTGCGCGTGGCTTCCAGACGCGCGCCCTTGGCTTCGAAACGCTCGTTTTCTCTCCTCTTGCGCTGCGCCCGTGAGCGCGCGGGAGCTGCGGGTTGCAAGGGACGCAACGGTCGGTTGAGGTTGTTGATGATCGTCGTCGGTCGGCTCGAGCGTAATCTTTTACCGGGACCGGTCGTTACGGCTGTCGTCGTCTGTTGATCGTCGTCCCTGCGCTTCTTCCTGTTCGTCACGAGAGAAGGAGGAATCGGTCCGCGTATCGTCACCGGTGTTTGTTGCGGTTCTTGTGGAGGAGGAGCAGGAGAAGGAGCAGGAGGAAATATCCCGGGGAAGATGGGAACGGAGCTGCGCGGTCCGGCGGTCCTGCGGCGTTGTTGTGCGGGCTTGTTGACGCCTTCTTCGAGCATGTCCGTG
>Ga0207414_1001025_pt1 | contig 10838 bp, 12 predicted proteins | sample PonA231FremontCA_2_FD_187269 | JGI IMG/M metagenome (GOLD analysis project Ga0207414, IMG submission 187269) | Marine sediment microbial community from Fremont, CA, USA - Pond A23 Sediment 1 (SPAdes) | ecosystem: Environmental > Aquatic > Marine > Unclassified | place: USA: Fremont, California... | reverse complement strand
TACATTATAGCCTAAATCCATAGTTTGCTCTTTTGGTGTTCCTGTCACTTGAGCAACTTCGCTTACTGCCCCATCAGTTGTAATTGCAAATGCAGAATAATAATATGTTGTGTTAAGTGTCAACCCTGTATCGTCAAAAGTTTCAGCAGAACCTTCATAGACTAATGTTCCTTTATTTCTAGCAGGATAATTTCCTGTATTTCTATATATTTCAACTATATCAAAAGTAGCCAAAGTCACATCATTTGTATTATTGTCAGTTACAACCACATCAGATGGGTTAGTCCAATTTAATCTCAAACTAGCATTAGAATCAAAGTTTTCAGCTGAAAAATTAGTGACAGGTAATGTTGAAACACCTATTTCAGAAAAATTATATTGCATATCATTAATATCACTAGCTGTAATATATCTAGCAACCTCTGTACCACTATCAAAACTTTGTGCTGTACCTTCTACACCACGAGTTATTCCTGTAAGGTCATTTCCACTTTTCCCCTCATACTGTATAACCTCATATTTATCTATATCTGCTCCAATTGTTGCATAGTTAGGAGCAGAAGGTAGCTTACTAGCGTCATCTACTGTAATAGTAGTTTGAGAATTATCTATATTATTAGTAAGAGTAGTTTTTGGGCTGCCTGATATTACTTCATACATTTCTTTCATATTGTATCAACTCCTAATCTAAGTCTAATGTTAAGTCGCCACTAGGTATTCTATAAGTATCTCCACTATTAGTAGTTTTCACATTATCAGCAGGACACCAATATAATATATTACCTGCTGTTTGTGCATCCATTATTACTGCATATCCTACTGTTTCAGCAGGCATATCTTCAAAGTCGATATTGGCATCATTTTCTATTGTAGCTTTTCCACTTACTTGAGTAGGTGATGTGAAAGATATAGATTTTCTATCTCCTGTGTAAGCTGTAATTTCATTTGTTAAATCTCCACTTTCTAAATCAGCATCTGTTGCTGTATCACTTATTAGACCAACATATACTGTACTATTTACTAATTTCTCTGTTAATATTTGTTCTTCAAAATAATTACTTAAGTTTGCCATTTATATACACTCCTTTTATATATTTAATAGTCACTACCAAAGGTATCGTCTAATCTAACTTCATATTCATCAAAGTCATCATCAGGATGAGGATACCAAGTTAATTTAATACTGTCCGAACCCCAGTATATTTGGTCAAACTCAATTGGGGAAGGATTTTCAGTTTTTCCTGTAATAGTAATTTTGCTAGTAGCAGCGAGGCCAAAATCTTCCTTAATTCCTAATCTGTTTTCTGATTGGACTTTAATTTTATAGGTAGCTGGTTCAACTTCTATTTTAGTGCTAGTCCCTTCAACTTTTTTGATTTCTTCCCAGTTCGCTCCATCATCATCACTAAGATATATAATAGCTCGCTCCCAAAATAAGTTTTGAGGTTTATCGAAACTAATTTCAATTCTAGGAATCCAGGTCCCATCTCCTAGCACCTTGTTTCCTTCAATTAGACTAAGATTTTCAACAGAAGGTGGTGGCTCGTTTGGATTAGGAAGCTCCGGCCTTTGCGGATAATCAAACTCTACATCCGTATCGGAATATATAGACTCGTTATATTCTTGAGCTGTAATAGTCATTTCTTCATTTTGAGCTTCTTGTATATCTATGATGCGGAATTTCTTTTCTACCCATCCGGGAAGGCTATGTGTAATAGCAACTACATCACCAGGCTGACAATGTATGCTATCGACACCTGCTTTAAATTCAGTAAATGTGTCGCAATACCAAATTTGACGTTTGAAAAAATCAGCTTCTCTTTTAGCTTGAGTTCTTCTTTTTATTCCATATAATTGGAGCTTTTTCTCTCTAATTTCGCCTGTTTTTTTAATATTTCCTGAATTAGTAGACTCGACTGTGTTACGACTCCAGTTTTCATCTGGATCTATATACTCAACTATAACTTTATTTGGCTTTTCTTTCTTACTTAGCTTTGAATAACCCAGTGAGCTTTCTATGATATTATCTTCAGTGAAGTTTTGTACTACTTCATCTGGAGCATCTAATTTCAACGCAAGCTTACCTTGTCGTGGTACTAGATGAGCTCTAAAAGTTTTCATAATAGCATTAATTTGGTCTTTTGCTGGTTGTTGCTTGTCTAGTACCGTATCTAATTGGAATCTTTTTTCTTCTACATCTGATATATTAGGGCCGCCTATTGGAACCGTTTCATCACAATAATCAGCAACATCTTTGAAGCTGTCTAGCTCTATATTATTCTTATCTAGCCCCATTCCATAACGATTATTGGTGATTATATCAAGTAATATATATGCTGGATTATCACTATATTCTTCTATCCACTCGCTTCCATTCCAAACTTCTACAAGTCTACCTTCTACTTCTGAGGTAACTGTTGGAGAACTAATAAGTTGAAAGTCTGTTTCATCTATATTAATAGATACATAAGAAGTATAAGGAAAGGTTTGGCCAGTGTTGTTCATCTCATGAGCTGACTGATTTGAATGCCCTTTTCTTACATCACCATCTGGTTTATCTTCTTCATAAAGCTCAACTTGAACCCATTTTGTGATGATATTTGAAGCTGAATACAATTCCCACTCTCCTATATATTGGTCATCATCTGAAGAAATAGAAATCGTTCCACTACAACCATTGCAATCTCTCCATTCATGAGTTGTCGGAGAATCAATGTAGGCATTTCCGGCACCCCATTTATCTTCTATTTCCCATTTTAATATTATAGGAGAATCGGCCACCATCTCCTCTGTTATTTTAAATTTTTTAGTTTCTGAACCGGAGAAAAACCCACCTTTTGCTCTTATTTTTTGAGTTCTCACTCTGGATAAAGGAATTCCTTCTGCATTAACGTTCAGTATATCCTTGACTGGCCCTTCTGAAAGGGCAACTTGATAATCAACAGAACTAACAGTCTCTTCCTCTTGTGTTTCATAATGTACGTCTTGATAAATAATATTTCCTGCCACACGATTATGCCCATATATTACTGGAACTGGCAAAGTCTGTTTTTTCGTATTTTGCAAAGGGTCAGGAGAATAGGTAGGACTTTCTTCTTCCCCTTCATCTCTAGTTGATTTTCTATATATACTCCAAGCTAATGATGCAAATTGTAACCAAGGAACAGACATTATCTACCCACCTCCTGTGCTTCTGGTATTGAGAGAAAACCGCCAAATCTACTTGTATTATTCCAATAGCTACATCCATGATTAACTTCTGTATTACTGCCATCTTCTACACTGTAAGTCTTATCACAACCCGCTTCAAGGTTATATGATTTACCTGTCGGGTCCTCCGAAAATGGCATATCTATATTAACGAAACCATCACCAGAACTAACTATTTCTCTATATTCATCATCTACTTCTATATGGCCATAAGCCCAGCGGTTAGCTTCGTCTCCATTAACCTCTGAGAGATATAATTTCTTGTAATTTTCTACAGAGTCAACTACTCCAGAAATAGTAGGCTTTGTTACTCCACACTCTTCTGATCCAAATTCAAAATCGCATCTTAAAGAAAAAGTTCTGCTTGGTATAGACTTATCGTTAATGTCTATATTTTGCGTTACTGTAAGAGATAACTCATATTCATCAACGGCAGGCTCATCCATTTCGCCTTCGAAAAGTAAAGTAGCATCATCATAGCTATTTAGTTCATCAAGAAAAACTTTTAATAATCTTAATTTTTTGCCTCTAAAGTCGTTATATGCTAAATATGCTGACATATCACGAGCAACATTATCAATTCTTACTGTCATTTTATTAGACTGTAAATCAGAGCTTATCTTAATATCATCTCTGGATAATGCAGCTGCTTCATAAGTTTGAGCATTTCCGTCCTCATCAAAAAACTCTATATCTTGATCATAATTAGCAAGATATAGAATTGATTCATCTAAAAATATTTGATATAACTCAACTGGTCTATTATATTCTTTATTTTTTTCATTCTCTACATCTGCCGATAATGTTCTTGGCAAAATATCACCTTCTTTATAATACTTCTATGAATTCTAAGCCATAACCATAAGCTTTATTTAAAAAAGCTTCACGACTCATTGAGTCTTGCGCAAATCTAACTTTCACTTCTTCAACAGTTCCATCTGACTTTTTATAACCAAATAAAAAAGGCTCAAATTTACCTTTGCGAGCTTTGAAAAATTCCCACATAGCTTGAGCATCATTATTATAATTAGTTGTTTTATCAAATTGTAATCTAAATTTTCTTTTTGGGCCTCTTTTAGATCTTCTTTGCTCTTTTCCAGATTCAAATTTAGTCACAATCGTTTTAAAACCTATTTCATCTTCCCAAGAATTTTTGTATTCAAAATCAAATTTTGCAAGTGACATAGCATCACCTCAAATCCTTAATAATGTTCTTTAGTGCTCCATTTTCAAGAATATTTCTGCCTGCAGCATTAATTATTTCTCTATTATTTTCTCTTAATCTATCAGTAAATGATTTGGCATCAGTTGCTTGTATAACTACCACATTTTGACCTTGTTGTGAATTAATTATTCCTCTTTGCTGTTCTTCTGTGAGTATTAACTCACCTGCTTCTGTTTTAACAACTTGCTCATTATGTTTGAGGGGTTCTTGACCTGTTATACCCCCGCTGTGGTAGCTAGCAAGTGATTGTATTTCTCCTCTAGGGCTAATATAAGCACCATCATGGGCAGAGTTCATACTTGCAAAGAAATCAAAAAGAGAAGAAGCTGTATTTGCGCTACTATCTTGATTAAGTGCACTATTAACAATTGGAGTAACTATACCTTGTTTAATAGCCAGACTTGCTATTTGATCTGCAATATTCATAAATACATCTCCTAAATCTTCTCCTCTAGTTATAGCATCAGTTAATCCATCAATTAAATCGTTTTTCCAATTATTAAATTTTCTGTTGGCTTCTTCTATTTCTAATCCCATATCAACAAAAGCATCAGTCATAGAATTCAAAGACTCTGGTCCACCTTCTCCACCATCAATTTCTTTATATGCTTCTACTAAATTGTTTATAATATTATTGTTTAAACCCGCTTTACTGCCAGGCAAATTAATCAATGTATTAATAGTTTTTTTGAGTAGCTTAGCTTTTTCAGAAGCAAAATCAAAACTTTCTCCCCATACTTCGTTTTTCCTTTTGAGGTCATCAAGCTTTTTGTTGTATTGATCCATTACTCCTTTAGCACCTAAGTCTTCTGGAGGGCCACTCAACTCCGGATATATTTTATCCAGCTCATCATCGGATGGAGATTCAGCTTCAAATTTTATTGGTTCAAATTCATCAGACTCTAAATTTTTAATTTTATCATTAATATTTTCCCATTCGTCCGTATGTTTTTTATATGCTTCTAATCTGTCTTTTAAATAACTTCTATATTCTCTCAAGGAAATTTTATTATTTTTAAATTTATTCTTCATTATTTCATCTTGTAACTCAATTTGTTTTTTATTATACTTTTCTATGATATTTTTTCTTTTTCTTTGGTATTTTTCAGTAATTTGTGTTTTGTGTATTTGTAGATTATCCCATCTTTCAGAACCTTCTTGGACAGTCCCTTCCATGCTCTCTAATTCTTCATTAATATCTTCTAATTCTTCTTTTTTAGATACTGACAAATCACTTAATTCTTCTCTGGCTTGTTTTGCAATACTTTTATCCCAGTTTTGTAATTTCATTAAATTTTTTATAGCTTCTTCACTAGGTTTTTGCCAGGACATTTTATTTATTTCATCAATTAGTTTATCTTCTTCTTGATTAAGGTTTTTTAGCTCATCTCTTACTGTATCAAGTGTTTCTTGTGAGTATTTGTCAGTCATTTTCAATTTATCTTTTAGGAAGGATCTATAAGATTCTCTTGTTTCCTTATGGAGTTCTACTCTTCTTTTGTGAGCTTTTATTTCGTTTTCTAAAATTTCATCAGGAGTCTTTTCTTCTCCAGAGTCTCCCCCATCTTCACTTCCTCCACCAACTTCGCCTTTGGAGTTAGTTGATTCTGATTGTAATTTTTTAATTCTAGAATTTAATGCTTCGATTATATCTTCATATTTGGTGATTTGTTTTGCTGCATCAGTTCTTAGTCCTGCAGCTTCCCATGGGTTCATGCCCTTTTCTGCATTTGTTATAATTTCGTCATCTGCTATTCTTTCGGCTTCTTCTTTTAAGCTTTTATAATCACTTAACATACTCTCTAATTCTTCGGCATTATCAGTAGACATTATTTGTCCATAAAGTTCATCCCCACCTTCCCATGAAAAGGAAGTGCCAAAATACCATTGCAAAGCATTTGTTAAATTCTTAACTGCTGGTATTGCTGTATCGTTGATGTAAGGGATTAAATTTTGTTTCAGAAATGGTAATAATTCTGTAGCCATTTCTCTTTTTAATGACTGAAATTGGCCTACAACCTCTTTTGCTGATTCATTAAAATCTTGCCAACTCTCAATCTCTTCTTCACTTAATGCTAAATCTAAATCTTCTGCATTACCAACTAAGCTTTCAATACTTTCATCAGTATCACTAAGGGCAGGAAGTAATTTTCTAGATAAATCCTCGCCAAAAAGTTTCCCTGCTACAGCTGTCTTCGTGGATTGGTCTTCCATGTTTCTAAGACCATCAGTTATTTCAACAAATAATTCATAAGTTCCCATTCCTTGCAGATCTTCAACTGACATACCAAGAGCATTAAGGTTCTCTACCATTGGTGCATCTCCAGCTTTTGCTTCACCAAGAACTCTGTTAACCTCAACTAATAATTCACTAGCTTCATCAGCATCTATTCCAACTGTTTTTAATACATAAGAAAGATTCTGATAATCTTGAACACTAGCATTAGCAGCTCTTGCTCCATTTCGTACTTCTTTGGCATACTCGGCAGTTTGTTTTATAGCAATGCCTGTAGCTGTTCCTACTGCAGCTATTGCAGTTCCTGCTGTAGTCATCACACCTCTTAATTGACTACCTACATCTTTTAATTTCCTGAACCCTCGATTCAATTTGCTGCTTCTTCTATTAGTTTCTTTCAATTCATTATTAAAATGTTCTAATTTGCTCTCAGTTTGCACTATTTCCCTTTTAAATGCTCTGTATTGCCCTTTGTCTATATCTCCACGTCTGAATTGTTTTTCTACATCATCTTGAGCATCTTTTAAAGTTCTTAACCTTTTAGAAGTAGTTTGTATTTTCTCTCCTAAAATATCTTGTTTTTGACTAAGTAATTCAGTAGAATCTGGGTTAAACCTCAACCCCCTATTAACTTTCCTCAATTCTCTACTAATGCTTCTAGATTGTTTATCTACATCTTTAAGGGCAGCTTTAAGACCGGTTGTTTCGGCACCTATTTTTACATTAATTCCTTTTATAGTTCTAGCCATTTACTCACCTCCTGCCCATCATCTTATCTATATCAGCTTGGGTTGCCTTTCTCGGTTTAGAAGTTTCTGTTTTATCATCTTCATTTTTTCTACCTGAAAAAACGTTAAAAGTTTTAATAAAATCACTTACTCTGAATTGATTAAGTTCTATAAAAGACATGTTCATTTTTTTAGCCATAGCAATAATGGTCAAATCTAATCTATCATTACTCTCATTACTCTTCTCGCGGTTTTTGTTCTTGCTCTGGTTTCCCTCCAGATTCTTTTCCTGAACGAAAAAACCCGTCTGTAGCTTCGCTTATTATTGATGTTATAAGTTTAGGGTTTGTAACATTAAAACTTTCAAAAGAGTTAACCCACTCTTCAAAAATAGGGAAATCTCCAGGATAATTACTTGCTTTATTCATAGCCCATACCATTTGCAACAATTTGACTGAATTGAAATTAGTAAAATCACCTTGAGTAATTCTATCCATGTTGCTTTCTTGAAACTCTGCTAAATCAGCAACTAAATCACTATCAAATTCCTGCTGATAAAAAAGAAGGGCCATAGGGGAAGCCCTAAGCCCAATCTTTTTATTATTAATTTCTACTTTTTCCATCAATTATCACTCCTTAAGCTGCAAAGTTTGGCATTGAAACAGCATCAAAGAAATTATTATAAACTGTTTCATTATCAGCTTTTTCAATAGTTTTCTTAACAATTTTCTTTCCATCATACTCATATGGAAGCATTGTAAGTGAAGCAGTCTGAGTATCTGGAGTAATTCCAGAATCAGTAGTTGAATTATTCTGTCCTGGTCTAGCAGACTTACAACGATAATACACGAATCTTCCTGCGTGTTCATCTCCTTCAAATTGACCCATAAGAGCAAATTCCTTCTGCTTCCCGTCTGCATCTTCTACTAATGCTCCATCATTGTCTATAATCATACCGACCATTTCAGCCAATATTTCTTTTGGAATCTTAGCAGCTTCCCAGTCTCCTGTATAACCATTGTTAGTTGTACTCATGTAATACTTTGTGTTATCAGCATAGAAGGTATTTTCATCACCTTCAGGAGTAGTAGTAAGATTAACAGTTCCTGGAACCGCCTTCGGCTCTCCATATCCTGTAGTTCCATCAGCAACTTCTGAAAATGTTCCCATTGTAGCGCCAGTAGTTGCTGTGTCATCAAATGATATTGAGAAAGTAGAATCATTATCTTGAGCAACTTTAGTTGCAAGATATACAACTCCTAAATCGTGCCATGCTCTAAATACATCACTTATTACATCATCATTATTAAGGGCATTAACAATTGCAGAAGCAACTTTAGCAGCGTTTGTATGAGTTTCTGTAGCAAGTGGTACTATCACAGTTGCAGGGGAATCAACTCCTAAGAGATTATCTGCTGTTATTGATAATTCTATTTCTCCATCGGTTTCTGGAGGATCTGTCACTTCTATCTTTCCTGTTTGGGCCTGTCCTAAGAAAGCAATATGCATATTTGATATACCAAAAGTAACTTTGTTTTCAGGCATTATTAAATCACTCCTTATTTTTATTAAATTAATTCAAATTCATAAATCGTCTCTAACATAACTCCATTATCTATTGGGATCGGTCCTGTTTTTGTATAACTTATACCTAATTCATCCAACTTATTTTCTATCAATTCCTCATCAGCTGTTTCTCTTTCATCATTGTAATACTCTAATTGATAACCCCTTACTTTGCTGTAGTTTTTATTATCAGCTTTCAAATCATTATCATTTTGAGCAATTATTATAGTGTAAGGATAATCTGGTGGGTCAGTATAACTTCCATAAGTGATATCAAAGCCTAATGCAATTATTTCCTGAGCTAATTCTTGATATGTCATATTAACCACCGTTCTTTATTATTTCTTCAATATTTTTATACATTTTCGGCAAATATTTATCTTCTGCAGGTTTGATATGAGGTATTCCTGCAACTCTACCTCCGCCCACTTTTGCATGACCTTTTTCTAGCAGATGAGTAAGAGAAGGTTTATCTTTGTTATAGATAGTTACATCAATAACACCATCTTTTCTACTGGTTTTTCTAGACCAGCCATCTGCATATTCACCAGAATCTTTTGGAGAATCTTGTTTTATTTCTTTTTTGACCTTAGTTCCAGTAGAACTTACTTCTTTATCTACAGCTTTCTGGACATCCTTAGTATAATCTTTGACTGCTTTAGTTAATTCAGCTGCTAGATCATCAACATCAACTGTCTCAGCCATTTAGATCACCACTCTTTTCAGCTTTGATAATGAAAAACTGACCATCATCTTGCAGATAATCAGTATCTTTTATATCAAATATTTCATCTTTTCTAACATTGATTATTCTGTAATCAGTGGTGTTTATTTCTTCAAGAAAGCTAACATATTTAACTTTCCATTTAATAACTTTTTCCTGTCCTAATGATTTAGCTGCATAATATTCTTCACCAAAAAGATCCAATCTTTCAGCTTTGACAGGTTTCCAATCCGCCCAATTTGTAATTTCATTAAGATCATCATCAAGAGTAGTGCCATCTGATTTTTGTATCATCAATTTATGTTTTCGGACCGCCTGCAGATCTTTCATTTTTTGGTCTTTAGTTTTCATATAAATCACACCTTAGTTACTGTGGCCGTGTAAGTTTTCGATTGGCTGCCATCTGTTACAGTTATTTCAATAATATTATCTCCGGTATTCCAGGTATAAGCTGTATTATTTTCAATCACTTCATTATTAACTATTATATTAACTTTTGCATCTTCATTAATGGCAGTAGCAGTGATTATATTTTCATCATCTGTAGTTTCAACTGTATATTCATAAGTCTTAGAGCCAAATTCAGGAGTAAGGGTTAGTTCTCCAATTTTTAAGTCAGATAAGCAAGCCAAAAATTCTGTAGCAGTATTGAGCTGCAACCTTAATATTTCAGTTTGAAAATTTTCTTCAAAATACTCAACTGCATTGTTGTAATCATATCTGCAGTAATTGAGCAACAAGTCTTTAGCAAGCCCTGGAGAAGAAAAATCCAAACTTGCTCCAGTCAATCCTTCAATTCTGCTTTTACCACGATCTATTATATTTTGAACTTTAGTATCTTCATCATCCCATGTTATATTAAGATAGTCTTTTATTTCATTTAACATTTCACCACCTACTTAATTAAGAAAGGGCCGGCAAGAGCCAGCCCTTAATTATTAGTTTAATTTATTTATGACTTAGTAACAGTTACAGTATAAACTTTGCTTTCGCTTTCATTTGTAACTGTGATTGATACAATATTTTCACCAGATGACCAGTCAAATGCAGTGTCATTTTCGTGGCTTGTACCGTCAACAGCAATTGCAACTGTAGCATCATCTGCTTCAGCAACAGCTTTAATGTTGTTACTTGCATCAGTAGTAGATG
>Ga0207414_1001021_pt1 | contig 10878 bp, 8 predicted proteins | sample PonA231FremontCA_2_FD_187269 | JGI IMG/M metagenome (GOLD analysis project Ga0207414, IMG submission 187269) | Marine sediment microbial community from Fremont, CA, USA - Pond A23 Sediment 1 (SPAdes) | ecosystem: Environmental > Aquatic > Marine > Unclassified | place: USA: Fremont, California... | reverse complement strand
CTCGTAGCGGCGGTCGAGCACGTTTTTGACCTGCGCCTCCAGGGCGAGCCGGCCCGCATCGAGGGCCCATTCGTAGGCGGCCCGGACGTCAACCGTCTGGTACGGCGCGAGGGATCTCGATTCGTCGGCGGAGTAGAAGCGAGGGCCCACGAGCCGGCCCGTCGCGGAGACGGACAGTCCTTGCCATTCCGCGCGCCCCCACAATTTCCACGTCTGTCGGGGGACGTAGGGCAGTTGGGCGCCGTAGGCCGGCGAGTTGGGGTTCGCCCGGTTTTCGGCCCGGGTATGTGTGAAGTGGCTGCCGCCGGACAGAGACAGCTTCGAACGCAGTTGTTGCCTGCCCCGCACGCTCAGCTCCAGGCCCCGGCTGTAGACGCGGGACACGTTGGACGGACTCCACACCTGCACCCCGTCGACCACGTAGCTGGGCCGCCACACGATCTTGTCGGTCAGGCGCGTGGCAAAGGCGGTGGCCTCCACCGTGAGGAGGGCGTCGGGGCGCGCGAGGCGGAAGGACACGCCGCCTTCCGTGGTCCAGCCGTCTTCGGGCTGGAGCCCCGGGGTGCCCCCCGGCTCGTAGTAGCGCTCGTTGAAGGTGGGGTAGCGGAAGGCCCGCCCCACGAGGCCACGGAGCGTCAGGCCGACGTCGTCGAAGGGACGCAGGCGGACGCCCAGGCGAGGACTCGGCACGACCGTAGGCTCGCCGTTCGCCCCGATGGCGTCGAACCGCACCGCCGGCTGGAGCTCAAACGGAGTGAGGGAGAGGGTCGCATCCACGAACGTGGCTCCGGATACCCGGTCAACCCCTCCGTCCAGCGAGGCGTGATCGTAGCCGATCGTGGTGCCCGCCGTGAGCGACCCGAGGGACGAGAGGGGATAGCGCAGCTCGGCGTCCGCGTCCGTGGCCGTCGTGACGGTCGTGCGGTCGGTCTGGGTCGGGGGGTTGCGGTAGCGCAGGCGGGAGCGCTGTCCCTGCGCCGAGAGCTCGAGGGTGCCTGCGCCGAGGGGCAGGGTGCCCTCCGTCCACACCCGCCCCAGCTCGTCCCACTGACGGGCCCCGCCGCTGCGTGCGCTGGCCGGCCCCGGAAGGCCGCGTCGCGCCTTCGTCCACCACCCGGACAGGCGCCACCGCTGCGTGTCCCCCCGCCATGTCCCCCGCCCGAAGAAGGTCATCGTGCGGGCGCCGGCCCCGTTCCGCCGCAGCGTCTGCGTGGGCACCAGAAACGAGTTGCGGTACTGAAAGTCGCCGTCCGTGCGGTAGTAGCGCCCCGCCACCAGCCCGGACCAGGAACCCTGCCCGCCCGACGCGAGGGCCGACACGTGGCGCTCGTCGTACGCGCCGCCGCCGCCCGCCACGCGGAGGAGCGGATCGGTCTGTGGGCGCAGCGTGCGGAGGTGGACGGTGCCGCCCAGGCTCCCGGAGCCGTGCCGGGCCGACCCGGCCCCGTGCTGCACCTCGACCGACTCGATCAGCAGGGTGGGAAGCAGCGACAGGTCCACCTGGCCCGTCTGTGGGTTCGCAACGCGCAGGCCGTCGAGCAGCACCTGCGTCTGCGTGCCGCCCATGCCCCGCATCGAGAGGGTGGCGAGGCCCGTGCTCCCGTACTGCTTGACGAACGCCCCGGAGCGCATCGACAGGAGGTCGGCCACCGACTGCGCGCCGCTCGCGGCCACGGCGTCCGCGTCGAGGGTCGTGACGTGGGCGGCCGCCGGGATGGAGGCGGCGCGGTCCAGAACCCCTTCCACCGTCACCTCGGGGAGGGTCACGGACATTGCAATGGACGAGTCCGGCGGTTCCGAGACGACCGGGGGGCGCCGCGTCGTGTCGGCGGGGACGGGCGCCTGGGCCCACCCGGAGACGGGCAGCAGGAACGCCGAAGCGATAAGCAAGACGAGTGCAGCCATAGAAAAAGCCCTCACCTCAGTACGGAGGCTCGGGCGGCTGCACGGGGCCCACAAAGGCCGCCCCCACGTCCGCTACAGGAGGGACGGATGGGGCAGGATCGGCGTCCGCTACAGACGGGACGCACGGAAGAACGGGGCCATAATCGGGGCAGGCACGCCACAAGCCTCTGGTCCCGGAGGTTGTTGGCGGTGAGAGAATCCGCGATGGCGGTCGGGATCCTCGTCACGCACACAGGCAGGTCTCCTGGCTCGTCGAACCCACGGGCCGCGGCGAACGCGGCGGCCCCGTGGTCAACGGACACGCTCGGCGGCTCCCCTTCCCGCCACGACGAGCCGTCCCAACGGTGGGTGTTGGGGTCACTCGGTCGGGCAGTGGCGAACCGCCTCCAGCGCGCGTCCGTCGTTCGATTCACAGTTGCGGGTACAGCCCCAGACTGGCCGTGGCGGAGGACTGAAGCGCAGTCGACAAGACGAGCTGAGCGCTTCGGCGTGCGCCAGGGCGGCACTGGTGTTCCCTTTTCATCCCGCCCGGCGGGCGCCGGGCGAGAACCTGTGACGTGTGTGAAAGAACGGGGTTCAAATACAGTCCCAATGTAGACGCTCGGCGCGGCAAAGCACAATCCCTTCACGGGATCTTTCGTGTACGCGCTCGGGGGGCGAAAGGCGTCACTGACCGCGGAGGCGCCGGGCCAGTTTCGCGGTGCGCGCTGTGTCGTGCGGGAGGGGGGCTTCGTCGCGGGGGAGCTCAAGGGAACTGAGGTCCGTCTCGTCTAGGGAGGAGAGCCCGCCGGACTCGTCGTGATCCGCGATCCAGGCCTCGCTGGTGACAATCGTTTCCAGGTTCTGCACGCGCTCCTGCAGGGCATCCCGTTCTGCTTCCAGGCGGGCGAGGCGGTCCTGTAGTCCGTCGATCCGGTCCTCAACCTCGCGCGTGGAGCTGCCCAGTTCCCGATGCTTGGTCTTGAATTTGAGCCACTCCTTGTACCCGGCGAGAGCGATGCCCAGGATGGGGATGGCGAAGACCATGACGACCGCAACCAGGGGAATGAGAGACATGGGCATGGCGCCGGGTTTGAATCGTTGAAGTAACACAATCATACGCCGCCGCCTTCATTCCTGTTGCACAGAGTGCAGTGGGCGAGGAGGGGCGCCGAACGAATGCCCCTGGGGGCCGAGGGGGCGGACACTTGATTTCGAGGAGTGCCCGCTTCACTTTTAGGAATGGAAAACAAAACGGGCACGTCCGCCCACCCCCACCAACTGCGTTCCTCGTTGTGTCTCGAGCCATTGCCTGGCACCTTTCGTTTATCGGAGCGGGACTTCTATGGATTGCCGGTCCGGCGTGGGGCGCCGCCCGTCCGACCCCCGACGACAGCCTTCGGCTTGGACCGGCGGCGCCCATTGCCGAGGTCCGGGTCGACGCGAACGCGGACGACGTGCCGGACCGGAGGGGAGAGACCGTGACGGTGGCGGGGCGGGTCACGGCGGGGCGTGGGCGCCTGGCCGTGTCCCGGCCCCAACTGGTTGCGGTTCAGGACCGTACGGCCGGAATCCACGTGCGTCTGCCCGATGGCCTGGTCGTGGAGCGGGGCGACAGCCTTCGCGTCCGCGGCTCCCTGGAGCACGCCTACGGCCTGACGCGACTGCGGGGCGCCGAGGGGCGGGTCGTGGAGGCCGGGGCCCGCACGCCGGCCCCGCTTCCACTCACCGTGAACACAGCGGCGGGGGAGCAGCACGAGGGCCGGCTCGCCCGCGTGCGAGGGCGCATCGCCGAAAAGGGAACCAACCGGGGGGGCGACTACCTGCGCCTTCAGGCCCAGGGGGCCGCGTCGCCGGCGCAGGTTGAAGTGTTCGTGGCGGAGCGGCACGGAGATCGGTTTGGGCTGGATCGCTTCGCCGAGGGCGACGCGGTCGAGGTGACAGGGGTGGTGGGCCAATACGACCTCGAGGCGCCGTACGACGAATACTACCAAATCGAGCCCCGAGGCCGGGACGACCTTGCCCAGGTCGGATGGCCCTCAACCTATCTCCGAGCGGCACTTCTGATTCTTGCGGGCGGAGGGCTCGTGGGCGGGATTGTCGTGATTGGGCTTCGGGCGGCCGTCCGGCGCCGCACGAAGGAGCTGGAGGAACGCCGGGCCCGCTTTCGTCGGCTGGCGGAGGCCACGCTTGAGGGCATCGCCCTCCACGAGGCCGACGGAACGATCGTCGACGCGAATGCATCCCTGGCCCAGATGATGGAAACGGACCGGGAGGCCCTGATCGGGAAGGACATCACCGCCCTGCTCGCGTCGGCCCCGTCGGTTCATTTGGACCGGGCCGAGGGGAGGACCGACGCCCCGGTCGAGACCGAACTGGTCCATGCGGACGGCACGACGACCCCGGTCGAGGTCGAAACGCGGACCGTCACGACCGGCGACGAGCCTGTTCACGTGTGCGCCGTGCGGGACCTCTCCAAACGGAAGGAGTGGGAGGACGAGATGCTCCGTGCGAAACAGGAGGCCGAGCAGGCGGCTCGGCTCAAGTCAACCCTGATCCACAACATGAGCCACGAACTCCGCACGCCCATTACCACCATCACGGGCTACGCGGAAGTGATCATGGAGGAGGCCGAGGAGCCGCACCGGTCGTTTGCCCTTCAGATTCGGGAGAGCGGACGGCGCCTCTCGGACACGCTCCAGTCGGTGCTGGACATGGCGCAGATTGAGTCCGGCACCCTCGAGGTGACGGTGCAGGAAGTGGCGGTCCCGAGCGTGGTCCGTGACGTCGTCGACCGGCACGCGCAGGCGGTCGAGGAGAAGGCCCTTGCCGTCGATCTTGACGTGCCGGAGGACTGCACCGTGGCGACGGATCGCACGCTCCTCTACCGCATCCTCAACAACCTCGTCCAGAACGCCGTCAAATTTACAGATGACGGGACCGTTCGCATACGAGCCGAACCGGTCGAATTTGGGGTCCGGATCGGTGTGCGGGACACGGGCGTCGGAATTGCCCCTGCGTTTCGGCCGGACCTGTTTGAGCCGTTCAAGCAGGAGTCCGAGGGGGTGGCGCGGGAGTACGACGGGGCGGGATTGGGCCTCGCCCTCACGAAGCGCCTGGTGGACCTGCTCGGGGGCGCCATCGAGGTGGACAGCGCCAAGGGGGAGGGCAGTGCGTTCACGGTCGAACTGCCGTCGTTGACGGAGGCGGAGGCGTCCGCCCCGGCCGTCGCCGAGGGGCCGATGAACTGACTGCGGCGTCGATCCGTCGCGAAAGAGCTAGGGGGCGAGAAACCGCCGCACAGGGTCGACGAGCGCCGGCCCCAACTCCTCCGGCACGTAGTGGCCGACCGAGGGGTAGCGGCGCACGGTGGCCCCCGACACGACGTTCTGCCAGCGCCGCAGGCACGCCTCAGTGCCGAACGCCGGATCGGCCATGCCCCAGCACAGGAGGGCCGGGCAGTCGCGAAGCCGGTGTCGCCGCGTCCACAGCGCCCGCAGCCAGTCGGCCTCGGCCCGGAGCGCCCGCGCAAACGCCCAGCAGGCGTGCCGGCGCGGCCGGGAGTCCAGGGCGGCGGCGTACGTGGCGATCCAGTCGCTCTGACGGCCGGCGCCGGCGGTCATCGGCATGACGATGCGCGCGAACGCATTGCCGTGCTCGATGGCGAGGCGGCCCGTCGGAGTGGCGAGCAGCCGACTCACGGCCCGAAGCACGGGCCGGTGCGTGAGCGGCCACGCCCAGGTGTTCATCAGCACGAGGCGCCGCACGGTGTCGGGGTGGCGGAGGGCGTAGGCCAGACCGATCGGCCCGCCCCAGTCGTGCAGCACGAGGGTGAGATTTGAAAGGTCGAGCGACCGCAGCAGGCGCTCCACCAGAACTGCGTGTGCGGGAGGGCGATATGAAAAGTCCGCTGGCGCGGCCGAGCGGCCAAAGCCAAGGTAGTCGGGGGCGATGCACCGGTGATCCCGCGCCAGGTCGCGGAGGAGGTGGCGGTAGAGGCGGGCGCTCGTGGGGTTGCCGTGCAGGAAAACGACGGGCGGCCCACTGCCCACGTCGGTGTACGCGAGCGGGCCGGCCGGGGTCTGAACGGTCCGCGTGGCGTCCGGGGCGGTCGGGGCCGAGGGCATGGGACGAAGGAGATTGGGCCGGCGGCGGGCTTAGTCGAGCAGCGTGGGGGCCGACTCGTACTGGTCGGCCACGGCGCGGGCCTCTGTGGCCATCCGTTCCCGGAGCGCGCGCGGCTCCAGCACCTGGGCGTGGCGCCCCCAGCTTAGGAGCCACGGCATCACCTCGAGCACGTGATCGACGTTTAGGGTCAGCAGCAGCCGGTCGTCGGACAGATGCTCGCGAGACTCTACAGCGATGGACGACGGGACCTGCACGGTCGCAGCCGCCTCGTCGGCGAAGACGACCCGGACGCGCCGTCGGGACGGGGCCGCCGGGCCCTGCGAGCGCGCCCCGTAGCCGGCCGGGCGCTCGAACGTGGCGTCCGTCATGTTGAGGCCGCGGATGCGCTCCAGGCGCAGGTGAACCACATGCTCGCGGTCGTGGCCGTACCCCACGAGGTGCCACGCGCTGCCCTGTCGCACCAGGCCGTACGGGTCGATGCGCCGCGTACTGGGGCCATCGTCGGACGCGCCCGCCAGCGTGGCCAGCAGGGTCCGCTCCTCCACGAGGGCGTGTCGCGCCTGTCGCAGCAGGCCGTCCGTGGCCGAGTCGCCAAAGACGTTGGACGGGACCAGGGACACGCTGCCGCGCAGGGAGAGCACACGTTCCCGGTCGTCGGGCGGGAGCACGTCTTCGATCTTGTGGCGGGCCGCCCGCGCCGCGGCCTGGTAGCGCCCGCTGAAGTTGCGGGCGGCGTAGGCACTGCCCAGGACGAGCATGACCGCCTCGTCGCGCGTGAGTCGGATGGGGGCGAGCAGGTAGTCGTCGGGCAGCCGATAGCCCTTGCCCGGCACCCCCTGCAGCGGCACCCCGGCCTCCACCATCGCCTGCACATCGCGGTACACGGTGCGCTCGCTGACGCCCAGGGCGCGGGCCAGGTCGGTCGCGCGTGTCCAAGTGTCGGGCTCCAGCTGCAGCAGAATGGCGGGCCAGCGTTCGGAGGGCGTCATGGGCGAGGGGGCGGCGTCGCAACGGCTATGCGGACCCGCCAAGATAACCAAATTGACGCCGGACTTTCATCCTCCGGCTATCGGCGCTCTTCGGGCAGCCGGACGCCCGCCGCCACGTACGGGCGCGAGAGGTGCGACGGGGAAAAGGCCTTCTCCGCAAGGGCCTCGATCCGGCCTTCGGTCTCTTCGGTAAGCGCGTCCAGCCCCAGCCGCGTCCGGGCCGTGCGAAGGAATTGGGCGCGAGACTCGTGCAGGGCCGATACGCACGCCCCCATCGCCTCCGACGACGCCTCCCCATTGGTCTCTCGGGCCTCCAGCGTCGCCCGGGTGTTCACCAGTGCGTCGACCAGCTCCTCTGCACCACGGATCGTATCCTCCTCCAGCACAGCGGTCGCCCGGGTGAGGGCACTCGTGCATTCTCGGATGTGGTTGTCGGTCGCCTGCTTGATGTCGAGGAGTGTCTTCCCATCGAGCGGTTCGCGCAGCGGCGACCGCCCGAGGCCCATGCCGAGGTCGTCCGTCCCCGAGCCGATCGAGCACGGCTTGGTCGACGCCGAGCCGTTTTCCGAAAGCTGTGCTCCTATCCGAAGGCGCTCTTCGTAGGCGTGGAGAGAGGCCAGGGCCGACGAAATGCGTTGGTCGATCGTACAGACGTGTTCGATTCGTTGCTGAAGGGCCGTCGGGGCGGGCGCGTGATCGGCGTGCCTGTGCAACATCCATCCAATCAGGATCCCCACGAGAGGCCCCGACACTGCCATCAATGCCGTCACGGAGCTGTCGGTGCTATTATGACTGTGACACGAGAAATGTGCTCAAAATGGCCTGTATCCCCAAATTTATGCCGCCAGACTGATCAAACGTACAAAAAGTTTTTCAAAGGGTGTCAAGTGGGTGCTGTGAAGGATCTGTGCAGGGAAGCGCTTCGGGTCGACGATGCACGGCCGGGCGTCCACGAGGGCATTGGGGGCCGAACGACGTCGAGCCTGGCGGGCGACCTAAGACGACGGCTCTCCCGCCCATACAAACTCAAGGAGCGGCCGAACATCCTGGGCCATGCGGACAACTTCTCCCGCAAAGTCCGGGGACTGGAGGGCGTCGTCCGGGTAGTCCCGCTTGACCACGTAGTTTTTCCACTTCAGGTACGGGGCAATCGGGGTGTCCCGGTAGTCGCTAAATCCCTTCGGCATGCCCGTCAGCGTGTCCTCCATGCTGTGGACAGGGAGGCCGCGGGCTTCCATCTCGTCGAGCAGCTCGACGAACCGCTCCGGTTCCGCCGCGATGCGCTCCCGAACGGGGCGGAGGTACGGGACGCTCGGCTGGTAAAAGCCCGCCCCCAGGAAGCAGTCGTCCGGCTCCACGTGCACGTAGACGACGCCACTCTCGTCGCGCTGCCCCGAGCGGTCGAACGCGCCGCTGACGTGCGTCTTGTACGGCGTCTTGTCGTCGGTGAAGCGCATGTCCCGGTGGATCCGGAACCGAGACTTCTTGGGATGGGCGGTGAGCGGAAGATCCGTCTCGGCGAGGCGCCGCGCGCCGTCGGTCAGCAAAAGCTCCAGCGGGTCCTTCAGCTCCGCCTCGTAGGTGTCCTTGCGCGCCTTGAACCAGTCGCGGTCGTTGTTCTCGGCCAGGGCGCGGAGAAACGCGAATGCCTCAGGGCGGAAGCCCGGGAATGGGGGACGCGATAGGAGCTCAGCCATCGGGGGGAGCCGCCGGGAAATGTGGGAACGAGAACGGAGAATGGTCCACAAATCACCAACGAGTCGGGCGGGACCGGTCTCCAGTCCCTTCTCCCCGTGGAAGCGAAGGCGTGGGACCTCGCGGCGCGCGCGTCCTTCGAGATCGTCGCTCCCCCCGAAGGAATTACGTCCCAAGGTCCATCTCCGCCACGATGGACTTCATTCCCGCCTCGAATTTGTTGGCGCCGCCCTGCGAGGGATGGCGCACGTAGGTGGGATCGGCGCCGACCTCGTCGAGGGCCCGTTCGCCCTTGCGCCCGACGCCCACGACGCGCTCGGGGGCGAGCGCATCCAGCACCCCGCGCAGCAGGTCGTGCCAGTCGCGCACCTCCGAGCGGCGGGGCGTGCGGATCGAGAGCGGATCGTCCGGGTCGTGGGGGTGGAGGGGGAGGCTGTTCCACACGAAGAAGTGGGGGAAGACGGGCTGGAGCACCCGCCAGAAGATGGAGGCGCTATACTCAGTGATCGGCACGTCCTTCTGGCTCGTGGCGGTCCCCGCAATGGGGAAGTCGGGGTCGGTGAGCTGGGCTTCGCTCGTGACGGGCACGCCGGAGAAGCGGCAGCCCCAGGGGCCCGGGGCTTCGAGCAGGAGAAAAAGGGGCGGGGCGGTGTCGAAGCACGACAGGTACGCCCGCAGGTTGTCGCGGCGATGGGTGGGGGCGTCGGGCACGTCGAGATCGTCCCGGCGGTCGCGGTAGGGATTGAAGCACTCCTCGGTGGAGGGGGCCGGAAAGACGTGTGTCTCGAAGAGGTCCCAGACGGCGGGGAGCATGCGGGGGGCGGGAGGGGAGCAAGAGGGAAGAGGGTCGTGGGGATTTTCCTACAAGAGTCTGCTGGCGATCAGGCAGACGTGGTGGGTTCCGACCCGACGCGGGGGAAGGCAAAGTCGGCGTAGCCCATTTCGGCGGTGCCGAACCACCGGTAGGCCTCCTCGCGGGCGTCCTTGTAGGCCTCGTAGATCTTGCGGTACTGCGGATTGCCGGCGGCGTTGTCCTCCAGAAGTTGGGTTGTTACCTCCTGGGCGCGCTCCATGACGCCATCGGGAAAGCGGCGGAGCGTGGTGCCTTCGTCGAGCAGGCGGTCCAGGGCCGCGGGGTTTCGGTGGTCGTATTCGGCCATCATGCGGACGTTCGCCTCGGCGGCGGCCGTTTTGAGCGCCTCCTGGTACTGCGTTGGAAGGCCGTCGTAGGCGTCCCGGTTCACGTAGAACGTGAGGGCCGGCCCGGGCTCCCACCAGCCGGGGTAGTAGTAGTACTGGGCCACCTCGTGGAAGCCGAGCTTCTCGTCGTCGTAGGGCCCGACCCACTCGGCCGCGTCGATTGCGCCCCGCTCCAGCGACGGATAGATCTCGCCGCTCGGCAGCACCTGCGCGTTGACGCCCATCTCGCTCATCACGCTGCCGCCCATCCCGGGAATGCGCATCTTGAGGCCGTTCATGTCGGCGAGGGCGTTCACCTCCACGTTAAACCAGCCGCCCATCTGCGTGCCGGTGTTGCCGCCGGGCAGGTTCAGGATGTTGAAGTCGGCGAAGAGGTCGCGCAGCAGGTCCATGCCGCCGCCGGAGTAGACCCAGGCGTTGTACTGGCGGGCCGTCAGGCCGAACGGGACGGTGCAGTCGAACGCCAGCGCGGGGTTTTTCCCAATGAAGTAGTAGCTGGCCGAGTGCCCCATCTCCACAGTGCGGTTCTGGACGCTGCCCAGCACCTCGAGCGGCGGCACCAGCTCGCCCCCGGGATAGGGAAGAATCTCGAAGTTCCCACCGGTGAGCGCCTTCAGGCGCTCGGAGAGCACCTCGGCCGCGCCGTAGATGGTGTCGAGGGAGCGGCTGAAGCTGGAGGCGAGCCGCCACCGGACTTGTTTGTCGGTCTGCACGTTGGGGGCGCCGTCACTCGCCGACGATTCGCCGTCGCCGCAGCCGGTCAGGAGGCCGGCCCCGGCGGCGCCGAGCAGGGCTTTTCGGGTAAAGTCGCGCCGTTCCATGAGGGGGCAGGGTCGATGCGCAGGGCGTGTGAACGGGGCCGTTTAGTATAGGAGCCAATTCACCCCCTCGCAACCGCATGTTTGCGTCAGGCCTCTCAGAGGGGCTGGGGGGAGTGTCGCCCTGTTCAGCGCCCCCCCTCATCAAGCAGGGGAGAAGGACC
>Ga0207414_1001020_pt1 | contig 10882 bp, 8 predicted proteins | sample PonA231FremontCA_2_FD_187269 | JGI IMG/M metagenome (GOLD analysis project Ga0207414, IMG submission 187269) | Marine sediment microbial community from Fremont, CA, USA - Pond A23 Sediment 1 (SPAdes) | ecosystem: Environmental > Aquatic > Marine > Unclassified | place: USA: Fremont, California... | reverse complement strand
CCAGTCCCTGCTTGATCTGCAGGTTATTGGCAAACTCCACGATCAGGATGCCGTTCTTGGCGACCACGCCGATCAACGTAATCAGCCCCACCTGGGTATAGATGTTGACCGTGGCAAAGCCCAGCGTGATGAACGCCAGCGCCCCCGCGATACTGAGCGGCACCGAAACCAGGATGATCGCCGGATCGCGCCAGCTCTCGAACTGCGCCGCCAGCACCAGATAGATCACCAGCATCGACAGGAAGAACGTCAGCACCAGTGCGCCCCCCTGGTCGGCAAACTGTCGCGACTGGCCGGTGTAATCAACGTTATAACTGGCCGGCAGGACCTGATCGGCGGTGGTCGCGAGATAGTTGAGCGCATCACCCAGTGGCACGCCGGGCGCCGGGATGCCTTCGAGGGTCACCGAGTTGAGCTGCTGGAACTGGTTGCGCGAGCTTGGTACCACCGAGTCCTCGAGGGTGACGAGGCTCGACAGCGGCACGGACTCGCCCTGCGGTGTCTCGATGTAGTACTCCTCGAGCATGGCCGCGTTGGCCCGGAACGGACGATCCACCTGGGGGATGACCTTGTAGCTGCGCCCATCCAGGTTGAAGCGGTTGACGTAACCGCCACCCAGCATCCCGGACAGGCTGCTACCCAGCTGCTCCATGCTGATGCCCATGTCGGCGGCCTTGTCGCGGTTGACCTTGACCGTGGTCAGCGGCCGGTCGAACTCCACCGACTTGCGCAGGAACAGGAAGTTGCCACTGCCCATGGCCTGACCGATGAAATCGGTGGCGACATTATCCAGGGCTTCGTAGCCGGCCGAGGTGGTCAGGACAAACTGCACCGGCAACCCACCGCCCGAGCCGGGCAGGCTGGGCCGTGGGAACACCGCCGTGTCGAGTCCCGGGTTGGGCGTGAACTTGGCGGTCACTTCCTGCTGGACCTCGGTCTGGCTGCGCTCGCGTTCGCTGACGGGCACCATCTTGACGCCGCCGAACACGGTATCCGGCGACAGGCCGCCCAGGATCATGAACGTCTCGCTGTACTCGGGGATAGTCTCCGCCGCGGTCTGGTAGCGCTCGGCGAATTCCGCCAGATAGTCGAAGGTGGCGGTACGCGGCGCCGTGCCCTGGAAGAACAGAATGCTCTGATCCTCGGTGGGCGCCAGCTCGCTCTGACTGGTGGTGAACATGAAGTAGTTCGAGCCCAGCACGATCACGCCAAACACAATCAGCACGCTCTTGGTGTCGAGCAGGCTGTGCAGGCTGCGCTGATAGGCGGCGGCCAGACCGTTGAACATCCGCTCGACAAAGTTCTCGAACCGCCCCGCCTGGCCGCCGGGCTTGAGCACGGCCGCCGAGACCATGGGCGAGAAGGTCAGCGCGATGATGCCCGAGATAAGCACCGCACCCGCCAGGGTGAAGGCGAACTCGGTGAACAGCGTCCCGATCAGCCCGCCCATGAAGCCGATGGGCGCGTAGACCGCCAGCAGGGTGGTGGTCATGGCGATGATGGGCACGGCCAGTTCGCGGGCCCCCATGATCGCCGCATCAACATTGGAATAGCCTTCTTCGATATGACGATGGATGTTCTCGACGACGATGATCGCGTCATCCACCACCAGACCGATGGCGAGCACCATCGATAGCAGCGTGAGCAGGTTCAGCGAATAGCCCAGCGCGATCATGATGGTGGCCGCGCCCACCAGGGACAGTGGCACCGCCAGCGATGGCACGATGGCGGCACGGATCGAGCCGATGGTCAGAAAGATCACCACCAGCACGATCAGCACCGCCTCGGCGATGGTCTTGAACACCTCGTTGATGGAGTCCTCGATGAACTTGCTGGCGTCATACGGCAGCGCCAGCTGCATGTCCTGCGGGAGCTGGCTGCGCAGGCTGGGCATTGTCTGCCGGACGGCGCCGGCCACATCCAGCGGGTTGGCACCGGGCGCCTGTTCGACGGCGATGAACACCGAGGGCTGGCCCTTGTACCAGGCCGCCGAGGCATAGGTCTCGGAGCCAAAGTTGGTGGCCGCCACATCATCAAGGCGCACCACGGTGCCGTTTTCCTCGCGGATCACCAGTCGCTGGAAGGCGTCCGGGTCACTGACGTCGGTGGTCACCGACAGGTTGATCCGGGTGTACGGCCCCTTGGTGTTACCGATGCCGGCCTGGTAGTTGTTGGCGCGCAGCACGTCGCGCACTTCGCTGGCGGTGACGTTGAGCGCCGCCATGCGCTGGGGATCGAGCCAGATGCGCATGGCCGGCGAGCGCCCGAACACCCGCGCCTTGGCCACCCCTTCCAGCGCCTGGACCTGGGGCTGGATGACGCGATTCACGAAATCGGTGATTTCGGGGATCTTGACCGATTCGCTGTAGATGGCCAGGTACATCAGCGCGGTCTGATCGCCGGTGCTCGACTCGATCACCGGATCCTGGGCATCGGCGGGCAGCACATTGCGCTGACTGGCCACCTTGGCCTGGATCTCCGAAACCGCCGCGTTGGCGTCGTAGTTGAGCGCCATGTTCACTTCGATGGTGGACTGGCCCTGGCGGCTTTCCGAGGTGATGTAGTCGATGCCGCCGGCCTCGGCGATGGCCTGCTGCAGGGGCTGGGTGATAAAGCCCTGCACCAGCTCGCTGTCGGCGCCTGGAAAGGCGGTGGTGACGGTGACCACGGTGTTCTCGGTGGATGGGTACTGCCGCACCTCGAGCAGGTCCAGCGAGCGCACGCCGGCCAACAGGATCAGCAGGCTGATCACCGTCGCCAGCACCGGGCGATGGATGAAGATGTCGGTGAATTTCATCGACCGGTCACCTCGTCCGGATTCAGCGTGTTGGTCTTGTCAATGGTCACCGGCTGGCCGGGGCGGACCTTGACCAGCCCGGCAGCCACCACGCGATCGCCCTTGTCGAGGCCACTGGTCACTTCGACCCGCCCGTCGCGGACCTCGCCGGTCTCGATCTGCACGCGCTCGGCCACTGGGCCGTTGTCGGTGCTGTTGATGCGCAGGACAAAGTCGCCGTAGGTGTTAAAGCTGACCGCCGTGCGCGGAATGGTGAGCAGCGATCGCTGCATGGGCTCGAGGACGGTCACCTCGGCGAACATGCCGGGTCGCAGCCGGCCGTCGGGGTTGTCCAGCGTGGCGCGCACCGACACCGCGCGGGTGTTTTCGCGAATGGCGCTGTCGATGGCGGTGATGGTGCCGCTGAAGGTGTCCTCGAAGGCGCTGGTGTTCACCTTTATGGACTGGCCCGGCTCAAGGTCCGTGAGAAACCGCTCGGGCAGGGTGAAGTCGGCATAGATCGGGTCGAGGCGCTGGATCTCGACAATGTCGCTGCCGGGCGCCAGGTACTGACCCACGCTCACGGTGCGCAGGCCGAGAATGCCCGGGAAGGGCGCGCGGATGGTCTTCTGCGCCAGCCGTGCCTGCTGGGTGTTGACCGCGGCGGTCGCGCTGTCGAGCCGCGCCCGCGCCTCGTCAAACTCGGACTGCGAAATGGCCCGCTGGGGCAGCAGATCCTGGGCACGGTTGAACTCAATGCGCGCCAGTTCCGCCTCGGCCCGAAGGCCCTGCAGCTCGGCCTCGTCGACATCGGTGTCCAGGGCAACCAGTACATCGTCGGTGTCGACGCGCTCGCCCGACTCGAAGTTGAGCGACTCGATGGTGCCGGCCACCTCGGTACTCACCGCGACCCGGTCCACCGCGGTCAGGCTGCCGACGCTGCTGCGCTCGCCCTGCCACTGCTCGGTGGCGACGGTGGTGGCCGTGATGTTGGCCGGGCGCGGGCCGCCTGGGCCGCCGGCCTGCATCTGCACGAAGTATTTGTAGCCAAAGATGCCACCGAAGATCCCACCCAGCAGCAGCAGGGCAATAAGCAGACGGATAAAAACTTTCATGACTGACCGACAGTTGCTTGGCGTAAAAGTTGTGATTGTATCAGGCGTGCCCGCCGACTTAGCCTGTCCGTGACAACAAAACGACAAGGGAGAGGGGGTTATGATTCGCTCCGTCCTGCTTTATCTGCACAAGGATGGTCACGAGGCCGACCACGTCGCCGCCGCCGCGGAGCTCGCGAGCGCCCATGAGGCCCATCTGATCGGGCTGGCGGTGGCCGAACCGCTGGCCGCCCACGCCGAATACCTGCCCCCCGAGGCCCTCGATCGCTACCGCGAGGCCTGGCAGACGCGCAACGCGGGATTGGCGGCGATTTTTGAATCCGAGGTGACGCACCATGCGGTGGACACCGAATGGCGCTCGGTGGAGGATCTGCGCGTCGATCGCAGCACCGTGGACGTCGTCGCCCAGCAGGCGCGCTATGCCGATCTGCTGGTGCTCGGCCAGGTCGACCCCGACCGGCCCGCCGACCTGGTGCCGTCCGATCTGCCCGGTCAGGCCGCGGTGATGGCCGGCCGTCCGGTGCTGGCGCTGCCCTATGCCTGGCAGCGGCGCCCGGTGGGGCGCCGGGTGATCATCGGCTGGGATGGTGGCCGCGAATCGGCCCGGGCGGTCAGTGACGCCCTGCCTCTGCTGTGTCGCGCCGACGAGGTGCAGGTGGCGGTGATTGGTACCGACGCGGCGGGCCTGCGCGGGCCGGGCGGGGATCTGCCCGGTGCCGATGTCGCTGCCTATCTGGCCCGCCATGGTGTGCGGGTCACCGCGACCCATCAGGGCAGTGTCGACATCCCGGTGGCCGATGCGCTGCTGTCAGCGGCCGCCGACGCCGATGCCGATCTGCTGGTGATGGGGGCCTACGGGCGTTCGCGGTTTCGGGAAATGGTCATGGGCGGCACGACCCGCCGGATTCTGGGCGAAATGACCCTGCCGGTGCTGCTCTCGCACTGACCGGTCAGCCGAGCACGGTGGCGGCGGTGCTGAGCGCCAGAAACACCAGCACCGCCCCGGTCAGCCGCTCGATCCAGACCTGTCGCCGCCGCAGCCAGGCCGCGCCGCCGCTGGCCGACAGCCCGGTGGCCACCAGCGCATACCAGCCGGCATCCACCACGGTGGCAGTGCCAGCCAGCAGAACGATGGTCGCGGCCCCGGCGCCGGGTGTGACGAACTGACTGAACAGGGCCACAAAGAACACCGCGATCTTGGGGTTGAGCAGCGCCATGGCCAGGCCGTCGCGGGCGGCCGCGGATCGATCGCCGGGTACTGGATCGGGCGGGGTCGGGTCGGCGTCGGGCCGGGTGGCGGGATGGCCCGCGCGCATGGCGCTGGCGCCCAGCCACAGCAGATAACCCGCTCCCGCCAAAGTGACAGCACTGTGCAAGGTCTGATGGGTGGCGATCACCGCTGCCAGACCCAGTGCCGTCGCCGCCGCATACACCCCCACGCCCAGGCCATGGCTGAGCGCGGTGATCAGCCCGGCACCGCGTCCCCGGTTGACCGTGTTGCGCACCACCAGCGCCAGACTGGGGCCCGGGGACATGGCCCCGAGCACGCAGATGGCCAGCAGTGACAGCCAGGCGCTGACGGTCATGGCAGGCCGCCGGCGGAGTCAGTCCCGCCGGGCGGTCATGGTCAGCGAGACTGAATCGGCAAAGCGCAGGGCGTGAGGCTTGTCGACCTCGACCTCGGCGTACTGCACGGCCCCATGGGCCATGATCAGCTCCACCAGGTCATTGACCAGCTTTTCGAGCAGCAGAAACCGGTTGTCCTCGATATGGGCAATGATCTGCTTGGTGATGGTCTTGTAGTCGAGCGCCTCATCCACCACGTCGCCGCGGGCGGCGGCGAGGGCGTCATAATCGATGCGCAGGTTCACCACCACATCCTGGCGTTTGCGCTGCTCCTCGTCGTTAAAGCCAACGAATGTGCGCAGACGCAGGTCCTTGACCCGGATGCACGACAGGGGCCGCTGAATATCGCCACTCATGCCGGCCGGCGACGGATCAGCTGAAGGAATTCATTGCGCGCGGAGACCGACTCGCGGAACGTCCCGAGCATGACCGACGAGCTCATCTCGGCGTTCTGCTTGCTCACGCCGCGCATCATCATGCACATGTGCTGGGCATCCATCTGGACGGCGACGCCCTGGGCCTGGGTGACCTGCTGGATGGCCTCGGCCACTTCGCGGGCGAGGTTTTCCTGGATCTGCAGGCGGCGGGCATACATGTCGACGATGCGGGCGATCTTGGACAGCCCGATCACCCGGCCGTCGGGGATATAGCCCACCTGGGCATGGCCAAAGAAGGGCAGGACGTGATGCTCGCAGAGCGAGTAGAATTCGATGTCACGAACAATGACCATTTCGTCATTGTCGGATTCGAACATCGCATCGTTGACCAGTTCGTCGAGCGATTGATGATAGCCCTGGGTGAGGTATTCCATGGCCCGGGCCGCGCGATAGGGCGTTTTTTCCAGGCCGCCACGGCTCGGGTCTTCACCCAGGCCCGTGATGATCTGCTCGAAGTGATGGTCCAGATCCGGATTCATCAACGATCTCCGTTCGAATGAAAGTCTTGGGGATTATTCGGCGAGTCGGACAGAACTTTTACACAGTTGTTTCAGAAATTCGACCGATAGGGCACCGATAGATGCGATTGATGGCGTTAATGAGGTGGCTGCCGTGGCGCTGGGTGGTGCGCCGGGCGGCCCGGTCGCAGGGGTTCATGGACCCCCTGGCGGTGATGGCGCGGCTGCGTCGCTTTGGCCAGCCATCGGAGGTGGCCGAGCCCATCGAGCTGCTGCGCGCCGGCATGATCTTTCACGCCCGGGGGCTGATCAACACCCGGGTCATCCAGCACAACCTGGACTGGATCTGGCCGTACTGGATCGAGCAGCAGTTTGATCCGCACAGCCCGGCCTTTCTGCCCCGGGCGTTCAGCATCACCCATGTCAACCTGACCCACCGCAACTGGACCGCGGTGGGTCGGCCGGACTGCGCCGCCCTGCCCATCGTTGACCCTCGTGGGCTGGTCACGCCGCTGACCGATGGTGGGTCGGTGGATGCCTGGGTGCTGGGCGCGGACGGCCAGTGGCTGGTGCCCTCGCGTCTGCCCGCCGTCGACCAGCGGCTTGATCGCGATGACGATGACCTGAGCGTGACCACGACGGCCGGGACCGGCGGATTACAGTTGGTCAGTCGCGCCCGGGTGGTGGCGGCCGGCGATGGCCATCGCCTGGAGTGCCGCTATACCGCCACCGCGCCGGCGGGTGGGCGCCTGGCGCTGGCGCTGCGCCCCTACAATCCCGAGGGCATCAGTTTTATCCAGCGGCTTGATCAGGCGCCGGGCGAGTCGCCGGGCACCGCCTGGCAGTGGCGGGTGTATGACGAACAGCATGTGGTGCAGCCCGCGCCGGTCGATTTTGATACCCGCCCCGAGCGGATCGACGTGTCGGATTACGAGTCCGGGGATGTCGCCCAGCGCCTCGCCGGCGATGCCGCCGACCGCCCTGATGCCCCGGCCGCTCCCGGGCGTCTCGATTGCGACACCGGGCTGATCACTGCAGCGGCGCAGTTCGATCTGGCGCCGGGGGAGTCGCGCAGCGTGACGCTGTCGGTGCCCCTGCCGGCACCCGCCGATCCAGTGGCCCCGGCGTCATGGGCCGAGGCACTGGCCCCGGCGGCGCAGCTGGATGTCCCCGATGCCGACTATCAGGCGCTCTACGACACGGCGCTGCGCACCCTGCTGATGCATTCCGTCGAGGATATCTACCCGGGGCCCTACACCTACAAGCGGTTCTGGTTTCGGGATGCGGCATTCATTATTCACGGGCTGTTCAACGCGGGGCTGCTCGAGCGTGGACGTCGGGCGCTGGCCCGGTTTCCGGCGCGCCAGACCCGCGCCACCGGCTATTTCCACAGCCAGGAGGGCGAGTGGGATTCCAACGGCCAGGCCCTGTGGATCATCGCCCGCCACCATGCCCTGACCGGTGAATGGCCCCCGGGCGCGGATCGCGACGAGTGGCTGCGGGTCATACGCCGCGGCGTTCAGTGGGTGGCGCGCAAGCGACTGCCCAGCGACAGCGACCGGCCCGAGGCCGGGCTGCTGCCGGCGGGCTTCAGCGCCGAGCATCTGGGCCCCAACGACTATTACTACTGGGACGATCAGTGGGCCTATGGCGGTTTGCGGGCGGTGGCCGAACGCCTGCGCGCCGACGCCGAGCCGGAACTGGCCGGCTGGATTGATGACGAGGCCGAGGATCTGGCGGCCAGCCTCGAGCGGGCCTACGCCGCCGATGGCGAGCGTCTGGGTCGGCCGGTGATGCCCGCCTCGCCGCGGCGGCGCATGGATGCCGGGGCCATCGGCTCGATTGCCGCGGGCTTTCCGCTGCAGACCCTGGCCGGCGACGATGAGCGGTTGCTGGGCACGGTCCGCCATCTGCTCGATGCGCATCGCGTCAACGGCGGGTTTTTCCAGGAAATGATCCACTCGGGCGTGAATGCCTATCTGACCCTGCACCTCGCCCAGGTGCTGCTGCGCGCCGGCGACGCCGATGGCCTGACACTGATGGACGCGGTGGCCCGACTGGCGAGCCCCACCGGGCAATGGCCCGAGGCCATCCATCCGCGCACCGGTGGCGGCTGCATGGGCGATGGCCAGCATGTCTGGGCGGCGGCCGAATGGGTGTCGATGATGCGCAATGCATTTGCCCGCGAGGAGGGCGACGGCCTGGTGCTTGGCGCCGGCATCCAGCCCCGCTGGCTGGCGGCGGGGAGCGGTTTTGGCTTTGGCCCCACGCCCACGGCCTTCGGCACGCTCAGCCTGCGTTTTGAACCGACCACTGATGGTCATCGCGTGGACTGGCAGATCGACGGCGCCGGGCCGGCCTGGATACGGCTGGCGGTGCCGGGGTACGCGCCGATCGACTGCGCCGGCGACTGCCGGTCGGCAAGGATTGCGGAGGCGCGGGCGTGAACATCGTCATGATGACCAACACCTACACGCCCCATGTCGGCGGCGTGGCGCGGGCCGTGTCGGCCCTTACCGAAGGCTGTCGCGACCGCGGGCATCGGGTGCTGGTGGTGGCGCCGGTGTTCCCCGATACCCCGACGGATGAGCCCGATGTGGTGCGCATCCCGGCGATCCAGAACTTCAACGGCAGTGACTTTTCGGTGGTGCTGCCGGTGCCGGGCAAGCTCGACGAGGCGCTTGATGCCTTCGAGCCCGACATCATCCACGCCCATCATCCGTTTCTGATTGGCTCCACGGCCCTGCGCGTGGCGGCACGCCGGGCCTGCCCGCTGGTGTTCACCCATCACACCCTCTACGAGGCCTATACCCACTACGTCCCCGGCGATTCCACCGCGCTCAAGCGGTTTGTGGTGGAGCTGTCCACCAGCTACGCCAACAGTGCCGATCAGGTGTTCGCGCCCAGTGAGAGCGTGGCCGATCTGCTGCGTGAGCGGGGGGTGAAATCACCGCTGGCGGTGGTGCCCACCGGCATTGATCGGGCGGCATTCGGTGGCGGTGACGCCCGCGCCGGCCGCCAGCAGCTGGGCATTGATCCGCAGGCGCGGGTGATCGGCCATGTCGGTCGGCTGGCCGAGGAGAAGAATCTGGATTATCTGGCCCGGGCGCTGATCGAGGCGGCCCGGCAGGATCCCGCCGTGACCTGTCTGGTGGTCGGTGACGGACCGGCCGGCGCCGACATCGATGCCCGCTTTGCCGCCGCCGGCCTGGCCGATCGACTGGTGCGCCCCGGGGCCCTGGCCCTGCCGGCACTGGCCGACGCCTACGCGGCGATGGATGTATTCGGCTTTGCCTCGTTGACCGAAACCCAGGGGCTGGTGCTGGCCGAGGCCATGACCGCCGGCGTCCCGGTGGTCGCCCTCGATGCATCGGGTGCACGCGAGGTGGTGAAGGGGGATAATGGACGATTGCTGGATAGCGATGCGTCGCCGGCCGCGTTTGCCGAGGCGCTGCGGGGCATGCTGGCACTGAGCGGATCGGCCCGGGCACGAATGCGCCAGGCACTGGCGGAAACGGCGAACGCGTATTCGTTGTCCAGCTGTGTGGACCGGGCGCTGGCGCTCTACGAGGGCTGCCGGGCCGAGCGGTCAGACCGGCCTGTGGCGGGTCGTGACGAGGCCCGCGCGGCCTGGCAGCGGAGTCTGCGCCGTGTGCACGCGGAATGGACCGTGATTCGCGGCATGGCGCGGGCCGCCGGCAAAGCGTTGGGGACGGATGACGACCCCGACGCGCTTTTTTGAGATAACAAGAGGATCAAGGGTATGAGCCGTATTCTGGTGGTTTATTACAGCACCTGGGGGCACGTCGAGACCATGGCGGGTGCCATTGCCGAGGGCGCACGATCGGTGGACGGTGCCGAGGTGGTCGTCAAGCGCGTGCCCGAGCTCATGCCCGAGGATGTCGCCCGGGCCGCCGGCGCCAAGCTGGATCAGGCCGCGCCGGTGGCGAGCCCGGATGAACTGGCCGACTACGATGCCATTCTATTCGGGACCCCCACGCGGTTTGGCAACATGGCCGCGCAGATGCGTAACTTTCTCGATCAGACCGGCGCCCTGTGGGCCGGCGGCAAGCTGATCGGCAAGGTGGGCAGCGTGTTTGCCAGCACCGGCAGCCAGCATGGCGGTCAGGAGACCACGCTCACCTCGTTCCACACGACGCTGTTCCACCAGGGCATGGTCGTGGTGGGCGTGCCCTATTCCTGCCAGGCGCTGACCACGATGGACGAGATCACCGGCGGCACGCCCTACGGTGCGACGACTCTGTCCGACGGCGATGGCAGTCGCCAGCCCAGCGACAACGAACTCGAGATTGCCCGCTTTCAGGGGCGCCATGTGGCGGAGATCGCCGCGCGCCTCGCAACCTAGGAGCCAATGCGATGGGATTGCTCGTTGACGGTGTCTGGCACGACCAGTGGTACGACACCGAATCCACCGGCGGGCGCTTCGAGCGGCCCGAGACGGTGTTCCGC
>Ga0207414_1001019_pt1 | contig 10886 bp, 11 predicted proteins | sample PonA231FremontCA_2_FD_187269 | JGI IMG/M metagenome (GOLD analysis project Ga0207414, IMG submission 187269) | Marine sediment microbial community from Fremont, CA, USA - Pond A23 Sediment 1 (SPAdes) | ecosystem: Environmental > Aquatic > Marine > Unclassified | place: USA: Fremont, California... | reverse complement strand
GCCGGCGGCGCCCCCGCCAACGTGGCCGTGGCCTGCGCCCGTCTGGGCGTGCCCAGCCGCTTCCTCGGCATGCTCGGCGAGGACCATTTCGGAGATTTCCTGGCCGCCGAGCTGGCCGCCCATGGCGTGGACACCTCTGGCGTGGTGCGCACCCGCAAGGCACGCACGGCCCTCGCCTTCGTCTCGCGCGATGCCGACGGGGAGCGCACCTTCGACTTCTACCGCCCGCCGGCCGCAGACCTGCTCTATCGTCTTGAGCACCTCCCCCCGGCGTCTTCGCCGATCCGGCCATCGTGCACTTCTGCAGCAACAGCCTGACCGAGCCGGAGATCGCCGAGACCACCGCCGACAAGGGCCTCGAGAGCGACTGGCACCGGGACACCGCCTTCCTGCGCCGCGCCGTGGAGATCGCCAGCCGCTGCGGTGCCCATACCGTGACCCGCCCCGGCGCCTTCGCCGCCCTGCCGGATCGCGACGACCTGGCCAGGCTCGAGAGCTAGCCCAAAAACCGGCACAAAGGCCGTAGGAAAACGACAGCAGGGCTGTCAGGGGGAAACAGCGGCAGGCCCGGCGCATCGGGCTCAGTATGCCTGGTGCGCTGGCGCTTACCAGGCCTACGTCGCCATTCGATAGATCGACGCAGTCACCATGCTCAGTGGTGAAAGCGTTCTGCCACGTCGCGGGCCAGCGAGCGGATGGCCTCCCAGTCCTCGGCGTCGACCAGGGACGTCGGGGTGAGCCAGGAGCCGCCCACGCACATCACGTTCTTCAGCGCCAGGTAGTCCTCGGCATTGTTGATGCCGATGCCGCCGGTGGGACAGAAACGCGCCTCGGGAATCGGGCCAGCGAAGGCCTTGAGGGCCTTGACGCCGCCGCTGGCCTCGGCGGGGAAGAACTTGAAGCGGCGATAGCCGTATTGCCAGCCCATCATCAGCTCGGAAACGGTAGCCACGCCGGGCAGCATCGGCACCGGGCTGGTGACGCCGTAACGATAAAGCGCTTCGGTCGTGCCCGGGGTCACCACGAAGTCGGCGCCCACCTCCTCGGCCTGGCGATACTGGGCCGGCGTCAGGACGGTGCCCACGCCGATGCTGGCCTGGGGCAGTGCCTCCTTGATGCGCGTGATCGCCTCCAGGGCGCACTCGGTTCGCAGCGTGATCTCCAGCACGGTCAGTCCACCGTCGAACAGGGCGCGCGCCAGGGGAACGGCCTCCTCGATGCGCTGGATGGCCAGCACCGGGATCACCTCGGCCTTCAGGCAGATGCTGTCCAGCTCGGTGGTACGGGTCGAGGGCAGCTGCTTGTCGATACTCTGTTGCACGGTCATGGTGAGATGGTCTCCAGAGACTCAGGGGGCCCAGTAGGTGGCCAGTGGGCAAGCCAGAAAGGCGCGGATCGGCAGTTCCCGGGCGTCGTCACCGGACAGCGCACGCGCCAGCACGCCGCGCTTGTCGTCGCCGGTGATGTGCAGCACATGTCGACGAGCCTGATGCAGGCGGTCGGCACTCAGGGTGATGCGCGGCTGGGGCTGGCTCGGCGAGCGCACGGCCACCGCCGGGGCGTCGGTGGCCAGGGCCAGGGGGAGTTCCTGGCTGTCGGGGAACAGCGAGGCGGTATGGCCATCGCCGCCCATGCCGAGAATCACCACGCTGGCCGGCCAGGCCAGGCCGGCGACCCGCTCGGCCACCGCCACCGCCCCTTGTTCCGGGGTGGCATCGGCGGTGGTCAGCGACACGAAACTGGCGGCGGCGGCCGGTCCCTGCAGCAGGTGCTCGCGCACCAGGCGAGCATTGCTGTCCTCGGCGTCCTCGGCCACCCAGCGCTCGTCGGCCAGCGTCACCTGGAGACGCTCCCAGGGCAGGTCGCAGGCCGCCAGGGCCTCGAAGAAGGGCACCGGCGTGGAACCGCCCGAGACCACCAGCAGGGCATTGTCCTGACGCGTCAGGTCAACCCGCAGGGCCTCGGCCACGGCCTCGGTCAGCTGGAGGGCCAGCTGGTCGCGGGGGGAGTCACTCATCTCGTCGCTTCCTCCAGGCAGGCCCGATAAGCGGAAGGCGCATCGGGCATAGTGTGACCCGGTGCGCTAACGCTTACCGGGACCACGTTCGAACGGCGTTGACATTGTCTAATAATCCTCGTACCAGCTGCGGCCGTCCTGGGTGATCATGGCGATGGAGGCCACGGGCCCCCAGGACCCGGCCGGATAGCGACGCGGCGGTTCGTCGCGGTCGGCCCAGGCGGCAATCAGATTGTCGCACCACTGCCAGGCATGCTCGACCTCGTCGCGGCGCACGAAAAGGTACTGCTGACCCTTCATGACTTCGAGCAGCAGCCGCTCGTAGGCATCCGGGATACGGGTCTTGGGGAAGGCGCTGTTGAAGTCCAGGTGAAGCGGGCCGCGACGCAGGCGCATGCCCTTGTCCAGGCCGCTGTCCTTGGTCAGCACCTCCAGCGCGATGCCCTCCTCCGGCTGCAGGCGGATCACCAGCTTGTTGGCGGCCAGCCCCCGCTGGTCGGGGTCGAAGATATAGTGCGGCTGCTGGCGAAAGTGAATGACGATCTGCGAGAGTTTCTCCGGCATCCGCTTGCCCGTGCGCAGGTAGAAGGGCACCCCGGCCCAACGCCAGTTGGCCACGCCGGTCTTCATGGCCACGAAGGTCTCGGTGTGACTCTCGGTGTTGGCCCCTTCCTCCTCCAGGTAGCCCGGCACGGCCTGACCATCCGATGTGCCGGCCATGTACTGGCCGCGCACCACGTCGCGTCCCAGCATGTCGTCGGTAAAGGGCTTGAGCGCCTTGAGCACCTTGACCTTCTCGTCGCGGATGGCGTCGGCGTCCAGGTTGGCCGGGGGGTCCATGGCGATCAGGCAGACCAGCTGCAGCAGATGGTTCTGCACCATGTCGCGCAGCTGACCGGCCTCATCGAAGTACCCCCAGCGCCCCTCGATGCCCACCTTCTCGGCGACCGTGATCTCCACGTGGGAGATATGGTTCTGGTTCCACTGGGTGCCGAACAGCGGGTTGGCAAAGCGCAGCGCGATCAGGTTCTGCACCGTCTCCTTGCCCAGGTAGTGATCGATGCGATAGATGCGCGACTCGGGGAAGACGGCGCCGATGGCGTCGTTGATCTCGGCCGACGAGGCGAGGTCGTAGCCGATCGGCTTCTCCACCACCACCCGAGTCTGGTCATCCAGGCAACCGCCGGCCTCGAGGTTCGTGCAGATGTCGCCATAGATCTTCGCCGCCACCGACAGATAGACCACCATAGGACGCCCGGCATCCTGGCGCCACTCGCGGATGGCGGCGTAGCCGTCGGGCTGGGTGAAGTCGAGCTGCAGGAAGTCCAGCCGCGCCACGAAGCGCGCCAGGGCCTGGCGGTCGAGCTCTTCGGCCTTGACGTAGGTCGCGAGCGTCTTCTCGACCTGACGCCGGAAAGCCTCCAGACCATACTCTTGGCGGGCCAGGCCCAGCAGGCGCGTGGCGGGGTCGAGCAGCCCCTCGCGCTCGAGCTGGAAAAGCGCGGGGAACAGCTTGCGCTGGGCCAGGTCACCGAGCGCGCCGAACAGCGCCAGGTCGATTGCCGTGCTGCCGGCACCCGGGGGCTTGGCGTCGCCGGCGCGATTACGTCGTGTCATGTTCGCACCATCTGGTTAACTTACCTAAAAATAACGCATGCGGCATAAGTATTGCAAACTGATTATGTAAGTTTACTACAATAAGCAGCACCGCTGCGCCGTCGCTGCCACGGCACTTTTGCGCGAGGGGCGGCCTAACCCGCATAATGTGGTTAAATTACCACATCCACTGGCCTTACCCCGCGCCGTCGATGGCGCCCCGTCGTCACGGAGACTTCACTGCCCATGGTCCGCCACGATCTGCTCGACCGCATCCGCCGACAGCTCGACGAGCTCAACCGATCCGAACGCAAGGTGGCCGACGTCATCCTGGCCGACCCGACCTCCGCGACCAGCATGAGCATCGCCTCGCTGGCGCAGCTGGCCTCGGTCAGCGAGCCTACGGTCAACCGCTTCTGTCGCAGCTTCGATGCCAAGGGCTACCCGGACTTCAAGATCAAGCTGGCGCAGAGCCTTGCCGGCGGCACGCCCTACGTCAGCCAGGCAGTGGAACCCGGCGACTCCGCCGCCGACTACACCAGCAAGATCTTCGGCGCGACCATCGCGGCCCTGGACCAGGCGCGCCGCGAAGTGGCGCCGGCGCGCATCGAGCGCGTGGTCGACTACCTGACCCAGGCGCGCCAGCTGCATTTCTTCGGCCTCGGCGCCTCCGGGGCGGTGGCCCAGGACGCCCAGCACAAGTTCTTTCGCTTCAACATGCCGGTCACTGCCTATGTCGATGTGCTGATGCAGCGCATGGTGGCCGCTGCCTGCCACACCGGGGATGTGGTGGTGGTGCTCTCCTGGACGGGGCGCACCCGTGACCTGGTCGACATTGCGCGTCTGGCGCGGGAGAACGGCGCCGTGGTGCTGGGCATCACGGCGCCGGACTCGCCGCTCGCCGCGGAGTGCACCGAGACCCTGGAGGTCGCCACCCCCGAGGACACCGACTACTACATGCCCATGACCTCGCGGATGATCCAGCTGGCGCTGATCGATGTCCTGGCCACCGGCGTGACCCTGCGCCGCGGCGAGGACTTCCTGCCGCACCTCAAGAAGATCAAGGACAGTCTGCGCCCCACGCGCTACCCGCTCGGCGGCGACGAGCCGTCCTGAACGCAGCAAAACGCATACCGCAAATGGCTCGGCGCTGCTGCGTCGGCTTGCCCCCGGCGCTCCTCGCTTGAGGCAATGATGTCAGCTCTGCCCTGAAACGCCGGCCGACTTGCCAGGCCGGCGTGGAGCCACAACAATGGTCAGCCGACCGTTCACTGCGGAGTTCGACATGCGCTGGCTCGCCCTACCCGCCGCCCTCCTGGCCCTGTGCACCCAGGCCACGGCCGCCGACACCTTTCGCTTCACCGCCATTCCCGACGAGGACCAGTCGCGGCTGGTGGAGCGCTTCTCGGCGGTTGCCGACTACCTGCAGCAGCGCCTCGACGTGGCGGTGGAATATGTGCCGGTGAAGTCCTACGGCGCCACGGTCAGCGCCTTTCGTAACGACCAGGTCCAGCTGGCCTGGTTCGGCGGCCTCTCCGGGGTCCAGGCGCGGCGCCTGGTACCGGGTTCTATCGCCGTGGCCCAGGGCAGCGAGGATGCCGACTTCCAGAGCTACCTGATCGCCCACCGCTCCACCGGCCTTGAGCGGGCCGAGACGCTGCCCGATGACATCGCGGGCATGAGCCTGACCTTCGGCGCGCGCACGTCCACCTCGGGCCGTCTGATGCCCGAACACTTCCTGCGCCAGCGCCTCGGCGCAGCGCCCGATGATGTCTTCTCGCGGGTCGGCTACTCCGGTGACCATTCGCGCACCATCGCCCTGGTCGAAGCCGGCACCTGGGACCTGGGGGCGGTCAACTTCAGCGTCTGGGAGACCGCCGTGGCCGACGGCCGGGTGGATACCGACAAGGTCGACGTGATCTGGGCGACCCCCACCTATCCGGACTACAACTGGACCCTGCGCGGCGACGTCGACGCGCGCTTCGGCGAGGGCTTTACCGAACAGGTCCGCGCGGCCCTGCTCGACATGGATGACCCCGCGCTGCTGGCCAGCTTCCCCCGCGACGGCTTCATCCCCGCCGACAACGCGCTCTACGCCCCTATCGAAGACGTCGCGGAAGATCTCGGCCTGCTGCGCTGATGAAGGGCGAGTCGCGCCGGCCGCTGGTCGCGCTGACGGCCGAGAATATCGGCCACGGCGACCAGGTGGTGCTGTCGGGCCTGACGCTCGCCCTCTACCCGGGCGAGAACATCGCCCTGCTCGGCCCCAGCGGTGCCGGCAAGTCCACGCTGCTTGCCACCCTGCGCCAGCGGCTGGGCGCGCAGGCGGCCTGGTGCCCCCAGCAGCACGGTCTGGTGCCACAGCTGGCGGTCTACCACAACGTCTATATGGGACGGCTGGCCGAGCACTCGGCGCTGGCCAACCTGTGGAACCTGGTGCGCCCGCTGCCCGCACCGTGGCGTCAGGTCAGCGAGCTGTGCGCGTCGCTGGGCCTGGCTGACCTGCTGCGCCGTCCGGTCAGCCAGCTCTCCGGCGGGCAGCGCCAGCGGGTGGCCATCGCCCGCGCCCTCTACCAGCAGCGCCCGCTGTTCCTGGGCGACGAGCCGGTGGCCAGCGTCGACCCCTACCAGGCGCTGCGCCTGCTGGCGCTCATCGCCGCGCGCCATAGCGGCGCAGTGGTCGCGCTGCACCAGCGCGAGCTGGCCCTCAGCCACTTCGACCGGGTATGGGGCCTGCGCGACGGCCGGCTGGTGATCGATGCGCCGGTCCACGACCTCGACCTGACCGACCTCGATGCGCTGTATCCCGACGCCGACGCGGCTGCCCCGCGAGGTCCCTGGTGAGCGCATCCCCCGTCGTGCGGCGCCGTCCGGGGTGGCTGGCCGGCCAGGGCAGCAGCGCGCGCCTGGCCCGCCACAGCCTGACGCTGGTGGCCCTGGCGGTGATCCTGGTGCCCTTTGCCGACCTGGCGATTCTGACCCGCGACCCCTGGGGGGAGCTTGGGCGCATGGCCCGGGGACTGGCCTGGCCGGACTGGGGCGCGGTGTCCTCCCCGCTGGAGGCGCTCGGATTGACCGTGGCCGTGGCGCTGTGGGGGACGCTGGGCGGCCTGACGCTGGGCTTTCCGCTGGCGCTGCTCTTTGCGCGCTCGCGGCTGGTGCGCGCCGGCTGCGCCTTCGTGCGCGCCATCCACGAGCTGTTCTGGGCGCTGCTGTTCCTGCAGGTCTTCGGCCTCTCGGCCGCCACGGCCCTGATGGCGCTGGCGATCCCCTATGCCGGCATCTTTGCCAAGGTCTATGCCGAGATCCTCGAACAGATTCCGGCGGCGCCGCGCGACGCGCTGCCCCACGGCGCCGGACGCCTGTCGCGCTTCGTCTATGCCGAGCTGCCGCTGGCCTGGGCCCGGCTCGCCGCCTATACCCGCTATCGCTTCGAGTGCGGCCTGCGCGCCAGCGTGCTGCTGGGCTTCGTTGGCCTGCCGACGCTGGGTTTCCAGCTCGAGACGGCCTTTCGCGAGGGGCGCTACCACGAGGCCGGCGCGCTGCTGTGGCTCTTCTACCTGCTGATCGCCACGCTGCCCTGGTGGGGCCAGCGCCGGCTGATGCCGCTACTGGCTGTGGGCGGCGCGCTGCTGCTCGGGCCCTGGCCCGCCGTCAACGGCGGCCTGCTGTGGCGCTTCGTGTCCGAGGATATCTGGCCCAGGGCGCTGCTGGCAGGCGACTGGCAGGGACTCGCCGAATGGCTCGCACGCATTCCCGAACTGGGCCCCGCCATCGGCAACACCCTGCTGCTCGGCCTGCTGGGCAGCGTGGGGGCGCTGCTGGTTGCGCTGCTGCTGTGGCCGCTGGCCTGTCGCCACTTCGGCAATCCGGTGACCCGGCTGGCCGGGCGCGGCGTGCTGATCTTTCTGCGCTCGACGCCCGAACTGATGCTGGCCTTTTTCTTCCTGCTGCTGCTGGGGCCATCGCTGTTGCCCGCCTGGCTGGCGCTGGCGCTGCACAACGGGGCACTGATCGCCTTTCTGGTGGCCCGCCACGCCGATGCCATCACCCCCGGCATGCCCGGCATCAATGCTTCAGGTCGACTGGCCTACGAACTGCTGCCGCGGCTCTATCCCGGGATGTTGGCGCTACTCTACTACCGTGCCGAGGTGATCCTGCGCGAGACGGCCATTCTGGGCATGCTGGGGGTGGCCACCCTGGGCTACTACATCGACGAGAACTTCGAATATCTGCTATTCGACGTCGCCTTCTTCCTGCTGCTGGTCACCGCGGCACTCAATATCGCCGTGGATGCGCTGTCGCGACGGCTGCGCCCGCGGGAAACCGCCATCGTCGACGACCCCTGCCAGGGCTAGCAAAGCCCCCTGGGCTTGCACGTCAGTCGGCGCACTCGATGCACTTGAGCACCAGCGGGTCGCCCTGCAAGCGCCGGGCACCGATCCATTCGCCGCAGGCGATACACTCGCCGTACTCGCCCTGCTCGATGCGCGAGAGCGCGGCGCTGATGCGCCGCAGCGCCAGCTGGCGATGCTGCTCCTCGGCCTTGGCCATCGCCTGCCCCTGCATGGCGTCCATGCGCGACAGGCGACCCACCGAGGTCTGGTCCAGCATCACGGTATCGCGTGAATCGCGACTGGCCTCGCTCTGTTCACACAGTTCAGCGCGCAGCGCATGCAGCTGCGCCGTCACCGCCGCCATCTCGAGTTCGGGGTGATTCATCACGGCCTCCACGTGCCGGCGTCTGGACTACAGCGACCCGCCCGCGCCTGCCATCAGCTGATACCCTGATAGGCTTGCAAGCGCCGGGGGTGACACCAGCGTGACACGCCATGCCGGCGAGCGCACCCCCTTCCGCCGCCCCTGTCGCATCGGAGGTCACCATGGGTTATCGCACCCTGCTGCGGGATCATCGCGGCCTGCTGGGCATCGCCTTTCTGGCGATGTTCACGTCTAGCCTGGGCCAGAGCTTCTTCATTGGCCTGTTCCAGGCGCCGCTCGCCGCGCGGCTTGAACTGACCGCCGGCGAGTTCGGCACCGCCTATGCACTGGTGACGCTAGTGGCGGGGTTCGCCATGCTGCGCTTCGGCCCATTCATCGACTGGGTGTCGCCGCGGCGCTTCGCGCTGGTCGTGCTGGGCATGCTGCTGGTCGGCGTGACGCTGCTGACCCTCTCGCCCTGGTGGCTGGGCGGCCTGCTGGGGCTGGGCCTGGTACGCCTGTGCGGCCAGGGCATGATGACCCACCTGGGCAACACCCTTGCCGGCCGCGAATTCGTCAGCCTGCGGGGTCGCGCGCTGGGCCTGGCGGGCATGGGTATCATGCTCGGCGAGACGCTGCTGCCCCCATTGATGGCCGCTTTGCTGGTGTGGCTGGGCTGGCGCGAGCTGTGGTGGCTGTTCGTGCTGGTGCTGGCGCTGCTGTGGGTGCCGCTGCTGGGGCGGGTGCGCTGGCCGGCGGCTCCGGGCGTGCGACCCGCCCGCGGCGAGCGCCGTCGCGGCCCGCGCCCGTTTCGCGAGGCGCGCTTCTGGCAGCTGCTACCGCTGCTGATGATTCTGCCGGTCACCATGACCGGGCTGTTCATCTACCAGGCGGTCATGACCGAGGACCTGGGCTCGAGCCTGGGCGTCTATGCCCTGGCCCTGACCGGCATGGGCCTGGCCAAGCTGCCCGGTGCGTTGCTCGGCGGACGCTGGGTCGACCGGCTGGGCCCGGTACGCCCGGCCAGGCTCTATCTGCTGCCTTTTGCCATGGCGCTGGTAGTGGCCATCACGCTGGGCGGGCATCTCGGCGTCTGGGCGCTGATGGTGGGCGGCGGGCTTGCCATGGGCGCCCAGGAGTCTATCGCCACCAGCCTGCTGGTGCGGCTGTGGGGCGCAGAGCACCTGGGCACGGTACGCGCCACGCTCAGCGCGGCCATGGTCTTCTCGACGGGCATCGCGCCCGCTGTGCTGGGTATCGCCCTGGACCTGGGCGCCTCGTTCAGCATGGTGCTGATGGGCATGCTGGGGCTGCTGGTCAGCGGCTGGACGCTGGCCCAGGGCGTGCTGGCAAGCCCCGCGGCCCAGCAGGCCTGAGGCCCCGACTCGGCCGCAAGCCCCCCGGGTCGCTCAGCGCAGCAGCAGCACCGGCGCGCTGGCACGACACAGCATGCTGGTCGTGGTGCTGCCGACCAGCAGGTGACGAATACGCGAGTGGCCATAGGCGCCCATCACCAGCAGGTCGATGCCCTGCTCTGCCTGATACGCGCGCAGCGTCGCTTCCACCTCGCCGGCGCGGATGGCCCCCTCGGCCTGATGGCCCGCGTCGCGCAGGGTCGCCAGCGCCCAGTCGAGCTGGGAGCGGTGGTCACCGGTCTGTGCGCCGACGATCACCACGTGCACCGCAATGCCGACAAACAGCGGACTGCCGGCCAGCATCTCGACCCCCTTGCGGGTGGTCTTGCTGCCGTCGAAGGCGAGCATCACCCGGGCAGGGGGCGAGAAACGCTCGCCCACCATCAGGATCGGCCGATGCAGGGTGCGCACCACGCGCTCCAGATTGGAGCCCAGGTGCTCGCTGGCGTGCTGGGCACCCTCGCCACGCTTGCCCACCACCAGCAGGCGCATCTCGTCGGCCAGCTCTTCCAGGGTTTCGACCAGCGTACCGTTGCGCTGGCGCACGGCAGGCTCGGTCACGCCACCCTCGCTGGCCCGCTGCCGGGCGGCGGCGAGCATCAGCCGGCCCTGCTCCTGGGCCACCTTGGCGCGCTGCTCGTCGAGCTGGGAGAGCGTTTCGAGCAGCTGCTCGCGGGCGCCCAGGCCAATATTGCCGGAGAGGTCGGCCTCGGCGGTCTGGGGGTGATTGTCGTTGACGTGCAGAAAGGTCAGCGGCGCGCCCAGCGCCAGGCTAGCCCAGGCGGCGGCGTCGCAAACGCCCTGCGCAAACGTCGAGCCGTCGATGGCGGCGATCACCTGTTCGGTCATCAGTCTATTTCCTGGCTGGCGTATGTCGTGGTCCGTCACTGCGTTTCTACTCGATCCGGGGTGGCTTGCATAGGCGCGCAGGCAAGAGGCGCCGTGCCTCCGTCGGCCGGCAAGGCCTCGGTGCCTTGGCAACGAACGCTGGCGCCGGCAATAACCGGCAACGCGCTTGGGCCGGGCCACCGCCTGGCGTAAGCTGGGCACCCTCGTCATCGGCAGGAAGTGCCACCATGTCCCGCCCTCTCGGCATCGCCCTTGGCCTGCTGGCCGCTCTGCTCGCACTGGGCCTGCTCTGGCAGTGGCTCGCCCTG
>Ga0207414_1001018_pt1 | contig 10908 bp, 10 predicted proteins | sample PonA231FremontCA_2_FD_187269 | JGI IMG/M metagenome (GOLD analysis project Ga0207414, IMG submission 187269) | Marine sediment microbial community from Fremont, CA, USA - Pond A23 Sediment 1 (SPAdes) | ecosystem: Environmental > Aquatic > Marine > Unclassified | place: USA: Fremont, California... | reverse complement strand
TCGAGGCTGTCGCAAATCGCTTAACGCGTCATGACGCAACAGGTCTTCGGCGATATCGTGGACTGGTACGTTACGCTGCGGGTCATCCGCGCGGCCGAAAGCATGTTACAAGCCAGGCCAACGTCCCCCAGATATCTCCATCCGCAAACCCAGAGAAGACAATAAAGGCTCAGCGCGACGGCGCGAGCCACATTATAGGCCAGGACATGCAGGGCAAACTCGCGCTTGACGCCCGCCGGTCCTCGGCGTCGGAAGCGCGACAGGCCCTGTTGCTGACGTAGCGCTGAAAATACCGGCTCGACCATGGCCTTGCGCTGTCGAAAGACGGCCTGGGCACCCGGGTGTGTCATGATCTGCTGCAGGGCCAGACGGGCCTCATCTTCCGGATAACGTTTGATTCGGCGCCCCCGGGTAGAACGGGTACACGCCGTGCGTTGTGGGCAGGCCGCGCAGTGGTCACTCGCATAGACAAACTGTTCGCGCGAGCGTGCCGAGGCGCGTACATGACCGATACGCTGAAGCCGTTGCTCTGCTGGGCATATGTAGACATCCTGATCGGCGTCGTAGGCGAACTGGCTTTTATGATATAGGCCACCCACCTTGTCCGTGGTGCTGGGCTTGGGTGGGCACAGCAGGCTGACATCACGAGCCAGTGTTGCCTCAATGACGCCATCATCAAAATAGCCGGCATCCAGTAGCAGCTCGCGCTGGGCCTCAGGTGCCACGCGCTCACTCTGATCGAGCAGATCACCGACCATGCGTGTCTCACTCGTGGGATCTATGGCATGCGCCACGATGATGCGTGCCTCATTGGCCAGGACGGAGGGCGTATAAGCCGGCGCAAAGCCGCGCCCTCGCTTCTGACGCTGTATCGCGGCCTCTGGCTCCGTGGGACTGACGCGCACCGTATCGACACGCTTGCCGTGGCGCCGTCGTGCCGCGATCCGCGCGTCAAGAACCTGCTCACAGGCCTGCGCCCTCTCCAACTGCTGCCGCGTCTCATCCTGTTGCTCGGGAGAGGCCTGTTGATGGCCCCTCTGGGCTTCACTGACTCGAGCACGCACCGCCTCGTCTTTGAGCAGACGGTAGTGAGAACAGGCCGCTTCAACCACGGTTCCATCACCTGCCAGGCATGCGGTCGAGGTTCCTGTCCTGGCCAGAACGGTGCGTGTCAGCGCTTCGAAAAACTCCTGTGACAGTGCCTGCTCATGCAGGCAGATGAAGCGTCCGATGTTGGCATGATCGGGGGCAATACCTCCGGTCACCCACATAGCCCCCAGATCGACACGGGCCAGCCGCTCCAGCGAACGCAACGACGAGACCCCGTGCATGATCCCGTAGAGAATCAACCCCATCATCGCGCGTGGCGCATAGGGCGCGCGCCCCGTGGCCGCATAGCGATCCTCGAAGGGCCTCCAATCCTGGGCATCCAACAGGTCGGCCACCACAAAAGGAGAGTGAACCCTTGACTGCCGTAGATGGACTTCAAGCGGTGTCATGCCCAGGAAAATTGCTGTGGCATCACCTTGTATGAAACGCCGTCCTGGCGAGGCTGCTGAGACGCGAGAAGGCAGAGGGGCAGAAGCCGGTGATGTCTGAAAAAGCGCGAACTGCCTATCATCGGGCGTGGGCATGCATGCGGTCGACACAGTAAGCTCTCAGGCAGATAGGATGATCATTTTACGGATTCTCCCCTTTCGCGACACCCTCTTCAGGGCGAGGAGCAGTCAAACGGGCATGGTGCGATCCTTGTCAGTGCCTGTGCACCGCCCCGTCTCGCTCCCGCTGCTCTTTTCTGCCGACTCGGCACGTGCTTAGATACCTGCGACCCGGACGCTGCGCCGTCGCCGCCAATAATAATGCGCCTCCTGCGCCCCGCCGGGGCGCGTTCCCATTGTCAGGATGCCCCATGTCAGGACTCCTTCGTCGCTTGTTCACCCCGCGCTGGAAACACCCGGATCCCGAGGTTCGGTGTCAGGCCGTGGCTCGGCTCACCGCCTCCCAGACAGACCAGCGCGGCGTGCTTGAGCAGCTCGCCCTTGACCCCGACCCACGGGTGCGCGAGACCGCCCTGGCGCACCTGGAAGACCCCGAACGCCTGCTGGTGCTGAGCCGCAACGACAATGCCTCGCCGGAGCTGCGCCGTCACCTAGTGGCGCTGCTGGCCGGCAAGCGCGGCTCGCTCGACCTGAACGCGCGTCTCTCTCTGGTGGCGCGTCTCGAGTCGCGCGAGCTGCTGCACGAGCTGGCCCTGCAGGGCGACAACCAGCAGCTGCGCCTGGCCGCGCTGGCCCGTCTCGAGACGGAAGAGGACCTGATTCGTCAGGCGTGCGACAACGGTATCGCTGCGGTGCGCCAGGCGGCGGCAGCCCGCGTCGAGAGCGAGGCCGGGCTCTCCCGGCTCGCCCACGAGGCTCGCCGCGACCGCCAGGTGGCTCGCAATGCGCGCGAACGGCTCAACCAGCGGCGCGCCGATGCCGCTTCTCTGGCCGAGGCGCGGGCCCGTCGCGAGGCGCTGCTCGAGAGCCTCGAGGCGCACGCCAACCACGCCTGGGAGCCGCTTTATGCCGGGCGTTTTCGCCACCTGATGCGCGAATGGTCCAGGCTCGGCGACTTGCCGGACGCCAGCCAGGAGCGGCGTTACCAGGATGCCTGCCTGCGCTGTCGCAAGGTCATCAGCGACCATGAGGCTCATGAGCATGCGCAAGATGCCGCGCTGCGCCAGCGCGAGAGTGCCGACCAGGCCCGCACCTCGCTGGTCGACGCCCTAGAGGAAAGCCTCGACAGCCTGCAGCAGGGAGACCAGCTCACCGACCAGGACATCGCCAGCCTGCGCGCCCAGAAGCGCCTGCTGGCCAGCCGCTGGCAGGCGCTTTCCGAGCAGCACCTCGCCGATGAGGCGCTGCGCACGCGCTATGACCGTGCGCTGGCCACTTACGAGCGCATCGTCCAGGCGCGGGTGCGCCTGGACGAGCGCGCCGATGCCATCGAGCAGGCGCTCACCGATGACGATACAGCGCGCCTGACGGCGCTGCTTGAGGCCTGCACATGGCCGCCGGGACTGGCCCCTACCCCGCTGCTGCGGCGCGCCAGGCAGCGGCTCGAGACCCGCCGAGCTCGCCAGGATAGCGACCTGACCGCCCAGGTGGCGCGCTTCGCCGAGGAGCTCGACCAGCTGGAGCGCCTGCTGGAAAGCGGCGCCTTCAAGGGCGCCAGCCGGCTCCATCAGCGCCTGCGCCAGCAGGCCGAACAGCTTCCCCCGGCGCTGCTGCAGCCGCATCAGGCGCACCTCAAGCAGCTCGCCGCCCGACTTGCCGAACTGCGTGACTGGCGCGGCTTTGTGGCCGGACCCAAGCGCGATCAGCTGTGCCACTCCATCGAGGCGCTGGCTGAGAACACCACACTCAGCGAGGCCGAACTCGACCGCCGTCACCGTCAACTGATTAAGGAGTGGAAGTCGCTGGGCGATGCCGCCACCAATCGCCAGCAGTCCGCGCGCTTCCGCGCCGCCTCGGAACGCATCCACGAGCGCTTGGCGGCGTGGCGGGAGCAGCAGCAGGCCGAGCGAGCGCGCAACCTGGCGGCCCGCGAGGCCCTCTGTGAACAGCTCGAGACGCTGCTCGAGCAACCCGCCCACGAGGCCGACCCCGACGCCCTGCGCGAGATTCGCGACCGCTCGCGAGAGCAGTGGCGCCAGTACGCCCCCGTACCGCGCGAACACTCCGAAGCCATCGGCCGTCGCTTCGGGCGCATCCGCCACGACCTTCAGGCGCTGATCGATCGTCGCGCCGGCGAGATCGCCGCGGCCAAGCGCGAGCTGATCGCGCAGACCCGCGAACTGCTCGCCCAAGACATGCCGGCGACCCGGCGGGCCGCTCAGGCCAAGGCGCTGCAGCAGCGCTGGCGCGAATTGGGCCGCGCTCCCAAGGGCGAAGAGCAGACCCTGTGGCGCGAGTTTCGCGCGCTGTGCGACGAGATATTTGCAAGCCGGGAGGCGGCCCGAGACGATCAGGCCCAGCGCAACCGCCGCCAGCTGGAGGCCATGCAGGCACTGGTCGACCGTCTCGATAGCTGGCATCCAGCCCACAGTCGCGAAAACGCGGTGCTCGATGACGCCGTGCGCGACGCCACGGCCCTGGAGCCGCTGCCCTCGGGGCGGCGCAGTGAAGGCTTGCGCCGACGCTGGACCGGCATTGTCCGCGCCCGTCGCGAGCGCCTGGCGCGCCTCTCGCTGGCCGAGGAAGCCCAGCGCTGGCAGGCCATTGCCCCCTTGCTCAATGCCCATCTGCAGGCGGATGCCCACCGCCTGGCAGGCGGTGCCGTCGAACGCGTCGCCGTCCCCGACGACCTGCCCCTGACGCCGGCCCTGCGCGACGCCCATGAACGCCGCAACGCCGCCCGCGCCTCTTACCGCGACGGGGACGTCGAGGAACGCCTGGCCCGCTTGCGCGCCCATCTTTCCCTGCTGGCGGGAGGTCGGGTCAACCAGCGTGACGAACCCCTGCGCCTGGCTATCCAGGTCGAGCGTCTCAATGACAACCTAAACCAGCCGTTCTCGCGGACCGACGAACTGCAGCGGATCCTGGCCGATCTGCTGGCTACCGGACCGGTGCCCGAGCAACTGTGGCAACGCGAGGTGGGCGAGTTCGACCGCCTGCTGACAAACCTGGCGGAACTGCCGCCGCTGTAGCGCCTGCCTCGGCATCGCTGCCAACGCAACAGCGCGAGACCAGAGCCTCGCGCTGTCTGCGCTGCTGCCAGGGTCACCGGCAGCTGCCATGCAAGCGGCAGTCGGACGATCAGCCCATGAACTGTCCGCCATTGATGTCAATGTTGGCGCCGGTGATAAAGCCGGATTCCTTATCGGCAAGGAAGCTCACCAGGCGGCCGATCTCCTCGGGCGTGCCGTAACGCTTGACGGGAATGGTTTCACGAATGGCTTCGCGTACCTTTTCGGGAATGTTCATGATCATGTCGGTGGCGATGTAGCCGGGCGACACGGTGTTCACGGTGATGCCCTTGGTCGCCGTTTCCTGCGCCAGCGACATGGTCAGGCCATGCATGCCGGCCTTGGCCGCGGCATAGTTCACCTGGCCGTACTGCCCTTTGCGTCCGTTGATCGACGAGATGTTGATGATGCGCCCATAGCCCTCTTCGAGCATGTCGCCGAGCACGCTGCGACACGTGTTGAAGACGCTGTTGAGATTGGTGTCGATGACCTCGTGCCACTGGTCCGGCGTCATCTTCTTCATGGTGCCGTCGCGGGTGATCCCGGCACAGTTGACCAGCACACTGATGGGCCCGTGGCTGTCACGGATCTCCTTCACGCCGGCCTCGCAGGCATCGAAGTCGGTGAGATCGATCCCCGACAGCGCGATGTTGTCGAAGCCGTCGGCTTGCTGTGTCTCCAGCCAGGCCTTGGCCTTGTCCGGATTGTGGTATCCGGCGACCACCGTATACCCCTGCGTGGCGAGCGAACGACAGATAGCGCTGCCGATGCCCCCGGTACCACCGGTGACCCAGGCGACGGGTGCTTGAGTTGCCATTGACTACCTCCCTGATATGCATGACGACTTGTTATAGGTGGCACCAGGCCGGCGACCACCAGTCTTGTTGATTGTCCTGCCACGTCGATGACAGTCCTTCGAGTATGGACCAGAAAACCACGCCGAGACGAGCGTTTGAAATCAACACTTGACCAAAGACGCATAGCCTGTAGAATACGTCTCACGTTGATGCGGGGTGGAGCAGTCTGGTAGCTCGTCGGGCTCATAACCCGAAGGTCATCGGTTCAAATCCGGTCCCCGCTACCATCTTCAGAAAAAGCCAGAACCTAAGGGTTCTGGCTTTTTTTGTGTCTGCGCCCCCTCTCCCTGGCGCTCCACCGCCCCCTCTCCTGCCGCGCCCTCCCCTGCCCCGCCGTCCGCGAGCCCTTGCCCACGACGCTGACCGGCAGCGTTGCCTCGAGCCGCGGCACGGGACGCAGAATTCGTCGTCCATCGGGGAGCTCCCCTTGAAGTTGCGGGCCATCACCCGCATCTGTAAGGCAAACTCATTTCACCTCAAGGCCAGTCATCATGCCCATCGTGGATCCCCGCACCGGTGAACCGCTCACCGACGATCTCCCTGCCGACCAGAAGGCCGGCGCGCCTGCCGCCGGCGACCAAGCGGCGGAGATGATCGTCGATGTCGATGCCAGCAACATCCAGCAGCTGCTCGAGACGTCGATGCAAGTGCCCGTGCTGCTCGACTGCTGGGCGCCGTGGTGCGAGCCCTGCAAGAACCTGATGCCGATCCTCGAGAAGCTCGCCCGCGAGTACCAGGGGGCGTTTATTCTCGCCAAGCTCAATATCGACGAGAACCAGGAAATTGCCGGTCAGCTCGGCGTGCGCTCGGTGCCGGACGTCAAGCTGATCAGCCAGGGCGGCCTGGTCGACCATTTCCAGGGCGCACTGCCGGAAAAGCAGGTGCGTGAATGGCTGGCACGCTATTTCCCGGCGCCGGAAGAAGCGCCCGCCACGCCCGAGGACCAGGCCGCCGAGGCCCTGGCCGCCGGGGATGCCGCCACTGCCCGGCAGATCTACCAGGAACTGATACAGCAGTATCCCCAGCACACGCCCTACCAGGTGGAGCTGGCGCGCGCCTTCGCGGCCGAGGGCCAGGCCGAGGAGGCTCGCTCGCTGCTGGATAACCTGCCGCCGGAAGAGCGCGACGCCGCGCCGGCGCGCGGCGTGCGCGCCAGCATTGAATTCGGTGAGCAGGCGCCTTCTGCGGAAGAGCTCGCCGCTCTGGCCGGCCGCGATGACAGCGAGGCCCAGTATAAGCGGGCCCTGCGCCAGGTGGCGGATGGCCAGTACGAAGCCGGCCTGGATGCGCTGCTGGCGCTGATGAAGGGCGACCGCGCCTACGGCGATGATGCCGCCCGCCGCACCCTGCTGCAGGTCTTCGATGCGCTTGGCGCCGACCACCCGCTGACGGTCGCCTACCGCCGCAAGCTCTTTGCGCTGCTGTATTGAAGGGTAAGCGTCGCGCGCGGCTTGTGAGCGCTTGCAAGAGGTGAGCGCTACGCCTATTAGCGCGCTGCGCGCGTGTGGGCGGTCAGCCTAGCACGCGGTCGAGCCGGGCAAGCGCCGCCTCCAGCTGGCTGGCCGTGGTGCCGAAGTTGAGCCGCACAAAACCCGGCCAGCCAAAGTCGGCGCCGTCGGAGAGTGCGACGCCGGCCCGCGCCAGCACCAGCTGCTGGGCAGACTCGACAACGCCCTTGAGGCAAGGCGCTCCACGCAGGTCCAGCCAGGCCAGGTAAGTCGATTGTGGCGGACTCAGGGTCACCCCGGGCCACTCGGCCACCCGCTCGACCAGCGCCTGGCGATGCGCGCGCAGCGTCGCCAGCAGGGCCTGCCGCCAGGGTTCGCCGTGCGCATAGGCGGCCTCGGCGGCCACCAGCCCCAGCACGTTGCCGTCGGACTGCAATCCCTTGATACCTTCGGCAAAGCGGCGCCGCAGGGCGGCATCGGGAATGACCGCGCAGGCCGTGGTCAGTCCCGCCAGGTTGAAGGTCTTGGAGGGCGCCCACAGCGTCAGTGTGCGCGAGGCGAGCTCGGGAAAGGCCGCGGCCAGCGGCACGTGGCGGGCATGCGCGTCGAGCAGAAGGTCGCAGTGCAGTTCGTCGGAGACGACGCAAAGGTCGTGGCGCACGACCAGCTCAGCCAGCCCGGCCAGCTCTTCCCGGGTCCATACCCGGCCGGTAGGGTTGTGGGGATGGCACCACAGCAGCAGCCGCGTCTCGGGCGTGATGGCGGCCTCCAGCGCGGCCAGGTCAAGTTGCCAAGGCGCGCCCGCGGCGGTCGGGGGCCGCATGGCAGCCTGCTGGTGACGTCGACCGGTTCGCTCGGCCACCTTGAGGAAGGGCGGATAGATCGGCGTGACCGTCAGCACGCCGTCGCCGGGTGCGGTCAGCGCCAGGCTCGCCAGGTGCAGCGCCGGCACCACGCCCGGCAGCCACAGCTGCCACTGCGGCTCGATGGCCCAGCCATAGTGCGCGGCGCTCCAGGCGCAGAGGGTCTCGCGCAGCGAATCGGGTATCTGTCCATAGCCGAACACACCATGCTCGACCCGCGCCCGCAGCGCCTCAATGACGGCCGGCGGCGAGACCAGGTCCATGTCGGCCACCCACAGCGGCAGCACGTCGTCGCCGTAGCGATGCCATTTCTGCGAGGGCCAGTCGCCGCCCGGCGGGTGGCGACGCTCGACGGGCGTGGCAAAATCGAATTCCATAGACAGTTCCCGCTTCCAGAAGGCCAGCAACATGAACGAGACCATGCCCCAAGAAGGCTTCTATGCCAAGGTGCGCCGCGGCCTGCCGGCGCTGGTGGCGCAGTGGCTGACCCTCGGCCAGGCCGATGACGACCGCTTGGCATTGCTGCTTGCCGAGACCGCCCGCGTGACGCGCATCGGCCAGCCCGAGGCCACCCCGGATGGCGAGACCCTGGTGGCCTGGAGCCGCCCCGACGGCGAGGAACCCCCGCTGTGGGCCGCCCGCACGGCCACGTTTCTGCTCACCCAGATGCCTGCGCGGCCCACGCCGACCAGCGACGACGAGGCCAGTGCCTGGGCCTACTGCTGGCTGCGCAATCGCGAGTTCACCGACGTCGAGGCCGCCGAGCAGGCGCTGCCCGAGCACCTGCGCGCTCCCTTGAGCATCGCCCTGCGCGCGGCCTGGACCGACCTCAACGGTTTGCGCCTGGTCTAGCGCCGGCGCGCGGCGCGTCTCTTGGGACGAAAGCCGGCCGGCTTGGTGGAAAGCCAGGCGACAAAGGTCGCAATGGGCGGATGCGCCATCAACGCTTCTCGGCTGCGATAATGCTCGGCCAGTTCGCGCTCGCTGAGCACCGCATGCAGGTGCTTGTGGCAGGCATGACAGACCCACAGGATAGCGGTAAGGCGCTCCACGCGGTCGAAGCGCTTGCGGTAGCGCGGCTTGCCGTGCAGCGCGCGTGGAATCAGGTGGTGGCGGGTCAGGGGTGCCGCGCGCCCGCACAGCTCGCAGGCGTCGGGGCGTGGAGGTGGCGTAAGCTCATGACCGGCCATGCAGGCCTCCCGACAGTCCAGGACACACTCGAAGAGAGAAGGAAACTCGCATGGAAGTTCCGCTGAGCTGGCAGTTGGCCAAGCTGCTGGTGTCAATTGGCGTGGTCCTTGGCCTCTCGGTGATCGCCGAGCGGGTCAGCACGCGCGTGGCCGGCCTGCTCGCCGGCTATCCGCTGGGCACGGCCATTGCGCTGTTCTTCATCGGCCTGGAAATTTCTCCCGGCTTTGCCACCCAGAGCGCCGTGCACACCCTGGCCGGCTTCACCGCCACCCTGGCGCTGGGCGGCGGCTATCTGCTGTGCGCTCGGCGTGACGGCCTGCCGGGCGTGCTCGCCGGCACCGCAGGCGGCCTGGCCGCCTGGCTGCTGGTCAGCCTGGTGCTGACCCAGGTGGCGTTCACCCGCCTGACCGGCACCCTGACGACGTTGGCCGCAATCTTCCTGTTCATTCGCCTCTACCGCGGGGTGCCGGAGACCGCCACCGGTGCCCGTGGCGGCTTCAGCTGGGCGGCGCTGGGTCTGCGCGCCGGCCTGGCCGCCGCCATCATTTTCCTGATCACCGGCCTCGCCCACGTGATGCCGGCCGCCTGGGCCGGGGTCATGGCCGCCTTCCCGGTGACCATGTACCCCTTCCTGGTGATCCTGCACCTGACTCATGGCGCGGCCCCGGTGGCGACCGTGATCAAGCACTATCCGGCCGGGCTCGGCGCGCTGCTGTGGTATGCCCTGTGCGTCTCGCTGACCTACGACAGCCTGGGGTTGGCGCTCGGCACGCTGCTCGGCTTCGCTGCGGCCACCGCCTGGCTGCTGGCCTGGACCCGCCTGCTGGCGTGGCGCGCCGCGCGCCGGGCGACCCTGCAGGGCGCCGGGACTTGACCGAGCGCTTGCTCGGGGCAAAGCTGTCAGACCGACCCGGATCATAAAGGACTGCCTGCGATGTTCACCCGCACCATCGAGCCCGCTTTCTACGACACCGATGCCTTGGGCCACGTCAACAACACGCGGCTGCCGGCCTGGTTCGAACTGGCCCGCAATGACCTTTTCCGGCTGTTCACCCCGGACCTGGACCCGCGCAAGTGGCGCCTGATCATGGCGCGCATGGAGGTCGACTACCGCGCCGAACTGCAGTTCGGCCGCGAGATCGAGATCCGCACCTACCTCTCGCGTCTCGGCAACAGCTCCTTCACGGTGAGCCAGGAAGCGCGTCAGGACGGCCAGTTGACCAACCTCGGTCACACGGTGATGGTGCATTTCGACCACCAGGCCAAGCAGGCCATCCCCATCACAGGCGAGCTGCGTGAGGCCCTCGAGGCCCACCTCCAGGCGGAGCCAGCGGACGCATGACCCCTGCGGTGAAGGCCCTGGAGAGGGCCGGCGTGGCCTTCGCACTGGCCGAGTATGCCCATGACCCGCGCAGCCCCGCCTACGGCGAGGAGGCCGCAAGGGCGCTGGACCTGTCGCCCGAGGCGGTGTTCAAGACCCTGCTCGCCCGGCTCGACGACGGCCGCCTGGTGATGGCCATGGTGCCGGTCGCGGCGACACTCGACCTCAAGGCGCTGGCCCGGGCGGCCGGCGCCCGCAAGGCCAGCCTGGCCGCCCCCGACGATGCCGAGCGGGCCACCGGCTACGTGGTCGGCGGCATCAGCCCGCTGGGTCAGAAAAAACGCCTGCCGGCATTTCTCGATGCGAGCGCCGACGACCTCGCCACGCTGCACGTCAGCGGCGGTCGCCGCGGACTGGAGATTGGCCTGGCACCGGCGGATCTGCAGCACCTTACCGGCGCGTCGCTGGTCGCGCTGGCGCGACGCTGAGGCGACTCGAG
>Ga0207414_1001017_pt1 | contig 10918 bp, 9 predicted proteins | sample PonA231FremontCA_2_FD_187269 | JGI IMG/M metagenome (GOLD analysis project Ga0207414, IMG submission 187269) | Marine sediment microbial community from Fremont, CA, USA - Pond A23 Sediment 1 (SPAdes) | ecosystem: Environmental > Aquatic > Marine > Unclassified | place: USA: Fremont, California... | reverse complement strand
TGTCGTCGCCGCGATGCCGTAACCGACTGAATTGATATTCTCTCCGCGCTGAAGCGCGAGGGTTTCCGGGCGTTTTCCTGAAGCTAGATTCTCACTGCCATTTTAGATATTAGCCTCTGTTGAATCCGATGACGAACGGGGGTCTCAGTCTCTGAAGGTGCGTTCATCTCACTCTTAGTCGTTAATGAATCGGATCGATCTACTCGGTGATCTCGATCCTCTTGCTCTCTACCAAGATTCCATCTCCAAATTCTCTCGGTAGGGGTGTTGAACCGAGCACAGAATGACCTGGTCCCGACACCTTCTGCGGATTCAACAGAGCAGTTTATCCAGAGGATAGTTCGCCGCCGATAGATAATCTACGATGCTCGCGTTCTCCCCGCTGGGTTCGTCCCCGGAAAGTCGAGCATCGCGACGCCGAGATCAACCACCTCTCAAGCGTTCTCTAACCAATTACGAACCGGGGAACCCGCTGACACCACCATCCTTACCGGCCCGACCGGCGTCGACAAAACCCGTGTCTCGAAGTTGATTACCGAACGACTCCGGGAAGCAGTCCTCGATGTCGAGGCCACCTACGTCAACTGCTGGCGGAACTACACCCACTTCCGGACGGTCTACCAGATCCTCGACGATCTCGGCGCCACCATCGACATCCACCGGCAGTCGACGGCCCACGACGAGCTGCCGGCTCACCACTATTTCGCTAAAATTACTCGACCACGGGAGAGTGGAGGAAATTCGGGAGTACCGAAAAGAGCCACGAATGACTCTGTGTCAAGAACGCCTCGCTGGATGCCGCACTCTCCCGGAAGATGCCGAACGAAACCCCGATCCCCGCGAACTCGAGACGTTAAACCCACTCAAAGTTGCCCGACGGGGGTTCAATACAAGAGAGACAGCACAACAACCCCTCCTCTCGATATCCTTAGAGGACACGCGTTGTCAGTCTGAACTCAGTAGTAGGCACCTACGGAGTGTTAACCAACAATCCGGATCGAAAAACAGAATCCGTTGGTTAAGGATCTCCCCACTGTTCCCGAAGCTGTCGGTTCATCGACCATCCGAGACAATCGGGTCCAGTAGCTCCGGGAGATCACGGCGGAGACGCCGACGTAGAATATACAGCGAGAGGCCTAGTACCGACGAAATCCCTTAGTCTGCGAGATCAAAGTGCTCCGCAGCCGTTTGCATGTCTTTATCGCCACGGCCACAGAGGTTCACGAGCAGTGTATCGTGCCGATCTTCCTCAGCCAGTTTGGCGGCCAGCGCAAGCGCATGGGCCGGCTCCAAGGCGGGAATAATCCCCTCTGCTTCGCTCAGTTCACGGAAGGCGGCCAGTGCCTCATCATCTGAGACAGCGTGGTACTCAGCCCGCCCCATCTCTTGGAGTGCGGCATGTTCAGGGCCAATCGCCGGATAATCAAGCCCAGCCGAAATCGAGTGGTTTTCAGTATCGTCTCCGATGGTCTTTGTTTTCATTCCCTGGAAGATCTGAGGTTCGTCTTGTTTTGTCTTCGACAGCGGCGCCGAGTGATTCGCGTCATCAGTACCACCCGGCTCAGCGCCGTAGAACGCGACATCGTCGTCTTTGAACGCATGCCAGAGGCCAATTGAGTTCGAGCCGCCACCGACACACGCCACACACGCATCTGGCAGGTCACCGTGGAGGTCTTGGATTTGTTCGCGAGCCTCCTCCCCGATGACGGACTGGAACTCCCGTACCATCCGCGGGAACGGGTCGGGACCAACGACACTCCCGACGAGATAATGCGTTGACGCGACGTTCGCAGCAAAGTCTTCTAACGCAGCGTCGACCGCTTCCGCAAGGCCCTGGTTGCCACGATCGACCGGTTTCACCTCGGCACCCATGAGCCGCATGCGGAACACGTTCATTTCCTGCCGCTGCATGTCGTGGCGGCCCATGTACACGGTCGTATCCAGGTTCAACAGGGCACCGACCATCGCGGTTGCAGTGCCATGTTGGCCGGCACCCGTCTCTGCGATCAACCGGTCTTTCCCAGCCCGTTTTGCCAGCAGCGCCTGCCCGAGCGTGTTGTTGAGCTTGTGCGCTCCACCGTGGAGCAGGTCTTCATGCTTGAGATAGATATCCGCGCCGTACCGTTCGCTGAGGGTTTCTGCGTAGAACACCGGTGTTGGACGCCCAGCAAAGTGTTCCAGCAGATCCCGGAGTTCGGCCATGAACGTGTCATCAGCGATCGCCTCTTCGTACGCAGCAGCTAATTCTGCTAACGGTTCCTCAAGCGGTTCTGGAACATGTCGCCCCCCAAATTCACCGAACTGGCCTGGCGTCGCCATGGGGTAACCTCGTACTCAATTCTCAAAAAACCATACAAAAGAGCAATCCCCGATGACGATCACCGTGGCGTCACTACGCGCCAGTATGTCCCACGCAGCGCCCGCCACTTCGCGGCGATGAACCCTGCCAGAATGAACACGAACCCGGCGACGGTCGCCGGCGTCACGTCCTGCCCGAGCACGAGCCAGCCAGCTAGGGCCGCAAAGACGGGAATCACGTACTCAATAAAGCTCATTTCGATGGGGCCAAGCTCGTCAAGGAGCGTGAAATACAGTAGAAAGCCGCCGACACCGGCGACCACGGAGAGGTACGCGATGGCGCCGAGCGCGGATGGCGTCCATGTGGCGGCCGCGAACGACTGGCCAGGGAGGACGAGCACGGCCGCGTGGAGGACGATCGCGCCGACGGTCATCATCCACGCCTGCGTGGAGAGGAACGGCATCGACGGCGAGCGGCTGTGGGTGACGACTGCGGCGACGGCGAACGCGAGCGCAGACGCAAGCACGAGCGCGACCCCGAGGACGCTGTCCGCGATATTCGCGGGGTCGGGGTTAGCGATGACGACGACGCCAGCGAACCCGAGCGCGACGCCGAGCGCGGTGGCAAATGTGAACTCCTCATCGGTGGAGACGAGTCGGGTGAGCGCGGGCGTCACCACGGGGACGAGCCCTAACAACACAGCGGCGACACCGCCCGTAACGTATCGCTGGCCGGCAAAGAGGAACGCGTGGTGGGCGCCGATGATGAGAGCACCGCCGACGAGCACGTAGACGTAGTCATCCCGAGTCCGGGGACGGACGTCCGCACCGGAGACAAGAATGGCGGCGAACAGCAGCACGGCAGCGAGATCAAAGCGCACGGCGGCGAACGGGACCGCGGGGAGATCTGTAAGGCCGACATCCGTCGCCATGAACGCCGTCCCCCAGACCGCACACAGCAACAAGAAACGGCCGGCTGTCCGGTAGCGACTCATTCACGCGGAAGTCGCCGTCAACGGCGAAATATGCGTCGAACCGCCCTGACGCTCCGAGCGTCCGGATGCGCTTGGCGACGGCGGCGACGGCGCGGTGTGGTAAATCAAAAATCGATAGTGTGCGTCGGAAGCCGTCAGCTCTGCAGTCAGGTGTTGTCCGACGGCGTTTTACACCGTTGCCCGTGTTGATACACGTGGATCTTCATTCCGTCCAAAACACATGGACAGACCGGGCGGGCGAATACTCACCAGCGTACTACGCACATTACGGTCCGAATGACACGAGTACTGAAATTCGCGATATTCTCAGCGGACACCTTCCTCGTGACGCAACGGTTCTCGAACTCGGGTGTGGATCTGGCCGTCACCTCAAACACCTCGCCAGCGGCGGCTTCGAAAACCTCTCGGGCGTCGACATCAACGCCGAGGCATTCGACACGATGCGGGAAACCTATCCCACACTCGCCACCGACGGAACGTTTCACTGCGGCCCGATAGAGGATATCATCGGGGACTTCGACGATGGACAGTTTGATGCGGTGTATTCGGTCGAAACGCTCCAACACCTCCATCCTGATGTCGAGTGGGTCTTCAAGGAGGTCGCTCGAGTCACGAACAACGTCTTGGTCACAGCGGAGATCGAGGAACCAATTCGTGACTCATCGTCGCCTGACCCAGACGTGAACTACGTCGACAAGGAGACTCCCCTATACTACCGAGATTGGAGCCGTATCTTCACCGCGTTCGATCTCGTGGAGGTCGACGTCGTCCATGGCGACAGGGACACCATACGAACTTTTCGCGTGTCCGACTAACTGCTGATCGCCGTCGGACGGAGTACTGTACCGTGATGGTGACCGATCTTAACCAACAAACTGTCGGAGTATGCCAAACTGTTGGTTAATCTGACGACGGAAGGTGACGGCCACTTCGGAAAGAGTCCAGGAAGGAGGCCATCACGGTCTCAAAACAGCGACTCCAGTTCTCCGTCACTATCCATCAGCTCCGCAAAGCGGTCTGCGCTCTCGTCAGTAATCTCACCGAGATTCTGTTGAGCCTCAATCGCGACCTGTTGGAGTTCTTTCACCCGCGGGACGTTCGTCACGCCGCCGAGCAACACGAGCGCTGCGACCGTCCCTTCCCCACGCCGCGGATAGTCACCACCACGGACCTCCATCGAGCCGGTCTGTTCTTCGAGCCACTTGCGACCGTGTTCGATTCCTTTCCGGTTGAGGTACGCCGGTGGGCCGGCGACGACAAGCAACGCCCGCTCTGTCCCGTTCACTTCACAGGGTAAGGTGAGTCGACCCAGCGTCGCCTTCCGGACGAGACTTGTAATCCGGTTTGTGGCTTCTGTACTGTCTATCCCATCATCCATATCGCCACGGAGTCGCGAGAGCAACCCTTTCCGCTCCGGTTCGTCCACGCTGACATCGGCGTAGCCCAACGAGGAGATCCCGCCGCCTTTGAGCGTATTGATGATCTCTGAGGAGTCGACGACACTCTCAGCGACGTCGCTTCCCTCGGTTATTTCGCCCGCACTGAAGAGCACACCAAACCGCTGGACGAGCTCGTTGTTGATCGCATCGAACCCCTCGCCGACAGACTCACCCGAACTGCGCCACGCGTCGTTGTCAAACAGCATGAGATTGTCCACCTCATCGACGAACGTTTTGAGCGATCGGGCGGCGTTCAGTGTGTAGATCCCACCCTCGTCGCTCCCGGGCAGGATACCGAGCCCATACACAGGTTCGGTGTAGATCCGCTTGAGGTTCTTGGCGATGACGGGCGCGCCACCCGATCCCGTACCCCCACCGAGTCCCGCGACGACGAGGAACGCATCAATCTCGTGGACTGGCACCGAGTCGAGTGCCCCTTGAATCTCGTCGATGTCCTCTTCAGCAACCTCTGCGCCCAGTTCGTTGTCCGCGCCCACGCCGTGACCCTTTACTCGTGATTGCCCGATCAGGATGCGGCGGTCCTTCGGGAGGCGGTCGATGCCTTGGAGATCCGCTTTCGCCGTGTTGACCGCGATCGCTCCACGAACGATATCTGCACCGGTCCGTGCGTCGTAGGCCAAGAACTCGTCGACCACCTTCCCACCTGCCTGTCCGACCCCGATTAATGCAAGTTTCATGTGAACACACCACGTGAAACTACGCGTGTAGGACATATAAAGGTTAGATGCCCGAAATATCAACTCACGAGTAGCGCTGTTACTCCTCTCACAGACTGAACTACCTCGAGGTGAGGCTTCAAAGCACTTGGCGTGAACTACCTCACCCTACTCGCTCACCGTTGACGCGGGTCTCGAAGTTGAAGGCGTTCGCGAACAGCGAGCAAGATTAACCAACACATCGCTATAGGGCCAAACATGTTGGTTAATTCAGAGTCGCTGTTCCAGAAGACGCCGAGATACCCCGTGTGACAGTTGAACACGTCCCGTTTGAGAAAATCGTTTGGGAGACACCCCTCTATCGATGTGTTCTACAGACGTTTCCTTTACCTACTGATGTAAGGTCTTCTATGAGCCGTCTAAATATCACGCCTCAAGGCGCGCGTCTTAGTCTACTGGGATTGTTCGCTACCTAACGACCACTGATGCGATTGTGTTCTGGCGTTATCAGCCCGGCGGGACACACACCCCTCTATCGATGTGTTCTACCTGAGTGAACCAGAGGTGTTAGCTATTCGTATCCATCTGATAAATTGGGCTTAGGCCATAATTCGCCGGATAACGGCTTTCTACTCTCTGCTATCGTCTGTCGTACTGTTTGTTAATCTGACGGTGATTCAAGAACAGAATCCACGTGAGCCAAAACACATCGAACACATCGATAGAGGGGTGTGTGTGTTTGTGTTAATAGAATAAGAGAAGAGAAGAGAAGAACGAGGTCAAATTGGCCGAGTAGGAGACAACGAGAACACCCCTTCTGTATTCTAAGCCGATACGAGGGCTGCTTCGTCAGTTTAGGCCAGACAATTTCCCAGCGAACCCCCTACCCCGAGAATACATCGAACACATCGATAGAGGGGTGTGTGTCTTCGAGCGTGTACTGACGAACACATCGTCACCGGCTACCGCCAGTTACCTTTCTATCACGGTCCTTACGCGGTTAATCCGGTATCATGCGGTTTCTCACGGCTAATCACACTTCGATAGAGGTGGGGAACCTTTTTCATACAGGGCGGTATCAATTGGGCTATGGGTACTGACGACTCCGATGATCCCGCAGCTGAGCCGGGATCGGCGGAGGACGAGCTGACGGCTCAAGCTGAGCTGTCGAGTGCGTCGCAGTCGGAGCCATCGCGACAACCGTCATCGTCTCGCGTCACGAATGGTGACTCACAGTCCGCCGCCGAGGCTGACGCCGAGGAGCCATCGCAGTCGATCGAAGACATGCTCCTCGAGTTTGACAACCAGGAGGGGTTGATTCGGGATCGAGCGCTCCTCGATCCGAATTATGTTGTCGAAGAAGACCGCATCGTGGGTCGCGACGAGCAACTTCAAGAAGTCACCAAGATGCTTCGCGTCGCGCTTGGAGATAATCGCCCGCCGAACCTCTTCCTCTATGGCCCGTCCGGGACAGGCAAATCGCTGATCACAAAGGCTGTCTGTCATAATATTAGCCGTATCTGTGAGAGCCGCGACATCCAGTTTGGCACTATTGAAGTGAACTGCCAGGATCTGGACACGCTTGGTATTGCCGTGTATGAACTCGTTCAGCAGGCTGCCGACGCGGCAGGTGTCCCTATCGAGGTGCCAAAACACGGCGTGGCGACGAAAGAGAAATGGGATGAGCTCTACCGAATCGTCAACGAACACTTCAACTCTGTTGTGTTCGTCCTCGATGAACTGGACATGCTCGTTGGACGGCGAGACAAACAGGAGCCAGCGTTCTCACGACTGCTGTATCAACTCTCCCGAGCTGGGGCAAACGACGAGCTGAACGCGTATATTTCGGTCGTGGCCATCTCAAACGACACGAAAATGATGGAGTCTGTTGGGAGCCGCGCTGTCAGTTCGTTTACGCCCGAAGACGTCCATTTCGACGATTACGACGCGAACCAGCTCCAAGCAATTCTTCGTCGTCGTCAGGATGCGTTCCATGACGACGTTGTTGACGATGACGTGATTCCACTCGCAGCGGCATTTGCGGCACAGACGCATGGTGACGCTAGGAAGGCGATTGACCTTATGCGGGTCGCCGGCGAATTAGCTGAACGTGAAGGTGACGCTCGCGTTCGCGAGAAACACGTCCGCACCGCACAAGAAAAGGTCGAGAAGAACCGAGTGCTGGAGGTCGTCCGCGGCATTAGCACACAAAAGAAGCTCTGTCTGTACGCAACCGCAGCAGTCGCTTCTCAAACTGGGGGCGGGACCGCCAGAAGTACGACCGGCTATCGCGTGTATCAGTATCTGACCGACGCTATCGACGCCGATCAGTACCACCAAGAAACGTACGTGAATAAGATGAAAGAGCTCACGACATATTCGCTGGTCGACTTCGAGCGACGGAGTCACGGTCCTAGCTCCGGGATGTTCCTCGAGTTCCAGTTTGGAGAACGCCCAGAGACGATCCTTGAAACACTTCGAGAAGACTCGCGTATTGAGGCGATTTCCGAGGATGAGGTCACCTCTGTCGTCAAAGCGCAGATCCGTAATCAGACGTAATCGAGATTTTGTCCTATGGTAGTTCTTCGTGTTCCATTATGAGGGTCGTCTCTGCGCATCTGGCCGCCTCCTCTACTGAGTAGTTTCCATTAATTTCCCCACACCCCTCTATCGATGTGTTCGATGTGTTTACTATCAGACCATATTTTCTCTCTCTCTTTCAACGAGCGAAGTCGGTAGACTGAGCGAAGTAGGGTGGGGTAGTTGACTTGATATGCTTCCTACAATCCCACCTTTCCACTATCTCTCGGATACACCCCTCTATCGATGTGTATTGGCTGTCTGTTATCAAGCCACAATTGTGATCTGAGTCATCTATTCGAGGTTAATTAATTCGTTTCCTTTAGTCCCGTATACTCCCCTCTATCGATGTGTGATTCGCCGTTAAAGCCGCCAAAACGAATATATTCGGGAGATAACAATCAGGCGCTAATTCGGTCCATCCGGTCTTGCTGACCTAAGCAATCGACACCCAATCGCTAGCTCAGAATCCCTGTCGACGTGTTCATGAGTAGTAGTCTTTGTCGACACCCCTCTATCGATGTGTTCAGGAAATCCCATTCTGATACACCCTCCTATCGATGTGTAACACAGAATCAGTGGCTCTCAGGTATATTTACGTGCCTGTTATCAAAACTATCTGTTCTCCTCTCCGTCATCGATGTGAATATCGATTCAGTCTCCAGCTCTCTTGATATTCGCCATTCAAATTTGATTTCCCACACGGGGTGTGAAAACTCGCCGTTTACGGCGAAGAGGATGTCACAATCGGACGTAACGCCCTCTCACTCGTCCGGATTGACGGGCCCTTTATATTGAGAACGGATACATTCCCCATCTCTCCACTGCCAGTAGTAGTAGCGATTATCGTTGATCTCCTTGATCGTGATCGTCGCTTTCGACGGGACCTCATCCGGAAGATCGTCTGGCCGCTCGTCGCCCTCGTCGTCATCCGGCTTTTCGTCAACGTGGCCGCCGCGGGCTTTGTGCGATGCCAGCGCTTCAGCGTAGCGTGCGACGTATCGGAGCTGCTCGGGCGTGTAACTGTTGAGGGTATCGACCATCTCCGTTGAGAGGTCTGCCGGCGGCGTCGGTGGCTTGTAGGACATCAGCGGTCGCCTCGTGTTAACCAACAAAGACCGCATCGGCATAGATTTGTTGGTTAATAAGATATCGCCCCGTCACGGCCTGAAGAGTATGAATAGCAAACTATTCGGGAATAGAACGTTCCATTAGATGTCGTCGGGACGAAGCGCGTTCTCGTACTTGACCATCTTCTCGGATTTATCGCCGATGGTGTCGTAGATCTGCTGGAGCGTCTCTTCGGCGGCGAGCAAGTTGTGATCGTTGAGGAACTTTCGCCCTTCCTCCGTGAGACTGTAGAACTTCCAAGGGTAGCCCTAACGGCGCTGGTCGTCGTCCAAGGCGACCTCCGTGACGATGCTGGCGTCGATCAGCTTCTGGATGTGCTTGTAGACGGTCGCATCGCTCACACTGGGATTGAGCTCCTCGAGTTCGTACATCGAGGGGAGCTGGTCGGGGTGCTGGAGGATGTTGTTGAGCAGCGCGACCCGCGTCTGTTGGGTGACGAAGTGGATGACTTCTCGTGGTGTCGTGTCGTCACCGACACCCGAACCAGTCTCCATAACGATGTATTCGACCGGGTGTAGTAAAGTAGTTTACCCGAGAGTAAACTACCGAGCCGACTCACTATGATGAGTGTACCGCCAAGCGAGTAGGGCAGGCTAATTCACTGGTCTTCACGCTCTTCCCACTCCGGACGTGGTGTCGGGGACGGGAGTTCGTCAACCTCAGTTCGAAGTTCGTCCTCTGTCATCCACGGGAAGCACCGTTCGTGGAGTTCGAATTTACGGAATTTGTTAAGATGGACCCAACTGTACGTTGCCGGTGCTTCGTCCTCAGCTGTCCGATCGTCGATCACATCCCACACCTCCTGTTCGTCGATGTCGAGACCGCTCTCTTGCGCGCGATCCACGAGCGACTCGACGTTTGCTTGGACTTCATCCGCCGCCAAATCGTCTGCGAACGCAATCTCGAGGGCGGCCTGAATGACGTGCTGTGTCGAGTCAAGATTCGCGTCAGTCACCCACGCGTAGTCACGCGGGAACACGTACGACTTGTCGAAATACGGCGGGTCATCGATCTCGCCCAATTCAGGCGCCTCCCCACCACTCTCCTTCTCGAAGACCCCAACGATGTAGTCGCTGTACGTCGCGAGCAACGAAAACATGATATCGAACGTATTGAGGCGGTCAGTCGGAAGTTCGAGGAGATCACCCATGATGAACGGATAGGCACCGAGCTGCTTCGTGAGTTCGTTCTGGACGGCGCGAAGCCGGCGGATATAGGGGTCGCGATAGCTTCCCAAGATGAAATACGATGTTCGCTGACTCCAGAGATACGGCAATTCACGCTGGGTGAACCGCCAGATTTCCCGTTTCTCTGCAGGCTCAAGTTCGATGCCCCCGACGGCCTCGTGAACAACGGTCATAATCTCTCCAGCGTCCGGCGGCGGGCTTGGGTCGGTCATTAGCTGCTGATTCAAACCACATCACCTTATCCTTTCTGAACCAGTTTGGTTTTTTCTGGATTAACCAACTTGGGTGACCCTAACTGTTATAGCGTCCTACCTCGTACCAGCACGTATGAGCGAAACCGACACTGGTGCGGCCGATGCAGGGCCGTTCGCGGAACAGCAGCGGCTGTTCAAGCTGCTGTCCCAGGATACGCGCCATCTCATCATCCAGGAGCTGCTGGGCCACCCCGCCCATCTGATGTCGCTCGCCGAACTCGAGTATATGACCGGGAAGAGCCAGGCGGCCATCAAAGACCAGCTGGAGACGTTGATCGACGCTGGGCTCCTCGCACGCTACACGTACGATCCAAGCGAGGGGAAACGTGATCTCCCCGCCCAGTTCTACGGATTCAC
>Ga0207414_1001016_pt1 | contig 10927 bp, 22 predicted proteins | sample PonA231FremontCA_2_FD_187269 | JGI IMG/M metagenome (GOLD analysis project Ga0207414, IMG submission 187269) | Marine sediment microbial community from Fremont, CA, USA - Pond A23 Sediment 1 (SPAdes) | ecosystem: Environmental > Aquatic > Marine > Unclassified | place: USA: Fremont, California... | reverse complement strand
AGTCTTGAATTCTACATCATCATGGTATGCACCGGTATTTGTGAAGTCATGGTCTTTCTCACATCCTGCATCTTCTATTGCTTGTCCCAACTCCATGTTATTGCATCTACTATTGAAACCGCCCTCAATTTCTAAACCAACATAACCATTAAATAACTTTTCAATTTTTAATTCTTTCATTTTTTAACATCTCCTAATTTAGGTTTTTTGTATCTTGTCAATCTGTCAACAAGTATAATACATTATTATATACAAGTCAATGAATTTTAACCAAGAAAATCGGCACTTTAAGCAACTAAAGTGGCTATGATGTATGGTATTGCAAGGATAATAGCAAGAAAAAAATTTTTTTTTAAAAAAAATCAATTAGGACTTTATACCCACAGAATTTTACCATATACTGGAAAAAGTTTAGAGAATGGTATAAAAAAATGGTAGCAAATGGTAAAATCCCAGGAAAGATGAAGTGCTATGATGTATGCAATTGCAAGGATGTCAAAAATTGGTAAAAAATAATACTTTAATGAATTGAAGTGAGGCTTTAAAAGGATAAAAATGTAAATACTTTAGCCAACGAAAGTGAGGCTTTTAAGACTAAAAGTGATGATTTAATGGATGAATAAAAATACAAAACTTTAGTGAATTAAAGTGAGGCTTTAAGCTAAAAAAGAGGCAAATTATCACTTTAAGCTAGTAAAGGACTAAAGTGGCAATTTAAGCTAAAAAAGTGAGAATTTAGATGGAAAAAATTTAGAGAATAAGGTGAAGAATTGTAAGGATATGTAAATAAATATGCTTGGGAAATAATTCACTTTAGTGAAGTGAAGTGAAAGTGCTATGATGTATGGTATATCAACAATCGTTTAGGCTGAAAACTTTGTTATAATACAATTTTAGCCAAATTATTTCCCAAAACTGGAAAAAGTTTGTGACAGAAATAACTTGCTAAAAATTATAGATAACATAAGTTATATACAAAAAGAGGGGGTATTTTACGACAAAATTAAGTAATTTCCTGATATTTCCAGCCAAGAGCGTAGCACACGCTCCCTCCCCTAACCTTCCCTAACCCTTGACATACCATACATCCTTTTTATTTCTCTACTTTTGACCTATTCCCTTTCTCTTCCTTGCTATTCTCCCAATGTCCTCCACTTTCTTCCACTTTCTACCACCACTCCCCTTGCTTTTAAAATCGAGTTGGTTTTTGAAGCTTTCATGTGTATAATAGTATAAGAAGAAAGTCACGGATTTCCTAATAGGAGGGATAAAATATGGATATTGACTCAGCAGGAGTAGAAAGATGTAGTAAATGTGGAGAAAACTTTTTGCTAGACTTGTATGGCTCATTAGAAGATTATTCAAAAAATGTTAAACAAAAATTAGTTAAAAATCATCAGATAGACCATGCTGAAAATCTATCTAAGCCAAAATGTAGAGTTGACTCAAGAAGTTTAGAAACCTCTTATATATGTAATACATGTTTAGAGGAGGAATAAAATATGAAAATCAACATTAATACTCAAGTTGAACTTGAATTAACATCAGCAGGGATGCTTATCTATGGATATGAAACTAACACTCCAATTATAGATGTTGATGAAATAGTTAAGATGCCATTATGGAAAGCAATGTCTATATTTGGCAAATACATGCATGTTGGACAAGCCCCATTATTTAAAAATAACAACATTATTATAAAGGAGGACTGAAATGGCTTCAATCCAAACATCTCAAAATTTTACTAAATTCGGCAACACTTATATCCATCTAGTCGAGATAGCACAGCTTGCCTCAGACCTTGAGTTACCTGCCGGAGAAACTTACTTCACAGGTATAGATTTCATAGCTGAACTAACAGTTTGGGCAGATAGTTATGAAAACAATCATTTTATTATATGGGAAGAAGATAAAACTAGAGAGTATTTTGAAGCAAGAACAGAAATACTCAAAAATGAAAAAACAATTGTTTATGCCAAAACACTAAGCGAGTTCGTAAATGAAATATTTTAAAATTATAAAAGCTATGGTTGAAGAAGAAAGGAGATAAAATGAAAGTATATTTAGTAACAGGTAATGACTATGATGGTAGCGAGCTTATAGGTATATTCTCTAGCCGGAAAGAGGCTAAGAAATGTCAAGAGGCCTATCGAAACTACAGAGGATACAGCATAGCAATTAAAGAAGAGTCTGTTCAAGACTACTATGGGCATGAAGATTTTTATTATTCTTATTATTTTAGAAAGGGAATTAATGGGGCATCCCTTGAATTTGTTCATAAAGAAAAAGAGGGATGGGATATTAATACACTATGGGTATCTGAATATACTGACGAGCTAGGTAGTTATGTTCTTAATATTCCTGAAAAAAGTAAAACTAAAGCCTATAAAATTATTAAAAAATATCTCAATGGTGAGGAGTTAGAAGATATTGAAATCTATGGTTTAGAGGAGGATTAATATGGAAATGTTAATATTCATAACAACAATACTTTTAGGTACTTGGCTTTATTTAAAAGAAGAGGATAAATTTATTATTAAAAGCCTATTTATTGCCCATCTATTAATTATTATAATGCATATGTTTTTTGATATGCTAAAAGGAGTGATTTAATTGAGAAAAGTTTATTTAGAAACAGAATATGGTTTTGTCAAACTGCCATATGGTATTAAAAGTCTCAAGCCCGGTGATAGATTTAAAATTGTCAACCCTGTATCAGGAAAAACAGTTACGAAGAAAAATGGGGATGAAATTCTTAAATGTGTCAGCGAGCCATATATAGATGATGAGACAGGTGAATGGATGGTGCAAATATTATGAGAAAAACAATTTGTGGATTATGCGAGTCTGAAATTGAGCAAGTCCCTACTGATTTAAGTGATGGGTTAGTTGAATTTTATTGTGAGAATTGTGATATTTATCTTATAGAAACTACAGAAGATTTTGAATATAGGGAGGATAAATAATGTATAGTCATCAAAAAACAATAAAAACTTTAGAACAAGTAATCGAGGAAGCTAAAAAAGATAAAATTAAAATTAACCTTACAGATAGAATGTTGACAGGTATTAATAGCTGTGGTGTACCAACCGAAGGTAATATTACTATCACTCTTAGTGAGCCTGAAAATCCTAGACACTTATAAATATATGAGGAGGTTTTTAACAGATGAGAATGGTTATATGTGATAGGTGTGAAACTGAAATAGAGTCTATAAATGCATTTTCAGAAAAACCAATGTTAAGTGTTTACCTTGCTGGTGGCGGGATGGATAAAAGTAAAATTAAAACTAGATTTGAATTATGTTATGAATGTACTGATGAGTTTTTAAATGATTTTATGAAGGATGGTGAATAATGACTGATAAACTATTAGTTGTTGAATGCCCAAAATGTGGATATAAAGACCTTCATAGAAAAAATAAACACATCACATTTTGTAGTAGGTGTAATTATTCTTGGAATAGGAGGTCTTAAATGAGTTATCCTGTATGTCCTATATGCAATTCAGATTTAATAGTTGAAGGAAGAATATTTGTTGATGGCTCTCTAGGGGAGTCTTATGAAAGATGCCCTAAAGAACATTTTAGCTCTGATTATAGTTATGGAGTAACAAGATATACTATTGGTAATAAAGTTTTTGCATTTAGTTATCAAGATAGTTTGATTGAAATATCAGATGTTATGGGTAAGGTTAATGAGGCTATTAAAGAATATAAGGAGGGGATAAATGTTTAATTATGTATTATCTTTTTTAATTGGTGTGTTTTTTATGAGAGCATTGTATGCTTGGGATGATTATGATTATGAAAAAGAAATTCATCAAGCTGGCTATGAAGAAGGCTATAGGGAAGGATATAAGGATGGATATTATGATGGTGAATGGGATAAATTAAGGAGGCATTAAAATGTCATATAGCGACCATGTATGTTCGGAATGTAATCAACTATTAACTTTTGAGGATGAGTTAGGATGGACATTCAGAGCTACTAATAGGCCAATATGTGCAGAATGTTATGAAAGGGTGAATGGCATGGGCGAACAATTTGATTGTTTAGATAATATGACCTGTCCTGAATGTGAGTCAAATAGAATTAAAGTTTATGGTAATATATCTCCTGATGAGTATTTTTGTGAATGTGCTGAATGTGGCCATGAATTTGAGGCATTCATAATATGAGTATAATTTTTAGTGTAATATATGCTATTACTGTATTAATTAATTTGGGTATAGCTATAATGTTTGTTAAATTTGAGGACGATATTTATAGTATAGAAAATTTAGTTAAACTTTTTGTTGTAGTTATTGGTGGATTTTTAAGTTGGATTTATGCTTGGGCTTATAGGGAGGTGTGGTAAAATGGTAGATATAGAATTGTGTACAAATTATAGAATACTATCAGATGGTAGGCAATATATTTTAGCTAAAAATTATAAATGGGATGAAGAAAATGAAAGATGGAATTATCAGCCTATTGGTTATTATAGAAGTATGGATAATTTAATAAGAAGTTATTTAAATATAAAAAGACTGAAATCACATGTAGAAACTTTTGAAGAATTTTTTGAATTAATAAAGGAACAAAATCAATTCTTGGATGATTTAAAAAGTAGGTTTGATATAGTTGCTAACTCCAAGAATATTCACAAGGAGTGATACTAAATGTTGGCAGAAATTTATGACAATAAATGCCTTAGTTGTGGCTCTACAGTTAGGACAATATGTGAAAATGAAAATCATAATGTAGTAGAGTGTAATTATTGTGGTAATCAATATGTGAAGGCTAAATGATAAATATAATTAATTTTTTCACAGGTATTGGCTGGTTTGAATTGGCTCTTAATAGGTTGAATATCCCATTTAATGTAAAGGTATATTCTGAGGAGGATAAATATTGCGACCATATTTATAAAATGTTTAATGGTAATAATATTCATTTAGAAAATCCTATGGAGCATAAGCCTGTAAGCTATCCTCCTCATGATGTATTGTTTTATTCTACTACATTTCTTGATGTTGGTGGAATTAAAAGAGAAAATAATGAAAGATATAAAGGTAGAGATACTAAATATTTATATCATATATTAGATATTATTAATTTAAAAAAACCTAAATATATTGTTAGTGACAATTCATATTTCCTGCATTCTAAAAAAAGGAAGTCTGACTTAGAGGCTTATATTGAATATATTAATCAGATGGGATACAGAACTAAAACAAAAATAGTAGATGCATTAGATTATGGATTGCCTATGAGAAAACAAAGAACAGCCATAGTTTCAATTAGAGATGATATTGACCAAGAGTTTGAATTTCCTGAACCTGATATAGATGTAAATATTTTTAATTGGCTGGAAGATGATGTCGATTATAAATATTATCATAGTGGCATATATAAATCTATAATAACTGATTATCCAATGTTAGTGTGGGGTAGTGGAGATAAATTTATAGTTACAAGAGAAAGAAAAAAATATGCTACCGGATTAAGTTATAACTATGCTAAAGGTTTAGATAAAACAAGGAATAGGACTTATATTGCAGATAGTAAAGGTACTAGAAAATTAGTGCCAAAAGAATTTGCTAAACTTTATGGACTTTCTGAAAAAGAATTTATAGAAATAGAGAGTCATTTCAGAAATAATTTTCATTATAGAGGATATGATGTAACAGACAGTAGGATGTATTCAGTCATTGGAAAAGGAATTGCACTCAACCCTTATGTTTATATTCTTAATGAACTATTAGGGCATTTAAGACAAATGTAGGAGGAATATAATGGAAAAAGTTTATGTACTAGATACCAACGTCATACTTCATGACCCTTATAGCATGTATAGTTTTAGAGGTAATAAAATAGTTATACCAATTAGTGTTGTAGAAGAAATGGACAATTTTAAAGTTAAGCAAAATGATTTAGGTAGAAATGCTAGAGAATTTGCTAGACAGATGGATAACTTGATGAAAGAAGGACATTTATCAGAAGGAGTTTATGTAGAAGAATATGATGTAACAATAACTGTTGAACAGAACCATGTAAAAGAAAAATATCTTCCTAAAGGATTTGGTTTAGATAAGGTTGATAATAGAATTTTAGCATTATCCAAATATTATAATGAAAATTTAGACAAAGAGGTTATTTTAATATCTAAAGATACTAATTTAAGAATTAAAGCAGACAGTTTAGGGATAAAAGTAGAAGATTACTTGACAGATGTCATAGATTATGATATACTATATACAGGTTATGATGAAATATACACTTCTGATGAAGTTATAAATCAAATTTATAATGGTGGTGTTAAAAAAGAAAGTTTTATAAAAGAAGGAGTACTACCCAATAAATTTTTCTGTGCTAAATCTAATAGTTCTGATGCATTATGTTTTTATAATAGTAGAACTGATAAGATAGAGCCTGTCAAAAATGATTTATATGCTCAAGGATTATTTCCTAAAAATATGGAACAGAAGTTTGCTATGCATGCCCTCTTAGACCCTGATATACAACTAATAACGCTTGTTGGTAAGTCAGGTACAGGTAAAACCCTGTTGTCATTAGCAGGAGGCTTACAACAGGTATTAAGCAAGGATATATATAATAAGTTAGCTATACTAAGGCCTATCGTTCCAATGGGTAATGATATTGGTTATTTACCCGGTGACGAAAGTGAAAAATTAGCAGCTTGGATGAGGCCGATTGATGATAACCTTGACTTTCTTTTAGGTGATGCCTCATATCCTGAATATGATAATGTAATTGAGAAAGAGGCATTAACATTTATAAGAGGCAGGTCAATACCAAAACAATTTATTATAGTTGACGAAGCTCAGAATTTATCGAAACATGAAGTTAAAACGATTATCACAAGAGTTGGCAAGGACACTAAAGTTGTTCTCACAGGTGACCCTGAACAAATTGACCATCCTTATTTAGATGCTAATAATAATGGTTTAACTCATATTGTTGAAAAAATGAAAGACTCTGAACTTTCTGCTACTATTAAATTAACTAAAGGCGAAAGGTCTGAGTTAGCTGAGGAGGCGACTAAAAGATTATAGATAAAATAAAAGAAGCAAGGAGTCTTATTAAAGAAGTCTTAGATAAGCATGATAAGCCTGTAGTGGCCTGTAGTTGGGGCAAAGATAGTCTAGTTGTACTTCATTTATTAAAGCAGATAACAGACGATTTTGATGTTTTATGGAATAATACTTCTTGTCATTATCCTAGTATTTATAATATAAAAAAACAATTAGAAGATGAGTGGAATTTGAATGTTGTAGAGAAAAAGGCTAATAAAACATTTTGGGAAATAAAAGAAGAATATGGATTTCCCGGAATAGGTGGTACTGATAGAAGTGATAGAGCTAATAATTCTTGTTGCTATCATGTTAAAAAAGCTCCAACAATTGCAGGTATTAAAGAGAATGGTTGGGATTTGTATTTTGATGGTTTGACTGCTTATGAAAGCGATAGAAGATGGATGAGTATAAAAGAATATGGTTTATATCATAAGCATAAAAAATTTGGAGTTCATAAATGTCATCCAATAGGATATTGGACAGTAGATGATGTTTGGGACTATATAGAGGAATATAATATACCATATCCTGATGTGTATGACAATGAGGTTGATGATTATACAAAGAGAGGCTATAGTATAAACAGAGGCCATAGAATAGATAGGGCTATTAGAAGTGGTTGTTGGGCTTGTACATTACCATTAACGAATAATGGGGCGAAGATGAAACAATTAAGAATATATTATCCTAAATTATGGAATAAATTAATGACTAGTGGGCTGGCTAAAGAAATAGCTAGAATTAAAATTGGCGACCAAAGTAGTTTGTTTGATGGCTATTTCAATGAAACAAATGAAGGGTATTGGTTAAAAAATAGGCCTTGCTTTTTTGACAAAATATAAGGAATGTGGTATAATGAATTTATATAGTTATCAATTGATGTATAATAGAAAAAATATTGATTACCCTGAAGAATTGCCTGAAGAAAAATTTGAATATATGGATGATTATATCCAACAGGGAATATGCCCTATGTGTGAATATAATGAATTTAAAATATATTCTGTTTCATGCCCGTTATTAAAAAATGGCGAGTTAAAATATTATGAATTTGAGTGTCAAAAATGTAGTTCTTCATATTATTATGGTTTTAAAACAGATAAAGATTTATATAGATTTAAAATAATATTTGGTATAGAGGAGGTCGGTTGATGCCAATTTATAAGTTTAAATGTTCTGAACATGGCAAATTTGAAGAGTTAAAACAAATAGGTGATTATGAAACTAAATGTCCTAAATGTGGCAAAAAGGCAGAAAAAATAATGGGTAATAGTAAAGCTCACTATAGAGCTACAGGTTTTACAAAAAGTACAACACATTTATAAGGAGTGATAGAATGAACAGAAATGAAATAGACTCAAGAATGGGAATGATAATGCTTAATTTAAAAAGAGCTAAAGATAAAAGAAAAAACATTATTAGAAAGAAAAATAAATCAATAAGAAGATATAATAATAAAATAGAGAAAGTGGAGGAAAATATAGAGGCATTAAAAAAAGAGCTTGATGAGTATAGTAAGCAAATGGCCGAGTCCGGCAAACCGGGAGGGGGATAATATGTATTATATAAGTTTCTTTATAGTATTGTTGTTTATTTGGTTTTTATTTCTTGAATATATAGGGAGGAATTAATAGATGATGTGTCCTAATTGTAATGGGGAAGGAGTTTTAGAAGGTATAACTAAAACCTCTGGTGTACAAAAAGCATCAGAGGTTTATTTTAGATGTGATTGGTGTGAAGGTACAGGTGAAGTTTATTATACTGAATAAAGGAGTGGTTTAATGGGGTTTGTAAATCTTCATGTTCATAGTGCTTATTCTATATTAGATGGCTTTAATATGCCTGAAGAAATAATTACTAAAGCTAAAGAGATGGGACAAGATGCAGTAGCATTAACAGACCATGGCGTAGTTCATGGTTTTATTGAGTTATACAAATCAGCCAAAGAACATGGAGTAAAGCCTATTTTTGGTTGTGAAGTTTATTTAGTAGATGATATTAATAACAATACTAAAGATAAATATCATTTAACTTTATTAGCTAAGAATAAAAAAGGATTAATAAATTTATATAAAATAATAACTATTTCTAATAAAGAAGGGTTTTATTATAAACCATCTGTTGATTTAAATATTTTAGATGAGTACAGTAATGGTTTAATAGCATTGTCAGGTTGCTTAGGTGGTGAGATACCACAATCAGTATTGTCTGATTTTAAAAATGAGGAACATGTATTAGAAAAATATGATAAAGTTTTTGATGAATTTTATCTAGAGATACAGCCCAATAAAATAGATAAACAATATAAGGTTAATAAAAGATTAACTGAGTTAAGTGATAAATATAATATTCCTTTAGTAGCTAGTAATGATACTCATTATTTAACTAAAAAGGATGCTGAATACCATGATGCATTGTTGGCTATACAAACAAAATCTAAATTAGATGATAAAGATAGAATGTCTTTTGATGGAGAAGAGTATTACTTCAAAACAGAGGAGGAGATTAGAAATGACCTCTTTGATGAGGATGGTTATGAAGAATATATTGAACAAGCTATTAGTAATACTACTAGAATATCCTCAAGATGTGAGGTGGAATTAGATTTAGGTGGGTTTAATCTTCCTAATTTTGAAGTGCCTGAAGGATATTCAGAATTAGAATATATGCAAGAAAAATGTTTAAATAAGTTAAATAAACTAGATGTTGATAAAGAAAAATATAAAAATAGATTAAAGCATGAATTTAAAATTATTAATAAAAAAGGATTTACTTCTTATTTTTTAATAGTAGCTGATTTTATGGATTGGGCAGATAAAGAAGGGATATTATCAGGAGTAGGTAGAGGTTCAGCAGCAGGTAGTTTAACTTCGTATTTATTAGGAATTACTAAAATTGACCCAATTAAAAATGAATTATTATTTAGTAGATTTCTTAATCCTGAAAGAGACTCTAATCCTGATATTGACCTTGATTTTCCAAAAAAAGATAGAGAAAAAGTTTTGGACTATGTAGTTGACAAATATGGTGAAGATAATGTAGCTAGGATTTGTACTTTTGGAACATTATCAGCTAAAGCAGTTATTAAAGATGTAGGAAGAGTTTTAGGTATGGATTTTGATTATATTAATAATGTAATAAGTCCAGCCATTCCGAATGATGCTGATGATATTCATGATGCCTCTTTAAAGTCTGAAGAAGTTAGAGAATTAGAAATGAAACATCCTAAATTATTTGAATATGCTAGAAAACTTGAGGGGAAGCCTAGACATTTAGGTGAACATGCTTGTGCAGTTGTAATTACTCCCCAACCTGTTGTTGAGTATATGCCATTAGCTAAATCCGGTGGAGACTTAGTTACTCAGTTTGAAATGAATGATACTGAAGAATTAGGTCTTTTAAAAATGGATTTTCTTGGATTAAAAACATTAGATATTATTGATAATACAATTGAGCAAATTAATAATCGTGATGATTTAGATAGAATTGAAAGAAAACTAGGATTTGTTCCTAATAGTAAAACTATATGGGATATAGATTTAAATGATAGTAGAGTTTATAAAGGTATTTTTCAAGAGGCAGATACAAATGGTGTGTTTCAGATGGAGTCTCGGTTATTTAAGGGATTATCTAAAGATATGCAACCTAAAAACTTTGAGCATATAGTAGCTATATTAGCATTGGGTAGGCCGGGTACTTTGGATGCTGGAATGGATGAAACCTATATTGATAGAATGTATGGCAGAGAAGAAGTAGAGTATTATCATCCTGATTTGAAAGAGGTATTAGAGCCAACTTATGGTGTTATATTATATCAGGAACAAATATTAAAAATAGCACAGATTA
>Ga0207414_1001014_pt1 | contig 10936 bp, 10 predicted proteins | sample PonA231FremontCA_2_FD_187269 | JGI IMG/M metagenome (GOLD analysis project Ga0207414, IMG submission 187269) | Marine sediment microbial community from Fremont, CA, USA - Pond A23 Sediment 1 (SPAdes) | ecosystem: Environmental > Aquatic > Marine > Unclassified | place: USA: Fremont, California... | reverse complement strand
CGACACCGGGAGGTCAGTCTTCTACGGGGGGATAGACACGTCTACCGCTGAAGTACCAGACGCAGACAAATATTGAGTAAGGAAAGAGAGACCGAGGAGGAGGAAGCCAAACGCGGGCGCGTGATAGCGGTAGCCGCGCTTCTGCTCCTCATCACCCTTTCCTTCTCTGTACTTCTGGCTTCAGGGACCGAACCCGAGATAGAGATGGGGGGCGTCGACGCATGGGTGAGCGACGGAATCGACGTAGAGGTTAACGAAACCCGTGGTCGGGTTGAAGACGTCACCATCGGGGACCCGGCAACACCCCTTCGCCTCGCTTGGACCGGTTTCGGGTCGAACGAGACGGAGGTAGAGTTTGAGGTACTGGTGAGCGGCGCGAGGAGGAACGACGGAAGGAACTGGTCGAACGGACGGGCTACTACCAGCACGGAGGTCCTCGCGAGAGGTAGCTACACCGTTGAGGGTAGGAACGGCGAAATCCGGCTCAGTTGGGGTGAGGTATTCGGTAAGGAGAGACCGGTATCCGTCGGGGAACATACTGAGATAGACGCCTCGGACTTCGGGATGGCTGGGGGTAGGACGGTGAGGAGAAGCCTGGATGTCGCCGTGATAGCCACCGCGCCTGACGAGAGGGTATCCGACGAAGGGGGAAGTCCACTGACCGCCCTCGTCGGTGAGGACTCTTCCGAACCCCGGTCGGTGTCGAACGAGGTAACTACGAGGGTAGCCCTGGTCGTCGTGGACACCGGGTCAGGAGCGGACGGTGACAGTGGTGGAACGACGGGTGCAGGGAGCACGGACACGGGTGAGGAGACGCCGGAGGCTCCGGAAACCGACCCGACGGAGGACCTTCCGCCCGGAGCGGGTGGTGGAACCACCGAACCGCCGGCTTCTCCCGAAGTAGGTGAGGATACCGGCGTCATCGGTTCGGGTAGCTTCGAAGTCTCCTCGGAGCACAAGGTGGAAGAGAATGGATAGACGGTCGCTCACCCGAGAAACGGGTTCGACCCCTGACGGCGCCATGCGTTACGTTCTGGTCGCCGCCGTAGCGGGTCTCGTTATCGTGACCGCGCTCACCCTCGTAGCGGGTACGTCGCTCGCGTTCACGGGTGGTGTTGATTGGGTAGCCAACGGGGTCAAGGTTGAGATGAACAACGGTGGGGATGTGGACGCTGTGGTCTTCGGTGACCGCGACATCGTGAGCGGCGACGGCATAACGCTTGAGTACGAGGGCTTCGAACAGCCGAACCGTAACGTCACCGTCTCGGTAGAGGTCAAGGGGAAGAGCGACGGCGACCCTACGGGGTGGGATGGCGGCAACGTCACGGAGACAGGATGGGAGACGGTCGCACAGGAGAACGTTACCGTCGCGGACCTGTCGGGTTCTGTCGAGTATAACTGGTCGGACGCCTTCGGAGCCAAAATGCCCGTCAATATCACGGGGGAGCACTCCGAGATACGCCCCGTCGACTTCGAGGTAGACGAGGTAGGGGGGACGCGCGTAAGAGAGCTCTCCGTGCGCATACGAGCACAAGCCCCCGCGGAGGGGGTGACCTCTCAGCGTACGACGGTGGCGAAGGTGATAGTATCGAACGTCGGCGTCGATATAAACTTCGAGACGGACAGCACGACGACGCCCGACGGCTTCGTTCCCGACACGGGCGGGGCGTACGGAGAAAGGAATGGTCTGACATACGGATGGTCAGACGTAAACACGGAGACCCGCGAAAGAGGCAGCACACCCGACACGAAAAACGACACCCTCGTGCATTTCGCCGACGAGAACATCCCCGATAGGTACGACTCTTCGATAAACCCTAACTGGTCAGTCAGCCTGCCGAACGGGACGTACGACGTAACCTTCGTCGCCGGCGACCCCGACAACGTTGACTCTGAACACACCTTTGAGGTCAACGGGAACCTGTTCCAGGACCCCGAGAACAACGGCGGAACGACCCGTTCGAGCAACTTCGTGAGGTACGAAGGCGAGGTGACTGTGAACGACGGTAACATGACGTTCGAGCCGCCCGACGGCGTCTTCAACCCGAAGCTTAACTGGGTACGTATACGCGCCACCGACGTGGCGGTTCCGTTCTTCGACGTCAGTATAGACGACACCAACTCGCCCGTCGAACCAGGGGAAAACGTCTCGGTGAACTACACCGTTGAGAACACCGGGACCGTCGGCGACACCCAAGACATCGAACTCAGCATCGACGGGGTTGGGACCGTGGGAGCGGAGACACAGACGCTCACGAGCGGCGGGAACGTCTCCGGCACCCTCGAATGGAACACCACAGGGAACCCGGAGGATACCTACGACGTAAACGTCTCGTCCGACAACGACACCGACAGCCGGACGGTCGTGATCGCCGAGTCTTTCTTCGAAGTCGAGATTACCGGTACGAACTCGCCGCAAGGCGTAGGCGACACGGTATCCGTGGACTACGACGTCACCAACACGGGCGCCGGCAACGGTACCCGGTTCGTAGACCTGTTCGTGAACGGCACCAGAGAGGACTTCCAAGAGGTGACGCTGAACGCGAGCGAGTCGAAGACGGGCACCCTCGACTGGAACACAGGACCGGGGGACGGCGGTACCGAGGAGGTCAACGTGACCACGGAGGATACCTTCGACACCGACACAGTCTTCGTCGGTGACCTGCCGCTGGATATAAACTTCAAGGCGACCGACTCCGACAGCAGCTTCACCGGCGGTCCGGCGGCACCGGTTCCGCCGTCGTACATCAACGACACAGGTGAGACGTTCGCTGACCGCAATAACCTAACGTACGGCTGGACGTCGGACAAGACCGGTACCGCGAGACCAACCTCCGGCAATGATAGGGACGCCACGGGGTTCGACGCCAGGAACGCGACGTTCAACCAGTTCGTCGACAACCCCGCCGAACCGTACGACCCGAGCACCGACGGGGGTCTATGGTCCATCGAGATACCCGACGGTTTCTACGACGTGACCCTCGTGGGCGGAGACCCCGACTTCTTCGACAACAACATATCGGTCCGCGTCGAGGACACCGTCTTCGTTGACGAGGACTTCGATACCGGCACACAGACGCGTCCGGACGCGTTCCTCAGACACGAGGGCACCGTTGAGGTCACCGGCGACGAACTCACAGTCGAACCGCCCGCCGGAACCTACAACCCCAAGATAAGTTGGATAAGGATAGAGGAACCCGGCGACGCCCTCTATGAGGTGAGCATAACCGACGCGCCGAACAACGCAACCGTCGGCGACGAGGTAACCGTCAACGCCACCGTCGAAAACACAGGTAGCCAAGGCGGTATTCAGGACGTGAACCTCACCGTAGACGGATCCGTTGAGGGCAGCGAAACCGTGACACTGATGAACGGTAGCACGACGACTGTGACGTTCAACTACACCGTAGCCCCCGGAGACAAGCCCGAGATAGACACCTCGGTAGTCTCCGAGGACGACTCAGACACACGGACGGTGACCGTCGAAGACGCCGAACCTGAGTTCTTCGAGGTGGCGATAGACGACGCACAGACGGACGGAAATGTCTCCGAAACCGAAAACGTGACCGTCGTCGCCGCGGTCAACAACACCGGCGGTCCAGGGTCACAGGACATAAACTTCACCGTAGAGGACGACGGAGGCAACGAACTGTTCAACGACACGGAAAACGTCTCGCTCAACTCAGCCTCCGAAACGGACGTTACCTTCGTCTACGAGACGCAGGTCGGAGACGACCCCAATGTAAACGTCACCGTAGCGAGTGCCAACGACACCGACAGCCGTACGGTGGGCGTAGAGAGACTGGGAGCCTACTCGTTCGTGGTCAACAACAGCCGGGACGGTTCGGTGAACCTCACCGGGGTCGGTATACGTAACACCACAGACGGAAAGCCTGTACAGGTCGGTAACGGCTCCACGACCGCACCCGAAGACCGCGTTCTACTCGGGGATGGTACGCAGCTAATCCCCGACGGAGTCACCGTGCCGATAGACAGTTCGGAGCCGGAAAACTCGACACTCGTGAACGGTAATGACTTCCAGGAGACGCCAATCGGGTCCGGGAACGAACTCGGATTAGAGTTCGAGAGGTTCCGCGACGGTGCCGACGCGCCGGTCAACATGACCGGTGAGGACTTCGTCGTCGTCCTAGAGCTGAACGGGAACGAGACGGCTGTCTTCGAGATAGAGAACGAGGGAGATGTGGTGTTTCTGAACAACACGCAAGCGGGACAGGTGCAGCTTACCCCCAGTGTGAAGGGTACGGGCAACAGCGGCAAGTACCAGTACGGTCTGAACAACACGGGTGATATAGACGTGACCGTCGACGGGATAGGGATACGAAGCACGACTGCGAACAACGTCGTTCGTGTCGAAGAGGGAGGCTTCCTCGACAGTAATGGGAACCAGATAATAGACGCCAATACCGATATACCTATAGACTCATCAACCATTGTCCCCCACGATCCTGTTGATATACTCACGGGTGGTCCCGAGGTGACCTTCGAGTTCGACAGGTTCGTCGACTCCGGCGGCAAAAACGGCAAAATGAAAGACGAGCAGGTCACCATAGAGGTTCGGTTCGCCGACGGGAGCAGACGGACTTACCAGCTCATCCCCTGAAGTTTGCTATCTCCTAACCCTGGATGGGTTACAGTTTCGGAAGTTCGGTCACCGATTCGATATTACCATCGCAGTAACCCTCGAGCTGGTGCCCGCGGTTCGAAACTCGGCGAGTGCGTGTCTCTAAATAAAAATCGGTTTTCGGTATATCCTGTCCTCTGTCGCTATCAGGCGCTTGACATGAAGGATTGTTAAATCGGGATTTGCAGTCCCGCGAGAAACGTCCGCCGCTCGTCCGCGTACAGAAACAGCGCGTACACCAGTGCGACAGCGACGAGGTAACGAAGACTTTCCCCGCGAGATGCTACCAGTCCGCGTGTACGAACTGTGTTGTGTACGCTGTCAATACCGATTCCGAACCGTAGTCCATAACCAGAGCTTTCCGAACGGAGTCTGCCAGAAGATGCACGAGAACTAGGACGACGAGGACCGCGGCGATCTCTGCTCTATCAATCACTCGGTTCATACCACCCTCAGAACCCCGCGCTTGAACAAATCCGTCGGCGTTCCAGTAGAAGTATACAAGTGGAGAGGCGGTGTTATGGCGGTAGAATGCCCCCCGCCGGGGTGCTGTTAACACGATGATATATATTTCTTACTGTCTAACTGCGGTGCCGGACTGAGACAGTTTTAAATAAATCTCTTCCGTAGGACCACTGGACGGAGCGTAGATGAAGCGTTTTTACTAGGATTGAAAATAATACGGTGCTTTTTTATTATATAATCAAACACCGACGTTTGATGTTTGATACCGCCAACCAGAAACAGAAGATAGGAGCTGCTGGTGCCGCAGCAGGTGCAGCCGCTATGTTCAGTGCGTCCGTTCAGTTGGATGGCGCTTTCTCTGATGGTCTTCTACTACTTGGTGGGTTGACACTTGCAGGGTCTTTACTCATCTTCGCGTCTGTATACTTGGACTGACCGAATACCCCGCACCCACATCTTGGTGAAGCAACGTAGGATGCTTTTCGTCGTTTCACTCTCAGTATAACCGTTTCATAATTTCCCTGTCTAGCGATCCTACAGAGGGAGTAGATCAAAAAACAGACCTACCGGACGTAGCGTCTATCAGTCGGCGGAGGCTCTGTAGGCGTGGGTGCCAACGGGGTAGGCGGTGCTGATAAAAAAACGTATGGGGTGCTCGCTCTGAAGGATTCTTAACTCGGAGGTTGTAGTCCCGCGAGGATTCGAACCTCGGTTAGGGGGACCAGAACCCCCCGTGATTGACCACTACACTACGGGACTCCGTTCTTTACTTATCCCTCTCGTCTATTATCCTTTACCCTTTGGGACAAGTTATTATCGGCGCGTGCGTACTGTTGACCATGGATACCTACCTGTTCGGTCCCGACGATATCGACGAGACGCTCGATACCCCCTCGGTAACCGACGCCGTAGAGGACGCCTTCGCGGCGTACTACCATGAGGACGCCCAGATGCCGCCTAAGTCGTACATCGATCTCCCGGAGTACAACGGCGACTTCCGTTCGATGCCTGCCTACGTAGGCGGAGACGACGACGGAGCGGCGGTAAAGTGGGTCAACTCCCACCCGGACAACCCCGACGAACACGGGCTTCCGTCGGTCATGGGCGTCGTCGTCTACTCCGACCCCGAAACGGCGTTTCCGCTTGCAGTCATCGATGGAACGACCCTCACGCGTTACCGTACGGGTGCTGCGGCGGGCGTTGCGACACGGCACCTCGCGCGCGAGGAAGTATCGACGTTCGGTGTCGTAGGCGCGGGCGCGCAAGCGTACAGACAGGTCGAGGCGGTAACCGCCGTCCGAGACATAGAACGCGTAGTCGTCTCGGATGTCGATGAAGAAGCGGTCGAACGTTTCGTCGATGACCACGACGACACCTCCTTCGACGTCGTCGGCGGGAAGACGCGGGAAGCCGCCGGGTGCGACGTCGTCTCTACCCTCACCCCCTCGCGCGAACCCATTGTGGAACGCAACTGGGTGAACGACGGCGCGCACGTCAACGCTATGGGTGCGGATGCCGAGGGGAAACAGGAACTCGACTCCGAACTTGTCAAGGATGCACGCGTGGTCGTCGACAACCCGGAGCAGTGCCTCCATTCGGGTGAAATAAACACACTCGTCTCCGCAGGTGAGTTCGACGAGGACGACGTCTACGCCACCCTCGGAGAGGTCATCGCGGGTGATGACCCCGGAAGCAGAGAGGACGACATCACGGTATTTGACTCGACGGGTCTCGCTATACAGGATGTCGCGGCGGCACGTCTCGTCAACAAACGTGGACGCGAGCGGGGTATCGGTACCCCTTTCGAACTCGTCGGGACGTAACCGAACGACCGATTTAATACGTCGGAAGACGTACATAAACTGATGTCTGAGGACGAGTACAGCGAGGAACAACGGCGTATACTCGAACATCTCCGCGACGGTATCGGATGCGGAAAGAGATACTTCAAGAGCAAGAGCATCGCCGACTCGACCGAACTCTCCTCGAAACAGGTCGGCGTCCATCTCTCGATTCTCAAGGACGCCTGCGACGAGATGGAGATACAGAAATGGGGTCGGTCGACGTCGACGACTTGGCAGGTATCGACCGAATGACGGCTGAGGAGGTACCCGACGATCACCCTCGGCATGGTTCGCTCGTTACGCGTCACCGTATCGAGGAGGGCGTCGAGAAAGGTATCACGAGCAAGCAGGGACTCGTTGCTCAGGGACGCGGCGAGGCTCTCGACTACCTTCTCGGGGAGGAGACGGTGCCAGCGGCGGAGCGTGCGGAGCGCACAGCGGTCGCGCGTACCCTCCTCGCCGACCACGCCGTCGTCTCCGTCAACGGCAACGTCGCCGCGCTCTGCCCCCAAGAGGCGGTTTCGCTCGCCGAGGCTGTCGGCGCGGACATCGAGGTCAATATCTTCCACCGGACGCGTGAACGTCTCGAAGCGATCGCCGAGCACCTGCGTGAACACGGCGCGGACGAGGCGGATGTCGCCCTACGCGGTCTGGAGGCGGACGCACGTATCCCCGATCTTTCGAGCGAACGCGCAAAGGTCGACCGCGACGGTATCTACTCCGCGGACGTTGTCGTCGTCCCTCTCGAAGACGGTGACCGTGCAGAGGCGCTCGACGCGATGGGAAAGGACGAGATCGTCGTCGATCTCAACCCGTTGTCGCGTTCGGCGCAGACGGCGACGGTTCCCGTAGTCGACAACGTCGTGCGCGCGTTTCCGCGTATGACCGAGTACGCCGAGACGTTGGCGTCCGCTTCCGACGACGAACTCCGTGAGATCGTCGACTCCTTCGACGCAGACGAGGCGCTCCACGACGCCGAACGGCGTATACGCGAGGGCTTCGGCGACGGCGACACGCGGTAGCTTTACTACGGTCGGTGTCAACGTTTAGTACATGGAAGTTCACGTTACGGGCGGCACGGGGTTCGTAGGCTCACATCTCTGTAACAAACTCGCCGAAAACGGACACGACGTGGTCGCTGTCTCCCGAAACCCCGACGAGTCACCCGTCGGTATAGACGGATCGGTCGAACGCCGTGAGGGAGACGTTACCGAAGCCGGGACGCTCGACTTCTCGGGCGCGGATGTCGTCGTACATCTCGTCGCGCTTTCGCCGCTTTTCAAGCCGAAAGGTACGACACACGAAGCCGTTACGGCAGAGGGAACACGCAACGTCGTTGAGGCTTGCGAGGACGCGGACGTCGAAAGGCTCGTACATATGAGCGCGCTTGGTGCTAACCCTGACGGTTCGACGGCGTACATACGCGCGAAGGGTGAGGCTGAAGGTGCCGTCCGTGATTCGTCGCTCGACAGAACTATCTTCCGTCCGTCGGTCGTGTTCGGCGACGGCGGAGACTTCGTCTCTTTCACCAAGCTTCTCACGACGCCTTACGTTACAGGTCTGCCGGGCGGCGGAAAAAACCGTTTCCAGCCGATATACGTCGGTGACCTTGTACGTATGCTCGGGGAGGCTACCGAGGACGAAAAACATCTCGGCAAGACGTACGAGATAGGCGGTCCCGAACCCCTGACACTCGCCGAGATGTCGAAGATGGTTCACAGAGCAGAGGGTAGGTCGCTCTGTGTCGTACCTGTGCCTATGCCGCTCGCAAAGGTCGGTCTTTCTCTCGCCGAACCTCTGCCTTTCGTGCCTATGGGTTCCGACCAGTACAGGTCGCTAAAGATAGACAACATCGTCGAAGGTACGAACGACGTGTCGGCTTTCGGTATCTCCGTCGAAGATATGACGACCTTTGCGGAGTATCTCGGTCTGGAGGAGTAGGTTTCAGTTTACTTTTAACTCTATCTCATCGATATCCGTTTCACCGTCTATCGCGTTCGATATGGCTTCGCCCGCGAAAAAGCTGAACTTCTCACCGTTGTATATTCCCATCACGGTAGCACCTGCGTGACCTGTGACCTCGTCCTGTGTGCTTGGCTGAGCCGGCGAACCCGAGGGATGGCTGTGCACGTGACCGATGTATTCCCCGTCTTCGGGGGACGAGATACCCCTATGGCAGTTGAACTCGACGCTCGTCTTGGTACTCTCTGCGTCGGAGTCCCAGATTACCTCCTCAACCACGGCTTCGGCTGTTCCATCTTCGTTCTCGTGAACTTCGCCAAAGAGACACCAAGCACGCTCCTCCTCGGTGGTGTATCTATCCTCTATCTCAGCCATCTCATCGGAGTCGATTACTACCGAGGAAACGCCCGAACCCGACCACATGTTCGGGTCGCCTCTGTCGAGATCTTCGAAAACAACGAGACCCCCGGCTAAGGATATGATGAGCAGAAGACCTAAGACCGTCTTGCCAACCGACATCTTCCGTCTGTTACGTACCTATCGGATATAAATACTTGGTCGGGGGATTTTGCTCTCCGACAAAGTTTAGTTGGTGCCATACCATACATCTGTCATGGAAAGCGAACTCACACACAGACCTTCGTACACGCATCTTATCGTAAAGCTGGAAGAAGGAGAGTCGGTGATAGCAGAACCCGGTGCGATGGTCGGTCATTCGTCGAACGTCTCTGTCAATACGACGACGAGTCGGGACGGTATTATCAGTTCGGCGAAGTCGCTTCTTGGTGGCGAATCAGCTTTCGCAAACGAGTTCGTCGCCGAGGACGGACCCGGACAGGTGACGCTCGCACCGCCTGCACCCGGAGACGTGATGGAGCACGAACTCAGGAACGATACGCTGTACGCCACAGACGGTGCCTTCTTAGCGGCGACGACTGACGTTGACATAGACTCCGAACTCGGCGGTATCAGATCGATAATAGGCGAAGCCGGTCTGACGCCGCTCGCTCTAAAAGGTACAGGCTCCGTCTTCATAAACGCGTACGGCGGTCTGGAAAGCATCGAACTCGACGCCGGCGAGTCGTACGTTCTCGACAACGAGAACCTTATCGCATGGGACGACAGCATCGATTTCTCGACACGTCGGGTGGGCGGTCTGAAGTCCACTCTTTTGAGCGGTGAAGGTCTTGTATTCGAGTTCGAAGGTCCCGGAACGGCTTGGTACCAGACACGTGACCTCCAGGGCTTCGTCAGCCTCATACAGCCCATGTTGCCGAACAACAACACACAGTGACAGAAGACGGAGCCTGAGGAACTGAAAAAGTTATCCGCCCGGAAGCACAAACCGTTCAGCATACATGGAAAGCACGACGGTTAAGTCGGACAGCCTCGACCTGTCGGAGCACGAACTGTCTGACGCGCTCCGTGAGGCTGTCGAAGAGGAGATGGAGTTTTTAGAAAACCGCGAGATAAAGCTCGTGCGTATGCGTGCGAACGACGACGAAGGCGACGTTTTTCAGGTCACGATACACGCGGGCGACGAGATGTACAGGATGTCGGAGGTTGCACCCGGACACGTTTCGCGCACTGTCTTCCGGAATCCCGAACCCGACGACGCTATGCCGTATCAGGACGAAGCGGGAGACGGAGAGGAAGAAATGGAAGAAGCAGAGAGAAAGGATAGCAACGAAGAAACAGATGGCGGAGAGACTGAAAAAGAGGCAAACGAGAAAGGTGGAGACGAAAACGGAGATGATGTGGAAAAAGAAAAGTCGGGAGAGACCGAGAATGATGGTGAAGTGGAAAACGAGGAGGCGGCATCAGAAGACGACGGAACCGAGCAGAAGTAACAAACTGCCGCCACGGTTTTGTGGTTCGCGCGCCTCTCTTTCCGTATGACAGAACACGACCAACGCACGCTTTACCGCCTGCAGGCGTGCCCGTTCTGCGAGCGCGTCGTGCGTAAACTCGACGAGTACGGTCTTGAGTACAAGTCGCGTTTCGTAGAGCCGTTACACAGCGA
>Ga0207414_1001013_pt1 | contig 10948 bp, 15 predicted proteins | sample PonA231FremontCA_2_FD_187269 | JGI IMG/M metagenome (GOLD analysis project Ga0207414, IMG submission 187269) | Marine sediment microbial community from Fremont, CA, USA - Pond A23 Sediment 1 (SPAdes) | ecosystem: Environmental > Aquatic > Marine > Unclassified | place: USA: Fremont, California... | reverse complement strand
AGTTCATGTATATAACGGGCCTACATTAGGTCCACCAGAGTCAGTAATTTCTAGTTCTTCAACTCTAATACTACGCAGGGGGAACAGTAAACTTTGCGATAATTTTGGATGATAAAACCAGGATTATTACCAAAATTTAAATCTCTTAAAGTTCTATGGTGAAGTGAATGAATTCCATCAGCTTTGCTGCCAAATTTGTGACAGAACGGTTTATATCTTTGATCAGGACTAATTGTAGTAAAAAAGGCCATACCTTTATCAGAATCAACAATTTGATCAAAACTATCAATTTTTACTCGACGAAAGGGGAATAAAGATGATATACTAAAATTGTACATAAGTGAAGACCTCCTCTTATATTTATTCAGCTTAAATAAATATTAGAGGTCTTTAAGCTTATGTCCTCTTTTATATTTAATTTTTACCAACGGATATGGAGAAGAATCAAAATTTTAAAGGACTTAAAAATCTCAAGACTGATCTAAAGTACTGCACTACTATAGTTGGTGAAAATGGAACGATCAAAACAAGTTTGTTGGAAGCTAAATCCAAAAGTAACTTGACACTATCCAACATAGATAATATCTTGACAATTCCGACAATTCTCTATATAATAATCTTGAATAAGTAAATAACAGATCCGATTCGTATTTTCTAAAGATTGTTTATCTATGAAAATACGAACGATAGGGTTGTGTAAGGAAACTTGGCAGCCTCCCATTATGGAAAGGACTAAATATATGTTTTTAACAAGTCCCTTTCCGGGGCTTTTTTATTTTGTTATATAATTCTCAATCTATAATGAGAAGGGAGGTATTTACCATAAAAAGATATATTAAAATCATCACTTTTATAATTATTTTTACTCTAGTCTTCACCTTCCCAATTCAACAAGAAGAGGTTTTGAGATTAGATAAATATGAAAATGAAAATATCAAAAAAGTATATCTAATTAAAGAGAATAGTGAACCTTACCAATTACTGCAAAAAGTTTATGTCAAAGGGTATAAAGATGAGATCGTGATGTTTATTCAGATAGATATGAAACGAGAATCAATAAGTAAATTAAAAATTATTTATCAAAATGAGACTTCACATTATGGTGGCCACATAAGTGAAGAGTGGTTTTTAAGCCGATTTGAAGGAAAAGATACTAATCTAACTCTAAAAACGGTTAAGATGTCAGCCAAGAAGGAAGAAGAAGTCGTTGCTGTGACTGGAGCGACAATTAGTAGTAGGGCTGTAGTAAAGGGAGTTAATAAGGTATTAAGTAACTATAGGGAAATAAGAAATAATATTAAGTAAAGTTCAAATAATAAATTTGTTTTAATCAAAAACTAAGAGGAGGAATTTAAGAATGAAAAAAATAAGTTTTATTATCTTACTTGTATTTTTAATTACGGCTATAACCTTTGGTACTGTAGTTTCTGCAGAGGGTGGTGAGTTTGTCATTTCAAATTTAAAGGAAAAGGATATTACAATTAGTGTAGAAAAATTAAAAGAATTACCTGTGGTCGAAAAAGATGTTACTTCCGTGGATTCGAGTGGTGATGAAGATGATTATACTGTAAAAGGCGCCTTATTTTCTGATCTTTTAGAATCCCTCGATGCCTCTAAGGAAGATTTAAAAGCCATGCAGCTTATAGCAGGTGACGGTTATTCTATAGAAATTCCAGAACCAATCTTAAAAAACAATCAGATTATTTTAGCTTATGAAATTAATGGAGAACCTTTATATGATAATGTTAAACCTGTAAGGGTAATTATTCCAGAAGAAAGGGCCATGTACTGGATTAAAAACCTAACAAAAATCAATATAATTGAAATGGTTAAAACCGTTGATATAGATTCCTTAGTAGTTTTAGAAACAACCATAAATCAAGTAGAGAAAGTAGATTATACATATTATGAGAGTCAAGACAAAGCTGTTAAAGTTGCAAACTTGGTAGATAATATAGGTCTAAATACTGATAAAAGAACCATTGCCTTCACAGCAGCTGATGGATATGAAAAAGATGAACAAGTTGATATTTTTAGAGAGGGTTATATAAAAATTACCGGTGATCATGCACCTATGTTCTTATCTCCCGACATCCCTAAAGGTATGTACGTAAAAGATGTATTATATGTAGGATATGGATCAACTTCACTTGCTTCAATAGATTCAGCAATGAAGGCATTTACTGCGACTACTATTGATGGTACTGAAGGTATTACTTTAGCTAAAGTAATTAAAGAAGCCGGCCTAATTTCAGCTGATAAATATAAATTAATAGCAAGTGATGGTTATTCTGTGGAAGTTAGTGCCAAGGATATGGAGAATGGTATAGTATATTTAGAAAATGGAGAAATGGTTAGATGTGCATTTTCAGATTTATCTAAAAAATTCTGGATAAAGGATTTATATAAAATTGAACCAATTAAATAAGACAGAAGTTTAGATAGTACAAGAAATAATTTATAATAGAAGTTGTTACAACTAGAATTTATGACTTGCAAAATAAGAGGTGAAAATAGTGTTAAAAAGACTTCTGGCTGGTTTTTCTGTCTACCATTTAATAATAATAGCGCTAATGGCGGGGCTTGGTGTTGCGACTAAGCCTATTATTGTCCCTTTGGCCCATATGATTACCGGTCCTTTATATATACCGGGTGGTGTAATTGCCGGTGGTTTTTATATGATGTGGTTAATACTCGGGGCCGGATTGGTTAAAAAACGGGGGACTGCCACCTTAATCTCAACAGTTCAAGCTATCATGATGGTGTCTCTTGGTATTTACGGTACCCACGGTTTAGTTAGTTTTTTTACCTATATTATACCGGGTTTGGTTGTTGATACTTTGTTATTATTTTTCAAAGATCCCGCCAAACTCGCCCCCTGTTTTCTAGGGGGAATTGTTGCTAATTTAAGTGGTACTTTTTTAGTTAATATAGTATTTTTTAGGTTACCATTGATACCACTAATACTTGCCTTAAGCAGTTCATCTCTTTCCGGTGGTTTAGGGGGTATAATTGCATTTAATATAATTAAACAGTTCTCTAAATTTGATTTATTGGAAACTTGATTATTTATTAATAGATTGAGGGGGGGTTATTTTGAAAAGATCAAATAAGTTATTTGTATTAACACTTATAGTATTAATCTTTGTTTTAAGTACTACCGTCTCCAGCCTGGATAAGAAGACCGGCTTTATCCCCAATGCCTATATACAGGGGGATGTAAAGCAGGTAATAAATCTCAAAGAACTGCAAGAAGTTACTATCAGGGAAATAGAGTATAAGAATCAAAAGCTAAAAGTTTATCCATTAAAAGTTCTCCTAGATAAGGCTGAACCCATTGATGAAAAATATGAAATAGTTTTTTCTGCTCAAGATGGCCTGCGGGCTAAAATTTCTTCTGACAAAATTGCAGAAAGTTATATAAACTTTTCCCATGAATACGGTTGGGAGGTAATTAATTTAAACCATCCTATTAGCAGTAATATTAAGTTAATAGAGAGTATAACTGTAGTAGCCAAGGGAGAGCATAATAAAAGTATGTTTTCTATAATTACCCCCGATAAAAATTTATTAACTAAAACCCCCGGCCAGCTTTTTACAGGTTTATATCTGATTAAAGCAGTTTTTGAAGGAGAATCCACCCAGAATATAGGGGGAGTATATTATTCTGCTTCTATTTATTCCGAAAAAAAAGTTTTACAGCCGGAAGAAATGATAAATAAAAAGATTGATTCTAGAACAATATTATTTAATGAACAGGGTGAAACTTTAAGATACAAGGGAGGTTGTCTAGAGTTAAACAAGAATTTTGTTAATTACATTAATCCTGACCAAAAGGAATCTTTAAAAAATATACGGGGAATAGTATTGGACGCTCCTTTAAAGAGTAATAAAGATGCTTTTTATGATACACTACATTATTTAGAAAATGATACTAGAGTACTAATTGTACTTTTAGATGGTTTTGGATATCATCAATTTAAGTATTTAAAAGAAAATGGCCAAATACCTTATTTATCAAAAATTGAAAGTGTATCACAAGCTATAACTTCCTATAAACCGGTGACTAATACCGGTTTAGCAGCTGTCTTAACGGGCAAAGGGCCTAGTGAAAATGGTATCTATAATCGGGACTATAAAAATTTAAAAGTACCAGATATTTTTAAAAAAGCTTCTGAGTTGGGTTTAAAAAGCGCCTATATAGAAGGTAATATCAAGATATTAAATACTTCTATTGAACCTATTTTGAATCCAGATTTAAATGAGAATGGTACTACTGATGATGAAGTGTTTGAGGAAACGAAAAAACAGTTATCAGGTAAGGCAGACTTAATATTTGCTCATTTGCACGGTATAGATGATAATGGACATGACTTTGGACCATTCGGAGATAAAACAATTGAAGTGATTAAAAAGACTGATAATTATTTAAAACAGCTGGCACAAAATTGGGATGGTAAGATAATAATAACATCAGACCATGGTATGCATTCTACTAAAGAAGGGGGGGACCATGGTTCAGTTCTTTATCAGGATATGTTTGTACCCTATCTGATTACGGAAGGAGGCAACAGTAATGAATAAAAAGATGATCATAATTGTAGTTATCCTAATGGCAGCTACGGTAGGTGTTACTGCCTTTCTAAATAGGGGTAGTATTGCAGAAAAGGAAAACAAGCAAGCAGAAGCTTTAGTTACTTTCAAAGAAGCGGGCAATGAAATAGAAACGGTTAATATGAGCTATGTGAAGAAACAGGAAGAGAAAACATTTAGTAAGGAGTTAGATACAAGTGATTCAGGACCTGTAGAACATACTTATACAGGTGTACCCCTTAAAAATGTCATTAAAGAAGTAGGTATTAACTTAGAAGATAAAAGCCAGGTAATTGTTAAGGCAATAGATGGTTATACGGTTGCTTTAACTGCAAAAGAAGTTAGGGAAGATGATAATGTTTATTTAGTATATAAAAGTGATGATAATCTCCTTAAAAGTAAAAAAGAGGGAGGCACAGGCCCCTATAGATTGGTTATTAGAAATGATCAATTTGGCCAAAGATGGTGTAAGTTTGTAACGGAGGTAAATGTGAAGTGAGCCAACCCATAAGAGCTAAAAATCTATCTTTCAGTTATTCAAAAGATGGTAAAAAGATAATTGATAATATAAATTTACAAGTAAATAAAGGAGAAATATTAGCTGTAGTTGGTCTAAGCGGGAGTGGTAAAACGACCTTGTGTTACTGCCTCAGTGGTATAATACCTCACCTATATAATGGGGAATTATCGGGAGAAGTATATATAAATGATCAATTTATCAAAGAAATGAATATGCCCCAAATAGCGACCAAGGTAGGTGTTGTATTTCAAAATCCAGAAACCCAGATATTTTTTCCGATGGTGGAAAATGAACTTGCTTTTGGACCGGAAAATCTTTGTATTAAGAGAGAGCAAATCGGTAAACGGATAGAAGAGGCACTTTCCTTACTGGATATGGAAGATAAAAGATATGATAAAACCGAACACCTTTCTGGGGGACAAAAGCAGTTAATTGCTTTGGCTTCTGTTTTAACCTTAAAACCTGAAATTTTAATCTTTGATGAGGTTATGGCCCAAATTGATCAAAAGGGAAAACAAGCTATTAAGGATATAATAATACAGTTAAAAAAAGAAGGTAAAACTGTAATTATGGTTGAGCATAATTTAGATAATATTGAGATAGCAGATCGGAAACTTGTTTTAAAGAACGGGGGGTTAAAAAAGTTTGAAGGAAGTTTGCAGTAGTAACACATTTATAGAAGTGAATAATGTAACCTTTTCTTATAAAAAATCAGAGATTATATTAAAAAATATTACAACCTCCTTTGATAAAGGTGAATTTGCTGCCCTTATAGGACCTAACGGTAGTGGTAAAACCACTTTTGGTAAGTTAATGACAGGAATTCTATCTGCAAATGAGGGATCAGTTTTTGTAGAAGGAAAAAATATAGAAGAAATTTCTTTGGGTAATATAGGTAAAAAAATCGGGTATCTTTTTCAACAACCAGCCCGGCAGTTATTTAACCCTACAGTAAAAGAAGAAATTGGCTTTGCCCATTCTTTTATGGGAAAGTCAAAAGAGATAGTGGAACAAAAGGTAAATAAAATTATAGAAGAATTTTCATTACAAGGGTTAGAAGATGCCTCCCCTTATAGAATCAGTAGGGGAGAACGGCAGAGGGTCGCTTTAGCTTCAATTTTTATTAATGAACCTTCCTTTTTAATTTTAGATGAACCTACAACTGGTTTAGATATAGTAAGAAAAGAACAACTATCACAGCTATTAAAAAGTCTTCAACCTCAGGGTATTGGAATTATTGTGATCAGTCATGATAAAGATTTTATTAATAAAAACGCAGACAGAGTGATTGAACTTTATGGGGGTGAGCAGCATGAAGCTTGATCCCCGCACAAAGTTAGTAATGGTATTTTCACTATCAACATTGGCTGTTTTTGTAGTTGATACACTTTTATTATCAATTGTTTTAATAATATCCATCATTGTATCTAACTTTTTTAAAGAAGACTGGGGTTTTTTAAATAGGGCCCGTAAATTTATCTTATTATTGGTTGGTATTGCTTTTTTACAAAGCATATTTTCACCTTCTGGTGAAATATTATTTGGCATAAAAGATTTTACCCTATTAACAACCGGTGGACTTGCTAAAGGAATTAGAGTTATCTTGAGAATGTTGGTTATTATTATTTCAGCAACAATAATGAAAGGATCAAGTCCGCGTGAAATTATCCAGGGCTTAATTCAGTGGAAAGTTCCTTATGAAATTGCTTTTATGGTATCCTTAGCAATCAGATTTATTCCTATCTTAGGACAGGAAGCAAAAGATGCCTTTACTGCTATTCAACTCAGGGGAATAGAGATTGATAAATTATCACTGACAAAAAGGTTTAAAGTGTATTCATATATGTTCATGCCGGTTTTATCCGGAGTGATCCATAGGGCAAAAGAACTTTCAACTTCTCTAGAGGCAAGAGCATTTAGAGCTTATCCGGAGAGAACTAGTTATATAAAATTAGAGTTATCTAAAAATGATTTACTAATAATGTCTGCAAGTATTGTTTTTACAATCACCATGTTAGTCATATATATTTTACTGAGGTGAATTTTATGAAATTATTTTCGGTTTTCGGAATTAGTCTGACTGGAAAAACTACAACAATTGAAAATGTCATTAACGAGTTAAAGAAAAGGCGATATTCGGTAGGATCAGTTAAAGAGATTCATTATGAAGATTTTGCCATCGATAAAGAAGGCACTAATACATATCGGCATAGCCAGGCAGGGGCTGAACTTGTCACTGCCCGCGGTTATAATGAAACAGATATACTTTATAAAGAGAGACTATCTTTGCAGAAAATTCTTAGAAATTACTCTCAGGATTATGTAATTTTAGAAGGAGTAGAAAAGGGTAACTTTCCTAAAATTATTACGGCCAAAGAAAGCGAAGAAATCGAGGAAAGACTTGATGATATGGTATTTGCTATTTCTGGCAAGGTAGCAGATGAAATAGATGAATATAAGGAAATTCCTGTAATAAATAGTATAACCGAAACTGAAAGGCTAGTAGATTTAATTGAAGAAAAAGTTTTTGAAAAATTACCTGATTTTCCTGCTGATTGCTGTACAGCCTGTGGATTAACTGTCGTGAATTAGGTAAAAAAATATTAAAAGGTGAGGCAAAAAGGTCAGACTGTGTGATATCTGATACCAATACTAAGTTATATATTAATAGTAAAGAAATAGATATGGTTCCTTTTGTCCAGAGCTTATTATATAATGCTGTTCAGGGAGTTGTGAGCGAAATAGATGGTTATCATAAAGGGGTTGATATAAAAATAGAAATTGATAAAAAAAATAGATAATGTTTTTAAGAGATATCGGAAAAATACATGAAAATGCTTATAATAATGAAATAATTAGAAAATCAGATAATTTAAAAAAGCGTATAAATATTATAATGGAACAATATGGTTTAGCAAAAATTGATGTCACTGAAGAAGAGAGTGAGGGAAGTTTTGAAGGTCCATTTTAAAAAGTAGTTGATGAAAATACTATGTATAACAAAATAGGATTGTATCTGAAGTTTAGAATATACTGTTTCACAATCCATCAAACTTATTAGATAAAATGTTTTATAGTCTTGTTTTTAATGTAAAAAATAAATTATTTCAATTTGTAAATTGATAGAAGATACTTCATAACCTTAATTCTCAGCAAGATTTCAGCAAAGAAACTAAAAGAGTATAAAATATAATAATTAAAAATAAGAGATGAATCCTAAGTATTATGTCAGAACGTTACAAAATAACAATAATAGAGAAAATATAAAAGAGGTTATTGATATCTCTTAATCAGTAGGTTCGGGGTTCGAGTCCCCGATGGTCTACCATTTCTGTTTAAATAAGGGCTTTAATAGCTGTTATAACAGGAATAAAGACCGATGTTAAATAATGTTATTTATGTCATAAGATAACAAAAATACTGATTTAGAAGCATTTGAGAGCAACTGATTACTTACCTATTTTAAGGTAGTCAGTTGCTCTTTTTATATAAATAACTTTTGGAAATTATAATAAAAAGGATTTTCAAGTGGTAAAATGATAAAGTAATTAACTTTTTAAAAAATATTTTTTTGATTTCAAATGATAGGTTATTTATAATTAGCAAAACAAATTATTTCAAAATAATTAAAGGGTCTACAAAACAAGTATTGAATAAATATTATATAAAAGTATAATAATAAGCAAAACAAAAAAGTGTTTTAAAATTATATCATATTGAAAAAGGCAAACCAGTTGTAAAATTGGGACGCAAAGTTTTGGGTCTTATATAAATAAGATTGCCAAACTTCCCTTGACTATTAATCTATGGCTTTAAATTTTCTGGCCATAGAATTTTATATTTTAAATAGTTATTTTAATTATAAGAGGAGGAAAACTGATGAACAAAATAATTTTTACTCTATTAATAATTTTTTTAGTTTTTGGAGTTACTCAAGCTTATGCAAATAATATTGCAGAAAAACCAGATTATAAAAATATTATTAAAAAATCCAATTATATATTTATAGGCTTTCCAACTGGAAAAGGGGAAGCAAAAAAAATAAGTAATGTTAGTATAGTTACCATGTGGAAAATTATGCCTTATGTTGTTTTAAAAGGTAGCCAGAGTAAAAAGCAAGTAACTCTTAGAACATCTGGAGGCGAAATTAACGGTGAGGTGTTACCAGGTGCGAATTTAAAAACTGATAAATTGTATATATTTTTTCTAAAAAGAAATGAAAGCTCTTTTATATGGAAAACTGTTAGTGCAGATGACGTTTCCATTAGAACTGTAAAGGAAATTGAGTTTACTATAATTGATACTGTTATTAAATTCAAAAATAGTGAGTTGGTAAAGGCATTAGATTATTATATTAATAATAACGATTTGAGCAAATACAAAATTAAGGAAGTGAAATAATATTGTTTTTAAAGAAAAAGTTAAAATTATCAATTTTAATAATATTATTAATTACTATTTCTACTTTCATGTTAGGCTGTTCCTCTAATGATATTTCACCTAACGATAACTTAAATAAAAATATTAAAACAAGTCAAATATATATTAAATTGAATTTAAAAGGTATTGAATATGACTATCCTGTGTATGATGCTTCAATAACAATTGATGAAGAAACTAAAAAAACAGATTCTTCTGGACAAGCAGAGTTTGAATTAGATCATAAAGGATATTCAACAAATATTGAAACTTATCATAGTAATATTACGTACAAAATATCTGTTAAAGATACTTCTATAATAGATATTCCTTTATTTCTACCTGATATTATCGAAGATGATCATTTAAAAAATATACTTTTTTGGAATGGAAATTACAATGCTAGGTGGCGAATAAAAAAATATTATGTGTATTTTGATTTTAGTGAAGCTTCAAGTAGTATTACTGAAGAAAACAAGAATAATATAAAGAACCAAGCTATGCAAGAAATTCAACAATGGGAGTTAGTTCCGGGTATGGATTATATCAAAACCGATAATAATGAAGAACCAGATATTTTTGTAAAAATTATGACTGACACTAATTATTTTAATCTATTTCCTGATGATGAAGATAGTAATGTTGCAGGCAGAGGAGGATTTAGTTGGAGCTCACAAAATAGTTATTTTAATTATGTGGGGAATATATGGATTAGGGAAAATTATTCTACCCAACAAGGTCTTTATACTCATGAAATGGGACATGTAATGGGTTTTGGTCATCCAGAATATTTATATTCTAGTGATTCTGTAATGTCATACCAAAATGATGTTCAAGCAGCAGGACCAACTGAAATAGATAAAGTATTATTAAGATTAAAAATGAATTTAAATCCGATGGAATATTATAGTCCAATAAGTAATAATATTACTAAAATGAGTGGTAGTCATTCAATGCCATAAAGAGTAATTCCATTAACTCCTATTTGGTATAATTATAATTTTGAATGGTTTGAATTAAAAATGGGAATATATTTAATTTAGAAAATGATATATAATATATATTCTAATCTAGTATAAGTTATAATTGCAGTTGAAAGGGGATATTAATGTCAGTACACCAATATGATAAAAATATGCGGCCAGATGAAGAATTTATCAAAGGAGAATATTGTTATCTAGTTCCAGGTAATAAGTGTTGTTTACTAGATGGAAGAAGAACTACCGGGGTAATAGAAGAATATTTTGAAGAAAGCGGAATGTTTAGATGGAGGATAACTAAATATGAAGACAAAGGAAAATACTGGGATTTGCCAGCAGAAGAAATAAGTAGGTTTCAATTTGAAAAAGATTTTAAAAAATTGGATCTTCTCCATTTCAGTGGGTAAAATTAGATAAAAAAGAAGGACATAAGCTT
>Ga0207414_1001012_pt1 | contig 10951 bp, 10 predicted proteins | sample PonA231FremontCA_2_FD_187269 | JGI IMG/M metagenome (GOLD analysis project Ga0207414, IMG submission 187269) | Marine sediment microbial community from Fremont, CA, USA - Pond A23 Sediment 1 (SPAdes) | ecosystem: Environmental > Aquatic > Marine > Unclassified | place: USA: Fremont, California... | reverse complement strand
CGGCGAGCCGACCTGGGTGCTGCTCCACGTCGAGGTCCAGGGCGAGCCCGAGGCGGCGTTCGCCGAGCGGATGTTCACCTACCACTACCGCCTCTACGACCGCTACCGGCGGGATATCGTCAGCGTCGCGGTGCTAACGGATGCCTCCAGGACTTCCGGCCGAGTGCCTACCGCTACGAGCGCTTGGGGTGTGGGCTCCACTTCTGGTTCCCGATGGTCAAGCTCCTGGACTGGCAGCAGCGCTGGCCGGAGCTCGAGGAAGACCCGAACCCGTTCGCCTGTGTGGTCCTGGCGCAGTTGGTGGTCAAGCAGGTCCGTGATGCCCACGAGCGCAAGGTGCGCAAGGTCGAGCTGACGCGGCGGCTGCTGGATCAGGGCTACCGTCGGGCGGATACGCTGGAGTTGCTGCGGCTCATGGATTGGCTGCTGCAGTTGCCGCCGGAGCTGGAGGCGGCGTATAAGGAGCAGGTGTACGCGTTGGCGGAGGAACGCAAGATGCCGTATGTCACGAGCTTTGAGCGCGAGGGGCTCAAGAAGGGCCGTCAGGAGGGCGAGGCCCAGTTGTTCCTGGGGCTGCTAGAGGCGCAGTTCGGCTCGACGGCGGCCCAGCAGTACCGGCAGCAGGTCGAGCAGGCTGATGAGGCCACGATCCGAGATTGGTCGATTCGCCTTCTCAGGGCGGCGACCCTCGAGGACGTCTTCACCGACGATTAGGGCACCATACACAGTGGGGGCTCTCGCCTCCTAGCGTAGAGGGATCGAAGGGCAGCCGTCGTCCGGGCGGCCGCTCACGAACCCTCCTTGGCCCACGGTGGGCCTTCGTTGGCCCGTTACGGCGTAATGGATCTTGCGACGCCCCGTCGCGCACGCCATACTTGTTACCCAGTAACAAGGAGGCACCCATGGGCCGTACCAACGCCGAGCGCCAGCGCGCCTACCGCGCCCGCCGCCGCGACGCCAACGCGGGCAGCGGCGACCAGCGCCTCACCACCTGGCTGCGCACCGAGGCCAGCCAGGCCCTCAAGCGCCTCGCCGCGCACTACGGCTGCTCCCAGCGCGCCATGCTCGAGCGCCTGATCGTCGAGGCGGATGAGCGCGAGCTAGCAGCGCTCGAGCTCGACAGCGAGGCGTGGGATCGCTACTGGAAGGGCAGCCGAGGGCGGTAGTCGATCGCCCCACCGTAGCTCCTGCGGCCGTCTGTTACGCAGTAACATTTGGTCCGATACGCTCGAGGCCAACGTCCTCGAAAAGGTCGATCCCGTCAGGGAAGTGGCGGGCTACGTCGAGCGCTCGTAGGGCTAGGATCCGAGGCCCGGATCGCTTTGCCTTGGAGGGCGGGAATGGAGTAGCGTATCCCCGAAATAAACGAACCCGCCGCACCGGCCACTTGGTTGGGCGCCAAACCGGTACGGCGGGCCCCAGGCGGGCGCCTGCAGGAACAATTGTGCAAGCCTGACCGCGGCTTGTCCACCTTGCATGCGTCCGCCTCTGCCAAAGAGGAGGGCGACATGCTTCAAGCCGATCCCCACGCCGAGACCCACCTGCCGCTGATCGTCCGCTGGCGCAACGTCATCCAGGCCGCTGACGTCCCGGCCCTCACCAAGCTCGTCTGCTACACCCTGGGACAGTACGCCGGGCCGGACGGCGAGAACATCTTCCCCAGCATCGCCCGCATCGCCAAGGATACCGGCATGACCGAGCGCTCGGTACGGACCCACCTCCAGTACGCCGAGCGCCACAACCTGGTCCAGCGGGAGCGGCGCGGGCGCGGCGTGTACCGGTACTGGCCGGCCTTCGGCGAGGGGATCGAGGTGCCGCCGGGACCGGAACGAGGTGCCGCTCGGGAGCGGAACGAGGTTCCGCTGAATAAGACCACCCAGAGAATAAGACCAACGATCCAGCCCGCCGAGCCAACTTCACCCCCCGAGCCCAGCGCAACGCCGCCGGCTGCCGAGTCACCGGATGGTGATGAACGCAAGATCGAAGAGGACGGCCCCACAGAGACCACCTCAGCGGAAGTCACCCCGGAGCAGGTCGTCGCCCTGTTCAACACCCTCCTCGCGGAGGTGCTCCAACCCCAGCGCAAGGTGGGTCCCGTACGCGATGCCATCGAGGCGATCCTCGACGCCCGGCCTGAGGCCGAAAAGCTGAGCTGGTGGCACCGGCGGTTCCTCCAGATCAGGCGCACCCCCTGGATGACCGGCGGGATGAGCAGCGGCTGGAAGGCCAGTCTCTACTGGCTCATTAAGCCCGACAGTCAAGGTCGACTCGGGATCGACAAGCTCGGAGAACTCGACCCCGGCCGAGCACCAGGTGCTGCCGGCAAGGACTTCACGGGGGTCAGTCGTCGCCCGGAGCTCCTAGGGCTACCCCACTAGAGGGCCCCGATCGTCGCCACTACGGTCGCCTGTTACGCAGTCACAATCGGGGTCGGCTCCCACTACGCTCCCGGTGGTGCCCTAACGGCACCATCCAGCCAGCGGTGGTCTCGGCGGCACGATCCGACCCAACGCCGGTCCCGCTGCGCCCCCGGCAGTGGCCGGCAGCACGCCAGCGGCATGGTGCAGATCGGGGTCGTTACGCGGTAACAAGAAGGCGCCCATGAGTCGCCCCGAGGCCAGCCAACCCCTCACGCGCCTTGCCGCTCACCACCACTGCTTCCAGCGCGCCATGCTTGCGCACCTGATCACCGAACTGAGGCGCACGGGGTGGCACGTTTTAGGACGAGTACAATCTTGTAACCCAATACTCAGGCTGGTCGAGCCAACCGGATGGGGGATCACCGTCCAGGAGTAATTCCGTCCATAGGGCCGAGGCGCACCGAGCGAGGCGAGGATCCAAGTCGCCGGCGATTGTGACCCCAGACGGCTGGCACGAATCCCCATAGTGACGAGCGATGGCCTGGCGGCCAGCCTCGCTGAGGTCGAGCATCAGTACGCGTTCCATGCGATTCACCGCTCCATGGTGACAATGACGCCATAACAGCCTGCTGAACCGGATCGATACGATCAAGCCTTGCTGAAGAAGGCAATACCGGAACTCCGAAAACCAACATCAATGCGTTGGATCGAGTGTTGTCGAAGAGGGATCCATCGGGCAGAATAACGAGGATGTTTCGATCCCGAAATCTACTCTTTGTTGAGTGAGCGCCGATGACTGAAACCGCATTCGAGAATCCCACTTCCGAGGAGACCGTCCTGGAGGCGATCCAAGAGCAGCTCGAGCAGCTCGACCTCGACGGCCTTAAGCGCGTCGAAAAGGCCCTCGAGCAGGAGCGCAAGCGCCGCGAGAAGGAAGCGCGCAAGCAAGCGCAGCAGGAGATCCGCGAGGTCGCGCAACGCTACGGGCTAGGGATCGACGATCTGCTCGCCCACGTCGATACCGCCAAGGGCTCGAAGGGCAAGCGCAAGAGCCAGGGCAAGATCCCGCCGAAGTTCCGTCACCCTGACGATTCCTCGAAGACCTGGACCGGCCGTGGCCGCAAGCCGAAGTGGGTGCAGGCCTGGGAAGAGGCCGGCGGCGATATCGAGACGCTGCGCATCCCCGAATCCGAGCGGAGCGCCGGGTGAACGCATGAGCCCGCCGGGCCCCTTCACTGCGGGATGGGCTCAGGCCCCGAGAGGGCACCACGATGGCCTCTGGGGCGCCTGAGCAGACCGTGGAGCTGGTATGCATCGATCCCGAGCGCGGGGTCTGGCGTTATTACGTGCTCAGCCTGGAGTTGGATCTGTTCGCCCCTGTGCGGTTGTGCCGGCGCTGGGGACGGCTCGGCAGTCGCGGCACCGGGCAGAGCCGCGTCGAGGTCTTCGCCGATCGGGCGAGCGCCGAGCGCCGCCTAGCGGCTTATTACCGCACCCGGCTACGCCGCGGCTATACCGAGCGCGCGGTCGATCCGCGGCTGCGAGCCGTTCTAAAAGGTAATCGCTGAAACCTACCTCAGGCGAAAGTCACCCAGAGACCCCGTACTCTACGATCAGCCGGGCCAAGTCCTCGCCGCTTACCAGCTCGATCGGCACACCGGATGTCTCGGTGTATCTAGCGCTTCGCTCGTAGGCGCTATCGCCGATTGTTCCGGAGGTTATCACCATACCGAGGCCAACGTCCTCACCGCCGTTTTCCAGCCCGTTGATCAATTCTTCGACGGTATCACCATTGACCTCTTTGTATTGGTCCCAGTGCTTGGCCTGAATTCCCACCAGTAGTCGGAATGCCCCGGCGACACGGAAGGCGGCGTACACATCAACGCCCACGTCCTGTGGCCTAGGCACAACCCATGCCTGAAGGGCGCCCAAGTGCTTCATAAGGTCGCGGATCAGGTTCTCGAAGCCATGGGGATCGATGCGCCCGCTGCGGACTTCCTCAAGGGTGTGCTTGATGAGCCGCTGCTGAAGGTCTTTCTCGAACGTCGGCTTCTCATCGCATTCGGCGATTTCCAGACACTCTTTGATCTCGCTGACGAGATCACTGGCATTCGCACTGGTTCCCTGGATCTTCATACGCGAGACCAGCGCCGACCGGGCAATGGATCGTGAGATCGGGTGGGCCCTATTCAGCCACGTGACGGAGCGCCTATAAGCAGTGTCCTCGGGCGCCCGGTTCTCGTCATAGCGCGCTTCCCCTTCGATCCGTGCCACATAGAACCGCGGGCCATGCGGCACGACAACCAGGTCACCTGGCTGCATCGCTCTGATGAAGCGCCACATATGCCCGGCCGCGTGCCCGATACGTCGGGCATTATCGTCCTCTGGATAGCAGTTCTGTCGGAGACGCTCGCGGAAAGTTTCCCAGTCCAAATTTTCATCGAGAAGCCCCGGTGAGCACGACCACCCGATGATGATGTCGTTCTCTCGGAGTGCCTCTCCTACTTTGTCGTTTCCGCTTGGCGCAATGCGGAGAACGAATGCGTTTTCGGCCATATAAACCTCCTTCCTTGTCACCTAGATAATGCACAGAAGCTAGATACAGCTTGGGGTGAAGAACGTATGCTCTCACCCCGATTTTCAATCGCTCGAGCTGCATCCGGCTCGCTCGAAGATGCTGAGTTCGGATGGTGGCGTAGTCTTACTCCGCGACGCCCTGGAGCGCCTCGGTGGCCTCGATGAGCTCACCGAGACGCTCGAGGGTCCACGGCATCGCCTGTTGCGTGTCGAGACCGAGAGGCCGGTCTTGGAGACGTTGAGCTTCGTCGGCCCGCTGCCGTAGCGCCCGCGCAGGATGAAGCGCCCGTTCTGGAAGCCGAGCTGCGTGCCCTTGAGCGGCGTGGCCGAGACCCGGAAACCGTGGGCAGTGTTCGCGGTGAGGCTGACGCCGGCGGCCTTGGCCTGCGCCCGCAGCGCGACCCCGCCGGTGCGGCTGGCGCGCAGGTACTTGCCGCGGTGCTCGATCCGGCGCTGGCGGCTGTGCTCATCCTTGCGGCCGAGGTTGAGAAAGCCCATCCGGTGGCCTCCCTCTATCGGCTATCGCTCCCCGTCCCTGGCCGGCGCCGTGCTCGGTACTGGATGCGAGGCCCCTTGGAAGCGTGCGCCTCATCGCGCTTCGCACTCACTTGGCGCTTGCTCTGAGGCGTGCCGACAATCTCCTCGCGCTCCACCGAAATCTCGCGGGGTGCCTGGATGCCGAGCTTGACCTGCTCGCCGTCGAGCTCGGTGACGGTGACCTCGATCTCGTCTCCGATACTCAGCGACTCGTCGGGATGGCGGGTGAGAACCAGCATGGCGGGCCTCCTCCTTGAGGGTTTTGGGCTCTCTAGCCTATTTCCCCACCTCCCATCCCCGCAACTGCCCTAGCCGGCGCCAGGCCGCCTGCTGGCGCTCATCAGCGTAGCGGTTGCTCGAAAGTACCCGGCGGCAGATTCGCTCGGGCCACTGCTCGGGTGGCAGCTCCTCGATCATCTGGCGCTCTCGGGCAAGCTGGCGGCGCTTGCGCGTGGTAGCGGAGGTATCGGGCACGAGGGAAACCTTTTTGCGCAGCCGTGAATATCACGGTATCGTGAAAATGATCGCTGATCGACCCCCGCGTCGTCACCTCTCGGGCGACTGTTCCCGTCCATGCAGGAGCGCATTGATGGCCACGAAAAACCCGGCGCAGATCCAGGAGGGACTCGAGCAAGTGGTCCAGGCGCGTGAGCCCTGGCCCTTCATCGAGCGGTTCCTGCAGACCTTCGGCTTCCCCAAGAGCACCATCACCCGGATCGCCAAAGGCGATCGGCAGCGCAACGTCGCCCCGGCCCCGGAGGCCGGCGAGGTGGCGCTCAAGAACCAGCTCTACTTCGCCCCCCGGGAGCTGGAGGACGAGGCGCTCTACGAAGAGGCGGAGCGGCTACGCGATGCTGCCCTCGTGCAGCGTCATGGTCTTCGCTTTGTCCTCGTCACCAACTTCCAGGAGCTGGTCGCCTACGACCGCCGGGCCGAGGAGCGCCTCGAGTGCGCCTTGGAGCAGCTGCCGCGCCATTTCAACTTCTTCCTGCCCCTGATCGGTTACGAGAAGGTGGAGACCGCCAACGAGAGCGAGGCGGACGTTAAGGCGGCGCGCAAGATGGCGCAGCTCTGCGACCTGCTGCGCCAGGACAACGCCGTGGAGAGCGTCGAGCAACGCCACGCGCTCTACGTCTTCCTCGCCCGGCTGCTGTTCTGCCTGTTCGCCGAGGACACGGGGATCTTCGTCGCTCAGCAGTTCACTGACGCCCTGCGCCGGAGTACGGCGCGGGACGGCTCGGACAGCGACGACTTTCTGGAGCAGCTCTTCGAGGTGCTCAACACGCCCGCCGAGGCGCGTTCGGCACGCACCCCCGCCCACCTGGCGGGCTTCCCCTACGTCAACGGCGGCCTCTTTCGCGAGCCGATCACCCCGCCCGAGTTCAGCGGGCGGACCCGGCGGATGCTGATCGACGCCGGCAACCTCGACTGGTCGGGGATCAACCCGGACATCTTCGGCTCCATGTTCCAGACCGTGGTGGATCCCGAGCAGCGCGGCGCGCTAGGCCAGCACTACACCTCGGAGTCGAACATCCTCAAGGTGCTGCGCCCGCTGTTTCTCGATGCGCTCCGGGACGAGCTGGGGCAGGCGCGGGGCTCCGAGAAGCGGCTCAAGGCGCTGCTTGTCCGGCTGTCGCGGATCAAGGTCTTCGACCCGGCCTGCGGCTCGGGCAACTTCCTGGTCACGGCCTATAAGGAGCTACGCCGCATCGAGCTGGAGGCCCTCCAGGCGCTGCGTGAGCTGGGCGTCCAGCTCGACCTGATGCTCGTCGGCAACGTCCGGCTCCATCAGTTCTACGGCATCGAGATCGATGACTTCGCCTGCGAGACGGCCCGCCTAGCGCTGTGGCTGAGCGAGCACCAGGTCAACCAGCAATTCCAGGAGCAGCTCGGCGAGGCGCCTCCGACCCTGCCGCTGACGACAAGCGCCCAGATCGAGCACGGCAACGCGCTCCGGATGGATTGGGCCGAGCTCTGTGCGCCCGACGAGGAGGAGGTGGTCTATATCGCCAGCAATCCGCCCTTTAACGGCCATCAATCTCGGACATCGGAACAAAAAGAGGATATGCGCCGTGTCTTCCGAGGCTTTCATAAGCACGGCCATCTCGATTTTGTTGCTTCTTGGATATGGCTCGGCGCGCAATATCTCGCTCGCTTGCCGGGGCAAGCCGACGCGGGTTTTGTGGCGACCAGCTCCGTCTGCCAAGGCGAGCAGGTTGCGATGCTCTGGCCGGCGATCTTCGAGAGAGGGGTCCATATCCATTACGGCTATCCCGGCTTTCCGTGGCGGAACAACGCTCGGGATAACGCCGGCGTGCATGTCGCCATCCTCGGGCTGACCGCCACTCCTCCAGCTCGGGTCAGGCTCTATCAACGGCTGAATGCCTACTGGCACGCCCTAACCGCCGAGGGGATCAGCCCCTATCTGGTTCGGGGCCCGGAGACGGCGGTAGTGAGCCGCTCCAAGCCGTTTCGGGATGCCGCCCGGATGGCCTATGGCAATATGCCCAACGATGGAGGTTACCTCATCCTGACCGCCCAGGAACGGGAGATGCTGCTCCAACATGAGCCGGACGCCGCCCCCTGGATCAAACGCCTGATGGGAGCGGACGAGTTCATTAAGGGTAAGCAGCGCTGGTGCCTATGGCTGGCCGAGGCGAGCGAAGCTGATCTGGATGCCATGCCGGCCGTGCGCGAGCGGGTTGAGCGGGTTCGAGAGAAGCGGCTTTCTAGTAACAGGGAAACGACTCGCGAACGCGCCAATACACCCCATTTATTTGGAGAGGTAAGGTGTTGGGGAGACAAAGATTATCTCCTCGTTCCAAGCGTCACCTCCGAGCGACGCGATTATGTTCCCATTGGTTTCTTTGATGCGAATGTCATCCCCAACAATCTAGTCCATATTATCCCCAACGCTGGTTTCTACGAGTTCGGCCTGCTCTCCTCGATGATGCACATGGACTGGCTCCGGCTCGTTGGGGGGCGTCTGGAAAGCCGGTATCGTTACTCAGCGAAGCTCGTCTACAACACCTTCCCCTGGCCGGAGATCACCGAGCAGCAGCGCGCCGAGATCGAGTCCCTGGCCGAGGAGGTCCTGCTCGCCCGCGAGGACACGTTCGACTGGACCATGGGCGAGATGTACGACCCCGACCACATGCCGAGCGCGTTGCGCGAGGCCCACCGGGCACTTGATCGGGCCGTGGAGCGGCTTTACCGAGACAAGCTCTTCCGGGACCGGGAGGAGCGCCAGGCCTACTTGCTGGCCCGCTACGAGGAGCTCGCCCGCGAGGAGGGCCGCTAAACCCAACTCCATCAGGGAGAAGACGCCACGATGCAGGACTTGATCCGTGTTGAGTACGGCCAGACGGGCCAGAGCACCCAGCTCGACGGGATGGGGATGCGCGAGATGCAGGCCCGCGCCTTCGAGCGCCGCGAGCAGCAGTACCTGCTCATCAAGGCGCCGCCGGCCTCCGGCAAGTCGCGGGCGCTGATGTTCCTCGCCCTCGACAAGCTCCTCCACCAGGGGCTGCGCAAGGCCATCGTCGCGGTCCCGGAAATGGCCATCGGCCGCTCCTTCCGGGATGCGGACCTGGCCACGCACGGCTTCTACGCCGACTGGCGGGTGCTGCCCGAGCACGATCTCTGCGATGCCGGGGGCTCGGATGGCAACGCCGGCAAGATCGAGGCGTTCCGGCGCTTTCTCGCCGACGAGCGCGAGGCGCTTGAGGCGCGCACGCTGGTCTGCACCCACGCCACGCTGCGCTACGCCTACAAGCAGCTCTCGCCGGCAGATTTCAACGACACGGTGCTCGCCATCGACGAGTTCCACCACGTCGCCGCTGACGAGGCCAACCAGCTCGGCAACGTCCTCGATGAGCTGATGCGCCACTCGAGCGCCCACATCGTCGCCATGACCGGCTCCTACTTCCGCGGCGACACCGTGCCGATCCTGCTGCCGGAGGACGAGGCGCACTTCGACAAGGTGACGTACACCTACTACGAGCAGCTCAACGGCTACAAGCACCTCAAGAGCCTCGGCATCGGCTACCACTTCTACCAGGGCCGGTATCTCGACGCGATCGGCGAGGTCCTCGACCCGGCGAAGAAGACGCTGATCCACATCCCGCACGTCCACTCGGGCGAGTCCACTAAGGACAAGCACGCCGAGGTCGATGCGATCATCGACGCCCTCGGGGAGGTCGAGCTCCCGACGGAGGCGGAGCCCCTCTATCGGGTGCGTACTCCCGACGGCCGGCTGTTGCGCGTCGCCGACCTGGTCGACGATAGCTCGCGCCGGGCGGGGGTGATGCGCTACCTGCGCAACGTCGAGGACCGGGATGACGTGGACATCATCGTCGCCCTCGGCATGGCCAAAGAGGGCTTCGACTGGATCTGGTGCGAGCACGTCCTGACCGTTGGCTATCGCAGCTCCATGACGGAGGTCGTCCAGATCATCGGCCGGGCCACCCGCGATGCGCCGGGCAAACACCATGCGCAGTTCACCAACCTGATCGCGCAGCCGGACGCTAACGACGCGGACGTGCGCGATGCGGTCAACAACATGCTCAAGGCGATCACCGTCTCGCTGCTCATGGAGCAGGTGATGGCCCCGAGCTTCAACTTCCGCCCCCGGCGCCGCCAGGATGAGCCCGGCGCCCCGCAGCCGGGCGAGATCGAGATCGGCAACGCGGATGAGCAGCCCTCCGAGCGCACCCTGGAGGTCCTCAACAAGGGCGCCGACGAGATCACCGAGGCGCTGCTGAGCAGGCCGCGGGTGCAGCGCAGCTACCTGGACGACGGCATGGATGCCGAGGTGATCAACCACACGGAGCTGCCCAAGGTGATCGCCGAGAAGCACCCCGAGCTCGACGAGACGGAGCGTGAGCACGTTCGCCAGGGGGTGCTGCAAAAGCTGTTCTGGAGCAGCGCCGAGGTCGTAAATAAAGACGAGCTGCCCGAGGATGCCTCGATCGCCCCGCCGCCCGACCCGGAGACCGCGCAGCGGGTCACCGGGGCCGGGTATGACGATGAGCCCGGCGGCGAGAGCGGCGCGACGCCGCAAACCGGCGAGCAGTTCCTGCGCATGGGCAACCGCTTCTACCGCGTCGAGGACCTGAACATCGACCTGATCGAGCAGGTCAACCCGTTCCGCGGGGCCTACGAGATCCTCTCCAAGTCGGTCGATGCCTCGGTGCTGCGCACCATCCAGGAGGAGGTCCAGCGCGACCGGATCCAGATGAGCGAGGAGGAGGCGAAGGTGCTCTGGCCGAAGATCAAGCGCTTCGTGGATGAGCACGGCCGCGAGCCCTCGCTGCACGCGACAGACCCACTGGAGGCGCGCTACGCCGAGTGCCTGACCTACCTGCGCCGGCTCAAGCGCCAGCAAATGGCGGGAGCATCTTCATGAGCCGACTGCCGAGCCTGGAGGAGATCCTTAACGACCCGGCGGATCGGGGGCTGCTCGAGGTGCCGCCCTC
>Ga0207414_1001011_pt1 | contig 10954 bp, 12 predicted proteins | sample PonA231FremontCA_2_FD_187269 | JGI IMG/M metagenome (GOLD analysis project Ga0207414, IMG submission 187269) | Marine sediment microbial community from Fremont, CA, USA - Pond A23 Sediment 1 (SPAdes) | ecosystem: Environmental > Aquatic > Marine > Unclassified | place: USA: Fremont, California... | reverse complement strand
GTCCGAAGACGCCTCCGACGCGTTTGTCGCCATCCACATAGCCGGCGGCGTACGACTCAACGACGGCGTACTCGATATCGGGACGCGTCCCCGGTACTATACCCGTCGGTTCGGCGTGCGCCATACCAACCAAGCCGCCGACGGTGCGGTTTCCGGTCACGTCGGCGGTCGAGTACGACCGCGCGACGACGCCCCGGTGGACGCCGACCAGCCCACCGACGGGTTCGTCACCCGTGACGTTCCCCGTGACGTACGACCGAACGACCGTCCCGGCGTTGAATCCCACGAGACCGCCCGCCCCCGTGCCGGAGACGTTCGCGTTCTTAACACCCACGTTCTCGACGGTTCCGTTCTCTCCGACGGCACCGAACAGACCCGCGTATCCCTCCTCTGAGACGGAAAGGTTGGTCACGACGTGTCCGTTTCCGTCGAACCGTCCTATGAAGCTCCTGTCTGCGTCCCCGATAGGTTCGAAGGATACGTCTGAGAGGTCGATGTCTTCCACGAGAACGTAGCTACCGTCAAGATCGTCGGAGACGTTACGCAGATCGCCCGTGTCGGAGACGTTCACGGGCTGTGCGACGACTCCTAAGGTAGCGAGGTAGACGAAGACAACGGCTACGGTCAGACGCGAGACGGACGCGAGGAACGGATAGCTTGTATCCATCTATTCGACATACCGGGCACGGTACGTTTCGTTTTCGTACTCTATCACAGCCCCCTCGGTAGGGTATATGTCGGTAAGAACCCTGAGCTGTCCGACCAAGGACTCTTCGTCGGTGTATACGACAGCCTCACCCCCGTCGGCGTACAGAACCGCGTCGCGTAGCCCACCAAGCTGGTTTAGCTGTTCTTCTATCACCGTACGACCCTCTTCGTCCGTCGGTGTGAGACGTACAGCCGGTACCTCGTCTTCGAGGCTGTGTTCCTCGTAGTAGACCTCCGTAACCCCATCTTCCTCCTTAATCTCGTAGGATATCTTGTCCCGGTCAACCGGGTCGCCTTCGATTTTGAACTCCGAGACGCCGTACCCCACCTTCGCCGTGTACGTTCCGGGGTTTAGACCCCAAAGGGTGTGCTTGTACCGCTCTCGACCCCGCGAGTCGGGGTCGGTGTTGTCGACCACGAATGTCCAGCTATGTTCGCCGTTCGGCTCCAATACGGGACCGCCCAGTCTTTCTTGGAACTTTTCGATCCGTCCTATGTAAGGCGTGACCAGGTACTTCCCCTCGTCTGTGTCTTTGTAGACCTCCATAGATGGAGGGATCGTGATTTCCGACTCCTCCCTGTTTTCGACCACGACTTCAAGGCTGTCGCGCGGGGGTTCAAGCGTGTTCTTGGATGTGGTCACCGCGTACTCGGGTTCGTCTTCGTCGCTCTCGTTCGTCTCCTTACCGCCGTCGCCGCCGAGACAGCCCGTGAGAGAGGCGGCGGAGACGGCGAGGAACGAACGGCGCGTCCGCATATCTCAAAACTCCATGGTCATGTGGAAGACGTAAATCTCACCTTCGTGTTCAATGTACGCCCCCGTTGGGTACTCGTCGTCATCCGACCTGTAGCTAGGAAACTTTTCGATTATACGGTCAAACTCGGCGTACCGTCTTCCCGAAACGCCGCCGCGGAAGAAGTCAACTTCGCCGTCCTCGGTCACGCATGCCTCCTTCTCATCGGGGTTGTCGTCGCAGTACCTGTACGACTCAACGAATGAATCGACGGTGTCATACTCAGACAGCTCCTCGGAGGAGACGAGTTCGACATCGTCGGGTTTCTCCGTGACGTGATAGATGGCTATGTTCGCATGTCTGGGTGCCGTGCATCCGTCCACATCGTCGACATCAATAGCGATGATGGTAAATCCGGGTCCCGTCTTACATTCGAGTTCTTGTACCTCGCCGTTCCTCTCTACTTCGGCTACTAACCCTCCTGTTTTGCCGATAAGCTCCGGATACCTGTACCCTCCTGTAGAGGGTTCTTGAACAAGGGTTGCGGAGTATATGACGTCTTCTCCCTCCAGTAGCCTGACCGTCGCCGTCACCTCCTCTTCTGCCGTGCTAATAATTCGAACTGCCTCTGGGGGGTAGTCATTTCCGTAAGGAGTGTCGACGTTTATTTCCTCATTAAGAACACGTGTTCCTTCCGCTACCTCGCCACCGTACTCCGACTTGTTGAGAGGGGTGTCGGTTCGGTTTCCTGTATCGGTTTGGTTGATGTCGGTTTCGTCGTCACCGGGCGTGGTGTTGCTTCCGTTACTAACACATCCTGACATAACCACCGCAACCGTAGCAACAAAACCTCGGCGGTTCATGATAAATTCACACCTCTGTTTCGACTGTGAAGACGTAAACATTCCCACGGTATTCGACGTATACCCCTGACCCATCTTCGCTCGTATACTCCTCAGAGGCACGTGTCGCAACCACCCAGTCCTCACCGGCTACCGTACGGACGGTTTCGCACCCATCGTCCGAGTCACCCGTCTCACAACCGTGGTGCTGTTCGATAGCCTCGTAGACGGCTCCGTACTCCGAGATATCCTCTGCGGGAACCGGATCACCTTTGGGAACCGTGTCGGGCGTCCGTACCTCTACGGTTCCCCGCCTCTTCACCTGCGAAACCCTCGGCTCGTCCGGCTCTACCACGAACCCCGTATATCCATCCCCTACATGCCATCTACCGTCAACCGTGCCGCCCTCAGTTTCTACACGGACATCGTATACCCCTTCACGCGCTATCCTCAGACCGTCTGTGTAGGTACCGTAAGGTCCCAGTTCGATACGGAGAGTGTAGACCGGTTCGCCGTCCTCCAATACCTCAACCGTGCAACGTACCGTTTCGTCGCCGTCGTTCACGATACTGATGGGGTCAGGGGAGCCTTGTCCGTGGGGCGAACTAACGTGGAACTCCTCGTTTATGACGTTTACCTCGCCCCGTGAAACTGTGGTTTCCGTAGCGTTAACCTCCGAATACAGTTCAATACGATAGATGTCCCCGTCGTAGCCAAAGTATAGACTGTCGTCGTTCGACGAGAAGTACGGGTACCTGTCTTCACGGCGTACCTCGTCGAGAACGCGGCGTTCTTGAGAAACCAAGCTACCTTCAGCTATCATTTCATGCGTTTCTTCCTGAACACCAAGGTAGTAGACAGCGTTACGGACGACGGCAAACTGGAAGACCTGCTCGCGTATCAGTTCCGGTGTGTCGTTGGGTGCTTCACGGCGTACGTCTTCACCGGTAGAGATGGAAACACGACCCGTGTCATCTTCCGACCCGCGGTTAGTCTGCATCCTGAGACGTAGTATGCCGTCCTCGTTACTCGTCTCTTCGACGGAGACGGGGGTGTGATCCGGCGCGTCACCCACGAACCTGAGTTCAGTCGTCTTCATTTCATCGATTACCTCATCGGGTTCGTAAACACCCTCGGTGACACTAAACAGATATTTTCCCGGTCCCGCTCCCGGAAGATACGGTTCCATGGTCTCCGACTCATTATCAACGGTGAGGTTGAATGACTCCGTGCCGTTCGGTCCGAGGCGGACACCGAGATGAGGAAACAGGTGTGCCGGTCTCGTGGGCTGTAAATAGAAGTATTCGCCGTCAATCACCTTCCAAGCTGTCGGGAAGCCAAGCGAGATTTCGTTGTCCGTCCGGTTTGATATCCGTAGCTCAAACTCCGCCTGTGGAAGGGTTAGACTGTCGACGGACGAACTCACTCTGATTTCTCCATCAGTACCTGTTTGGTTAAAACCCTCTCCGTCATTGTGCTCGCCTGTATTTTCGAGACATCCGGTTAAGCCTAAAAGAACCAGTGCCGAAAACTTCCGTCTGTTACACCTTTCTACCATGAGGCACCGACTGCTATACCAAAGTTATTTTCAACCCGCTTAAATATACTGCCGAAAGTGTCAGCCGGAGAGTATCTATTACTACCGGAGTGTATACCTACGGCAAGTACTTCGTTGTTGCCAAGCTCATCTGGTTCCAGTTCAAAGTACGGTCCTCCAGAGTCCCCACCCTCCGTATCTACATCAGATAGTTGTATTTGATAATCGTTATTGTCAAGGCCGTAAATGGAGCCGGTCTGTCTACCGGTTGTAATTCCTTGTACCGTTATATCAAGAGAACTCATCTTATCTTTGAGACGATCCACAGATGAAGTACCTTTTAATTCCCATCCCATGTAATCCTGTCCGGTAGAGTCACTCGCCATATCAAATTCCGCATCATTTCCCATGATATTTCTTAGTACTGCCACGTCTCCCCATTCATCTGGCCCGTGGTTTGTTGCAAACCACCATAGATCATCCTCTTGAGCACCTCCGATAATGCCACTGTTAGATTCATCTGGTTGATATACATCATCACCATAAAATTGCTCGTCTTTACAGGTTGTATACTCTGGCATATCAACGGAGACGTTATGAGCGGCAGTAACCCAGACTGGCTGGTTATAACCTTGTTCCGCGGGGAACCCGATGGTGGCATCACAGTAACTGCTTTCCATCTTAGAACCTATCATTTTGCAACCGCCGGGAACAGGTCTGTATTTATTCGTATAATAGTTCTGCAACTCAGCAGTAACTTCCTTCACCACTACAGGTATGTCCTCTACTACTCGTTCATAATTCCCTTTCCCGTGTGTACCTGAGACGCTCGCCGGTATTTTATCGGTCAGGCTATCATAGCTAACCCCAGGAGTTTGTATAACCCCCTCGCCGCAGTCACATGTGTAGGTTACATGTTTAACTTCCAGAATCCTCTCTTTGTTATGCCCGTTCGTCCTCATTGTCACACCAACTTCGGGAGATGGTTCGCTGATTGACGAAAGTCTGTTATTCAATTTACGAGCGGCGTTATGTATAGCTTCTATTTTCATCCATCTGTCGCGGGGAACGGCTTCATATACAGGTATTCTACCAGCGAAATCCTCAATGCCCTTGTTTTTCCTTCGTTCTTCCTCATTATCCGGTTTCTTCATAAACTGTAGGACTGGCACCACGTCCTCCGGTTTGTCAGTTACTTCTGCAAGTGCCTCTTTTGAAAGATATCTCAGCGAACCAGCCGAGACTCCGATTCCAGCAAGGGTCTTCAAGAAGTTTCTACGCCCCATCTTACGCAGGTCGCGCGTCTTGTCTCGTGCCATATCAGCTACTACAACACTCTACCAACTTATATTACACGGCGCAAAATTTGCATGAAACATGGAATTTGTACGGACTGTGAAATTTATACGAACCGTAGAAATTACACGAACCGTGAAAGTTACACGGAGCATGTAACGTCAGGTCAGCCGTCCGGTACCCGGCAAAAAGGACTTAAGATACGGAACGGTATACGCGCGTATGTCCCACGGTACCGCCGAACTGCACGATGTCCTGTCCAAACGCGCCGACGTTCTCAAACGTATACACGAGCGAGAATACGACGCGTCCGACCTGCGGCGTGAGACCGAGATGGCTGACTCGACGGTGTACAAGTCACTACGTGAACTGGAGGACGTGGGTCTGATAACAAACGGGGGCGGAGGCTACGATCTGACGGCGTACGGAAAGGAAGTGTATCAAAAGCACGAGGAGATGTCACGTGTGTGCAAGGCGCGTCCGGTTCTCGAAGGACTCGGCGAGGACTTCGACCTCGACATGGTTTCGGACGCCGATACCGTCCTACCCGAACCGCACGCACCCCAGAAGCCCGTGTCTCGTATGGAGGATATGGTTAACGGGTCGGAAACGGTTCGGGGACTCGCGCCCGTCGTCACCGAGAGGTACGTCCGTTTCGCTCGGCGGAAGGCTGTCGAAGGTATGGATGCGGAGTTCGTCTTGGAGAAGGATGTCTTTGAGCACGTTCGGAGACAGTACCCTAAGATGCTTGAGGATCAGTTGGAGAACGGCGTTTCCGTCTACGTCACCGACCGTACGGTGCCGTACGGTCTTCTCGTCTCCGACACGGGTGTCTGTGTGATATCCTACGACGGCGAAGGAGGGGTACTGGGCGGTGTCGTATCCGACCGCGTTCCGGTACGTGATAAGGGAGACGAGGTCTTCAGTAAGTACCGCCGGGGCGCAACGAAGGTTCGGCGCAAGGCTGTGTGAACTACACCGACCTACCCGTTCGCGCCCTCTCCTGCGTTCGTCAGACCTGTCCGACGAGCCGATCACCTCTCCGTATCCACTGTTTCGAGATCGAGATCGATAGCGTACCAGTCGAGTAGGAGCAAAGCGACCGCACCGACGACGGCGGCGGAGGCGAAGGCGAGCGCCACGTCGGTCGTGAACCCCACCTCCGTACCGACGCGTTCGACGGGTGCGCGTAGAGCGCCGACGACGAGTGCGACGAGGAACGCCATCGTGGCGCGGCGGTTACGGTCGAGGGCGTAACGGACGACGCGCGAGACGGTAAAAAGACCGACGAGACCGCCGACGACGAACGTTCCAACGACAGCGGCGTGTTGGGTGAGACGGTCGGCGGTTCCCCCCGTGACAACACCTGCGAGGGCGTCGACGAAACGCGTTAGGGTCGTGGACATCCGTGTATACTGACCGAGTACGACGAGAAGAAGTGAGCCTGAGACGCCGGGGAGTATCATAGCGCTGACAGCGATAGCGCCGGAGGCGAAGACGACGAGGAGACCGCCCGCGGAGAGGAACGTTGAGGAGCCGGACAGGAGGAAGGCGACGGCGAACCCCGTGACAGCCATCGACGCCTGAAACGCCGTGGCTACGGTGAGTTCACGCACGAGTATGACCGCGGAGGCGGCTATGAGACCGAAGAAGAAGCCGAACAGGAGCGTCGGGCTGTTCCGGCTTGCGACGTGGACGACACGTGTAACGACCACGACGGCGGTCACGACGCCGGTTGCGAGGGTGAGACCGAACCAGCCGTCGAGTTCGTCCCAGACTCCGACGGCGTCCTGTACAGAGACGCGTCCGTTGTACGGTACGAGAGCACCGAGTAGACCCAAGAGGCGTCCGGGCGTGATAGCCGTGACCATGCCGATGAGGCGTCCGTAGATTCCAGCGATTAGCGCGATGGTACCGCCCGAAACGCCCGGCACTGCGTCGGCGCTCCCCATGCAGATACCGATGACGAATGTACGTAGAGAGTCGCGGATTCCGGGGAAGGAGCCGCGTGTAGGGGTGTCGTCGGTCATGGGTAGGGTATACGCGTCAGCCCCGGCAAAGTAGGTGACGGATTCGGTTTCGGGTAGACGCAGGGAACGGCGCGCGATGACGGTCGGCGGTCTTCTGTTGGCGGCGCGCTGTCGTTCGAGCACGCCGAAACGAAGAAGAGAGGTGAGCGCCAAGAACGTATATCCACGACAGTCCCGACGGGTCTGAGACGGACGGCGGCGAGCCACGTATAACGAAAGTTACGGTTAACGTCGGTAGTGTCATTACCGCGAACATGGACGAGTTCAAGAGGTCAAGGAATGAAGACAGCGATACTGAGTACGAGGACGTGCACTCATACACCCACCTCGAAACCCGTAGCAAGATGAAGCTCGACAGGGGCGACAGACACGACCTCCAGCGTATAATCGACGGTTTCCCGACCGACAAACCTCTCGTTGAACAGTCCGCGCTGTGGATGCATGCGATAGTCGGCGTACATTTCTTCCCGGACGTGAATCACCAAACCGGCATGAAGACGCTGAGGGCTATGATGGACGATAACAGGATTGAACCGTTCGAACCGTTCGGAGAGGTTCAGGACATAACCATGGACGGTTTGAGGAGATCGAAAGAAGAACCGAGAAACGTCAGCGTAGACATGGGAAACTACTACGAGAAAGACAGCCTGTACGCAGTCTGGCGAGACTAGTTCAAACTCGTTCTGTAACTACTTTCCGAGATCGTAGTCCGGGACATCTTCCATGTCTCCCGGCTCCGTAGCGAGCGCCCGATACAGCTCGGCGTTCTCCTCACGATCCCTCCGCATCTTTTCGACGAAGGTTTCGTCTTGCTCTTTTTTTCCGGTGCTCATCTTACCAAAGGTACGCGATGATAGTGTATAAGCCCTGCGGGTGTGCTTGATTTCGGAGAAGAGACGGTCGAACCGTCACCCGCGACGCCGAAAGTAGGTTAATCCGTGTCAAGCCACTCGACACGGTAGCTTTCACCTTCGTACCTGAAGACGACGGGTTCTTCGTCCTCGGTCTCGTACGAGCGCTCGGACGCGTACCGTTGCAGGTAGGCGTATACCGTCGCCGCGTCGTCGGTGTAGACGACCGCCTCGCCGTTGGCGTGTAGCACGGCGTCGCGGACGGCACCAAGCTGGTTTAGCTGTTCCTCTACGAGGTTCACGCCGTCGGCGTCTGTTCGCGTAACGCGGATCGACGGTTCCGGATCGCGTAGCTCCTCCTCGGCGTAGATTACGGTTTGGGCGTCCTCGTTCCTGATGCCGTACGAGACGGTGGTATCTGAGAAATCAGGCGGTTCGCCCTCGACATCGAACTCGGCGTACATCCCGTTGGCGGGTTCGACGGCGTAACGTCCGGGGTTGAGTCCCCAGAACGTCCAGCCGCCTTCTTCGTTCTGTCCGCGGGCTTCGTGGTCGGTGTTGTCGACCGTGAACGTCCGTGTCTCCTCAGAACCGGCGGATAGGAAGGGTGCTCTGAGGGTTCGTTTGACGGGTGCTACAAAACGCCACCCGTCGCCGATACGTCTGTAGATACTCCAGTAGGGGTTGTAGCCGCCGTAACCGTCGCCTTCGTTCGTCAGAGTGACCTCAACGGTGTCACGCGGGGGTTCGACCGTGTTCTTGGAGGTGGTTACGGCGAAGTCGGCTTCGCCTTCGTCGTCGCTCTCGTTCGTCTCGTTGTCGCCGTCGTCGCCGAGACAGCCCGTGAGAACACCAGCGGAGCCGGCGAGGAATGTACGTCGGTTCATCTGTCTCCTTTTGCTAAGTGTTCACCACGTATAGGTTACCCATCTTAGACTCTATCAACGGCCCGTCCTGTGGAATCAAAAACCCATGTTCGTCGTTCAACCGCAGGAGGCTGTTCAACGTCTCCTCAACAGACCGGAACTGCTCATTGTTATCGAAACTCCTCCCGACCGATCGGACGGTAACGACGTTGTCATCGGGTTCAGCCGCCGTCTCCAGTTCCTCGCGGTTCTCCTCGTCGTCAAGATACTCGTCGGCTTCCTCGACCACTTCCACGACTGTTTCGTTGTCTATCTCATCAATGTGGGTTACGGGCACATCCTCCGGGGGGTCGGTAACCACCCAGTAGACGACGAGTTCTTGGAGTCCGGCGGATTCCTCCAAGGAGTTGTCGTTGCCACCGAGACAGCCGGTGAGAACGCCAGCGGAGCCTGCGAGGAACGAACGGCGCGTCGGCATGTCGGCGATAAAGAAGCACGCGACAAATGCTTTCTGCCCGGCTAACCCCACCCTTTTCCGCGCTCACCCCGCAGACGGAACGTGGAAGACGAACGCGAACCGACCGACGGGGAACGCGAACCCGCGGCGGTATAGGCAACACCGAACCCGGGGTTTCGGGGAACGTTTCAAGGGTTCGGAAGCTTACTCACCGCGTATCACCATCGTCTTGACACGACGCACCCCATCGAAGTCACGGAGTTCATACGTGAGGTCACGTACACGGCTTGCCGCACCTCTGCAGAACAAGGATTCGAGACAGATCTCCCCCTGATGCGTATGGCTCGTGTTGAGTATCACGTCCTGATACCCGTGCTCGATACCGTGAAGCCTCTTAATCACGTCGTGGTAGCGGTAGTCGAATCCGACGAGTGCGATCACTTCTCCTGCCGTCTCTTCGAGCTTTGAATGGGCTTCGATATACTCCAGCATCGCCTCCCTGACAGCCCTTGACCTGTTCCCTATGCCCTCTTCCTTCCAGACGGCGTCGAACTCTTCAACCGTCTCGTCGGGTATTTTGAAGCTGGTTCTCATACCAGAACGTTTGGTTCACGAATGCCTGAGTATTACGGTATCCCGGTTCGGGTATTAACAGCTGTTATACACGTTTCGACCGTACCGTTAACCAACCGATGTTAAACGAGAGTTACGGTCTGTTCCTCGGTGCCGTCCTACTGGGTGCCGTCCACGGGATAGAACCCGGACACGGATGGCCTGTCGCCGCCTCGTACGCGATGGATAAGACGAACAGATGGATCCACGGAGCCGCCGCAAGTCTCACCATCGGTATCGGACATCTCGTTAGTAGCATAACGATGGTTGCGGCTTTCTTTTACGCAAAGTCGTACTTCAGTCTCACACAGATCAACGAACCGATTACCGTCCTCGAGGGTGTTCAGATAGGCGGTCGTGTGAGTCTGGTCGCAGGCGTCTTACTCATCGCGCTCGGTGTCCGCGAGTACCTTGGCGGCGGTTCGCACGGGACGGATGGGCACACGCACGGACACGGTACAGGAGAGGAACACGACCGTTCCGGCGGGGAAGCACGCGCTGACGAACATAGAGACGAGCATGAAGATGTACACGAGGACGGTGAGGCACACCAAGACGTAGGCTCAAAAGAAGCCGGAAGCCTGCTCGGGTATATCGGGAAAAGCGTTCCGTACGTCGGCGGAGGTTCTCACACACACGCGGATCCCGAAGAAGCCGCAGACAGAGGTATCTTGGGTATCGCATGGTTCGCTTTCGTTCTTGGGTTCGCACACGAGGAGGAGTTCGAAATTATCGCGCTGTGCGCGGGTTCGAACCGGTGTCTCGAACTGATGACCGTCTACGCCCTCACGGTCATAGCCGGTATCGTCGGACTCACGTTGCTCCTGATAGGCGGTTACCATAGGTACGAGGAGAAGGTAGAACGTTACACGCCATACCTCCCGGTTTTCTCCGCGGTCGTACTGTCGGTCATGGGTATCGGGTTTATACTCGGTCTGTTCTGACCGGGGCTATAAACAACCCTTTTCCAAACGCATCCCTGAGTTCGGGCGTGGAAGACGAACACGAACCGACCGACGCC
>Ga0207414_1001009_pt1 | contig 10985 bp, 9 predicted proteins | sample PonA231FremontCA_2_FD_187269 | JGI IMG/M metagenome (GOLD analysis project Ga0207414, IMG submission 187269) | Marine sediment microbial community from Fremont, CA, USA - Pond A23 Sediment 1 (SPAdes) | ecosystem: Environmental > Aquatic > Marine > Unclassified | place: USA: Fremont, California... | reverse complement strand
GATTCCGGAGGCGCCCCTCGCCAGCATGCTCCTCGCCCAGAGCCTGCTCGACCGCGGCCTCAACTTCCTCGTCTACACGGGCACGACCGCCGCCGAGGCCGCGGGGGACGACGTGGAGGACCTCGACGACCTGTCGGTCCCTGAAGACATTGGGTAGAGGGCAGAGCAGCAAGGCCTGCCCCCCTTCGCCCCGCGGCTGTGCGAGCGCAGGGCCGTCCCAGGTGCAGTCCTGGGCTCGGGGCAGTCTTGAACATCCTGCCCTCGGCGGTGACGACGCTGCGGTTCAGTCGCCTCGGGGAAGGGGGTGGGGGGCTGCGGGTCGTGCTACGCCGTTTGGGCCGCAGGCTCCTCGTCCTGGGCGGCCTGGTAGTCCTCCCAGTCCTCCAGGAAGCGCTCCAGCCCGCGGTCCGTGAGCGGGTGCTCCAGCAGTTTCGTCAACACCGAAAACGGCATCGTCGCCACGTCCGCCCCCGCGAGGGCCGCCCGCTTTACGTGGGTGGGGTGCCGGATGGAGGCGGCCAGGATGTCGGTCTCAAACCCGTAGTTGTCGTAGATCTGGCGGATTTCTTCGATGAGCGTCATCCCATCGGAGGAGATGTCGTCGATCCGCCCGATGAAGGGACTGATGTAGTCGGCCCCCGCCTTCGCCGCCAGAAGCGCCTGCGTCGGCGAGAAGCAGAGCGTGCAGTTTGTCTTGATCCCCTCCTCGTCCAGGGCGCGGAGCGCCTTGATGCCGTCTTTGATGAGCGGGATTTTGACGACGACGTTGTCGTGGATCTGGGCCAGGGTGTGGGCCTCCTCCATCATGCCGTCGAACTCCGTCGCCGTCACCTCCGCGGAGACATCTCCGCCCACGGTCTGGCAGATCTCCAGCACGCGCTCGTGGAAGTCCACGTTGCCCTCCGCCTTCACGAGGGAGGGGTTCGTGGTCACCCCGTCGAGGACGCCCATGTCGTTGGCTTCACGGATGTCTTCAAGGTTGGCGGTGTCTACAAAGAACTTCATAGCGAGTCGGGTTGGTTGACCTAAAAAATGCGTCTTGCTGAGGGTGCAGGGACGGGCCGATCGCGCCCGTCCGGCGTGCGGGGCGGGGGGCTCGGGGCCCTACCCCCGCACCAGCGAGCGGGCTTCCTCGGCGACCCGCTCGGCGGTCAGGCCGTACGCCTCCATGACCCGCTCCCCCGGCGCCGACGCCCCGAACCGGTCCACCCCGATCGCGGTGCCCTCGGGGCCGACGTAGCGCTCCCAGCCCTGCGTGACGCCCGCCTCGATCGAGACGCGCGCCTCGACCGACGGCGGCAGCACCTTTCGCCGGTAGGTCTCGGACTGCTCCTCGAAAAGCTCCCAGCTCGGCATGCTTACCACCTGCGCCTGGATGCCGTCCTTCTCGAGGGCGCGGGCGGCCTGCAGGGCATGCTGGACTTCGCTCCCGGTCCCCATCAGCACCGCGTCCGGCTGCCCCGCCGCCTCCCGCAGAATGTAGGCGCCGCGGTGGAGCCCCTCCGCCGTCGTCAGCTCGGTGCGGTCGAAAATGGGCAGGGTCTGCCGCGTCAGGGCCAGCGCCGTCGGCCCGCCGGTCCGGGTCACCGCCGCCGCCCACGCCCGGGCCGCCTCGTTCGCGTCGGCCGGCCGGATCAGGGTCGCCCCGGGGATTGCCCGCAGCGCCATCAGGTGCTCCACCGGCTGGTGCGTCGGCCCGTCCTCCCCAAGCCCAATCGAGTCGTGGGTAAACACGTACACGACCGGCTGCTCCATCAGGGCACTCAGCCGCAGGGACGGCCGCAGGTAGTCGCTAAAGATGAGGAACGTGCCGGCGTAGGGCTGGATGCCTCCGTGCAGGGCCATCCCGTTGGCGAGTCCCGCCATCGCGTGCTCCCGCACCCCGAACCGGAAGTACCGCCCGCTTCGGCTGTCTTTCTGGAAGTCGCCCCGCCCCTCCACGTCGGTCTTGTTCGACCCGGTGAGGTCCGCCGAGCCGCCGATCAGGTACCCCACCTCCGGGGCCAGCGCCTCGAGGGTGAGCCCGCTCGCCTTGCGGGTGGCCCGCTCCTCCCCCGTGTCCGCCGTCGGCTCGAACGCAGGAAGGGCCTCCTCCCATCCCTCCGGCAGCTCCCGGTTCATCCAGCGCTTCAGCCGGGCGGCCTGTTCGGGGTGGGCCTCTTCGTAGTCGGCCCGGAGGCCCTCCCATTCGCGCTGGGCCTCCTGCCCCTCCGTCTTCGCCGCCCGCATGTGGTCGTAGACCGCGTCGGGGACGTAAAACGTCTCCTCGGTGGGCCAGCCGAGCGCCTCCTTTGCCCCGCGAAGCTCCTCCTCGCCGAGCGGCGCCCCGTGGGCCGCGGCGGTGTCCTGCTTGTTCGGGCTGCCGTAGCCGATGTGGGACTGGACCCGGATCAGCGAGGGCCGCTCGGTCTCGGCCTTCGCCTCCTCGATCGCGCGGTCGACCGCCTCCAGGTCGTTTGCGTCCTCCACGTGGGCCACGTGCCAGCCGTAGGCCTCAAACCGGGCGGCCACGTCCTCGGTGAAGGCCAGGTCCGTGGAGCCGTCGATCGTGATGTCGTTGTCGTCGAAGAGGTACACCAGCTTGCCCAGCCCGAGGTGGCCCGCCAGGGAGGCGGCCTCCTGCGAGATGCCCTCCATCAGGTCCCCGTCCGAACAGATGGCATACGTGTGGTGGTCGAAAAGCGGAAAGCCCTCCTCGTTGAACTCGTCGGCCAGGAGCTGCTCGGCGATCGCCATCCCGATCCCGTTGGCAAAGCCCTGCCCGAGCGGGCCGGTCGTCGTCTCCACGCCTGGCGTCAGGTGCGCCTCCGGGTGGCCGGGCGTCCGGCTGCCCCACTGCCGGAAGCCTTTCAGCTCCTCCATCGGCAGGTCGTAGCCGGTCAGGTGGAGCAGGCTGTACAGAAGCATCGAGGCGTGGCCCGCCGACAGCACGAACCGGTCCCGCCCCGGCCAGTCTGGGTCCTGCGGATTGTGCCGCAGGTGGCGGGTCCACAGGACGTAGGCCACCGGCGCCAGCCCCATCGGCGTCCCTGGGTGCCCGCTCTGGGCCCGCTCAACCGCGTCGGCCGACAAGAACCGGATGGTGTTGATCGTCTGGGTCTCGATGTCTGTCTCCTCAAGGAGGTCCGTCGCCATGGAATGGTGTGCTGTGTGTTGGGGGTGTCATCAAACTGCCATCCGGGGCGGGTCGCTCCCCGGATGGCACTGCCTGGTCGTGGGGCGTTCTTCTTTCGCCGTCCAGAAGAACGCGGCCGGTTTTCACTCTGTCTCTGCCGGCCTTGATGGGTTACAGCGGGCAGGGCCTTCCCGTTCTCCAGGGGAACAAGAGCGCAACGCGTGCACCGCCCGGGCCCGGCGCCCAGTTGTGCGGGCACGGCTCGACTGTCGGACGCGACTCGTGTTTGGCCGTGTCTGCGTGGAGGAGGGAAAACGAGTCAACGGCATTATACGGATCGGTCTCGTGGGATTCGATTACTTTTCCGTGATCCGCCCGCTGGGGTGGGGTGTCGAGCCCCCGTTTGGGGGCGTGCCCCCGACAACGGGGCCCCAAACAGCGACGCGCCCCATCGGCTGCCCGTTCCGCCCCGCACGCCGAGCGTCCGAGGGTCGGGACCTGTCCGTCCGTCCGCCTCGTTTGGGAAGGGCAATATCCGGGGGCTCTCCGATGCCCCCAGCCCCGCTTCTCGCTCGCGCTCTTCTGCCGATCGTTCTCGCCCCCTCAGCAATGTCCCGTTTGCGTCCCACAACGATTTCTCTCGTCGCGCCCCTCCTCGTGCTCTGGGCCGTTCTGCCCCCGCGGGGGACCGGTCAAACCGTGGACCCGCTCCCGCCGATCCTGCAGGAGGAGCCGCTGACCGAGTCGGCCGTCATCTCCGACTCGGACACCGTCGAGAAGGACGTCCCGTACGTCTCCACGTCGCAGCGCGTCGTGAACCGGATGCTCGAGGCGGCCCAGGTAACCAGCGACGACGTGGTGATCGACCTCGGTAGCGGCGACGGGCGCATCCCGATTGCCGCCGCCCAGCGACACGGCGCCCGCGGCATCGGCGTCGAGATCGATCCGGAGCTGGTCGCCAAGGCCCGCGAGAACGCGGAGGCGGCCGGGGTCTCCGACCTGGTCGAGTTTCGGCAGGGCGACCTGTTTGAGGCCGACCTGGGCGAGGCGACGGTCGTGACCCTGTACCTGTGGCCGGAGATCAACGTGAAGCTGCGCCCGAAGCTGCTCCGGACACTGGAGCCTGGGGACCGGATCGTCTCGCACGACTTTCGGATGGGCGACTGGGAGCCGGACCGGGTCATCGACCTCGGCCCGGGCAAGATCGGGCAGGAAACGGTCTACCTCTGGACCGTCCCCGCCTCCGTCCCCGAGGACCTGCTGGACATCAGCGACGAGGTGGAGGTGCAGTGAGCCGGGGCCGAGGGTGGGCCCGTTGCCCTTTTCCCCTCTGCCGCCCGCCAGGGGGAACGGCACTCCTCCCGTTGCGGGGCTCCCACTCGGCCCGGATTGTTCTCGGTCCCGACCCGACGGCCGTCTGCGCCCGCCTGGGCTGGGGCCTCCTTGAGCCATGCGGTGCACCTCGTCCGGCGGTGACGCGCCCCGTCGCGTTGTACGTTCAGATTCGCCCTCCTCCGCCACCACGCCCCCACGTCGCCCCATGCGCTTCCGCTGCCCCGCACCGGCCGCAATGCTCGTCGGGCTTCTGCTCCTCAGTGGAGCGGGCTGCGGCTCCACTGCCACCACCACCGCCCAGCCCCCCACGACGACCGACGCGCCCGTCCTCGATACGGCCCGGGTTGCGCGGATCGACGTGCCCGCCCAGATTGCGCCCTCCGACACCCTCCGGATCCACCTGTCCGGCACCGTGGGCCCCAACGGCTGCTACTCGCTCGCCCGGATCGACGAGGGCCGCACGCCTGGCCGGCTCACGCTGACGCCGCTGGTCCGCCCCCCGACCGCGGACGACCGGGCGTGCACAATGGCGATCGTGCCGCTCGACACGACGCATATGGCCTCCCCGCCGTTTGAGCCGGGCCGCCTTGCCGTGCGGGTCCCCCAGGGCAGCCGGCCCGCCGTGACGGACACGGTCACGGTCACGGACCGGCCCTGACCGTCCTCCTCACGCCCCGCCCGACGGCCGCAACGCCGACAGCGAGAGGCCTTCCGACAAGCCGGCGGGTTCATCCCCTGTGTGAGGAGGGGCGGGCCGCGTAGGTGCGCCCGAAGGGATCGGTGGCCTCCACGCGCACCCGATTCGCGTCGGGGTTGGCGGGCGCGTAGTACAGATGGGCGGTGGGCTGGGGCTCCACCCACGGGTGCTTCTCCGGCCGGTCGTCCCCGTCGTGGCGGCGCCGGCTCATCGGATCGAGGCCCACGCGGCGGGCCATGGCGCCGGTGCGGATGCCGTCCTCGTACCAGACGACCGTCCAGTCCTCGGTGGCGTCCCAGACGTTGGCCACCCACTCGCCCGGCGCCTCGGGGTCGGCCCCCGCCGGGTACGCCCGCACCTGGTGGTCGGCGGCGCGGCCGGTGGCCTTGTAGCGCCACGCGACGGATTCCCCGTCCACCTCGTAGACCGCGTAGCCCTTGGGCGTGCCGTCGTAGCAGACCGGGCCGGTCCACCACGCGCCGCACACCGTGCCCACCACGTGCTCGTGCGGCCCGTCGGCAAAGCGGTGCTCGTTTTCGTGGACGTGCCCGCTCACGATGTGGGCGTCGAACGGGTCGAGCAGTGCGTAGAGCGCGGCGCGGTTTCCGATTCGACCCCGGACCGACGGGCTGTCCTCCCCGCGCCGCTCGTAGGCGGTACTGAGGGGCGGGATGTGCGTGAACACGACGACGGGCCGGCCCTCTTCGACGAGCGCGAGGTCCTGCTCCAGCCACGCAAGCTGGGCGGCGTCGAGGTGGCCGTGGTAGTCATCCGTCTCCCGCCCAAAGCCGTCGCTCCCCGGCCAGTACACGTCGTCGAGCACGACGTAGTGGACGGCCCCGCGGTCAAATGAGTAGTACTCGGGGCCAAAGTGCTGCCGGAAGGTGGCCGTGGAGCCCGGATCGCCCGGCGCGTCGAAGTTGAGGTCGTGGTTGCCCACTGCCTGCACGAACGGGATGCCCATCTCCTGAACCGCCGCCTCGTAGCCGGAGAAGAGCGACAGCTCGTCGAAGACGAGGTCGCCCCCGCCCACGCCAAAGACCGGGCGGTCCCCGAGCGCCCGCACGGCCGCCTGCACGTCCGGCACCGTCTCGTCCTGAAATTGCCGGACCTCCGCCTCCGTCCGGGTCTGCGGGTCGGCCAGAAAGAGGAACGCGTGCTCCTCGTCGTCGCGGTCGAGGGGCGCGAGCCGGAACGACGCCTCCGCCGTGCCGCCGCTCGCCGCGCCCAAACGCCGGTAGAACCGGGCGGTGCCCGTGTCGTGCGTGGGAAGGCGGTACCCGCTCGGCACCGAGAGGTACACAAACGGCCGGCGGGGGGAAGCGGCCAGCTCGTAGCGCCCGTCGGCGCCGGTCTGCGTGACGGTGACGCCGTCGGTGACGGGCACGCCCTCGATCCCGCCGTCCGGGCCGCCTACACGCCCGGTAACGGTGACTGCGGAAGCCTTTCGCGCAGAGGCGGGCAGTGCGGCCGCCGGGCCGGGCACGCTGAGCGCGGCGCCGGTGAGGCCGAGGGCTTTCAGAAAGTCGCGTCGGGTGGTGGGCATGGGGGAAGAGCATCAGGTAGGTGGACAAGGCGCGCCCTTAAAATGCAGACACACGGGGGAAAAATCATCATTTCAGCGTTATGGTTGCTTTCTCGGGTGATTCCGATCCCGGCGGGCCTCGTCCCTTCGCGGCGCAGAGCAGATGCCCGCCCCGCATTTCCGTAATTTCTCAGCCAAGCCCCCCTGTCGGGCAGCCCAGGAGCCCGCTTGGGCAGTGCGGTGAGCCCAACCAGTGGTCGTCCAAAGAGCCCTCCGTCCAGCCTACCACCGAGGGGTCAGGGTTCAAACCTCGGGAAATCCAGACACGGTAGAAACGGCCCCCGTTAAGATTTCTTTGGGGACGTGGGATCCGGCCTTTCCCCAGGCCTCCGCGGCCTGTGGGCCTAGACAGAGCTTCGCCTGGATGCAAGCGCCACGAAATGCAACTGCTACCCTGGAACGCGCTTTCGCTTCTGACAATCGCGTCCGCCTTTGCCGCCTCCGCCCTCGCGGTTGGGATTGCCGGGACGGCGATGACGAGCACCGCCGACCGGCTGGCCGACCTCACGGGGCTTGGGGAGGCGATCTTCGGGGCGGTCCTGCTCGGGAGCGCGACCTCGATTGCGGGCATCACCACCTCTGTCACCGCCGCGGTTGACGGGCGCGCGCCCCTTGCCATCAGCAATGCAATCGGGGGCATCGCCGCACAAACGGTTTTTCTCGCGATTGCGGACATTGCCTACCGCCCCGCGAACCTGGAGCACGCGGCCGCTTCGGTGGAGAACCTCCTGCAGGGCGCTCTGCTCTCGACGATCCTCTCGATTCCCCTCCTGGGAATGGCCGGGCCCCGGATGGACCTTTTCGGCATCCATCCGTTCTCGCCGGTGATGATCGGGGCGTACCTCTTTGGGCTTCACCTGGTGGCGGAGGCCCGGTCCGAGCCGTACTGGATGCCCCGGCAGACGGCAAAAACCGAAGAGGACGCTCCCGACGCCTCCCGGGACACAGAACGCTCGCTTGCCGTTCTCTGGGGGCGGTTCCTAGCGCTGACCGTGGTGGTGGGGACCGCCGGGTACGTGATCGCGAAGACCGGGGGGCAGATCGCCGGACGGACGGGCCTGAGCGGCACGGTCGTCGGGGGACTTCTGACCGCGATCTCCACCTCCCTCCCCGAACTGGTCACCGCCATCGCGGCGGTCCGGCGCGGGGCACTCTCTCTGGCCGTCGGGGGCATTATCGGCGGAAATAGCTTCGACGTCCTGTTCGTCGCGTTTTCGGACGCGGGCTACCGCACAGGGTCCATCTACCACGCGATCACCGACCAACAGGTCTTCATCATCGCCCTCACGCTGCTGCTCACCGGCATTTTGCTCATGGGGCTGCTCCGCCGGGAGCGCTGGGGCATCTGGGGCATTGGGTTTGAGAGCTTCCTGGTGCTGGTGCTGTACTTCGGGGCGTTTACACTCCTCCTCGCCGGGGGGTAGCGCCCCGGCCTCAACTCCCCTCGGCGGAAGGACGTGCGTCGGGCCATTCCGATCCCTCCCGGCTGGACGGAACGTCCCTTCGGGTGTACAACTCAAGTGTATGGCACGCGCCGGTCTCCGTGCTTTACTTCTTGGTGGTCGGGCTGACAACAGCCCGGAGCATTTTCGGGTTCTGACGGCGGTTCTGGCCCGCCGCCCCGCGTGCGTCCAGGCAAAGTTTTCGGCCCCCTCGACCCCGAACCCGAAACCCCCGCTGCGAGTTAACAATAGGCAACCGCTTGACGGGCCTAAGAATTCGGGCACGCATCCGTATGCACATGTTCAACACAACCGAAGGGACTGCTCGCCTGAATCCCCTTCCGGCACTTCTGGTGGGAACGATGCTGATGGGAAGTGCGCTTCTGCTGCCTGGGTGCGACCTGGCAGAGGAGGAGAGCCTGGGCCGATTGCCAGGATCCTGGCAGATCACACGTCTTTCCGTGGACGGGACGTCGGTGACCGGGCAGTTGAATGTGCAGTACGACCGACTGGTACTCACGCTCCGGAGAGACGCGGACGGGCAGGACTTTTTTAGCCTGGTTGGCCGCCGGGAGGGGGACAGTATTCGTACCGTCCAGGGGACGTTCGACAAAGACGGGCGGGAGCTCACCCTCAGACCGAACAGCCTCGCGGGCTTCATCGAGGTCGACTACACCATTTCTGACTCCACAGGCTCTGGCTCGACGGCGCCGGTACTGGAGCTTCGCGCCGAGGAGGGACGAAGTGAGGACGCGCTGCTCGACCTGATTCAGTTCCCCATTCAGGGAGCCGTGGATCAGGTGCGCATTCGCCTGTCGAGGGAGTAGGGGCGGCGAGCCTCTTCGTCATTCCCTTGTTGAGGGACAGGCTTGTTCGCCGCACCAGTCGCGGGGCCTAAGGAACCGGGCCCGGTGCTGAAGATTCGGACTTGCGACGGAGACCTTCGGACCCGCCGCGGCGACATGCAGCCTGTTTCGTCGCGCCCCGACGCTCGGCGGGCGAAAAGCCGGAGGCGCCCTCCATGTGCACGACCACCACGTGGGCAATGCGAGGGACAGAGGAGACGAGAACGGGCAACCGACCGACCCACCGGCGCCTGAACCAGCCCGCGAGCGTTTGATGACCCGTTTGTTGACTGCAGCGGACCCGGAAGCCCCGCCCGTGATTGTGTTCGTGGTCGTCCTCTTCCCGGCCCTTCTGTGTCAAGGTGAGACGCCTCCCCTCCTGGGGAAGCCATACCCGACAGGCGGTGGAGCAGGGCCAGACGCGCCTGCATCCCTGCACCACAGAGAAGCCCCCTATCACAGAGGAGCACCTCATCATAGAGGAGCACCTCACCACGGCGGAGAATCTTACCATAGGGGAGGACCTTCCCCCGGAGCAGACCCTTCTCGCCACACCGCATCCATTTCTCCAGTGTGGAGCCGCCCAACATGGAACCGCCCCTCAGGGCCGCGAGGTCTAGGCGCCCCGAGGGCTGGTAGGACTGAGATCCCGGACGAGGGGGAGCCCTCCCCGCCGGCCGTGAAGGTGGTCACGTTTAACCAGGGCAGGTTCGACCCGCCGATCCTCGAGCCGCTTCGCTTCTGGCCGAGGGGGCATACGGCAGTGATCATCGATGGGCATGTCCACAGCTTCGAGGCCCACTGGCAGTGTGGGGAGACGGAAGCAAAGTACAAGAAGAAGAACGAGTGGCGGGGCGCGTGGGTGCAGGTCCTCGACCTTCCCGCATCCGACGCGGCCCGGATCCAGGAAGATTTCCGCCGGTCGTGCGGCACTGGGGCGTTTCTGCTGACCGGTGTATGCACGAGCAGCGCGGGCAGGCTGCTCCAAAACGCACTGACGGACCTGGAGGTCACCTGGGCGCCGATCCGCCTGAGGCGGCAGCTGGCCGAAAGCGGCTACGTAGAACGGACCTACCGCTGGCACCCGGCGGTCTGGAGAAAGAACGTGACCCGATGCATGCGGACGAGAAGCGAGCTCCGGGCCCCGCTGGGAACAGCGGAAGACCGTCTCACGGAAGACCGCTCCGTAGAGGGCAGCGCCAGAACGGCCCACGACGAGTGCCTCCGCCAACTGGGACTGACCGTGCAGGATGTCGCGCTACCGCATGGGGCTTCTGGAGGAGCGGTCCGGTTGGGGGCACTCGGCGACCCGTCGGCGCCGCGCCGAGTCCGCTAAGGGGAGAGGCCGCCATGAGGGCCGCCTAGGCTGGAGGCCAAGCGTGCCAAATCGCCCGGACGTGCCGCGAGCCACTGCGGCTCATCGCACAGAGCGGCCCATTGGTCGCACCGGCCCGATCACGTCCCGGCATGGAAGGTATGATAGGCGCCTCAGCTTGAGGGCGCCTCGGCTTGAAGGCACTTCCGCAAAGCGATGCTCCCCGAGGACCTCTCCGTAAGGAATCATTCCCTCGTAGAGAACCACTTCCCCGCAAAGAACCACTCCGCAGGACCGCCGCCGCCGCCTTCCCGACGGGCACTACCGCTCACGATCCCGGCACCAACCCCGCCTAGCGACGCATGACCCTCACGATCGAGAACGTCTCGAAGACCTACCCGAACGGCACGCGCGCCCTGGACGACGTCTCCCTCACCATTCCGCCCGGCATGTTCGGCCTCCTCGGGCCGAACGGTGCGGGAAAGTCGACGCTCATGCGCACGGTCGCGGCCCTGCAGGAACCGGACACCGGCTCGGTGCATCTCGGGGACATCAACGCCCTAGAGGAGAAGCAGACCCTCCGCAAGCGCCTCGGCTACCTGCCTCAGGAGGTCGGGGTCTACGACAATGTCCCCGCCGACACCCTGCTCG
>Ga0207414_1001008_pt1 | contig 10987 bp, 16 predicted proteins | sample PonA231FremontCA_2_FD_187269 | JGI IMG/M metagenome (GOLD analysis project Ga0207414, IMG submission 187269) | Marine sediment microbial community from Fremont, CA, USA - Pond A23 Sediment 1 (SPAdes) | ecosystem: Environmental > Aquatic > Marine > Unclassified | place: USA: Fremont, California... | reverse complement strand
GAAATTCTGAACTACGAAACTTTAAAGATGTTTTCCGACAAGTTCCAAAGTCCCAGGCTGAAGCGAGCAACGAAGAGGTTTATCGGTCTCTACGAGAAGGAGCTGGAAAAATGAGAGAGAAAGCCCTCCAGATAGCCGCGCAGCAGGATGGGGAACAGGACAAGCTTAACTACCTCAGGGAATATCTTCAGCACCGCATACTGAGGGAAATGTTTGAGCTTAACTGGTTAACAGAACTGGTCTTCCCCGGCGGTACTGCACTCAGATTAATCCATGAGCTAAATAGGTTTTCCGAAGTTCTAGATTTTCACCTAAAACAAAAGACTAAAAATTATTCCGTAAAGCATAAATTAAACAAGCTTCAAAAGAAACTAGACCTGAACGGATATCAAGTAGAAATAAGCTCTTCATCTGAAGGGAACTTCAAAACCCGTCCATTAAATTCGCGGGAGGTCTACTCAAAGAGGCCAATATCTCGCCCCATTCCAATCAAAAGTTGAATATCAAACTGGAGATAAATACTAACTCACCAATGGGATTCGGGATAGAGAATTCCCTGATAAACGAGTACTTTCCCGGGCAAACTCTTCAGCGAAATTTGGCACTTCGCCGGTCTCGAGTTCGTCGGTTTTCTCCTTGGCACAACCTCCTTTTCGGGTATCAAGACTCTGCATTTTTAATGTCTTTTTCCTGCAGAAATTAATTGCAAAAGACAATCTCATTCTTACCTGGGGATAATTTTGGAATTTAACACTTAGCTAGCTATACTTAAATGGTTTTATAGAGGTGTGAAATGGAGACGACGAAAAAACCAAAAATCATAAAGAAACTTAACGACGAAGTTCTTGAGGAAATTGTGGATAGGCTTGTAAAAAAGCTGGATCCTCTCAAAATCATCTTATTTGGATCGTATTCTTACGGAGAACCGACTGAAGACAGCGACGTCGATATACTCATAATAAAAGAATCAGAACTTCCTCGCTACAAGCGTTCCGTACCTGCCTATAAAGCTCTGTCAGGTTTGATAATCCCAAAAGATATCCTTGTCTATACCCCAGAAGAAGTGGAAGAATGGAGCGAAGTACCTCAGGCTTTTATTTCCAGGGTTATGGATAGGGGTACAGTTATTTATGAAGAAGAGTAAAAAGAATCTAGTTCAGAGCTGGCTCAAGAAGGCCAGCAGAGACCTTATAACCGCAAAACGAGAGTTAAAAGAAGAAGAACCCTTCACTGACATCATAAGCTACCACGCACAGCAAGCGGCAGAAAAATATTTGAAGGGTTATCTCACCTGGAAAGAAATCGAGTTTCCTCCAACTCACGATATCGAGGACCTCGTATCGCTGGCAATGAACGAGGAACCGGATTTTGAAGAAATCAAAACCGAAAGCTCTGTCTTAAGCCCGTATGCTGTAGAAGTTCGCTACCCTGAATTCGAGGAACCACTTCTAAAAGATGCCAGAGAAGCAGTTGAAATTGCTTCAAATATTAAAGATTTTATCATTAGCAAACTCCCCGAGGATTTATAAGTTTGCAACTTTAACTGTATTAACTGAACCAGTATCAGCTTTTTCTCGCGAACCACCTACCCTTCTCTCCCGCGGTTCCGTTATCAGTACCACATATTGAAGATTTGTTAACCACTGGGGAAGTTATGTAGAATCTGTAGTTATTGCTTCTAGCGAGAGAATAAGCGAAAATTATTTATTCATCCCGGCCGATCCACTGGGACACGACCTGCTGAATTTCCCTCACTTGACTTGCTAGTATACATTTTAGTACATAATATTGTTACGGGTTCCATAGGGAGGTTTTGTCATGCCAACGACCCGAATTTCTAAAGAAACTCACGAACTACTTCGCAGGTTATCGGAAGAGGAGGGTAGTTCAATGCAGAGCATAATCGAAAGTGCTTTAGAAGAGTACCGAAGGAAAAAGTTTTTGGAAGATAGCAACGCAGCTTACAAACAGCTCAGACAAAGAGAGGAAGATTGGGCACAAGAAAAGGAAGAACGAGAAGACTGGGATACAACATTGCAAGATGGACTTGATAAGGACGCTCAAGCATGAATCCTTCTCGAGCTGAAATTTGGGGAGTAAACCTGGGAGAAGGAAAAGGTCACGAACAGTCCGGCCAGAGACCCGGATTAATAGTATCCGTAAACGAGTTCAACCATGGCCCGGCAGGACTTGTAGTGGTGCTACCCTTAACTTCAGTCGATAAACAAATCCCATGGCACGTAAAAATAGAACCGCCCGAGGGCGGAGTTACTGAGGAAAGCTACATCAAAACAGAAGACGTAAGGTCTCTGTCAAAAAGCCATTTAAGTAGTAGATGGGGCGAAGTCTCAAAAACTACAATGGCAGATATAAAGGACAGATTACGAATTCTGCTTAAGGTGTAAAATCCATTTAAAAATGCCTCACTTATTCCGGAGGAATATGACACCTCCCGGTCTTCTATCCCCAAAATTTCAAGTTCTTCCTTTTGGCGGGTTTGGCCACTACCTCTTTGATTCGAGATTCGAAGAAGTCCTTACTGTTGGCGGAATGGATAAGCAATACAGTATCCGCTCCGCTTCCGGTACCGGCAATCGAGAGTACGTCTTTACCGGCATCGACCAGACCGGCGTCGGCAGCCATCAGCACGCATTCCAGCGCCACTTTGGTGCCCTGACCGAATAGCCTCAAGGTGTCGGCCACCAGATCACTGCTGGAGAAGCCCTCCTTCTCTCCGATTGCCGAATTTACGTTGTGGAAGACCATCGGTCCGACGAAGACCTTCCCGCCTGCCGTCTCAATTTTTTGTACTGCTTCCTCGTCTAGCTCCTGTTCATCTGGTTCACTAAACCCGGTGGAATGTCCCACGATCACCAGATTCTTCTCTACGGGGTCGAACGTTTTAATCGCCTCTACACCTGTATTTCCACCGGTGGAAGCAACCACCACGTCATCTATGTCTTTATCTCGGGCAAATTCTTCAGCTAAATTCAGTACTTCGGTGGTTTCGAGTTCGTCAGTTTTTTGCATCACAGAACCTCCTCGTTTGTTTTTTGATGTATTAGACAAGACCGCAATATTATAAAATTCAAGGGAGGTGAAACGAAAGTTGCTTTTTGAGTTGAATAAGGCTTATTAACCCTTGATTTTAAATTAACAAAGACCTCTATGATATCACTCTTTCGTCGATTCGCCTAACGAGGCTATAGGCATAGGGTGTAAAAAATTGGCCCCAGAAGTCGCTTCCTGAGAGGTTAAACGATTCGTAGTCCACACCACATAGATTATAATCGTTGCCCAGCAGCCATTTTTGTATATCGCCAAGCAATGAAGCAGCAATTCTTGACCCTCTATGCTCTTCTCTGACGTAAGCTCCAGTAATATTCATTACCTCTTCCGATTCGGTAATAAATCTTTCCCCCTCTGGTTCAATTTTCATAAATCCAAGGGGTTCCTTGTCCTTACCTGCTACCCAGAGATGTCTATTATTATTGTCCAACCAACCCTCCAAATACTTTTCCGGATCCTCTTTTTCTCCTGGGATAAAAACCGGAGATTTTGTCAAATAATTATGAAACTTGTCCTGGAGATCCGCGATTTTCGCTACCCCTTCTTTACCCACCTTTTTTATACTTACCTCGGTATTATTTTTCTCAATTGCAGCCGCTTCGCGCATGGCATCAACACAGCGCAGCCCAAAACCAAGCCAGAAAAAGGTATCTATTGTCTCTCTATCATGAGCATATATCGTTAATGCATGTTGAGTGAAGCCATCCTCAACCCATTTACCTGCCGAATACCGATATAACTGTTGATAAATCTTTTTACGATCATCACCCATCGTTCCATGGCCATAATCCGGACAATAGATACCTTTACAGTTCCCCCAGAGCTCATTGATTTTATAACCTGCCAAAAAGCCGATAATTTTATCGTTTGACCGGGCGACAATCCCCGTCTTTTCTGCAATCAACTTCTTTAACCTGGACCTAATTAAGTGTTTAAAATTATCCTCAGGGGGAAGAAACGGAACCGACTTTCGTTCCACCTGGTAATTTTTTAGGACCATTTCAGCAACGCCTTCTAAATGACAATTTTTTAGGTTTTTGATGGTTACATTCATGTCGACTCAACTCATGTTAACTCAATCCCTGCACCACCGCAAAACTTGAACGGCTCTTTTCACGAAAGTTACGGCAAGGATTATCAACAAGGGCTTCAATAGGGTAGTTTCCTCCCAGGGGTCCGAGTCTCCGATTCATCGTCTTTTAACGGTGAGGAGGAATCCACCCGAGCCACCCGAGGGACCTCCGGGGTAGTTTATTTGATGGACCTCGCGGGTTAAACTATATTAATAGTGGAGTATATAGTGCCCTCACAATTTGAAATTTTGGAAGTGGTCTTATGCCACAGCGCTCAAAAGACTGGTTTGATCAGGCGAGAAAAGATCTCGACCAGGCGAAGTCCTCTAGGGAATCAGAGCACCATGAATGGGCCTGTTTTATCGCTCAGCAAAGTTCCGAGAAAGCCGTCAAAGCGCTACACCTGAGCAAAGGACAGCAGGCGTGGGGACATACTGTAGCAAAATTAATTCAAGAGTTACCGGCCGACGTTCGACCTGAGCAAGAAATAATCGAAAAAGCAAAAGTCCTGGATAGTTTTTACGTCCCGACTCGTTACCCAAATGGACACCCGGAAGGAGCACCATTCGAACATTTCGGCCCGCTTCAGAGCGAGGAGGCGATAAACTATGCCGGTGAGATCGTTGAATTCGTCAGTGATAAGATGGCCCGGGAAGAAGGAAGTTGAAAAATCACTGAAAAAATGGACTGAGGAGTTAACCAAAGAGAGGGGCGACGTAATCCGGATAGGCTATTTCGGGTCATATGCCAGGGGAGACTGGGGAGTAGGTAGCGACCTGGACCTGATTATTTTACTGAAAAAATCGGACAAACCTTTCGAACGTCGAGGAATAGATTTCGATACCTCACCTCTACCGGTTCCAACAGAACTGCTTGTTTATACCGGGGACGAATGGGGTAAGTTGAAAAATGACGAAAATGGATTCTATCCTGCTGTATCCCGGGAAGTTATCTGGATATACCCGGAATAGTTGATAGCTTGCCTGTAATGGTGCCTCCCGGTGTCCTTACCCCGAGGGCTCTGATCCCGTTGAGATGGGACCCCCGCACCTTGGCTTTAACGCTTTCCCCTTTTTTAAATTTATCGCTTAACCCTGCCCTGGCGCAGATAACGGACCCCTCGGTCGTGGGATTGCTGACTGCAGAAACTATTAATTTTCTCTTTCGAAGGTTACACCTGAATCATTCCATATTTGGGTAACTGTGCGTTCAGAATTAACCATAATAGTGCTGATACGTCTTTTCCGGATCCCTAAACTTGACCTGTTGCGGATTGAAGGCCCTCGGGTCGAAGTCCCAGCCGACCCAGGTTAGCAACCGGTCATGATCCTCGTGCTCCGGGTCATCAATGGCCTCCAGGAACTGATTGTACCCGTCGATACCGCCGACGTCTTCGGGAGGACACGTCCCTTCCCCGCCCAGCAATCTGGGGTACAGGTATCCTTCCTGTCGCGGTTCAGTCTCTTCCAGGATCACAGAGTGCTTCCAGCTATCCCCGAAGTCGTATTCGTAATCGCACTGCGGCTGATCTTCGGAAAAGTAGTCGGATATCATTTCTTCGGAACTGTCCCTTATCTCAATATTCCAGTCGAAGCCATCCTCCATTGGAATTCGAATGGATACTTCCTCTTCCGACTTCGGATCATTTACCTTGAACTGATGCAGGTGGTAATCCGCCCAACCCATAGCGTCAGTTATCGCGACATGCAATCCCCAGAAAGTATAATCTTCCGGTACCTGTATTCGCCGCCAAATAGTGGGTTCAAAATTCTTCAACTCGATTTTAAACCTAAAAACAGAAGGTTGACCCTTACTCATTCTGAGCACCCCTGATGATTCTACAAAATTTGCCAAGAATCTCCCAGCCCCCCTGGGGCACTCTCGGCAAGCTTTGGTAGAGCAAGAAAAGTTTTAACTACTCAATTAGGTATTGATACTGGACGATAGCCGGGGTTTTTAAGATAGGGTTAGAGAACTAAATCCCCTGGATTCAACAAGTAAGTGCAACGCGCTCTAGATAAAGAGCCGTAAGGGCTACGTTTACCTTTAATTATCGGTAACGTGCTTTTCTTTGTCGGGAAACCCTTTCTCGAACAATTCTAATTCTTCACTTTCTACCTGGAACACTGGATTCTCAATAAACCTACCCTGTATTCCATCCAAACTGTTATCATAAAGTTCTAACGCCATAAACGCATCAGAATTTTCACCCTGCGCAGTTGTTATGTTGTATTTTTTAGCGTTCTCAAGCCCAAACCTATGGTAATAATCCGGGTCTCCAAACAATATAACAGCTTTATAGTCTAAAATTTTTGCTTTTTGAAGAGACCTGTTGACTAATAAAGAACCAATACATCTTCCCTGATATCGGGGCAATACGCTCAATGGCCCCAAACATAAAACAGTATATTCTTGATCCTGGCTGTTAATTATTTTTGCCCCCGAGTAAACTATATTGCCTACAATCCTATTATTCTCATTGGCATCACAGGCTACAAAATCTAATTCTTCTATGAACTCAGGAACCTTTCTTAACTTATGAAGAATTAAATGTTCATCACAGCCAGGTTTGTAAATATCCCAGAAAGCCTCTCTAACCATGTTTTCTGTTTCTCTATAATCTTTTTCGGTTTCTAACCTTATTGTTATATTTTCCACCTTAAACACCTTTTTGCTTAGGGTCTCCCCAGGGAATTCGCTCGACAAGATCCTCGCTCGGAGCGAACTCATCTCCGGCTTCGTATAGTGCCTTATACAGGGTTACTTGTCCGCGAGGTATGCTTGGTATGCTTACTCGGAGCAGTAATTTTTCTAACTTAACGGGTCTGTATGAAGACGCGGTAAAACCGTCATCACTAAACATGTGAAACCCAAAGGTTCATCGCATTTAATAATTTTCCCGCTCTCACTGCAAACCTTATCTATCAAAACCCCTCTAAAGTAGCATGAAAGCTTCCTTCGGGAGAAAATGAACATCGTATTTCCCTTTTTCAGTCTCAACTTCCCTGTGGCCCTCAGCCTGATCACATATCACAATACCATATTCACCATCCACCCTGTTTAAAGTCCTCATTACCTGTCCGACGTCTTTACTGCCCCAGCCGACTTCCACAGCAATTAAATTTCCGTTTGCCACTCTTAAGATAAAATCCGCCCCACCTTCTTGATAATCGTAAAATATATCCTGTAAATTAGTTAGATCCCGCTTCATTCTGGCAAAAGTGTTGGCGACGTAGGTTTCCCATAACTTGCCCAGCTGCTCTGAATCACCGGTCAATCCCCCTACCCGCTGCCAGAGAGAAGCCTGTACCGTAGGTGAAGCCAGATAATACTCGTTTGCCTTTCTAGTCATCTCCTTTGCCGAACCATAAGGCTTCAGTGTTTGAATTAGTCCCGCCTTTTCGTAGCCCTGCAACAAGTTGGAGACTGACTCTCTGGAAATATTACCAATAGATTCAGCTATTCTACGAAGCGAAAAAGTGGGATTATCAGCAATTAGCTGCAGAGTATTCAAACCATTTTTAGCCACTTTGCCGCTTTTTCCCACCGAAGACACTAACGGCAAATCTTCCTGGCCAATACGGTCACACACCTCCAGGATATCCTCGTGAATCTCTGATCCATCTTGATCTACACAAAAGGGAAACCCACCATAGAGAAGAAATTCTTCTAGTTTTGGCTCCCAAGGGTATAATTTCGTGAGATACTTACCCCTTAAGGCCGTGACAATATTTTCGATCTTATCTCCACGTAAAGCGGTATCCATATCCCCGAAAACAGCGTTTTTTAATTTATTAATCTTCTCCTCAGGCAATGTTATGCTACCATCACTGTCTGACTCCCCCTTTATCCTTAAGTATTCAGGAAAATTTAGGGGGAACATATCAAATTCCTTTTTCCGCCGAGCCAAGTCACTGGTTATTTCAAGGGAAAGGGCCGAAGAGCCAGTAACCACGAATAATAAATTTTCTGACCGATCAGAGTAACTTTTTACTTTTTGGGCCCAATCCTGCTGGTAATGAGCTTCGTCAAGTAATATTAAAACTTTTTCATCCTTTCCAAGGGATTCCAGACCACTTTGTAAAATAAACCTCTCATATGCATCCAAAACTTCAGTAAGGTCAAGATCGAAGTTGTCGATATCGTCACAGGCAAGATAGAGTATTTTTTCTTCTGCAAATTCGCTGTTAAAATGGTCGTAAGCTTGAAATAATAGCGTAGTTTTACCAATACCTCTTAGCCCGGGCACTATAATTACATTTTTTTGATTTTCATTACGTAAAAACTTACGAATTTCTCCAGCAACGGACTGAAATATTCCCCTTTTAGGCTTTCTATCGTCGCCCCCACCTACCCAATTGATTATCTTGCCTTCTGATAAGGTGATCTGCCTTTCTATGTATCTTCGTGCCGATATAATTGCCATAATACCAGCCTCTGTTATAAAAAGAATGTCAATAACTTATTTTATTGTCAAATTTATTATGACATAAAGACTATTTATTGTCAAAAATAATATGACAATAACTCTGATTCAGAGATTTTTCCCGCAGCGAAACACAAGTCTTACAAACAGTAAGCCTGGTATTTGCGCCTCTAAAAAACAGTAGCCCGTGTAGCCGCGCTCGGTCGGAGAGCTTGCACGCCAAAATCTCACCCCAGCACGGGGACCGGGGGTTACTATAAGTTATGCCAATCAAGCTCACTTTAACGAGAAAGATTTGGGTCTAAGGAAGTCGACTTTAACCTTCCGGCGAGGCTCGTAGCAAAAAACTTTTAGCTAAGAACAATCTAATCCAAAAAACCCGGGGGGCAGTTCACAGCAGTCAATTCGGAACTAACCTTGGATCTAAACTGAAATTGCATAAGCAGAACGAATTCACTGCCGAGCACGAGAAGATTTTTTGCCAAACTCAGTACTTCTAGATTGCCGTCTTGTGCAAACCTTACTTGCCAAAGACACCATTTATTGAATTTTCACAAACGTTGTGTTAACTTATTCAATAAGTTACAAATTCGCTAACTCAATGAATACGATAACACATAACTCCTTAAAATTAATAATTGAGAAGGCGAATTATCTTCTCCTGATTAACTCGGTTAAGCCATATAGAAAATAGGGACTTAGATTAAGATTGAAAATAAGGTACTGCTAAAGCGGGTGGAAGTTACTCCGAGGTCCATCAATACTTAAATTAACCAGCAACTTGTTCCAATGTGCTATCTAGCTGTTCGATGACATCTTCGAAAGACTGCTGAAATGAGTTTTGTAGCTCTTTATAGTTCTTAACCTTATCACCGGTCAAATAGGCGTTTTGAACCTCTGTCAGGGATGGTTCCGGTTTGATCACGTGAAAAGATTCACCCATAAGGGCCTGACGATTTGTGCTTTCCTTCGCCTGGCTTCCAGACAAATCGTTGAAATGGATAAGAAAATATTCAAATTTATCTATATCTGTATTTCTAAAAGCCATATACGTCGCAAGTTTATTGTCAAGGTGGCCAATATCGCTGTGAAAGGTTGTTTCAAGAACTATTAATTTCTTTTCGGAAGGATCGAAGATTACTCCATCGAGCTCGTACGAATTAAACGGGTCACCTTCTAATTCAGTATTCGGAATATGTACCTTGTAACCTGACTTCAAATGTCCATACAGAGTGAAAAAACTATCAAGTAACTCAGAAGTCAACTTGAAACTATCTTCTATTTGCCCGCCGAAATAGGGCTCAAAAAGCCGGGGTGATAAATTGACAAGCTCCCCATAATTAGTACCAACCATTTCCACCATAACTTGAGCGTCTCGTTTTTCGAGAAAAACATCTACTACGTCACTAAATTCTTCAACTTCCTCAAATGCACTCATGGATTGATTAATCGCATAGTGGAAATAAAAATATGGGTTAAGCTGTGTGGGATTAGGCTCCTCGAGGAAAGAGTAGAACTTTCGATCTGGCTGCAATAAATCCTCTTTCCCAGCCAATTCCGGTTTTAAATTAAGCCCGAGGAAAGTTTGTTCCTCATCCAGCCCGATAACGTTAAACGGAGATGGGACAAAATGCGCAGTTCCGCTGCTTATCCATTCGTTTGCTTGTTTCTCGCTTTGTGTCCGTAAAAAAGAGTGGAAAATATAGGAAGAAAAACCAACGAGAAAAAGGCTGTATCCCCAATCAAACAGTCGCTCCTTATCTTTGAGCTCAAAGAAAGGCTCATTGTCAACTAATACATTATTCCTGGCAAGATGTCGAACTAGTTTGCGATATTTCTTATTCCCTTCGAAGGACCATTCCATTAGAGTTCAATCTTTTCGCCAAATTCAACATTTTTATATTCTTCCGTGCTATAAACTTCATCCAGCAAGACCTCCAAGTCCTCCGCGTCATGCTCATCGACTATCATATCAATTACTTCTTTTTCTTCCCGGGGAAGTTCTTGGGGTAAGCTTTTCGAATCCATCGAATAGATATAATATTGCTTGTCAGGTTTCACATAATATCGCTCTTTGATGTTATTCTTTTTTACCAATCTCTCTAATTCCTCAATAATCTCGTCAGAGTAAGGGCCATAGTAGTAACTTTTATAAGTTACACCAGTGGTTTCCAAGCCTTCCCTAGAAGCCTCTAGATCGTAAAGGTATAAATATTTTACGAGCTCCGTTCTAGTGATCTTATTATCCAACTTGGAAACAATATGTTCTATTAAACCTCTTAATAAGTCTTTATTAACGCTCATGGGCCCCACCTCTTGCTTAAATTATTCCTTTCCATTGTACCCTTCATCTGTGTTGATTATAAACCACTAATCAAGAAAAGTAAAAGATAGGTTAAGCTGAACGTGACTGGAGAGA
>Ga0207414_1001007_pt1 | contig 10987 bp, 8 predicted proteins | sample PonA231FremontCA_2_FD_187269 | JGI IMG/M metagenome (GOLD analysis project Ga0207414, IMG submission 187269) | Marine sediment microbial community from Fremont, CA, USA - Pond A23 Sediment 1 (SPAdes) | ecosystem: Environmental > Aquatic > Marine > Unclassified | place: USA: Fremont, California... | reverse complement strand
AATAGCGGAGGGGAAACACCTGTTCCCATTTCGAACACAGAAGTAAAGTCCTCCAGCGCCTATGGTACTGCAAGGGTGACTTTGTGGGAGAGTAGGTCGTCGCCGTTTTTTATATTTATTGCTCCCCGATAGCTCAGCTGGCAGAGCGAGTGGCTGTTAACCACTTTGTCGCAGGTTCGAGTCCTGCTCGGGGAGCCATTTTTATATGAAGGATTTTAAGGTTTAATCTAGAAGTAATAAAGGGAGAAATCAAAAAACTTAGAGGAGTTGATAGTTATTTTATTTAAGAAATTTTCGTCGATTGTTCTGATTGGGTTTTTGGCACTAACTTTATTAGTTGGTTCATCTGTTTCTGCCCAGGAAATGGGAGATGAAACAGCAGCAATTATTAATGGAGAAGAAGTCTCAGTTCTGGAGATAGATGAAGTGATAGGTACTGAGCAGGTTGTTATGCAGGTTTTTCAGACTAATCAGGAATTTGGTCAGTTGCTCTTGCAGACAGAAGCCGGTCGTGACTTAATGAATGAATATAGAAAATCAAAATTTGATGAGTTTTTAACTTATTATCTATTAAATAGAGAAGTAGAAGAAAAGGGTATTGAGATGACTGCTGAAGATAAGGATGAATTTTTTGAAGATCATTTAGAAACGGTAATGACTCAAAATAATCTAAATGAACAGCAGTTGCTCCAGGCATTACAGCAGCAAAATATTCAGTCTCTAGATGAATACAAAGAAATGTTTTTAGAAAGAAATGAGCAGGATATGCTGATTTTTGCCCTTCAGGAAGAGACTGTAGGTCCTATCGAAATTACTGAAGAGGATATGCAGGAGTTTTATGATAATAATCAGAGCCGCTTTGAAGTTGAAGCCGGTTCAGAGGTAAGACATATTATCCTTGATAATGAGGAATCTGCAGAAGATGCTCTTGCAAGATTAAATGACGGAGAAAATTTTGCAGACTTAGCTAGAGAAGTTTCAACTGGGCCTTCAGCAGAAACTGGTGGCAGATTAGGTGTTGTCAATGAATCTACTCAGTTTGATGCAACCTTTAAAGAAGCTGCTTTAGCTTTAGAAGCAGGTGAAGTCTCTGAAGTAGTGCAAACTGATTTTGGCTATCATATTATTAAAGTTGATGAAAAAGTTGAAGCTGGTGTCAGAGAATTCTCAGAAGTAAAGGATGAAATCGAGGCTACTTTACTAGAGAGAGAAAGACAGGATATCTGGCAGGATTATGTAGAAGAATTAAAGAATAATGCTGAAGTTGAAAATAAACTATAAATAATAATTAATTATGCCCGTTAATTCGGGCATATTTTTCTTGATGTTTTGTGAATTTTAGTATAATATTAAGAATATAATCTTTTATAAAGAAAATAATTTTTAGCAGGAGATTTAAAACGAATAAAGAATATGTATTATTGAGTTAAAGCTTTTTAAAGTAACAAAAATATATAACATTATCAAGGGGGAAAAATTATGATTATTGGTGTACCCAAGGAGATTAAAGACAATGAAAACAGGATTGCGATAACTCCAGCTGGAGTTAAGGCTTTCAAGGAAGATGGCCATGAAGTTTTAGTTCAGACTAATGGTGGTGTAGGCAGCGGGATTGATGATAATCAGTATATGGCAGCCGGTGCTGAAATGGTTGATTCACCTGCTGAAATCTTTGAGCGGGCTGATATGGTTATGAAGGTTAAAGAGCCATTAGAAGAAGAATATAAGTATTTTAAAGAAGATTTAATTCTCTTTACTTATCTTCATCTAGCAGCTGAGGAAAAGTTGACCCATGAGTTAATGGAAAAAAATGTTGTTTCAATTGCCTATGAAACTGTTGAAGATAAGGCTGGAGGTCTTCCTTTACTTACTCCAATGAGTGAGGTTGCTGGACGTTTATCTACCCAGGCAGGTGCTCGCTTCCTTGAGAAACCCCAGGGCGGCCAGGGAGTCCTTTTAGGGGGTATCCCAGGAGTTTCCCCAGCAAAAGTAGTTGTAATCGGTGGCGGTATCGTTGGTTTAAATGCTACTAAAATGGCAGTCGGCCTTGGTGCAGATGTAACTGTTATGGAAAAGAGCCCGGCTCAGATGCGCTATATTGATGATATCTATCAGGGCAGAGTTAAGACTTTAATGTCTAATGAGTTTAATATCAGAGAAGAAATAAAAGATGCTGATTTAGTTATCGGGGCAGTCTTAATTCCTGGTGCTAAAGCACCTCATCTTGTAACTGAAGATATGATTAAAGAAATGAAGGATGGTTCTGTGATCGCTGATGTTGCAATTGATCAGGGTGGCTGTATTGAGACATCCCATGCAACAACTCATAGCGAACCAGTTTTTGAGAAGCATGGTGTTGTTCATTACTGTGTAGCTAATATGCCTGGTGCTGTTGCCAGAACTTCAACCTTTGGTTTAACCAATGTAACTCTACCATATGCCAGAAAAATTGCTAATAAAGGCTATAAAGAGGCTTTAAAAGAAGATAGAGGCTTTGCCCTTGGTCTTAATGTCTATCAAGGCGAAGTCACCTATAAAGCTGTTGCTGATGCCTTTGAGCTTGATTATACACCAATTGATGAAGTCTTAAAAAACTTTTAATTAAGCCAATAATATTAAATTAATGAGAGGGGATTAATTTCCCCTCTTTTTATAATTTTTTCCTTCATTGCACTAGTCAGTTATATCCAACTTATTTTTGTAATGATATAATTAGTTAAGCTTGGAAGATGAGGATTAGTATATTTTGAAGATAAATTATCCTGGAGGTGAGCTAGAGGCGAGCCGGAGCATTCCCGGAGAAAAGCCGGAGCATTCCCGGAGCATTCCCGGAGGAGAACCAGGGGGAAACTGAAGTTAAATAATGGGTAATTTATAATAATTAAATATAATTTAGCTATCTCGACTGGTTATAAACCGGTGGAGATTTTTTTGTTTTGCAAAGAAGAAATCTTGATGCAGAATTAGATAAGGTGTATACTTAGGATGGAGAATTAGAATAAGATTAAAAAAATTTGCTTTATTAAATTTATTATACAGGGAGATGATATTTTGAAGGAACGGATTATTGAACTTGCTGACAGGATTGAGGCTGAGATGATTGGCTGGCGGAGGGAGATTCATCTGAATCCAGAGCTTGGCTTTGAGGAGGAAGAGACTGCTGAATTGATCAGTAGGGTCTTAACTGAGCTGGAGATTCCCCATCAGACCGGGATTGCCGGGACCGGTGTTGTTGGGCTGATTGGAGATTCTGGTCCGGTGATCGGGATCAGAGCAGATATGGATGCTCTACCAATCCAGGAAAAGGGGGATAAGGAATATATTTCAGAGAATGATGGCAAGATGCATGCCTGCGGTCATGATGGCCATGTGGCAACCCTACTGGGACTGGCTAAGGCTGCAGTTGAGCTAGGTGATGAGCTGGAGGGCAGGATCAAGCTGATCTTTCAACCAGCTGAGGAAGGGCCTGGAGGGGCTAAACCGATGATAGAGGCTGGAGCTTTAACTGAGCCAGAAGTTGATTATATGCTGGCTCTTCATATCTGGAATGATAATGAGGTCGGATCTGTTGGGACCAGGACCGGTGGATTTTTTGCTTCATCTGATGAATTTGACCTTGATATCCTGACAGAGAGTTCCCATGGTGCCAGCCCCCATGAAGGTAATGATGCAGTAGTTGTGGCCAGCGAGGTTGTTCAGGCTTTACAGTCTGTGGTCAGCAGAAATATTGACCCCACTGATTCAGCTGTGATAACTATCGGTAAGATAGAGGGCGGCTACCGGAGAAATGTAATTGCTGATAAAGTAAGGCTTGAGGCGACAATTCGGGCTTTAAATACTGAGGTTAGGGAACTTTTAGAAAAGCGGATTAAGGAGATTATTGATGGGGTTGCTAAAACCTATGGAGCTGATTATGACCTGGAATACAGGGAATTATACCCGGCACTGATCAATAATGCTGAGGTTTTTGAAAAAGTTAGAGAATCAGCTGAGGAGATGCTTGGGGCTGACAATTTTGTGGAAATAGAAAAACCGACTTTAGGAGCTGAAGATTTTGCTTATTTTCTTCAGGAAAAGCCTGGAGCTATGTTTTTAGTTGGAGGCAGAAATGAAGCAGAAGGGATAACTGCTCCCCATCACCATCCTAACTATGATTTTGATGAGGCTGCTTTAAAGATTGGCTTAAAGGTTATGTTAAATACTGCCATTAAATTAATTGCAGAATTAAATTGATAGACGGTTGCAAAAATTTAAAATAAAGCTTATAATATTAGTGACTACCTAAGTAGTTAGTAATAAAAAGGAGTGATTATTAAATGAAAAATATTAAAGTTGGTTTATGGGGTTTAGGTTCTATGGGAGGCGGCATGGGCCGTATTCTAGCTAAAAAAGAAGGCGTTGAGCTGGCTGCTGGAATTGATCTTGATCCAAATAAGATTGGGAAAGATCTTGGAGATGTCTTAGGTACTGAGCAATTAGATGTTAAGGTTACTGATACTGCTGAGGATGTTCTTGATGATTCCCTGGATTTAGTTATTTTAGCTACCAGTTCATTCTTAAAGGATGTTGAGCCTCAGATCAAATTGGTTTTAAATAAAGGGATTAATGTTATTTCAATTGCGGAAGAGATGGCCTTTCCTAAGGCTCAGGATTCTGATTTGGCTGATGAGTTAGATGAGATTGCTAAGGAAAATGGTGTTTCAGTTCTAGGTACTGGAATTAATCCTGGCTTTGTACTTGATCTAATGATTATTGCCCTGTCTGGTGTCTGTTCTGAGGTTGAGAAGATTGAGGCTTCAAGAATTAATGATCTCTCACCATTTGGGCCGACTGTTATGAAAACCCAGGGGGTTGGAGCCACAGTTGAAGAGTTTGAGGAAGGTTTAAAATCTGGTAAGATTGTTGGCCATATCGGTTTTAAAGAGTCTATCTATATGATTGCTGAGCGTTTAGGGCTTAAGCTTGATGAAGTCAAGGAGACAAGGGAGCCGATTGTTTCCAATACTTATCGGGAGACCGAGCATGTCAAAGTTGAAGAGGGGATGGTTGCAGGTTGTAAGCATATAGCCAAGGGTTATTCTGATGGCAAGGAAGTTATTGTCTTAAATCATCCACAGCAGATCCATCCTGAAAAAGAAGGTGTCGAGACCGGCGATTATATTAAGATTATTGGTGAGCCAGGTGTAGATATGGCTATTACTCCTGAGATTGCCGGTGGAACTGGAACTATGGCAGTTGCAGTCAATATGATTCCCCAGGTGATTAATGCTGAGCCAGGTCTCCATACAATGGCTGACTTACCTGTGCCTGGTGCTATTCTTGCAAATATGGGTAATCTACTAAAATAAATCTGGTTAGAGGAGGTTTTAAAAATGGCAGAAGTTAAGGCTGGGAGCTGGGTTGAAATCTATTCTGTGATCCTTGAACCAGGCCAGCGGGCCCCTCAGGTTCCAGAAGATACTGCTAAAGTTCCTTTAGAGTTAAAGGTTAAGGGATTTTTGCAGAGTGATGCTAATTTAGGCGATAAGGTTGAAATTAAGACGATTATTGGTCGGAAATATACTGGTAAGTTAATAGATGCCGAGCCATCCTATGATCATTCCTATGGCAGGCCGATTCCAGAATTACTTAAGGTCGGCAGAGAATTGAAAGAGATCTTAAAAGCTGAAGGGGGGAATGGCTAATGAATGCTGGAGATTACAATGAAGTAATGGCCAGAAATAATGAGATTATGAAAAAGGCTGTTGGAATTGATTATGATCAATTTAGAGTTAATGAGCTGGTCTTTGATTATGAAGGGATGATGTCTAAGGCCGGGTATCAACTGGATGAGATTATTCAGATTCAAAAGGAGACTGGAGTTGGCCAGACTCCTCTGCTTGAGCTTAAAAATATTACTGAAGTTGTTAGAAAATTATCACCTGCCGGTAAGGGTGCCAGAATCTTTTTAAAGGATGAGGCTGCCAATCCATCTGGGAGTTATAAGGCCAGAAGAGCTTCTGTCTCTGTTTATCATGCTGAAAAACAGGGTTATCCAGGTGTAGTTGCAGCAACCAGTGGTAATTATGGGGCAGCTGTGGCCTCCCAGGCAGTTATGAGAAATCTTGAAAGTATTATCGTTCAGGAGGTCTTTGATAGTAAAGATAGGGGCCAGCCTGAGATTTTAGAGAAGGGCAGAAAATGTGAGGCCTATGGGTCTGAGGTATTGCAGTTATCTGTTGGTCCTGAGCTATTTTATATGTTTTTAAAGGTGCTTGAAGAGACAGGTTATTTTAATGCTTCTCTCTATACACCATTCGGAATTGCTGGAGTTGAAACCCTAGGTTATGAGATAATCAATCAGTTAAGGGAGAGAGAAGAACTTGAACCTGATGCTATTATCTGTACCAATGCCGGCGGCGGAAACTTAACTGGTACAGCCAGAGGCGTCTTTAAGGCAGGAGCTAAAGAGACTGAGATCATTGGAGCCAGTGTTGACCTTTCCGGGCTCCATATGGCCAGCGATCAGGATTTTAATCGGAAATCCTTTACAACCGGTCATACTGGTTTTGGAATTCCCTTTGCCACCTGGCCAGATAGGGCAGATGTACCCTTAAATGCTGCCAGGGCCTTAAGGTATATGGATAGATATGTAACTGTTAATCAGGGCGAGGTTTTTTATATGACTGAGGCACTGGCTGCAATTGAGGGCATGGAGCGTGGTCCTGCCGGCAATACTTCACTGGCTGCTGCCTTTGCCATTGCCCAGGAAATGGATGAAGACCAGGTTGTTGTTGTTCAGGAGACTGAATATACCGGGGCCGGGAAGCATCCGATTCCTCAGCTTAATTTTGCTAAAGAAAATGGCGTTGAGATTAAACGGGGTAATCCTGATCATGAGGTGCCTGGTCAGTCGATTATTATTCCTGAAGAGCCTGGAATGATTAAGGCTAGAGACCTTGATTTAGAAAAGATCAGAGTCTCTTATCTGAAAAAGGCTATTAATAATAGTGGGATTGAAAATCTTGGCGATAAAGAATTGGAATTCCTGGCTGCTGAAGTTAATTTAGAGGTAGCCAGAGTTAAGGAAATGCTGGCTGAAATAGCTGAAATTGATGTTGAAATCAGTTAATAAAATTGATTTGATCTTAATTAGAATGAAGCTGGTGTCGTTTAGTTAGGAGGAATAAGTCTAATGGAATTGGAACTTTTAGTTGCAGAGATTGGCAGTACAACCACGATGGTCAATGCCTTTAATGATTTAAAGTCAGAGAGTCCAGTCCATTTAGGCCAGGGTATGGCTCCGACCTCTGTTGAAGAAGGTGATGTAATGATTGGCCTGGAGGCTGCCATTGAGGATTTAAAGGCTGAGCTCGGTGTTGCTGAGCTCAGCTGGGCTGAGTTTATGGCTACCAGCAGTGCTGCCGGTGGCTTAAAGATGACAGTCCATGGCCTGGTTAAGGAGATGACAGTCCGGGCAGCTGAGGAAGCAGCTCTTGGGGCCGGGGCAGTTATCAGACAGGTTACTGTCGGTAAATTAAGGGATAGACAGCTGGAAAAGATTAAAGAGATTCAGCCGAATATTATCCTGCTGGCCGGTGGTGTTGATTATGGTGAGGAAGAGACTATTTTATATAATGCAAAAAAGCTGGCTGACTTAGGGATTAAGGTGCCAGTGGTCTATGCCGGCAATAGCGTTTTGCAGGATGAGGTTAGAGATATCTTTGCAGAAAAAGGGATTGAAACGATTGTTGTTGATAATGTCTATCCGGATATTGACCGCTTAAATATTGAACCGACCAGACAGGAGATCCACGAGGTCTTTGCTAAGCATATTGTTAAGGCACCTGGGATGTCCAGAATTACTGAAATGTTAACTGCTGAAATGCTGCCGACTCCTGGGGCTGTGATGCAGTCGGCCAGGCTCCTTAAAGAAAAGATCGGAAATCTGGTAGTCTTTGATATCGGTGGGGCTACAACAGATGTCCATTCTGTGACCGAGGAATCTGGCAAGGTCAGGGATATTCTTGTCAGCCCTGAGCCTGAGGCTAAAAGAACTGTTGAAGGCGATTTAGGGGTTTATCTTAATGCGCCCCATGTCTATAGTTTATTGAAGGATACATTTGAGATTCCTGCCAGGGAGGACTTAGCCCCGATTCCTAGAAATAAAGAGGAAGAAAAGTATGTTGAGCATCTGGCAGCAAGGGCTGCTAAGACTGCCCTTGAGCGCCATGCAGGGAGTTATAGGGATTATTATGGCTCTGGTGGCAGACAGACTGTTGCTGAAGGCAAGGATTTAACAGCTGTCCGCTGGTTGATTGGCACCGGCGGTGCACTGACCAGATTGGATGGCGGTAAGGATATCTTAAAATCATTGCGGACCAACCGCTCACGACAGCTGCTGCCTCCAGAAGAAGCTAAACCTTTGATTGATAAAAAATATATAATGGCTTCACTGGGTGTTATGAGCAAGAAATATCCTGGAGCTGCAGTAAAATTAATGTTAGCCAGTCTGGAGCTTGATGAAGAGGAACTGGAAAATGATAATGAAAATCCAGAAAATAAAGCTAAAGATTAAGAAATTAAAGATTTAGAGAGCGAAAATACTGAACAGGAGTGATATAATGTCACCGGAAAGAAAAGATGATTATCAAAAGAGACGGGAACATCTTGCTGATCTTTCTGATCAGGAATTAAAGGATAAATTCTGGGAGCTGGCCGAGCAGGTTGTTGATCCACTGGCTGATCTTGCCAAAACCCATACTTCGCCATCGATTGAGCGTTCTGTCTTAATCAGAATGGGTTTTAATAGTCTTGATGCCAAGGCTATTGTTAAAAAGATTCATGAGGCTGATCTTTTAGGTAAAGGCGCCGGTCATGTTCTTTTGAAATTATCAGAAAAAGAGAATATGGAGATCAAAGAGGCTGGCCTGGCGATAAAGGATGGAAATTACAGCGATCAAGAACTTGCTGATCTATTTAGTGGAGGTGCTGCTTAATGGAGCTTAGACCTGACGAAAAAATTGATATAGAGGCGTTATTAGAAGATATTGAGTCCTATCGACCTAAAAGGAAGGGCTGGACCTGGAGAAAACCTGTAGATCAATTGAATTTAGAGGACTTTACGTATTATAATATGAGTGAGGGTCTAAAAAATAGTATTCCCTTACCGGCGGCCAGGAGTTTTAATCAGATTGACCCACAGCCTGAGCCAGTAATTACAACTGAGATTGCCTCAGGTAGATTTGAAGATGATATCCGGAGAATGCGGATGGCTGCCTGGCATGGTGCTGATCATTTAATGGTTATTAGAACTGCCGGTCAGAGTCATTTTGATGGCCTGATTGAAGGAACTCCTGAAGGTGTCGGGGGAATTCCGATTACCAGAAAACAGCTGAGGGTTACCAGAAGAGCCCTGGATTTGGTTGAGGAAGAGGTTGGCCGTCCCTTAAATTTCCATTCCTATGTTAGTGGTGTGGCCGGTCCTGAGATTGCTGTTTTATTTGCTGAAGAGGGCGTTAATGGTGCCCATCAGGATCCTCAATATAATGTTTTATATAGAAATGTTAATATGTTCCGTTCCTTTGTTGATGCTGCAGTAGCTAAAAAGGTTATGGCTTCAGTCGATATGTTACAGATTGATGGTGCCCATAATGCCAATGCTACTGCCAGGAAAGCCTGGAATGTTATGCCTGAGCTCTTTGTTCAGCATGCGATTAATTCTATGTTTTCCATGAAGGCTGGGATGCCTAAGGATCTAATTGCCCTGTCAACTGTTCCGCCGGCAGCAGCCCCAGCCCCTGATTTAAGACTTAATATGCCCTATGCTGTTGCCTTAAGAGAGTTATTTGCAGGCTTTAAATTTAGAGCCCAGCAGAATACTAAATATATGGAATCATCAATTAGAGAGGCTACTGTAACCCATACCTTAAATATTTTAATTTCTGCTCTGACTTCTGCTGATATCCAGAGTACAATCACCCCTGATGAGGGTAGAAATGTGCCCTGGCATTATAATAATATTATGGCTGTTGATACTGCCAAGCAGACCTTTGCTGCTCTTGATGGGATTAAGGAGCTTCTTAATCTGGAAGAAAAAGAGGAGGCCCGCTTAAGAGAGGATGCCCGGGAATTAAAAGAGAGAGCTATTCTCTTTATGGAAGAAATTTTAGAAGTTGGTGGTTATTTTGAAGCTGTCTCCCAGGGTTTCTTTGTTGATTCTGGCCGTTATCCAGGTCGGAATGACGATGGGATAGCCAGAGAGAAAGATGGCGGAGTTTCTGCTGATAGTATTATTCCAAGGGATGACGATTATATGGCTCCTGTCTGTAACCATTATGGTTATAATAACTTACCTGATGGGATTGAAAAGGGCTGTGATTTGATTGATGGCTGTTCCTTGGAAAATCCTGAGATGATTGATTTTATAGATGAGCTTGATCCAGAAGATAATGTTAATAAAAGGCTGGAAGAGACCCGGGAATTCCGCAAAGGCAGCAAGTTAAAGCCTGAAGTTGAATGGGCTGCAGATGGCTGGGTTAATATCACTATGTTCCTCCCGGCTGAAGAGACTGTTGCTGAGGTGGCAGCTCTAGAGATAGCCAAGAAGATGGGTCTTGAAAATGCCGAGGTTATTCATCGTGAGGTAATGCATCCAGCAGAAGGTACTTTAATTGAGGTTAAGGGTAAGGTTGATTTTGCTGTTGATATCGATAACCTTGAAATTCCTGAGAAAGAAGAGCTATTGCCTGATGATGAGATTGAAAAATATGTTAAAGAAAATTATATGGCCAATTATGAGGCTGAAGATGAGTGTCCTTTAGGGGTCGATGCTCTAATTAAAGAAGATGGCTATCCTATTGGTGTTGTAACAGGATGTGATTCTATAAAGCAGGCCAAAGTAGATAATAATTTAGATGGACATAAATATAAAGGAACTTTAGGAATCAAGCTCAATTATAATTATTTTTTAACCTATAATCAAGAAAACAAAGAATTTAAAGTAATT
>Ga0207414_1001005_pt1 | contig 11012 bp, 10 predicted proteins | sample PonA231FremontCA_2_FD_187269 | JGI IMG/M metagenome (GOLD analysis project Ga0207414, IMG submission 187269) | Marine sediment microbial community from Fremont, CA, USA - Pond A23 Sediment 1 (SPAdes) | ecosystem: Environmental > Aquatic > Marine > Unclassified | place: USA: Fremont, California... | reverse complement strand
AGAGGAGAATTAATTGATTTTAAAAATAATAAAGTAATAATAGATGACAAAGGAGTGATTGAAATTCCCTTTAATAAGATTGCTCACGCGAATTTAGCCTTTGATTTTTAATAGCAAAATTTTAAAAAATTATAAAATAGAATAATTGTTTATTTGTAAAATGAGGAGGAGTTGATAAATGAATTTGGAATTTATTAATGCCCTAGATGAAATTGAAAAAGATAAGGGCATTTCAAAAGAAGTTCTTTTGGAAGCAATAGAAAGTGCACTTCTTTCTGCCTACAAAAAAGATTTTGGTTCTAAGGAAAATGTGCGTGTTGATTTAGATAGTGATCAGGGCGAAGTTAAAGTGTTTTCAAGAAAAAAAGTAGTTGAAGAAGTAGAAAATAGTGATTTTGAAATTTCTGTAGATGAAGCTAAAGAAAAAGATCCTAATTATGAAGTAGGAGATATATTAGAAAAAGAGGTAACTCCAGATAATTTTGGAAGAATTGCTGCCCAAACAGCTAAGCAGGTAGTTATGCAGAGAATAAGAGAAGCTGAAAGAGATGTTATATATGATCATTACAAGAAAAAAGAAGGTGAGTTAATAACAGGGACTATACAGCGTTTTCATTATGACAATATTTTAATAGATATGGGGAAAACTGAAGCTATTTTACCTCCACCTGAACAGATCCCAGGTGAAGTATATGAAAAAGGTAAAAGAATTAAATTATATATTGTAGAAGTAAGTACTACTACTAAAGGCCCCCGTATTCTTGTATCCCGAACTCATCCTGAACTTCTGAAAAAACTTTTTGAATTAGAAGTTCCAGAAATTTTTGATGGAACAGTAGAAATAAAAGCTGTTTCAAGAGAAGCAGGTTATAGATCTAAAATGGCAGTTACTTCTGATGAAAAAAATGTTGATCCTGTAGGTGCTTGTGTTGGTCCTAAGGGTATGAGAGTACAGGCGGTAGTTGATCAATTAAATGGCGAAAAAATTGATATTATAAAATGGAATGACGATCCTTCTGAATTAATAGCTAATGCGCTAAATCCAGCAGAAGTATTAAAGGTTATTACAGATGAGGAAGCAGAAGAAGCTAAAGTAGTTGTGCCTGATTTTCAATTGTCATTAGCAATTGGTAAAGAAGGACAAAATGCTAGATTGGCTGCTAAATTAACCGGCTGGAAAGTTGATATTAAAAAAGAATCTGAATTTGTTTTTGATGATAATGAATTGGATTCTGAAGAAGTTGAAAGTTCTTCTAAAGAAAAAATAGAAATTGAAGAAAATAGTGATTCAGAAACTGAAAATAATGATTAATGATAATTCTTGTTGGCTTATTATGAAAAAATTATTTAATCTAACAGGAGGTTTGAGATAATTGAAAGGAACGCCAATTAGACAATGTGTCGGTTGTGGTGCTAGAAGAGATAAAGTTGAATTATTAAGAGTTGTGAATAATAAGAATGAGATTTTAGTAGATCCTCGCGGGAATTTACCTGGTAGAGGTGCTTATTTATGTCCAAATCAAGAATGTCTAAATAAAGCTTGGAAAAATGGAAAATTAAATAAAGCTTTAAAGACAGAATTGTCTGAAGAACTTTATCAGAAGCTAGTGGAGGAGATAAATAATGTATGATTGATTAAATTCGGAGGTGTTAATAATGGGTAAGATTAGAGTATATACATTAGCAGAAGAATTAGGAATGGAAAGTAAAGAGTTAGTAAATGCCCTACAAGATTTAGGGATTGAGATTTCTAGTCATATGAGTACAGTTGAAGATGAAACTGCTGATTTAGTTAGAGATATGTATGGTGATGATAGTGAAAAGAGTAAAGAAGAAAGTAAGAGAGAAAGTAAGGAATCAACAAACGAAAAAGAGAAAAATGAAAGCAATATAGAAGGTACTGAAAATGATGAGGACAAAGAAAATGAAGAAAGTGACAAAACTACTGTAATTACTCCTTTGACAGTTAAAGAATTTGCAGAAGAAATTGATTATCCTGCAAATAAATTAATCAAAAAATTAATTGGACTTGGAGTAATGGCAAATGTAAATCACTCTCTTGATAAAGAATCTCTCGAGTTATTAACTAATGAGTTGGGAATTGATATTGAGATAGTTTCTGAAGAAGAAATAGAGGAAGAGGAAGATGATACACCAGAAAGGATTGGCCCTGAAATTAATGATAATCCTGAAGATTTAGAATTGCGTCCACCAATAGTAACTGTAATGGGCCATGTTGACCATGGTAAAACCACTTTACTTGATATGATCAGAAAAACAGAAGTAACTGAAAGTGAAGCTGGTGGAATTACCCAACATATTGGTGCATATCAGGTTAATATAAATAATAAAGATATTACATTTATAGATACTCCAGGTCACGAGGCTTTTACAGCAATGAGAGCCAGAGGAGCTAAAGTTACCGATATTGCAATTTTGGTAGTAGCTGCAGATGATGGTATTATGCCTCAAACTGTGGAAGCTATTAATCATGCGCAGGCAGCTGATGTGCCAATTATAGTAGCAGTAAATAAGATTGATAAATCTAATGCTCAACCTGATCGAGTAAAGCAGGAATTGACAGAACATCAGCTTGTACCTGAAGAATGGGGTGGAGATACCATTTGTGTTGAACTATCTGCCCTCAAGGGAGAAAATATTGAAGAATTATTAGAAATGATTCTTCTTTTATCAGAAATGGAAGAAATAAAAGCTAATCCTGATCGTCCAGGTGAAGGGGTAGTAGTCGAAGCTGAATTGGATAAAGGTAGAGGTCCTGTAGCTACTGTATTAATTAAAAATGGTAGTATGGAAGTAGGAGATTCTCTTTTAGCTGGAGTAACAAGTGGTAGAATACGTGCTATGCTTGATGAAAAAGGAGAACGAATAGAAAAAGCAGGTCCATCAACCCCAATTGAAATTTTAGGTTTTTCTGATGTCCCTTCTGCCGGTGATTTTGTTCAGGTATTAAAAAATACTAAAAAAGCTAGAAATATTGCTGAAGATCGCCGTGAAGAACAGCATCAAAGAGAAATACACCAAGAATCAAAAGTTAGCTTAGATGATCTTTATGATCAAATTCAGGAAGGTGAAGTAAAAGAATTAAATGTTATAATTAAAGCTGATGTGCAGGGTTCTATTGAAGCTTTAAAGGAATCCCTTTTAAAGCTTTCCACTGATGAAGTAACAGTTAATGTTATTCATACAGGAGTTGGAGCAGTTAATGAAACAGATGTTAATCTTGCCAGTGCTTCAAATGCAATAATTATAGGATTTAATGTTAGACCTGGTACAGCAGTAGAAAATCTTGCTGAGAAAGAGAGTGTAGAGATAAGAACTTATAGAGTTATTTATAAGGCAATAGAAGAAATCAAAGATGCTATGGCTGGACTCTTAGATCCTAGATTAAAAGAAGTTACTGCTGGTAGAGCTGAAGTAAGAGATACCTTTAAAGTTCCTGATATTGGAATTATTGCCGGGGTATATGTTAAGAACGGTAATATAAATAGAAATTATAAAGTTAGATTAGTAAGAGATGGAGTTGTCATCCACGAAGGTGATATTAGTTCTCTGAAAAGATTTAAAGATGATGTAAGAGAAGTAAAAGAAGGATACGAGTGTGGAGTGGGTATTGAAGGTTACAATGATATCAAAGTTGGAGATGTATTGGAGGTTTATTATTATAAAGAAATTAAGCGCACTCTCTAGAGGTGAATATAAATGAGTGGAAAAAGAGAAAGAAAAGTTGCAGAGTTTTTAAAAGAAGAAATAAGTAAAATAATAAGAAGAGAAGTTAAAGACCCACGGATAGGATTTGTATCTATCACTGATGTTGAAGTTTCTGGTGATCTACGACATGCTAAAGTATTTGTAAGTGTTTATGGTGACGAAACTGAAAAAGAAGAAACTATGGCTGGTTTAGAAAAAGCTAATGGTTTTATAAGAAAATTAGTTGGTGAGAGAATAACAACCTATCATACTCCAGAAATTATTTTTAGATATGATGATTCTATAGAACATGGTGTTTATATTTCTAACTTAATAAAAGAAGTTAGGGAAGAAGATAAAAAAGAGAGTAATAATATCAAAAATAAAGAAGAATAAAGAGAGGAATAATATATGAGAGATTTAAATTCAATAGGGAAATTGATAAAAAAAAGAGATAATTTTATATTAATAGGACATACAGATTTTGATGCAGATTGTATCGGATCACTTTTTGGTCTTAAATGGATACTAGATAAATTGAATAAAAAATCTTTAGTTTTATTAGATGAAGAAATTGATGATTATGACTTTATTTCTATTAAGGATAAAGACTATCAATTTTTCGCTGAATTTAAATTAAAAAAAGATAAAAAATATAATATTATTGCTCTTGATTCTGGAGATGCTGATCGTTTAGCTCAGGGGAAGAATTTTTTGGATTCTTTCCCTGTTTTTAATATTGATCATCATGAAGATAATACTTTATTTGGTGATTATAATTATGTAAATCCTAGAAAAGCTGCAGCTGCAGTAATTATTTTTGATTTAGCCAAGATTTTAAATGTAAATATTGATATTAAAATTGGAGAAGCTCTTATAATGGGAATTATTGCTGATACTGGTTCATTTAGATATAGTAATACTGATATTAATGTTTTAGAAGTGTGTACTGAATTAATGAAAAACGGTGTAGATCTTTATAAAATAAATAGAATGCTTTATAGCAGAAATTCCTACAAATCTGTTCTCTTTAAAGGAATTGCTCTTTCAACAATAAAGAAAAGCCCAGATGGCAAAATTGCCTGGGTTACAGCTTCTAAAGAAAGTTTTGCTAAAGCAGGTATTTCTGAAAAAGAATCAATGAATATTGTAAATTATGCACGTGATATCAAAGGAGTAGAAGTTGGTATTTCCTTTACTGAAAAAGATAAAGAAATAAAAGTTAGTTTTCGTTCAAATGAATATTGTAAGGTTAATAAAATAGCTGCTAAATTTTCTGGAGGTGGCCATCCTAGAGCGGCAGGCTGTGCTATTGCTGGAGAACTTTCTGAAGTAAAAGAGATGGTCTTAGATGAGGTGCACAAACATGTATAGAAAAAAAGGTATAATAAACCTATTAAAACCGCCAGGGGTTAGCTCTTTTAAGGCCATAGGTAGATTAAAAAAAATACTTGACCATCCTAAAGCAGGTCACACTGGAACCCTGGATCCTAGAGCCTGTGGTGTTTTACCAATCTGTTTTGGTAGAGCTACAAAAGTAATACCCTATTTACCTGAAAAAGATAAAGAATATTTTGCTGAAATAACTTTCGGTAAAACTACTGATACTCTTGATGGTGAAGGGGATATTATTTCAGAAAGTAAGGATTGGAAAAAGATTAGCAGGGATCAGATTAAAAATGAAATATATAAAATATCTAATATGGATGAACAATTACCTCCAATGTACTCAGCTGTAAAAAAAGATGGGAAAAGATTATATAAATTTGCCAGACATGGTGAAAAAGTAAAAAGAAAACCAAGAAAAATAAATATAAAAAATGTTGATATTATAGCAATTAATCTCCCAAAAATAAGAATAAAAATTAAATGCAGCAAAGGTACTTACATAAGATCGATTGCTCGTGATTTAGGTCAAGAGTTAGGCTGTGGAGCATATCTTTCTTTTTTAATTAGATCCAAATCAGGGCCATTTTCATTAAAAAATACTTATACTTATAAAGATATAAAAAAAGAACTTGAGAATGATAAAGATGATTTTTTATTAGCAATGGATAAACCATTAGATTATCCTGAATTAATTTTAAAAAAGTCAGCATATAAGAAAGCAATTAATGGTGCTGTCCTTGATTTTGCTGATTTTAAAAAAGAAAATGATAAAATAAAAAAATATCAAAAAGTTTTAATCTATAGTCATCAAGGAGAGTTTATTTCTATAAATGAAGTTCAATCTTCAAAAAAACAAGTAAAAGCACTTAGAGTTTTGCGGATCAAATCTTGATAAATAGGATGATGATAAATGAAAGTAATAAAAAGTAATTTGTTTTCAACATATAATAATAATTCTACAGTTGTTGCAATTGGTTCTTTTGATGGTTTACATAAAGGTCATCAAAAGATTATAAAAAAGACAATTAAAATTGCAGAAAAAAGAAATATGAAAAGTGGAGTTTTCTCATTTTCTCCTCATCCTCTAGAAGTTATTGCTCCTGAAAGATCTCCTTCATTTTTAGTATCAAGAAGACAGAAACTTAATATTTTAGAAGAACTAGGTATAGATTATTTTTTTGAACAAGAATTTACTGAAGAATTTTCTAAATTAACTTTTGAGGAATTCATTTCCAATATTATGATTGATAAAATTGGGGTTAAACATATAATTGTAGGTTCAGATTTTAAATTTGGTAAAAATCAAAGTGGTAATACAGAAAAATTAAAAAAACTTAGCAGTAAATATAACATAAATACTAAGATTATTCCTATTATAAAAAAGAATACTAACAAAATATCCAGCACTAATATTCGTAAGTTAATCAAAGCGGGACGAGTTAGTGAAGTCAAAAAATATCTTGGTAGAAACTATAAAATTGAAGGAACGGTAGTAACTGGAGAAGGAAGAGGTAGAAAATTAGGAATTCCTACTGCTAATTTAAACTTAACTACTGATTATGTCTTACCTCCTAAGGGAGTTTACGCTGCCAAAGTTTATACTGGAGATCAAGAATTTAAATCAGTTGTTAATTTTGGAGAAAAGCCTACTTTTTCTTCTGGAACTTATACAATAGAGGCACATATTTTAGACCTTGAAAAGAATTTATATGGGGATCTATTAGAAGTTGAACTTTATGAATTTATAAGGGAAGAAGAAAAATTTTCTGATGAAGAAGAACTCATTTCTAAAATTGAATCTGATATTCTTTACACAAGAAATATTTTATGTTAAACTATAAAGAGTGTAACTTTGCTACCATATGCTAGGATTTCGTTTCTCCAGCGTTTTCGTGGCTTATGGTGAATTAAAAAAACAGGAGGTGAAAGTTTATGTTAAGTAAAGAACAAAAACAAGAAATTATAGAAGAGTACCAGAGAGAAGAAGGAGATACAGGTTCTTCTGAGGTACAAATAGCACTATTAACTGCCCGTATTGCAGAATTGACAGATCATTTAAAAGAACATCAAAATGATCATCATTCAAGAAGAGGGCTTTTGAAAATGGTTGGAAAAAGAAGAAAATTATTAAGATATCTTAAAAATAATAAAATTGAAAGATATCGTAAGTTAATAAAGAAATTAGATATTCGTGGATAAAATTAGTAGAGCGGGATATTCCCGCTCTATATATGTATTTAATGTAAAATTATAACAAGGAGGATTTATATGGTTAAAAATTGGAAACAAGATCTAGCAGGAAGAGAATTTTCTTTTGAATCTGGTAAATTAGCAAACCAGGCTAATGGATCAGTAATGGTTAGATATGGTGATTCAGTAGTTTTAGTTACTGCTACTATGTCAGAACCAAGAGATGGTATTGATTATCTTCCACTAATGGTTAATTATGAAGAAAGAGTTTATGCGATTGGTAAAATTCCAGGAAGTATTACAAGAAGGGAAGGGCGTCCCAGAGATAGCGCTACTTTAAATGCACGTTTGATCGATAGACCCCTTAGACCTCTTTTTCCTGATGGATTTAGACATGATATTCAGGTGATAGCTACTGTATTATCAGTTGACGATGATTGTGAACCTGATATTTTAGCAATGAATGGTGCTTCAGCAGCTCTTACTTTATCTGATATTCCTTTTGCCGGACCTATTGCGGGAGTTAAAGTAGGATTAGTTGATGGAGAATTAGTTGTTAATCCTGGAGAAGAAGCCCAGGAAAATAGTGATTTAGAATTAACTGTAGCCGGTACAGAAGATGCTGTATTAATGGTAGAAGCTGGTGCTGATGAAGTTAGTGAGCAGACAATGGTTGAAGCTATTGAATTAGCTCATAAAGAAATAAAGAAATTAGTTAAACTGCAAAAACAAATGCGTGATGAAGCCGGTAAAGAGAAGTTTGAATTTAAAAGAGAAGAATTAGATCAAGATATATATAATGAAGTAAGAAATTATGCTAAAGATAAGATGGGTAAAGCAGTTAGAACTGAAGATAAGAAAACGCGTGAAAATAATGTAGATTTAGTTAAAGATGAAACTAAGGAATATTTTGAAGATAAGTATAAAAATGATGATGACTTAGATCAAATTATGTCTCATGTTTCAAGATCATTAGAAAAATTACTTAAAAATTCCATCAGAAAATTAATTGTTAAAGATAATGTAAGGCCTGATGGGAGACAGTTAGATGAAATTAGAGATATCTGGTGTGAAGTTGGTATTTTACCTCGGGCCCATGGAACTGGTGTTTTCACAAGAGGTCAAACTCAGGCTATGAGTGTTGCTACTCTTGGAGCTTCAAGTGATGAACAGGTATTATTTGGTTTAGGAGAAGAAGAAACCAAACGCTATATGCATCATTATAACTTTCCACCTTATAGTGTAGGAGAAACAAATCCACTGCGTTCTCCTGGAAGAAGAGAAATAGGCCATGGTACTCTTGGAGAAAAAGCCTTGAGACCTATGCTGCCTGCTGAAAAGGATTTTCCTTATACTATAAGAGTAGTTTCTGAAGTTCTTTCATCTAATGGTTCTACTTCACAGGCTAGTATTTGTGGAAGTTCATTAGCTTTAATGGATGCTGGTGTTCCTATTAAAAAATCTGTAGCTGGAATAGCTATGGGATTATTAAAAGAAGGCGATGATATAAGAATTTTATCTGATATTCAAGGTCTTGAAGATCACTATGGAGATATGGATTTTAAAGTTGCAGGTACTAAAGATGGTATTACTGCCCTGCAAATGGATATTAAGATTGAAGGTATTTCTGTTGATATTATGAAAAAAGCATTAACTCAAGCCAAAGAAGGAAGACTTCATATTTTAGGTAAAATGAATGAAGTACTGGCAGAACCTCGTCAGGAATTATCTGAATATGCGCCTTCTATGATATCTATGAAAATTGAACCTGATAAAATTGGTTCAGTTATTGGCCCAGGTGGAAAAACTATCAATAATATTATTGATAAAACTGATGCTAAAATTGATATCGAAGATGACGGTTCTATCAATATACTTGCTGATGACCAGGAAAATGGGGAAAAGGCAAAAGAAATGGTAGAAAATCTAACTAAAGATGTTGAAGTTGGCGAAACTTATGAAGGTAAAGTAAAAAGAGTTGTTAACTTTGGTGCTTTTGTTGAAATACTACCTGGTAAAGAAGGTCTTGTTCATATTTCTGAACTTGCAGATTATCATGTTAATAAAGTAGAAGATATTCTCAAAGTTGGAGATAAAGTTCCAGTCAAAGTTATAGAAATAGATAGTCAAGATCGTATTAATCTTTCCCGTAAAGAAGCGCTGGAAGATCAAGAAGATTAGATAAAAGCAAAATTTAATTTTATCTTTAAAACATAAACTAGGTTATACTAGTTTATGTTTTTTTCTTTATTAGTAATTTTTTGATGAGGTGATTTAATGAGATTAGGTAAACATGTTTCAATAGCTGGTGGATTAGATAAGGCGGTAGGTCGAGCTGATAAAATTAACTGTAACGCATTACAGATATTTGTTAAAAATCCCAGAGGTTGGAGTATAAGAGATCTTAGAAATAATGAAGTGGAAAAGACTAAAAACAATATTAAGAAATTAAATATGAATCCTCTGGTAGTACACAGTTCTTATTTGATTAATTTAGCTACACCTAAAGATGAACTCTGGCAAAAATCTTTAGATGTTCTTAAAAAAGAATATAAAAGGTCTAAAAAAATAGGAGCTGATTATCTAGTTCTACATCCGGGAAATCATACTGGAAGTGGGATAAAGCAGGGAACAAAACAAATTCAAAGAGGACTCAATGATATCTTTGATAATATTAGTTCCAAAGGACCAATGATTTTATTGGAAAATGTTGCAGGTAGAGGTACTGCTATTGGGTCGAAATTCGAAGAACTTTATGATATAATAAAAAATGTAGATGAAAATGAGCGTGTAGGAGTTTGTCTTGATACCTGCCATACTTTTGCAGCAGGATATGGTTTGAAAGAAAAAAAAGAATTGGAAAATACTTTAAATAATTTTGATAAAAAAATTGGTTTAGATAAACTTAAAATCATACATATTAATGATTCTAAAAATAAATTTGCTTCCCAAAAAGATGAACATGCTCATATTGATAAAGGAGAAATAGGAAAAAAAGCTTTTGAGATGATTATTAATCATGATTTATTAAAGGATATACCTTTCATCCTGGAAACTCCTCAATTTGAAGGTAAAGATAAAGATGTAGAATTATTATGGTCTCTTAAAAATTAATAGGAGGATATTGTGGATATTACTCAATTAATTAGCGATAAAGTAAAAACATCTATAAAAAAGGATATAAAAGAAGCTGAAGGTAATGAAATTTTTCTTATTGGTAATATTGATAAAGATAGTAATAAAATCAATAGTTATGAAGTTAAAGCTAGAGGAAATAAAAAAATGACTCCTGCCATAACCAATGATGTTCAACCAGGCGAAATTTTAATTCATAACCATCCTTCAGGTGATCTTAGACCTTCTGGGGCAGATATTAGAATTGCTTCCCAACTAGGTCAAAATGGAATAGGGTTTGCTATTATAGACAATGATGTTGAAGACATATATGTGGTAGTAGAGGCTAAGTTACCTGAAAAGGAAGTAAAACTATCACCTGAAAAAATAAAAAGTATTTTTTCTGAAAATGGAAAATTATCTTCTGTAATGAGTGATTATGAATTTAGAGAAGAACAAATTAAAGTTGTAGAAGAAGTTATAGAAGTTTTTAATAATTATAAGGAGTCTTTTATAGAAGCTGGAACTGGTACTGGAAAATCTTTTGCTTATTTAATTCCAGCTTTATTTTGGTCTCATAATAATAATGAAAAAGTTGTTATTTCTACTAA
>Ga0207414_1001004_pt1 | contig 11022 bp, 21 predicted proteins | sample PonA231FremontCA_2_FD_187269 | JGI IMG/M metagenome (GOLD analysis project Ga0207414, IMG submission 187269) | Marine sediment microbial community from Fremont, CA, USA - Pond A23 Sediment 1 (SPAdes) | ecosystem: Environmental > Aquatic > Marine > Unclassified | place: USA: Fremont, California... | reverse complement strand
GTAAACTAATGTGATTAAGCGAGCTAAATGGGAAAAGTAAACTATTTTTTTAAAGCGAGTTAAATATAATAAGTAAACTAAATAATGTAAGCGAGCTAATACGAAAAAGTAAACTACAGTGTTTAAGCGAACAATTAAAGGTTACAATCATATATTATATTGTAACCTTTTTTTATTGTATTGATTATAAGTGTTTAATAAGAATATCGGAAAGTTACGGTTGATGGTGTATTTAGAAAGTCTTTTTTTCGATTTTATACCAAGCGTATATAGACGTTTGCCAGGTATTTTAAAAGCAAATAAATTTTTTTAAGGTTAGTCGGAGTAAAAAGTTAGACTCCTAATATTCAGGCAAGTAATAATTTTAAAGTTATATACTTATCGAGTGCAAAAGTGTATTGATTCCTTGTATGATAGGTATTCGGGTAGTAGGTAGGTATCAAAAATTAGAACCGATTATGTAGTTATATATTATGTATATTAGATGTGTAGCGGTTTTTAGAATATAATAGGAATATAGAAATTATATAGGGTTGTATACTTATCGGGTGCAAAAGTGTATTGATTCCTTGTATGGTGGAGGTTTTTATATCTATAGTGTTATTGTGCAGATAGGTTGCATAGGTATGTATCAGGTATTATATTTAGCTCTAATTGGAGTAAAATTTAGAGCAGTATAAGTTATTTTGATTATTTTAAGGATATTTACTCATGGTCCTGCAGAGAGAATCCAGGAGAGACTGCAGAGAGAATTTTGACGTATAGTTGTAAATATATGTTTCTGTAAGTAAGAGGTGTTAAGGTTTTTAGAATAATTTTATATAGAAAAATTTAGGAGGATATGGGAGGATATAAAATGGTAGCTGGTAGTACCTGGTAAATTATAAGATAATTTAATGGTGGTTGGTAATACCTGGTAAATTATAATAGGAATAATTAATTTTGGAGTTAATCATAGTTATTTACAGTTATTTTTATTTATAGTTGTCATACCTGGTAGAAAAAGTATCAAAAATTGATACTATACATCAAAAATTGAGATCTGACAAGGGTTATGGTGTTGTCATAGATATGTTGATAGATGTTGATAGATGTTGATAGATGTTGATAGATGTTGATAGGTATTAAAAATTGGTATTAGGTATCCAAAAATTGACAGGTAATAAAATTAATATTAAAAACGGTTATATTTTGACAGTTTATTTCACTAAGTATATATTTGTAGTAAAAGTGAAACAATGGTAATGGTATCGGTTTCTAAATTGTTGATTATATGTAGAACCGAGCGTATTTATTTCACTTATCTATGAAAGTGAAACAATGGTTTTTAGTTTACTTTTTGTTGGTGTATTTTTATAATTTTGCGTTGGTTAAACACAATAAAAGGTAAACATTAATTATTTGCATTTTTAAAATATTTTTTACATATTTGTAATCACTTTTGGTATTCTTATATATGTAGAATTAAATCAGGAGGTATTTATGAAGTAAAAATTTTTGTATCATTTTTGTTTATTTATTAAAGGAAGGAGTTGAAGGTCGTTTCTATTATAGAAAAGATCAATAAATTCCTTTCTTTTTTTGTTTTTTCAGTAAGTATTATTATATTTGCAATGAACATTTTTTTCATTTTATGTTGGTTTCTCCGGTAAAAGGAAGGGTTTTGTAAAAGAAAATCCCTTCCTTTTTTTATTTTTGTATATTTTTTGTATATTTTTTATATATTTGGAGGTAGTTAATAGTATAGTTATTGTTTAATAAAAACAGGTTAAAATGGAAGATATGGAAAGATATGTAGAGCAAATAGTAAAGAATCAAATACTTAAAGAAAGTCCTTATAAGGAAGGAATGTTTGATATTCAAGTTATTCCTTTTTTAGAAGATGAAAATATATTTGCTTTTAAATATATAAGTATTTATGAATCTTCATCTTCAAATGTCAAACCTTCTTACATAAGAGTAGACTTTGAAAATGAAATATTCTCTTTTCTTCCTGAAAGAGAAGAAAAATTAATTAAAAAAGTAATTGAACATGAAAAGAAGATATGGAAGAAAGAAGTTGATCATTTGCTTAATGTAGAATATGAGCAAAGATTGACAATTGCTAAAATAAAGAAAGAGTATGGCTAATATGTGGTTTATATTGATGATTATTTTAAAATTTAAATTTTTGGTAATATGGTAAAGATAGATTATAATAAAATTGTTAGAGATTGTAATGAATTTCAAGACAGAATGTTAAAAAATATTGAATCAGGTTTATATACTGTATTGAAGAATGAATTTAAAGGAGGTTATTTAACTAAAGATACAAAAAGGGATATGTGTTTAGTTATTGATAGATATGTTGATACATTGATTAGTGAAAAAGGTTTTAATTCAGATTATATTAAGCAAAATATATCCATTTCTATGGAAGAAATGAATGATTTTGTTTTTGTTTATGTAGATAATTTATTTACAGGTTTATTATTTAATGGTATGTTTGTTCCTGAATCTATTGGTAAAGATGAATATACTGATGAAGAAGGTAATAAATGGATTTATAATAAAGATGATAAGACTTTGTATAAACGACCTACTAGAGTAGTAGAATATATAGAGTTAAATATATCTTTTGATGATGAAGATAATGTAAATTTTGAATAAAAAGGTGTTATTATGCAAATAGAATTTATATCTAAAGAAGTAAGGTTAAGAGTTGATTGTCCTATGTGTGAAGCTAGGGAGTCGATTCCTATTTTTATTTATGTAACTCGATTATGTAAAAGTGCTGATTTAGGATGGTGTGATAGTTGTAAACAGAATTTTGAAGTAACTGATTTATTTAGCAGTCGGGATGAAATGTTTAGTTTTGTTAATAGTGATGTTGATGTTGATGTTAATTTAAAATAAGAATATTATGAAAGATGAAAAAGGTATAGGTTGGTCAAAAAGTAAGATAAAAAAATGTGATTCTTGTGGTAAAGAATTTGTAGGTAAATCTTATCCTGTTAAAGATACTGATACTTTTGAGATACAGGAAGGTTTAATACAATGTAAAGAATGTTGGGAAGGATAATTAATTAATGGTTTATTATAATTAAAAATAAATAGGAGGTTATTATGAAAGATGATGAAAAAACAACAATTTATTTAAGTAAAAAATGTCCTAAATGTGGTGTTTTAGAAGCTATACCTGTATTTTGTCAGTTGTATTATACTAATATAGGGAAAGTAATTTTGAATGATGTAGTAATATATGTTTGTTGTGAATGTGATTATCAGCCTGGTTTTAGAGAATTATTTGAACATGGTATAAAACAGGCACTTAGTGAAGCTCAAAATGCAGAATTTATGGAAGGGTTTAATGATGAATAATATGGAGAATGCTGTAAAGAAAGAAATGAATATATTGAAGGATACAGATCCTTCAGTTTATAAAGTATTTGTGGAGAATAAAGTGTATTGTTTTTTTTGTTTAGAGTTATTATTGTATTTAGGATTAGATAGAGGACACATTGATGAAAGTTGTCCTGCTTGTGGAAGAAGTAGGTATGACTTGGAGAATATAGAATCAAAAATATTAGTAATATGGAATGGGAAGAGAAAGTAAAAATAACAGATCTTTATGATCTATTTATAAAAATTAATAATAGATGATATTATGAATAATAAAAGAGTTTTATTGTTTAAAAATTGTCCTAAATGTGGGGCGGAGGAATCTATTCCTGTTTTTGTTTATTTATATTATAAAAACAAGGATATATATCAAGTTTATAGATGTGTAATTAGTTTAAGTGAATGTAATTGTGGTTATCATCCTTTAATTACGGACTTATTTAATTTTGCTATGAAACAAGCGATAGAAGAAGCTCAACAAAAAGAATTAAGTAATAGTGTTAAAAATAAATAGGAGGATATTATGGAAATAATTGAATTGTGTTATCATATTGGTGTAATTATAGTAGGTTTGGTTGTATTTTTTCTTAAATGGACAGCAGAAAATAGTTTTTTAGAAGCAATTTTAAAGGTAATATTTAAATTTATTCCTTTGTTTGTTATAATGTATGCAGGTGTACAAATATTTAAAATTTGGGGTATTATTTAAAGATTGTGAAGCTTATGGATGTGAATGATAAGTATAAAAAACTTAGAAAAAAATGTAAGAAAATCATAGGTGATTGTGATACAGCTAGGGTTATTAATGTGGATGGTATATTGTTTTTGATTATTGGTTATTATCGTAGTAATAAAAATGATGATGGTCAGATTTTTTGGAATAATGAACCTTATGATTTTATGTATGTTAATGAGCATGTAATTGCAAGTGGTAATAGTAAGTCGGAATTAATTAAATCGGTTAAGCGTTATAAAAAAGAAAGTAAAATGAGTGTAAAAGATTTATTAGGATGGTAATATTTGTGTAAGTTTTGTGTAAATAAGTTGGTAAGTAAATATTTCACATTTTTATTTATTTTTAATACATTTGTAGATTAATTACTAAAAAGAAAGTGTTATTATGAGTTTTAAAGATTATTATGTAACGGTAAACATTCATTCTTTAAAGGATTATATTTTAAGAAGTCCTTTGTCTATTGTTGTACATATAATTCATCAATATGAAGAGGATGATTTTTCGTATGATAGGTATGAGTATATAGCTAAATGTGTTGATTTAGACCTGTATGTAAGTCTTGTAGGTTATACTGATGTATTATCGGAAGTAATAGATCAGATTAAACAAGAAATTCAGGATTTTTATGAATCTAATCATAATGTTAGTGGTATGTTGTCAAAGGATGAATTATTGGCAATAGAGTTAATTAGTGATTTAGTAAAAGATGAGTAATTTATAACAGATAAAATTAAAAATATAAGAGGTTATTATGAATAAGTATAATCAAGTACAAGATAGAGTTTTAAAAATTAGGGATGGTGAATTTCCTGTAGAAGGTAGTAAGGTATTATTGAAAGCAAGTTTTAGTGTTCCTTATCATACTGATAAAATTGGTGTAGTTGATAAAACTTTACCTGATAAAGGAGGGTTTTTAGTTGATATTGAAAAGGAGCACAGTATTTGGTATGAAGGTAATTATCGTATTATAAATAGAATGATTCCTCTTCCTGGTGCTATTGTTAAGTTGGTAGATATGGAAAAAGATTGTAAACAAGTACAAGGGTGTATAGGTAAGGTTATTTGTCCTAATGATAATTCTATTACAGTTAAAGGTTTGAGTGATAATGATAAAGGTTTTTTAATTATTTTATTAAGTAATAGATGGAATAGTAATCAAGATGGAGAAGTTACAAGTAGTAAATGTGAAATTTGGCGTGTAGATGGTTTTTTTCAGGTTTTAGATTATAATGAAGATTCAAGAAGGTATGATTTTTATAGTATGAGTGATGAAAGACTCCGTTCAGATTATTATTTTGAAACAGATCAGTTATTTGATGTTGAGTATAATTATCCTAGTTGTACAGATTATGCAACGGAAAGGAAGATGTATCATACAAGAAATAATTTACCTGAAGAAGGTGAAAGAATAGTAATTGAAGATAATGAAGATTTTGCAGATTTTGAAGATTATACAGGTATAGTAACTGATATTTTATGTGATACAGAAGGAGTAATAAATGTTAAATTGGATAGTACAGAAGAGCAGGAAAGTACAACAATTACATTTAAAGGGTTATACAGAAGTTTAGGTATGTATAAACCTGCAGTAGGTGATAAAGTTAAATTAAAACAAGGAAAAGATGGTTGTCATGGTGTAGAAGGGTGTATAGGTGTTGTAACAGATAAGGAACATAGTAATGGTATGTTTGATGAAGATGATGCTTTTAATGTTTTAGTTACAGATATAGGTATTGATAAATCATTATGGGTAAAACCAGGTGATGTTTGGAGGTTTGATGGTACATTTAAATTAATAGCTTATCAAAATGAAGATGAAAAGGAAGATATGCAGTATTTAGTAAAGAACAAGTTGTATAATAGTAAAGATGTTTTACCTTATGCAGGTATGAAGGTATTATTAAAAGGTCATGAATTTAATAATGATTTGATGAATATGTCGGGTGTAGTAACAAGGATAATTAAACCTGATAAAGGTATATTTGAGGTAATGTTGGATGAAGAACCTGATAAAGAGGTTTCTTTTGTAGGTGATTATAAACCTATTAAGGATTTTAAACCAAAAACAGGTGAAAAGGTTGAGTTGTTAGATGCAGTACAAGGGTGTACAGGAATTAATAATTGTATAGGTATTGTAACAGATGCAGTAGCAGATAACGGAATTGATTTAGAAGAAGGTTTTAATGTATTTATTATTTATGATCCTGGTTATATAAATACAGGTACATATTGGAGGTTTTACGGTTGTTATCAGGTACTAAGTAATGAAGATAAAACAGATGATATAGATGATATGCTGAATAGAAGTAATAGTTATGTAGGTGATGATATAGATAAGGCTTATGAAGATGAATATAATGGTAGTAATGAACAAGATGAACAAGATGAGCAAGATGAGCAAGATGGAGATGTTATTCCTATTATGAAAGTTAAATTTGATTTGTTTGATACTTTAAAAGATAGTATTGATGAATATAAAAACAATAAAAAATCTTATTTTATAGTGGAAGATAAGCATATAAGGGAAGTTTTAATAGATTTATTATCAGATTATAATAAATAAAAAATTAATACTATGATCTGTACAAAACGTCAGATAATAGAAATTATAAGTAGGCAATGGTTTATTGATGATGGTGTAAAGAATGATAGAAGATTTATTGATTCTTTATGTAGTAAGTTAAATGATAGAATGGTTTTGAAATTAGCTAAGGATTCTGGTTTAGTTATTGATAAGGTTAAGTATGGTGTATTTGTATTAAATCAGGATTTGAAGTAAGATGGTTGTAATAAACTATAGTTTGTGTAGTTTTGTGCAATTGTAAATTTTTTTGTAGATTTGATAAGTAGAAATCTTAAAAAATGTTATTATGTTGTTAGCATCGGAATTAGAAAGTTATAATAACCTGGAAATGAATAATGTATATCAGAGAAAAGGTAGACAATTGTCGGATGATGATTTAACAGTTTTAAAAGTTATAAAAGATTTATCTGATAGTAGTAATATGTTAGTTGTATTTTTGAATGAAGTATATGAAAATTCAGAAATTTCTAATGACAGGGTAAATAATTGTTTAGAATCATTAAATCATGATAGTTATATTAATATTGTTTATGATAGGATAATGTTGAATGATAAAATGGTTGATGTATTGGCAGATATTGTAGAAGGGTTTTTATAAGTGTTAAGTTAAATAGTTAGTTTTTATATACTATAATAAATTAATGTGTAATATTAAAAAATTAAGATTATGTATATTAATGTAGACAAAAGAGAATTTATAGATACTATGGAGTCAGCAGGTCGGGCGAATGAGTATTCAAGAGATGGTATTGAAGAATTATATGAAATATTGTTAGATATGGAAGAAGATATGGGTGAAGAAATTGAATTAGATCCTGTTGCTATCAGTAGTGAATTTGCTGAATATGGTAGTTTTGAAGAGTTTCAAGATGATTATCCTGAATATGAAGATTTAGATGAAGTAGAAATGGATACACAGGTTAGGATGATTGATAATGAATCATTCATTGTAAATACTGAAATGCTTTAAAATTATTATATTATGTACATGGAAGATATAACAATGCGGTTTTTTATTGGTATTATGGAAATTGCAGGAGTAGATAGGACTTTTTCTGATGATGGGTTGAGAGCTTTATATAGTTATTTAAAAAGGGAAGAAAACAGGGAAGGTAAGGAAGTTGAGTTAGATCCTGATTTAATGGGAAGTATATATGTAGAGTATGAAGATTTTTATGAATTTCAGAAAGATTATCCTGATTTTGAAAGTTTTGAAGAGTTAACCAATTTAAAATCTAAAGTAGGTTTTACTATTTTTCCTGTAAGATCTAGTAGGTTGGATGAAGATGAACCTTTTATTGTTGATGTAGAAGATGTTTATGAAGCAATGTAAAATTATTGCATATTGCGATATGCGATAATTATTGAAATAAGTTTAAAAATTATAGGAGGTTATTATGTTATTGTATACAGGTGTTACGTTTGATGTATTTTGTCAGTTGTTTAAAGGTATTTATTCTTATGAAGGGATGGAAAAGTTATTTGATTTTTTAACTGATAAAGCAATTGATAATAATACTATGGTTAATGTTAGATTTAATCGTATTAGTATGAGGTTTATAGAATATACTAATTTTAACGATTTTATAGCAGATTTTGATAATTTGGCTATAGAAGATTATGATGAATTAAAGGAACGGACTAATGTTATTGAGTTAAATAGTGGTAGTTTTATTGTAGATGTATATCCTTTAACTAATTTACCTTATAAGTATGAATTTTAATTTAACAGGAGGTTAATATGGTATCAGTAAGAGTTAATAAAGATCAGTTTAAAGATATGTTTTTTCCTGGTGGATTTACAAGGGATGAATTAGATGTTATATATGATTATTTAGTTAAGTGTTCAAAAGGAAGATGTTCAATAGATATAATATTGGAAGATTCAGATGAATTAGAAGAATGGTTTGGTGTGTATTACAGTTTTGATGAGTTTTTAAAAGATAATGAAGGTAAGACATCTGCTACTTCTTTATCTGAATTGGAAAGAGAAACTGATGTAATATATATGTATGGTAAAGATAGATTTATTATTAATAAGTATTTATTACAGTAGTGTTTTTAGATTAGTATCTGTAGAAGGTATTTTGTTATAATTATTGTTAAATTTTAAAAGTATAATGTTATGTTAAAAAGGTTTGTAACGCAAAAAGGAACGGTTATAGTAGAAATTGCGAGTGATGGAGTACCAAAATTTTTCACTCCTGAAGAAATGACAAATAAAGAATTAGAAAAATTTAAGAAGAGGTATTTTGATCAAATTGCAGAATTATTTAATGCTGCATCTAATGTAAATTTCAGAGAAAATTATCAATGTAGTATATCATCTGTACAAAAGGTCGGTAGTGGTTATAGTAAATTTAATGAAGGTTATAATTGTGATGGTGGTAATGTAAATCATGAAGATTATAGTAAGATTATCAGGGAAAGTAAACGTAAGTTAAACAGGGTTAATAAGTAATTTTTTATGGATAAGACAAGTTTTTTAAGTAAATGGGAAAAGCGTTTTATTGATTTAGCGGAGCATATAGCTCAATGGAGTAAAGATCCTAGTAAGAAAGTTGGGGCGGTAATTGTAAATGATTTTAATCGTGTTGTTAGTATAGGTTTTAATGGTTTTCCTAGTGGTTGTAATGATGATATACCTGAACGTTATAGTAGACCTGCAAAGTATTATTATACTGAACATGCAGAAAGGAATGCTATATATAGTGCAGCTTTTCATGGAGTCTCTTTATACGGAACAATTATATATGTAAATGTATTTCCTTGTTCTGATTGTGCTAGGGCAATTATTCAATCTGGTATTAGAAAATTAATTGCTCCTGTACCTGAAATTCAGGATAAAAAAGATAAAGACAGTGATTGGGCGTATTCTTTTACTAAATCAGCGGAAATGATGGATGAAGTAGGAATAGATATTGTAACATTTTAAAGTTTTAATTATGAAGGAAAATTTATATGATTTAATGGGAGATATTGCTAAATGGTCAGATGAAACATTTGGTAGTGTAAGTGATCAAGGTAAACGGATTTTACCTATGGTTAATCATTTAAGGGAAGAGGTTTTTGAGTTAGGTTATGCAATAGATGATTTACAGAACAATGAAGTTAGTGATGCTGAAGATATTGAAGATATAAACAAAGAAAAGTTTGAGCAAGTAGAAATGGAGCTTGCAGATTGTTTTATGTTGCTTTTGAATATAACAGCTCATTTGGATTTAAATGATGAAGATATATTACGTTTAGTTAGGTTAAAACTGGAATATAATAAGAAAAGAAGTTGGGGTAATTCTGATCAAAACGGAGTTATTCATCACAAATAAATAGGAGGTTAAGATGTCGGAATTAAAAATGGAACATATATCACCTTATGGTGGTAGTCGTTTAAAGTTAAAAACAGTTGATGAGTTAGGTATACAGCGAATGGAAATAATGACAGGTATTGATTGGGATAATAATAGAGTAATTACAAAAATACCTGGTAATTTTGTAACAATGGGTTATAGTTTGGATGAAGTTAAACCTGTTTTACGACCTTTACATGATATTTGTGAGGAAATAAATCATAATGGGTTAAAATTTAAACCTGCTTTTTATTGGAATGATGATCCTGTACACAATACAATTCACATGACTTTATCTACTTTGGCACAGTATGGTAGAGATCCTGGTTTTTTACTACCTTATGTTGTTCACAGGAAGTTATTTGAGTGGCAGTTTGATTTATTTGGTTTATTAATGGAAGGTTTAGCAGTAAGTAATCATGAAATTTAAAAATAAGGAAGTTATGGAATTTAGAAAGTATTATGTATCGTATAGAACAGCACAGTTAGCATCAGCGTTAGATTTTAATGATGATTGTTTAACTACGTATGATAGGAATGGTAATTTGATTCCTGAATGGTATGTTGACACTAGTGATATAAATGATGAAACAGGAGAAGGTTATTGGTGTAATAAAAATTCAATAGCTGATGATGTAATTTTAGCTCCTTTAAAAGTTCAATTACAGGATTGGTTAAGGGAAAAGTATAATATTCATATAGTAGTTTATTTCTTTTCTGGAAAGTATGAAGTAAGTATATTTGATGAAGATGAATATTTAAGTGAAGATGATATATCTATATTAAGAGATAATGTATTTAGTGATTATCACATTGCTTTTGAGGAAGCATTAAAAGTAGTTTTAAAATTTATAATGATACAACATGGTTATAATGCTGATCCTTATTATGGTGAAGATTTGAAGGAAAGTAGAATATCTTTTATAACGGCAGGGAAAGCTAATAAATTAGTAGGTTTTGATTTACAAACTGAT
>Ga0207414_1001003_pt1 | contig 11027 bp, 7 predicted proteins | sample PonA231FremontCA_2_FD_187269 | JGI IMG/M metagenome (GOLD analysis project Ga0207414, IMG submission 187269) | Marine sediment microbial community from Fremont, CA, USA - Pond A23 Sediment 1 (SPAdes) | ecosystem: Environmental > Aquatic > Marine > Unclassified | place: USA: Fremont, California... | reverse complement strand
CTCGCGCAGGGGCACCTCGGCGGCGGCCAGGGCCGTCTCCACGTAGCGGAAACGTCGCTCGAACTTGGCGTTGGTGGCGCGCAGGCACTGCTCGGGGTCGGCCTTGAGCGTGCGCGCCAGATTGGTCACGGCAAACAGCACATCGCCCACTTCCTCGGCCGCGTGTGCGCGATCGCCCTGGGACAAGGCATCCTCCACCTCGTCGAGCTCTTCACGAATCTTGGCCAGCACGCCGTGGGCATCGGGCCAGTCAAAGCCGGCGCGCGCGGCGCGCTTGGCGAGCTTGCTGGCCCGGCTCAGCGCCGGCAGCGTGCGCGGCACGTCGTCGAGAACCGATGCCGGGGCGGCTTCAGCGGCTCGCGCCTGGCGCTCCTCGGCCTTGAGGTGCTCCCAGCGGGCCTTGACCTCGCCGCTGGCGATCGCCTCGGCCGTCACCCCGGGCGGCCGACGCGAGGCCAGCGTAGCGTCGGGAAAGACGTGAGGGTGGCGACGCAGCATCTTGGCGGTCAGCACATGCACCACGTCGTGGAAATCGAAGCGTCCCGCCTCACGGCCGAACTGACTGTAGTAGATGACCTGAAAGAGCAGATCGCCGAGCTCGCCGGGCAGCTCGTCCCAGGCGCGCCGCTCAATGGCATCGGCGACCTCGTAGGCCTCCTCAAGCGTGTGGGGCACGATGGAGTCCCAGTCCTGCTTCACGTCCCAGGGGCAGCCCTGGTCGGGGTCGCGCAGCACGGCCATCAGCGCCAGCAGGTCGTCAATGGTGTAGCGAGGCGACGTCATGAGTTCCTCCGTTTGCGCTTGCCCGCCTTGCCCTGCGCGCCGCCGCTGCGCAGCCGCCGCACCTCGATGACGTTGGGCAGCTGCTGGATACGCGAGAACAGCCGACCCAGGGTCTCCAGGCCGTCGACCTCGACGGTGATGGTGATGCGTGCGATGCCGTCGTCGCTATTGGTGAGCGTATTGACCGACAGCACGTTGAGGCGGTCATTGCTGAGCACGCCGGTAACGTCGCGCAGCAGCCCCGAGCGGTCCCACGCCTGGATCTCGATGTCCACCGGATAGAGCGTGCGGGCGCGCTCGCCCCAGTCCACCTCGATGATGCGCTGTGGCTCGTCAAGGCGCAGCTGAAGGATGTTGGGGCAATCCTGACGATGCACGGTCACGCCGCGCCCCTGGGTAATGAAGCCGACGATGGCGTCGCCGGGCACCGGGTGGCAGCAGTTGGCCATGCTGGTCTTGAGGTTGCCCACGCCAAGCACGGTGATGTCGCTGCCCGTGCCCTTGCTCGGCGCCTTGCGGGGCTTGGCCAGCAGGCGGTCGAGCTGCTCCTGGTCGTCGCTCTCACCGAACAGCTGCTGGGCCTGGTGAAGCACCTGGCCAATGCGCAGGTCGCCGGCGCCCAGCGCGGCATACATGTCGTCCGGGGTCGGATAGTTGACCTTGTTGGCCAGCGTGGTCAGGTCCATGTCGTCGACGTCGAGCCGTTTCATCTCGCGCTCGAACAGCGCCCGGCCCTCCTCGAGGTTGCGATCGCGCGCCTGCAGCTTGAACCAGGACTGGATCTTGGCCCGCGCCCGGGACGTCCGCACATAGCCCAGGCTGGGGTTGAGCCAGTCGCGACTCGGCCCCCCCTTGCTGGCGGTGAGAATCTCCACCTGCTGGCCGGTCTGCAGCCGGTAGGTGAGCGGCACGATGCGCCCGTTGACCTTGGCGCCGCGGCAGCGGTGCCCCACCTCGGTATGCACCCGGTAGGCGAAATCGATGGGCGTGGCCACGCGCGGCAAATCGATGACGTGGCCATCGGGCGTGAAGACGTAGATGCGGTCGGGCGCCACGTCACTGGTCAAGCCCTCGTGCAGGTCCCCGAAGTCGCCCACCTCTTCGTGCCACTCCAGCACCTGACGCAGCCAGGCGATCTTCTCCTCGTAGCTGGCGCTGCGCGCGCTGGTATCGTGGCCCTTGTAGCGCCAGTGAGCGCAGACGCCGAGCTCGGCTTCCTCGTGCATGGTGAAGGTGCGAATCTGGATTTCGAGCACCTTGTTCTCGGGGCCGAGGACGGCGGTATGCAGCGACTGGTAGCCGTTCTTCTTGGGATTGGCGATATAGTCGTCGAACTCGTTGGGCACGTGGTGCCAGCGCGAATGGACGATGCCCAGCACCGTGTAGCAGTCGGTCACCTCGGGCACCAGGATGCGCACCGCGCGGATATCATGAATCTGGGAGAAGGCGATGCCCTTGCGCTTCATCTTCCGCCAGATCGAGTAGATGTGCTTGGCCCGCCCGTCGACCTGGTAGCGACGGATGCCCTGGGCCGACATCAGCGACTTGAGGGTCTCCACGACCGCGTGAATGTAGTGGTCACGGTCAAGCCGCCGCTCGGCGAGCTGGCGGGCAATGGCCTTGTAGTCATCTTCGTGCAGGTAGCGAAAGGAGAGGTCCTCAAGCTCCCACTTGAGGTGGCCGATGCCCAGCCGGTGGGCAAGCGGCGCGTAGATATCAAACACCTCCCGGGCCACCTGCAGGCGTTTTTCGCGCGGGGCATCGCGCACCTGGCGCAGCGCACAGGTGCGCTCGGCAATCTTGATCAGGGCGACGCGCACGTCGTCGATCAGGTTGACCAGCATCTTGCGCAGGTTGTCCTGCTGATCGTGCTGGGTCAGCCCCTGGCTGGGCGCTTGGAAGGTGCTGATGGCGGCCATCTGCAGCACGCCATCGATCAGCCCGGCAACTTCCTGGCCGAAGCGCTTGTCGACCTCTTCCAGGCCGATCAGCTTCTCGCGCACGGCGCGATAGAGCACGGCGGCTTCCAACGCCGGCTGGTCGAGCTTGAGCTCGCCCAGGATATCGGCCATCTCCAGGCCCATGCGAAAGCTCGACCCATCCTTGAGCCAGGCCTTGTGGGGCCGGTCGGACGCCAGCTCGAGCCGCTGGGCCAGCGCGCAGGCGCGGCGCATCTCGTCGAGGTCGCGCAGCTTGACGTCTTCCTGCAGGCGCACAACCCACTGGTCGATATCGACGCTGCCATCCCCGTTCAGCGGCTGATCTTCACGCACTTTAACCATCGCTTGGCGCTCCTTGGGCCTGCCGCGGCGCCTCGGGATGCTCGAACAGCAGCATCGATTCCAGGTGAGAGGTGTGAACGAACATGTCGGCCACGGCCGCGCGGCGAATGCGATATCCGGCATGCACAAGGCGTGCCGCATCGCGCGCCAGGGTGGCCGGGTCGCAGGCCACATAGAGCAGCCGCGCCACCGGATGGGCCGCCAGCAGCCGGCTCAGCGTGTCAGCACCTTCACGGGGCGGGTCCAGCAGCACGATGTCGGGCGTGCCCTGCTCGAGCAGGGCGTGTCCGGCCGCAGGGTCGGCGAGATTGGCCTGGCACGCCGTCAGCGCCAGGCCGGCGCGCTGGGCGCTGTCGGCCAGGCGCGCCACCATCGCCGCGCTGCCCTCCACTGCCGTTACCCGGGCACCGGCCGCGGCCAGCGGCAGGCTGAAATTGCCCACGCCGGCGAACAGGTCCAGCACCCGTTCGCCGGCGGCCAGCGGGGCCAGCCAGGCGAGCGCGGTGTGCACCATCAGGCGATTCACCTCGTCGTTGGCCTGCAGAAAGTCTCCCGGCGCGACCTGCAGCAGCAGGTCCTCGTGCGGCCCCGGGACGCAGCAGCGCAGCGTCGGTGCGGGACTCAACCAGGCCAGCTCAGGCGTCTCGCGTCCCAGCCGGTGCGCCACGTGCACGCCCTGGGCGGCGGCAAAGGCCTGCCAGCGACGTCGATCGGCGGCGTGCTCGCGCAGCTGGCGCACCACCACGACCACGCAGCGATCGCTTTCGAGCAGCTCGAGGTGCCCTACCTGACGAGGCGCCTCGAGCGCTGCCACCAGCTGGTGCAGGGGGGCCAGGAGCGCCTCCAGCGCCGGCACCAGCACGGTGCAGGTTTCGAGGTCGACCAGGCGGTGGCTGTGACGGGCGCGAAAGCCCAGATGACGGGTTCCATCGGCGTCGACCTTGACGCCCAGGCGGGCGCGGCGGCGATAGTGCGCATCGGCGCCATGCAGCAGCTGGGGCGGCGCGGTCAGGGCGATGCCCTGGCGCGCCAGCAGCTCTTGCAGCACGGCCTGCTTGTGGCGACGCTGCGCTGGCACGGCCAGGTGCTGCAGGTCGCAGCCGCCGCAGCGGCCGGCATGCGGGCACGGCGGCGTGACACGCTGGGCCGAGGCGGTCAGCCGCTCACGCACATGGGCTTCGTCATAGCGTTGGCGCGTGCGATGAATGGCAACGGCGACGCGCTCGCCCGGCAGCGCAGCGTCGATGAAGACGGTCTTGCCCTGGGCGGTGCGCGCCACGCCGCGCCCGTCATGGGCCAGGCCGTGCACGTCCAGAACGTCCGGCGCAGCAGCGGTGACGTCGCCATTGCCGCGTGACGGCCCCGTGGACGCGGCGCGCGCAGGCCGCCGCTTGCCCAGCATGGCCACGCTCAGCGCTCCGCAGCGAACAGGCCGGTGGAGAGGTAGCGGTCACCGCGGTCGCAGACGATAAAGGCGATCACCGCGTTTTCGACCTCGGCCGCCACGCGCAGCGCGCCGGCCAGCACGCCGCCGGACGACACGCCGGCCATGATGCCCTCTTCGCGGGCCAGCCGGCGCATGTGATGTTCGGCCTCGTGCTGGCCGATATCGAGCACGCGGTCAACGCGGCGCGCATCGAAGATGCTCGGCAGGTAGGCTGCCGGCCAGCGGCGGATGCCGGCGATGCTCGCTCCCTCCTCGGGCTGCAGACCGACAATCTGCACCTCGGGGTTGCGCTCCTTGAGATAGCGCGACACCCCCATGATGGTGCCGGTGGTACCCATGGAGCTGACGAAGTGGGTCAGCGTGCCGCCGGTCTGCTCCCAGATTTCCGGCCCGGTGGTCTGGTAGTGCGCCAGCGGGTTGTCCGGGTTGGCGAACTGGTTGAGCGGACGGCCCTCGCCACGCGCCACCATCGCCTCGGCCCTGTCGCGAGCCTCTTCCATGCCGCCCTGCTGGCTCACCTCGATAAGCTCCGCGCCATAGGCCGCCATCGCCTGTTTGCGCTCGGCTGAGGCGTTTTCCGGCATGATCAGCACCATGCGATAACCCTTGATCGCCGCCGCCATGGCCAGTGCGATACCGGTATTGCCGGAGGTGGCTTCTACCAGCGTGTCGCCCGGGGCAATCTCGCCCCGCGCCTCGGCCTGCTGGAGCATGGAGAGGGCCGGTCGGTCCTTGACCGACCCGGCCGGGTTATTGCCTTCCAGCTTGGCCAGCAGGGTGTTGCCACGTCCGGCGGTAATGCGCTTGAGGCGGACCAGCGGCGTATTGCCGACGGTCTCCTCGAGTGTAGGAAAATGCATGCAACCTTCCTGATGTAAACGCGTTTTCCGCATTATATCCCTGCGGCTGCATACTGGACAGGCATGTGCCCGCTCTGTGGCATACTGGCGCTTGATCCAACGCCCGACGAGCCCCGCCGATGTCCCTCAAGACCCGCTTGATGCTGATGATCTTCGGCCTTCCCCTGCTGCTGCTGACGCTGCTGGTCGGGTTGGGGCTCAAGCATGAGGAGCACCAGCGCCGGGCGGAGATGCGCGACCAGCTGACCCACAGCGCCGAGCTCGCGGCCCCGGCCCTGGCCGACGCCCTTGCCCGCGGCGACAACGTCATGCTGTCGCAGCTCACCGATAGTCTGCTGGCCCTGCCCGTGGTCCAGGCATTGCGCCTGCAGACCGGCGAGGGCGAGACGCTGCTGGCGCGCGGCCGGCCCCATGACCTGCCCGCAGCGGCCGAGCGCGACGCGTCCCCACTGCCGCGGCATGAGCGCCGCTGGCGGCTGCATACGCCACTGCCCGGCGCGGTGGCGTCCTCAACAAGGCTGGTGCTGGATATCGACACCACCTCGCTGCTGCTGGCGCACTATCGCCGCCTGGCCAGTGGTGCGCTGGGGCTGCTGCTCGCCGGACTGCTGCTGTTCCTGGCGGCCTACGCCACCACCCGCCGACTGTGCCAGCCCCTGGAGGATGCCGGCCGCGCCCTGGAGCGGCTGTCGCTGGGCGCCGTGCCCGAGCGCCTGGTCATTCCTGCGCCTGGCGAGCTGGCCGAGCTGACGCGCGGCGTCAATGCGCTGGCCGACTCCCTCGAGATCGCGCGCGAGCAGATGCAGACACACATCGAACAGGCCACCGACGAGCTGCGGGAGTCCATGGAGACCATCGAGGTCCAGAACATCGAACTGGACCTGTCCAAGCGCCGTGCCGTGCAAGCCAACCGGGTCAAGTCGGAGTTCCTGGCCAATATGAGCCACGAGATTCGCACCCCGCTCAACGGCATCGTCGGCTTCTGCCGGCTGCTGGGACGCTCGCCGCTGGAGCCGCGCCAGCGCGAGTGGCTGGATCACGTGCAGCGGGCCTGCGACAACCTGCTGATGCTGGTCAACGACGTGCTGGACTTCTCCAAGCTGGAGGCCGGCAGAGTGGAACTCGAGAGCCTGCCGCTGGACATGGTCAGCCTGGTTGATGAAGTGCTCGGCCTGCAGGCTCCGTTGGCCCAGCAGAAGGGGCTGCAGCTGCTCGGCCTGGTATATGACGACGTGCCGGCCGACCTCCAAGGCGACCCGCTGCGCATCCGCCAGGTCATCACCAACCTGGTCAACAATGCGCTCAAGTTTACCGACCAGGGCGAGGTGATCGTCCGCGTCATGCTTGAACACGCCGAGGAGCGCCGGATGCTGCTGCGGGTCAGCGTTAGCGACACCGGTATGGGCCTGTCCGAGGAGGCGCGTAGCCGCCTGTTTCAGGCCTTCCACCAGGCGGATATCAGCCACCCGCGGGAGTTCGGTGGCACGGGCCTGGGGCTGGCGATCTGCCGACAGCTGGTGGCACAGATGGGCGGCGAGATCGAGGTCGACAGCACGCTCCACGTGGGCTCCACTTTCGCCTTCACGCTGTCGCTGGCAGGCAACCCCGACGCCGAGCGCGCCCCCGAACTCGACCTCAACGGCCAGTGCCTGCTGCTCGAGGAGGCCCATACGCCGACGCGTCGCGCCCTGCAGCATCTGCTGACCTGCTGGGGCGCACAGGTCGTCACCCAGCCGCCTGCCGCACCGGCGCCGCCCGCGGCGCTGCTGGTGGCCGGGCTGGACGCCCAGGACGACAACCCGGCTGCCCTGGCGACATGGCAGCGCCGGCTGGACGCGCTGGACTGCCCGGCGCTGCTGCTGGTCAACGCCAGCCCCCACGATGTGGCGAGCCTGTCGCTGCCCCACGGCGGTGAAGTGCTCGGCAAGCCGGTGTCGCGCACCGCATTGGCCGATGCGCTGAAACGCCACTTGACGCGTCAGCCGCGGGCCCTGCCGCAGCCGTCGGCGCACCGCACGTCGGCGTCGCCGGCGCGCCTGTTGATCGTTGACGACAGCGAATCCAACCGTCTGCTGCTGTGCGAGCTGCTGGCCACTCCCGCGCTGACCCTCACCCAGGCGGCCAGCGGCGAGGAAACCCTGGCGCTGGCGCAGGCACAGGATTTCGACCTGATCTTGATGGATATCCGCATGCGCGGCATGGACGGCGTCGAGACAACCCGCGCCCTGAGGCAGCTGGGCGGCGCTTGGCGCCGCGTGCCGATCGTCGCCGTCACCGCGCACGTGCAGCGCGACCAGCAGCGCATGCTGCGCGAAAGCGGACTCGATGACGTGCTGATCAAACCGCTACAGCCATCGCAACTTGCCCGACTGCTGCGCGAGTACCTGGGCATCGTCGACGTCCTGCCCACCGAGCACGACGACACCGGCAAGCGGGACGCCGTGGCGGCCACCGACCAGGAGCTGGCGCTGGTCGACCTGGCGCTGGGCGCTCGCCTCGCCGGCGGCAATGCGACCCTCGCCCGCCACCTGCTGGAGACACTGATCGACTCGCTGGTGCCAACCGAGCAGGCCATCCGCGACGCCGTCGCCCGCAACGATGCCGGCCAGCTGCTCGACACCCTGCACGCGCTCAATGGTGCCTGTCGCTACTGCGGCACCCCGCGCCTGGGACTGCTGGCCGAGACGCTGGAGACGCGACTGCGCTCGCGAGGCATGTCCGCGGTGGTGCCGCTGCTGAGTGATCTCTATGCGGCGATGGCTGAGCTGAACGCCTGGCGGCCCGATCACCCCTCGAGCACGACGAACGCCATCGCCAGTGTGTCCTCGTCGGAAATCGACAGGTGAAGGGCGCGGACGCCAGCCGTTGCGGCCAGTTCATGGGCCTTGCCCGACAGCACCAGCGACGGGCGACCCAGGGCATCACTGACGACCTGGATCTCGGTCCAGCGCATGCCGCGGCGCAACCCCGTCCCCAGCGCCTTGACGAAGGCTTCCTTGGCGGCAAAGCGCTTGGCCAGAAAAGCCGCAGGCCGGCCATGGCCGGCAAAACGCTCGCGCTCCCGCTCGCCCAGCAGGCGCTGCGCAAAACGTGCGCCATGTCGCTGCGTGGCCCGCTCGAAGCGCGCCACCCGGGCGATATCGGTGCCGATACCGAGGATCATCCCTCGCCCTGCTCGTGATCGTGATCGTGGTCGTGGTCGTGGGCGTCAAGCGAGGCGACGAAGCCCGCTTCCTGACCGGCAATCGCCAGGCGCTTCATCTCGGCCACCGCCTCCTTGAGGCCAACGAATAGCGCGCGGGCGATGATCGCATGGCCGATATTGAGTTCGTGGAGGCCGGGCAGCGCCGCAATGGCCTCGACGTTGTGATAGTTGAGGCCGTGACCGGCATTGACCACCAGGCCCAGCTCCAGCGCCATTTCGGTGGCAGCCGCCAGGCGGGCATACTCGTGCCGGGCGGCCTCGCCGGTGACTTCCGCATAGGCCCCGGTATGCAGCTCGACCACCGGCGCGCCGGCCCTGGCGGCCGCCTCGATCTGCGTCGGCTCGGGGTCGATGAACAGCGATACCTCGCAGCCGGCTGCCGCGAGTCGACGGCAGGCCGCGGCGATCGTCTCGAAGCCCCCCGCCACATCGAGCCCGCCCTCGGTGGTCAGCTCCTCGCGCTTCTCCGGGACCAGACAGACGTGGGCGGGTTGCAGCGTCTCGGCCAGCTGGAGCATTTCCTCGGTCACCGCCATCTCGAGGTTCATGCGGGTATTGAGCACCTCGGCGAGCAGGCGCACGTCGCGCGCCTGGATGTGTCGGCGATCCTCACGCAGGTGCACGGTGATGCCGTCGGCGCCGGCTTCCTCGGCGAGCAGCGCGGCCTGGATGGGATCGGGATAGCGCGTGCCACGCGCCTGGCGCAGGGTGGCCACATGGTCGATATTGACGCCGAGCAGGAGTCGGGGAGGATACATATCAGGTCTCCAGGGTTCGAGGGGTCAGGGAACAAGGGTAGCGCTGGTTGTGGGCCGGGTCCCGCCTGCGGACGGGGCCGGGGCTTTGTTCACGCGTCCGACGCTCGAACGCTGCGCCGCTTTTCGGCGAGCTGGCGCATCAGTTCGCGGGAACGCAGTGGACGACTGCCAAGCAGCGGGGCCAGCGCCGCCCGGGTAACCGCCTTGGCGGGGCCGGCCAGCCCGGGCTCGGTCCAGTCGCCGCGCGCCAGCAGGCGCAGGGTGCGCCCGTCGATGCCGCCCTCGCCGGCCACGAAGGCCCGTGAGGCCGGATCGAGCACGTAGCGACGCTGGGGGTCCAGCTCGCCGCCCTCGGGGTCGGTGAAGCGCGGCCAGGCGTCCAGCGCTTCGAGCGCCGCCACCTCGAGCCGACGCAGCGCACCGGCGCGCCCTTCGGGCCGCGGCAGAACATCGAGCATGGCAGTGTAGAAGGCAAACACCTCGTCGACCGGCAGCTCCACCGGCAGCACTCGCGTCAGCAACTCGTTGGCATAGAGGCCACACAACAGTCCCTCGCCGGCGAGCAGGGCCGCACTGCCGCGCCCCTCCATCAGTCGCAGACGCTTGAGCTCACCCTCGCCGACCCAGCTGACATGCAGCGGGGCGAAGGGCTGCAGCCGGCCTCGCGACCGAGACCCGGGGCGCTGAACGCCCTGAGCGACGGCCCTAACACGCCCGTGGTTCAGGGTCAGCAGATCCACCAGGGCGCTGGTCTCGCGGTAGGGCCGCTTGTGCAACAGGAATGCCGGTTCGGGGGTCATGCAAGGGGCCAGTACCGTGCCGCCCTTTCGGGGTCAGACCCCGGCCAAGCCACACGGCCCGTCATAGTGCACACTTCCTGAGGCGCTGCCCGCCGCCGGGGTCTGACCCCGAAGGGCTTATGCCACAGCAGCATCAGTCGAGGTCGTAGCCCAGGCTCTTCAGCGCCCGCTCGTCATCGGACCAGCCGCGCTTGACCTTGACCCAGAGGTTAAGCATGACCTTGGCGCCCAGCGCACGCTCCATGTCGAGGCGCGCTTCCCGTCCGATGTTCTTGATGCGCTCGCCGTTCTCGCCGATCAGGATCTTCTTCTGGCCGGCCCGCTCGACGAGGATCAGCGCGCTGATATGCACCACGCGCCCCTCGTCGCGGAACTCCTCGATCTCCACGGTCATCTGGTAGGGCAGCTCGTCGCCGAGCTGACGCATCACCTTCTCGCGCACCAGTTCGGCGGCCAGGAAGCGCTGACTCTTGTCGGTGACCTGATCCTCGGGGAAAAAGTGCACGCTTTCAGGCAGATGCTTGGCAACCTCGGCCTCGAGCTCGGGCACGTTGGTGCCATGCTTGGCGGAGATCGGCACGATGGCGGCGAAGTCTCGGCGCGCGCCCACCTGCTCCAGCCAGGGCAGCAGACTGGCCTTGTCCTGCAGGCGATCGACCTTGTTGACGGCCAGGATCACCGGCGCCGCGACGTGCTCGAGGCGCTGCAGCACTACCTGGTCCTCGTCGCTCCAGCGGGTCCGGTCGATGATGAAGACCACGCAATCCACGTCGCGCAGGGCCTGGACGGCGGCCTGGTTCATGAAGCGATTGATCGCCTTGTTGCGATCCTTGGCCATGATATGAATGCCGGGGGTATCGACATAGATGAACTGGGCCTCCCCCTCGGTCTT
>Ga0207414_1001002_pt1 | contig 11054 bp, 9 predicted proteins | sample PonA231FremontCA_2_FD_187269 | JGI IMG/M metagenome (GOLD analysis project Ga0207414, IMG submission 187269) | Marine sediment microbial community from Fremont, CA, USA - Pond A23 Sediment 1 (SPAdes) | ecosystem: Environmental > Aquatic > Marine > Unclassified | place: USA: Fremont, California... | reverse complement strand
ATGAACGTCGATATACAGCGGCAGCGTGACCTCCTCGGCCAGTGGCGAGCCGTTGGGGCAGAGCCCGATCACCGTGGCGCCGGTTTCGCGGGCCAGACGCACGCTGGCCACCAGCGCCCGGGTGCGGCCGGTCTGCGAGATCGCCACCACCACGTCGCCCTCTTTGAGGGTCACCGCCGACATGTTCTGCATGTGCGGGTCGGCGTAGGCGGCGGTGGAGATCTGCAGGCGAAAGAACTTGTGCTGGGCATCGAAAGCGACGGCCCCGGAGGCGCCGAAACCGTAGAACTCGACCCGGTTGGCCATGGTCAGGGCGTTGATGGCCTGGCTCAGGGCGTCGTTGTCGAGCCGGTCGCGCACCGACAGCAGGGTGCCGACGGTGGAATCGAAGATGCTATGGGAAAATTCCGCGACCGAGTCGCTGTCGTTCATCGAGAACTGGGCGAACTGGCTCCCGGAGGCCAGCATCTGCGCCAGCTTGAGCTTGAAGTCCTGAAAGCCGTTGCAGCCCAGCGCGCGACAGAAGCGCACCACGGTGGGTTCGCTGACCTTGGCCTCGGTGGCCAGGTCAACGATGCGCATGTGGATAACTTCCTCGGGCTGGCGCAGCACAAAGCGCGCGACCTTCTGCTCGGAGCGGCGGAAATGCTCCATGCGACGTCTCATCTCATCGAACAGGGCGCGACTCACGCAGGACTCCTTGCTGGCGGGCCGTTTCGGGGCAAGGACGAAACGGCGAACAATACGGGAAACATCGGCAGGCTCATGCACACAGTATGCCCCAAGCCGACGCGCGATGTGCACCTCGCGGACCGGCGGCATGCCCCGGGGATGGTCGGCAAGCGTTGGTAAAGCGTTGTGGTTTTACGGCCCACGCCGTCATCATTCTGTCAAGTGGCGTATAGTAATACATGCAGTGTCGCGGGCTTTTAGGAGAATCGATCATGCGCAACGTCGAACGGTTATATTCCCTCAAGAGCGAACTTCTCGACATTTTCATGAGCATGGAAGTCGTCGAGCACCAGCAACGCTCACGCACCGCCGCCCAGCGCAACCTGCGCGCCCGGCGCGGTATCGAACTGCACAACGAGTTCAAGCAGCTAACACAGGAGATCGCGCCGCTACCCGATGCGGAGCTGGTCGACGACGAGATGCACTGAGCCCGCCGAACGCAATGCGCCCCGCCGAAGCGGGGCGCATTGTCGGCACACTACGCCAGGGTCACTGGCGGGCGGCCCCTTACAGACTCGAGACGAATACCGCAATCACGCCAACCGGCGCAACGAAACGCGACACCACCTGCCACAGCGTGACTTGCCCCCCGCTCAGATTCAGCTCGGCGGCCACGCTGGTACGGTCGAGGCGCCAGGCCACAAAGAGGATGGCCCCCAGACCGGTCAGCGGCAGCAGGAACTTGCTGGTAAAGGTGTCCAGCAGGTCGAAGACATTCAGGCCCAGGATCAGGAAGTCGTCCCAGACGTTGAATGACATCAGTGCCGCGATGCCCAGCGCCCAGACCGCAACGCCACCGACCAGCGTGGCCGATACGCGCGAGAGCGGCGTGCGCTCTTCCATCAGCTCCACTACCGGCTCGAGCAGCGAGATCGCCGAGGTGAGCGCGGCGAAGGTGAGCAGCAGGAAGAACATCAGGCCCAGCACCACCCCACCGGTCATGTTGCCAAAGGCCAGCGGCAGCGTGACGAAGATCAGGCCGGGGCCTTCACCCGGGCTCAAGCCGTTGGCGAAGACGATGGGGAAGATGGCCAGGCCCGCCAGCAGGGCGATGGCGGTATCCAGGATGATCACCGTGCGGGCCGTGCTGATCAAGTTGACGTCCTGCCCCAGGTAGGAGCCATAGGCCATCATGATGCCCATGCCCAGCGACAGGGTGAAGAATGCCTGGCCCATGGCGGCCAGCACGACTTCGCCATTGACCGCACTCCAGTCGGGACTGAACATGAAGGCCAGCGCCTCGCCGAAGTAGCCCGTGGTCATGCCGTAACCCACCAGCACCAGCATCAGCACCACCAGCGCCGGCATCAGCGTGCGCACGGCGCCCTCGAGGCCCTTGGTGACGCCCCGCGCCACAATCCAGATCACCAGCGCCATGAAGGCGGTGTGCCACAGCGTCAGTGCCAGCGGGTTGCCCAGCAGGCCGGTGAAGATGCTGCTGATGCCGTCGGCGTCCTGACCGCTGAAGGCGCCGGTCACTGATCCGAGGGTATAGGAGAGTGACCAGCCACCGATCACGCTGTAGAACGACAGGATCAGGAAGGCGGCCAACACGCCGCTAGCCCCGACCAGCGCCCAGGCGGGGAAGAGGCCGTTCTTGCGCGCCAGATCCACCATGGCATTGATCGGGTTCTCCTGACCGCGGCGGCCGATCAGCCACTCTGCCACCAGGATCGGCAGGCCGACCAGGGCCACGCAGGCCAGATAGATGAGCACGAAGGCTGCGCCCCCGCTTTCGCCCACCATGTAGGAAAAGCGCCAGATATTACCCAGCCCCACCGCCGAACCGGTGGCAGCCAGTATGAAGGCCATCTTCGATGACCACTGTGCATGGGAAAGTTTCGACATGTTTCACCCTGAGTGTACGTGTCGCCAACGGCCGGTCCGGCGCGATGACGGCTTGTGCTTGTCATTGCCACGTCCAGGGCGCCATGGATCGCACGACGCCGTCCAGAGCATGACAGGATCCAGGCAGGATCACTGCCGTGTCGCATCTCGCGGGTCCCGGGCCGGTACGGCCTGGGCAGGGAGACGCTCGGGTGCCGAATATTCGCAGGATTTACGCGGGTTATGCGCCTAATCCAGTCAATATCCATGGATATTGGCACACCGGCCCGTAAAACTATCCGATCAAACGCTCGATGGCCAGCCGTGGCCACCAGATTGTTAGCCGCCGCGTCGCGCGGCAGTGCAGAGCTCGATGCACGTCTAGAAGAGCGCCGGCTGATGCTGGCCGGCAAAGGCGGCCAGGGGTGGCAGGGCGCAGTGGTCGCGAAGCCGTGCATAGAGGCAACGTGCCAGTTCGGGGGCCTCACGATTGTCCGGTGTGTGCACCATCAGATAAGGGGTTTTCCCCTGATTTATCCACAAGGCGAGGCGTTCGATCCAGGGCGTGAAATAGCGCTGATTGAGCGCGTGATCGTCATGGCCAATGAAGCGCACCAGCGGGGAGCTGCTCGTGGAAAGCACGTGTAATGGGACTTTCGGCTTTTCGGACTGGGCCTGGCGAAGCCCCGGCCGGTTGCCGGCCGGAGTAGCAAAGAGTGGGCGTACGTCAAGCATCACGCGATCCACGCCGTGAGTTATCAACATTTGGTTAAGGGCTTTCTCGGCGTCCCCCTTGTGGAAAAATTCCCTGTGGCGCACTTCCACCGCACATGAAATCCCTGCCGGCCAGCGCGCCAGTAGATAATCCAATCGAGGCAGCTCGGCGGGACCGAAATCTCGCGGTAGCTGGACCATCATCGGCCCGAGTCGGTCGTGCAGCGGCGAGAGGGCCGCAAAAAATGCCGCGAGGTCGGCCTCGATGCCGACCAGCCGTCGCTCGTGCGTCAGGGCGGCCGGCAACTTGAAGCAGAACCGGAAATCCGGTGGCGCCTGACGCGCCCAGGCCGCCACCGTGGCGGCCCGCGGGATGCCGCTGTAGAAGGTCGTATTGCCCTCCACGGTCGTGAACACCCGGCCATACTCGGCCAGCACATCCTGCTGAGGACCGTGCGGGGGATAGAGTCGACCGCGCCAGTCGGGGTTGGCCCACATCGGCAGGCCCAGGTAGAGGCGCGGCGTGGCGTCGCTCGCGTTCACTCCACCGTGACGGACTTGGCCAGGTTGCGCGGCTGATCGACGTCGGTGCCCTTGAGCACGGCCACATGGTAGCTGAGCAGTTGCAGCGGCAGCGTATAAAGGATCGGCGCCAGTGCCTCGTGCACGTGGGGCAGGCGCAGCACGTGCACGTGCTCTTCATCGTTGAGCCCTACCTGCGCGTCGGCGAAGACGAAGAGCTCACCGCCACGGGCCCTGACCTCCTGGAGGTTGGACTTGAGCTTGTCGAGGAGTTCGTCGTTGGGTGCTATCGAGACTACCGGCATCTCGCTGTCGACCAGCGCCAGCGGGCCATGCTTGAGCTCACCCGCCGGGTAGGCCTCGGCGTGGATATAGGAGATCTCCTTGAGCTTGAGCGCGCCCTCCAGGGCAATCGGGAAGTGAGCGCCGCGCCCCAGAAACAGCGCATGGTGCTTCTCGGCGAACGCCATGGAGAGCGCCTCGATGGCCGGATCAAGTTCGAGCACTCGGGCCACCAGGCCCGGCAGTTCCCGCAATGCCGCCACCAGCTCGGCCTGGACCTGCTCGTCGAGCCCCTTCACTCGACCCAGCGCCAGGGTCAGCAGCATCAGGGCGGTAAGCTGGGTGGTGAAGGCCTTAGTGGAGGCCACGCCGATCTCGGGCCCAGCCTGGGTCATCAGGGTCAGGTCCGACTCGCGTACCAGCGAGCTGCCCGGCACGTTGCAGATCGCCAGGCTGGCGAGATAGCCGTGCGCCTTGGCAAAGCGCAGCGCCGCCAGGGTATCGGCGGTCTCGCCGGACTGCGAAAGCGTCACGAAGAGGGTGCCTGGCGGCACCACCACCTGGCGGTAGCGATACTCCGAGGCCACTTCCACCTGCACCGGAACACCGGCGTAACGCTCCAGCCAGTAGCGGGCCACCATGCCCGCGTGATAGCTGGTGCCACAGGCCACGATATGGATCTGCCTGGCGTTGTGGAAAAGCGCCTCAGCCTCGGGGCCGAAGCTCTCGACCAGCGCCGCGCGCTCGCCCAGGCGCCCTTCCAGGGCCGCCGCGATTACCGTGGGCTGCTCATGGATCTCCTTGAGCATGAAATGACGGTAATCGCCCTTGCTGGCCGCGCCGTCGCCGTGCTCGAAGGTCTGGACCGGGCGCTCGACCGGCTTGCCCTGGGCATTGAACACCTCGATGCTCCCGTGCGACGAGAGGCGCACGGCATCCCCCTCCTGCAGGTAGATGAAACGGTCGGTCACCTGCAGCAGCGCCAGCGGGTCAGAGGCCAGGAAGGCCTCCTCGATGCCCACCCCCACCACCAGCGGGCTGCCCTTGCGCGCGCCCACCACCACGTTGGGCTGGTCGGCATGCAGCACGCCCAGCGCATAGGCCCCATCGAGACGGACCAGCACGCGCTGCACGGCGGCCAGCAGGTCGCCGCTCTGCTGGCTCTCACGCGCCAGCAGGTGAGCGATCACCTCGGTATCGGTCTCGGAGGTGAAGACGTAGCCATCGGCCTCAAGCTCGCGTCGCAGGGTTTCATGATTCTCGATGATGCCGTTGTGCACCACCGCCAGCTGTTCGCCGGACTGATGCGGATGGGCGTTCAGCTCGCTGGGGCGGCCATGGGTCGCCCAACGGGTGTGGGCGATACCGCTGTACCCGGGCAGCGGCTGCTGCACCAGGCGCGCTTCCAGCGCCGCGACCTTGCCCATGGCCCGACACCGCTGCAAAGGTCCTTGAGGAGACAGCACCGCCATGCCGGCGGAGTCATAGCCGCGATATTCCAGCCGCTTCAAGCCTTCCAGCAGGATCCCCTGGACGTTGCGCTCGGCAACGGCAGCGACGATTCCACACATGCCAATTCTCCTTAGTCGTCCTGACGCTTGGTCGGCCGCGGCCAGTCGCTCTTGCTGATCTGGCGCCCCCGGGAAACGGCCAGCGCATGGTCAGCGACATCCTTGCTGATCGTCGAGCCGGCGCCGACCGTCGCCCCGCGACCGACGCTGACGGGCGCCACCAGGGCCGTATTGGAACCGATAAAGGCGCCTGCGCCGATCTCGGTGCGGTGCTTGTTGACGCCGTCATAGTTGCAGGTGATGGTGCCCGCCCCGACGTTGACGTCGCGGCCCAGGCGCGCGTCGCCCACGTAGCTCAGGTGATTGATCTTGCTGCCCTCGCCCACCTCGACGTTCTTGGTCTCGACGAAATTGCCTACCTTGGCCCCTACCGCCAGCCGCGAGCCGGGGCGCAGGCGGGCAAACGGCCCGATGCGGTTGCGGCCAGCGATGACGGTCCCATCCAGCACGCTGTGCGAGTCGATCACGCTGTCGGCGCCGATGTGGCTGTCGCGGATGACGCAGTAGGGACCGATGTGGACGCCTTCTCCGAGTTCCACGTGCCCCTCGAAGACACAGCCCACGTCGATCTCCACATCGTGACCGCAGGTCAGGGTGCCGCGGACATCGAGGCGCGACGGATCGCTGAGCGCCACGCCCTGGGTCATCAGCTGCTCGGCGATGTCGCGCTGGTGGGCGCGCTCCAGGCGTGCCATCTGGGCCCGGTTGTTGGCGCCTTCGACCTCCAGCGGGCGCGCCGGCTGGGCGGTGGCGATCGTCACGCCTTCGGCGGCCGCCATGGCGATGATGTCGGTCAGGTAATATTCGCCCTGGGCATTGTCGGCGGACAGGCGCGGTAGCCAGCGCCGCAGCTGGGCGGCGGTCATGGCCATGATGCCGGTATTGCACTCGCGCACCGCCCGTTCGCTCTCGGAGGCATCTTTGTGCTCGACGATGGCCACCACCTCAGCGTCGGCATTGCGCAGGATGCGCCCGTAGCCGGTGGGATCATCCAGGGTCACGGTGAGCAGCGCCATGTGCTGTTCATCGACGTGCGCCAGCAGCTCGACCAGCGTTTCGCGGCGCGTCAGCGGCACGTCGCCATAGAGCACCAGCACGCGTCCCTGGCCCAGCGCGTCGAGCGTCTGCGCCACGGCATGACCGGTGCCTTTCTGTTCGGCCTGCAGGGCGAAGTGCACGTTGCAGTCGGCCAGCGCCTGGCGAACCTGATCGGCGCCATGCCCCACCACCACGTGGGTACGCTCGGCCTCGAGCCCCCGGGCGGTATCGATCACGTGTCGCACCATGGGCTTGCCGGCCAGGCGATGCAGGACCTTGGGCCGGATCGAGCGCATGCGGGTACCCTGCCCCGCCGCCAGTATCACCACGTCGAGCGTCATCATCCTTCCTTGTGCCGGTTCATCGGATGGCCACCATTGTATCGGTCCCCCGTGGCTCGCCACCATGGCGAATGCCGATCACTGGGCAATATGCACCGCGAGATCCTCGACAACCGCCTCGCCGAAGACCTCCACGAAGGCCGGACTGACGCGGCTCGTCCACTCCTCGCCCTGGCGAACCAGCATCAACACCGCCAGTGACTGTTCCCGGGCGAGCGCCATGCCCTGCTCCTCGCCCAGCACCAGCAGGGCCGTGGCCCAGGCGTCGGCCCAGGCATCCGAGGCGTGGACGACGCTCACCGATGCCAGGCGGTGGGCGATAGGATATCCGCTGCGAGGGTCGATGGTGTGGGAATAGCGTCTGCCGTCGAGTTCAAAATAGTTGCGATAGTCGCCGGACGTGGCAACCGCCATGTCCGCGAGCGGCAGCACGTGCTGAGCCTGCTGGGGACCGCTCTCGGGCACCTCGATGCCGACGCGCCACGGCGCCGCTTCGCCATCGCGATAGCCGCGCACCTTGAGCTCGCCCCCCAGGTTGACCAGGAAGTGGTCGAGCTCCTGCTGATCGAGGTAGGCCGCCACCTGATCGGTGGCGTGCCCCTTGGCCACCGCGGAGAGGTCGACGAAGACGTCGCGCAGGCGGCGGGCACGCCGCCCCTGCTCATCGACCTGCACGCTGTCCGGGCCGGTTTGGGCAAGCTGCGCGGCCAACGTGAGCGGGTCGGGCACCTCGCGCGGACGCGCCTGGGGGCCGAAGCTCCACAGGTTGACCAGCCCACCGACGGTCATGTCGAAGGCCCCGTCGCTGGCCCTGGCGACCGACTGGCCGATGGCCAGCACATCGATCAACTCGTCGGAGAGCGGCTGCCATTCGCCCAGTGGCGCTGCGTTGAAGGCCATCAGCTCGGAGTCGTCTCGCCAGGTGGACATGGCGGCATCCACCGCCTCGAGCTCGGCCAGGATGCCGGCCTCGAGCGCATCGGCCTGCCGCTGCGTCAGGGAGTCGACGACGCTCACCTGATAGAAGGTGCCGAAGATCTCGCCATCGAAGGTCACCGGTGCTTCCAGCGGCCGGTCGCGTTCGGAGCAGCCCATCAGCAATCCCGCCAGCAGCAGCGGCAACAGCACACGCAACACGTTCATGACGCAGAACCTCCGTAGAGCCAGATCAGGGCCACCCCCAGCAGCAGGCGATAGAGCACGAAAGGCTGCATGCCGATACGCTTGATAAAGGCCAGGAAGAGATGGATACACAGATAGGCACTGAGGCCGGAAAACAGCGCCCCGGCCACCAGCGCGCCCCACTCTATCTCGGTGTCGGCGCCGGCGAGCCCGACAATCTCCAGGCCACCGGCCAGCACGATCACCGGGATCGACAGCAGAAAGGAGAAGCGCGCCGCCCCCTCGCGGTTCAACCCCAGCAGCAGCCCGGCGGTCATAGTGATGCCGGAGCGCGACGTCCCGGGGATCAGCGCCAGGGCCTGAGCCGCGCCAATCCATAGCGCATCCTGCCAGTTTAGCTGGTACTCGCTACGCGACCCACGACGCCGCCAGTCGGCGTAGGCGAGCAGCAGGCCGAACCCGATCAGGCCGCCGGCAATGACCAGCGGTGAGCGCATCACGGTCTCGATGCTATCCTGGAAAGCCAGCCCCGCCAGCCCCACCGGCAGCGTCGCCACGATCACCCACCAGGCCAGGCGCGCGTCCTCGTCGGTGCTGCGTCCCGCCACGCTGCGACACCAGCTGGCGACCATGCTGACCAGCTCATGGCGAAAATAGAGCACCACCGCGCTCAGGCTGCCGATGTGCAGGGCCACGTCGAAGACCAGGCCCTGATCGTCCCAGTCAGTGAAGACCGGCACCAGGATCAGATGCGCGGAGCTGGAGATGGGCAGGAACTCGGTCAGTCCCTGAACGATCGAGAGCACAACAATCTGTAGCCAATCCATGAAACGGTCCATGTCGGTGGGAGACGCCGGCAACGCGGCGCAAAAGGAGCATACACATCCGCGACTCGGCTGTCCGCCGCTGGCCCTTCACCCGCTGGCCGAGAGCAACGCCGAAGCGATGCCGAAGTAGATCAGCACCCCCGATGCATCGATGGCGGTGGTCACCAGCGGCGCCGAGGCCGTGGCGGGATCCCAGCCCAGCCGGTCGAGCACGAAGGGCAGGCACATGCCCAGCAGGCTGCCGAACAGCACGATGCAGATCATGCTCACCGCCACCACCATCGCCACCACCTCGCCGCCACGGATCACGCCGATCGGTGCCACCGCCAGCGCCATGGTCAGCCCCAGCGATCCCGCCACCAGCAGCTCACGGCCCAGCAGCTTGCCCCAGTCCTTGACGCCCACGTCGCCGGTGGCCATGCCGCGCACCATCAGGGTCGCGGCCTGTGCCCCCGCATTGCCGCCGCTGCCGATCAGCAACGGCAGAAAGAACACCAGGGCGACCTGAGCGGCAATGATCTCTTCGAAGTAGGCGATGCCGGCTCCCGAAAAGAGATTGCCGAAGACCAGCAGCACCAGCCAGATAACGCGCTTGCGATACAGGCTCCATAGCGGCACGCGGCTGACGCCGTCCTCCAGCGCGCCGATGGACATCCCCTTGTGGATATCTTCGGTCGCCTCGGACTCCACCACATCCATGGCATCATCGTGGGTGACGATCCCCACCAGGCGCCGCTCAGCGTCGACCACCGGCAGTGCCAGCAGGTCGTAGCGGGCCACGCTGCGCGCCACGTCTTCCTGGGGCTCGTCCACGCCGGCGCTGATCACATCCTTGATCATCAGCTCATCGATCAGTGCCCCGGGACGCGCCACCATCAGCTGACGCAGCGACAGGGTCCCGGCCAGGCGCCCTTCCGAATCGATGATATAGAGCTGATAGACGGTTTCAGCGTCTGGTGCGGTCTGGCGCACGCGCATCAGCGCGCGGGAGACCGACATGCCGGTCGGGATGGCCACGTAGTCCGCGGTCATGATCGCCCCGGCGGTGCCCTCCGCGTAGCTGGCCAGCCGCTTGAGCTCTTCACGCTCGCGGTGGGCCATGCGCCGCAGCAGGGCCTCGCGACGGTCCTCATCCAGCACCTTGTACAGGTCGGCGCGCTCATCGGAGCCCATCTCCTCGAGCACCAACAGCAGCGCCTTGTCGTCCATCCCGTCGGCAACGTAGCGCTGCTCTTCGCCCGGCAGATAGCCCAGCACGTTGGCGCGCCGCTCGAGAGGCAGGCTGTCGAGCAGCGCCAGGGCCACCGGCAGCCCCTGCTCATCGTCGTCCAGGGCATCCTCGACGATCTCGCCGATATCGGCCGAGCGCAGTTCGCGCAGCAGGACGCCGATACGCTCGGTGTCGCGCGCATCCAGTGCGGTCAACAGCGCCGCATGATGCGGCTGCAGCGCCTCATCGAACGCCATAGCTATCCTCCCGTGCGCACCACGTCAGGGCCCGACGGCCGAGCGACAGCCAGCGAGCGGAGTCCAGAAACGACAACGCCCCCCGCACGTGGCGTACGGGGGGCGCGGTCGATGACAGGCGCCTCAATCAGCTCTTGCCGGCCTTCTTGCGCAGCTGCTGGATGGTGCGCAGCTGTGCGACGGCTTCGGCCAGTTCGGCTGACGCCCGAGCGTAGTCCAGTTCAGCGGACTTTTCGTTCAGGTTGCTCAACGCATGCTGCCGCGCTTCCTCGGCCGCCGCCTCATCGAGATCATGAGCACGGGTGGCCGCATCCGCCAGGATGGTCACCACGTCCGGCTGCACTTCCAGGAAGCCGCCCGAGACGTAGTAGTTCTCTTCCTTGCCGCCGCCGTGGAGCACGCGCACCGGGCCCGGCTTGAGCTCGGTGAGCAGCGGGGCGTGACCGGGGAGAATCCCCAGCTCGCCCATCTGACCGGTGGCGATGATGCGCTCGATCTGGCCGGAGAAGATCCCCTCCTCGGCGCTGACGATCTCGCACTTGAAGCTTTTCGTCATGACGACGTCTCCCAGGTAGACGGGATTACTTCATCTGGTTGGCTTTCTCGACGGC
>Ga0207414_1001001_pt1 | contig 11057 bp, 9 predicted proteins | sample PonA231FremontCA_2_FD_187269 | JGI IMG/M metagenome (GOLD analysis project Ga0207414, IMG submission 187269) | Marine sediment microbial community from Fremont, CA, USA - Pond A23 Sediment 1 (SPAdes) | ecosystem: Environmental > Aquatic > Marine > Unclassified | place: USA: Fremont, California... | reverse complement strand
TCCAAAACTCCTGTCCTGGACTGTATTGCCTGCTCTTGCTCCAGCGTTGACTCCAGAAGGCTCCTTTGGCGAAGCACATCCCCCCTCCTTGCCTGTCCGGAATTAAAGCGCCTCTGCACCAGCTCTACCAGCTCGCGGTTGGTGCGCACCTGTTCCCGGACAATTCCCAGGCGCTCCCTCGCCTCGGCAATCCGGTACCAAGTGCGGGCCACTTCCGCGGACAGGGAGAGTGCAGCGGTTTGATATTCGTTTCTAGTGGCGTTGACCCGGTATCTCTCTGCCTGTACACCGGAACTTATCCTTCCCCACAAGTCCACTTCGTACTCCGAACTCAGACCAAGCTGAAGCCGCTCCTGCACTTCAGAGTTCTCTCCGCTGATCTGTGCCTCGGTAAAGGCATCCAAATCCGGGAACAGGGAGGAGGATTCGCGATCCACAACCGCCCGGGCCTGTTTTAGCCTCTGCCAGGTAGTCTTGAGGTCGAAATTCCCGCCAAGCCCTTGCTCTATCAACTCGTTCAGCTCCCTGTCCTCCAGGGCCTTCCACCATTTATCCGGGACCACTGCAGTACCGGATTCCGAAAATCCCGCCTTTGTATCAACATCCGGAGACAGGTCCCCGGTGTGTTGACAGCCCATGGCAAGAAGTACACCCAGCACAGCTAAAACTGTTTTTGACATAAAAGAAAATTTCATAATAGATATACATCCTACAAGACAACAAGCCGGAAATTCATTGATACTTAGATGACAAAGATTAACAACTGTATTTACAAAATCAAGCATTTATCAATCTTGTTAACAGCGCAACATAAAGTAGTGTTCTAGATGGAGATGAGTATGTCAAACAATATCAGAAAGCAAGAAAAGTTTCAGTTGTGTGGATGGATCCTGTTTTTGGTCTCCGCGGTGTTCTTCATGGCCTCCAGTGCCAAGAGCGGGGATATATTGGGCCTGATCGGGGGAATCTTGTTCTTCATCGCCTGTATTGTCTTCCTGATACCCCTTGCCAGTCCCGGGGAATAAACAAACCGCGTTTCTCCCGAATTGTACCTGACCAGGAGCAAAAATTACAAGCTGAATATCTCGGTGTAGACATTTTCCAGATCCACGTAGAGCATACGCTCACGTAGATCGCTCCCCTTGCCCAAAAGGATTTTTATTACTTCAGTAGCCTGCAAACTGGCTATCAGTGCAGGACTTACCACGGGAACACCCAACCTGTCCTGGAGTTCTTCCCCATCTTCACCAGTTTCCTCTTCTCCGTACAACAGGCTTAGACCCCGGTCTTCCGGAAACACCGTCATGAGCCTGCCTTCAAACCCGGACACCGCAGCGTGGCAAAAGGGAATTCCCAGTTTTCCAGCCAACTTTTCCAGGAAGAACCGGTCCCGAATATTATCCAGTGCATCCACAATCACCTGCATACCGGACCAGTTTTCTACATCTATTGCCACATCACCGTGTATAACATCCATTTCTACCCCGGGATTCATGTTGCGAACACTTTCTTCACTCACTTCAGCCTTGGAACGATTCAGGCTGTCAACCCCGGCGAATGCTTGCCTGTTAAGATTGCTTTGATCAAATACATCCTTGTCTATAACCAGCAGGTAGCCGATTCCGAGCCTGGCCAAAAAACTGATAACAAAACCGCCCAAACCTCCGGCACCAACCACGGCCGCCCCGGATTCGGACAATCTGAGCTGTTCCCGGAGGGAAATACTCTCAGTATTGCGCAGATAGCGAAGAGGCCACACACCCTCCCTCATAGCACATGTATACACTTCCCTGGGATGAGATCCGGTTTCTTCTGCTATCTGCAGGGCAACACCCTCTTCCATCACCTTGACTTTACCCTGCACTGAATCTGTTACAACACTTGCACTGTCCCTGCACATCACCCTTAAATCAAAGCTAGTAAATTTCTGCATAAGATCCACCTTGTCAAAAAAAACATATTGGATTATTATTTTAATACACTCTGTTATACAAACAAGGTTTCAAAATGCAAATCCAAGTCCAACTTTTTGCTACACTTGCCACGTATCTACCTAAAGGTGCACATGGAAAAGGGGTAGACCTGGAGGTTCCCCAGGGCAGTACCATACAGCAAGTGCTGGAGCAATTGCAAGTCCCTTTGGAATCGGTAAAACTAATTTTCAAAAACGGGGTTCATGCCCAAAAAGATAGTTCGCTGCAGGAAAACGACCGTATTGGTATCTTTCCGCCTATCGGTGGAGGATAAATCCTGTACGACACCCTTTTTTGCAAACTATCATCATTAACCATGGAATAAAATCCATATAGAATAAATCGAATAAAATCTCCCATAATTTGATTTATCCGATTCTAACACAAATATTGCCGAATAATTGGAGAAAAATCCCTTGCAAGTAACCAAATTTGCCATCCCTGAAATCATATTCGGGTCCAACAGCCTGGAATATGTGGTTCCCTGCGCCATACGCAACGGGGCCAAGAAAGTACTTTTAATAAGCGACCCTGGAATTGAAAAAGCGGGCTGGGTAGACAATCTGCTGGAGTTTTTTGAATCCGGTAAATTGAACTGGGTATACTACAACAGTGTAGATTCCAATCCCAGGAACTATCAGATCGAGGAGGGTGCAAACTTCTATTTGCAGCAAAGAGCTGATCTAATCGTGGCCCTGGGAGGCGGCAGCCCCATGGACACGGCCAAGGGGATAGCCCTGGTAGCCAGTAATGGAGGTAAAATCGACGATTACGAGGGTGCAAACCAGATTCAATATCCATTGCCTCCCATGATCTTTATCCCCACAACCGCAGGTAGTGGGGCTGACATTTCCCAGTTCGCAATTATCACCAACGTGGAGCGCCAGGTCAAAATGGCCATTATCAGCAGGACCCTGATTCCGAACATCTCCATCATAGATCCGCTCTTTTTGCAGACCAAGCCCAAATGGCTGGTAATTGCATCTGCTATCGATGCTTTGGCCCATGCAATCGAGGCCTATGTTTCCGTATTGGCGACACCTTTCACCGAGATCCAATCCTTGAAGGCAATAGAACTGATTGTGAACAACCTGGAGGAGGCAATACACTCTAGTACCCTGCATAACCTGACCAATCTTTGCATAGCAAGCACCGCCGCAGGTATGGCATTCAGCAATGCCAGTCTGGGAGTAGATCACGCCATAGCCCATTCATTGGGAGGAAAATACGATGTTATGCACGGACTGATGCATCCGGTGCTACTACCGGCAGTAATGCGCTTCAACTTCCCCGCTTCTCGGAAAAAGATGGCCCAAATCGGGGAAATAGTGACTAAAGACAAGGGACATACAGAAGAAGAAACCGCCTTCCAGGGCATAAGGACCCTGGAATCCTTTTTCAAGTCACTGGAAATTCCTTTGAATTTACGCAATCTGATACCTGATCGTTCTAAACTTCAAGAAGCATCTCAACTAGCAACACAAGATGCTTGTATTTTGACCAATCCCAGACACGTTACCTGGGAGGACTGTCTGAATATTTGTGAAGAGGTATGGTGATAGACATGAACAAAACTACCACACTGCAAGATATAATCGGTATTGAAGATGTAAAGCTGGGATTTTTCCAGGAAACCCAGAAAAAAGTGCAGGAATTAAAGACCTCCAACAGGAAGCTTCAAGAAAAACAACAGGAAATCCAGGCAATCCTGGATGGCATAGCTGATGTCATGATAGTAATATCCAGGGAATTTCGCATCCTGTATGTGAACCATGTCTATCACCAACTTTTTTCCGACCCTTCTCCAGAAAACAAGTGCTGCCATCAAGTCCTTTATGGCCAGGATTCCCCCTGTTGGAAATGTCCGGTTACAAACGCGTTTAATACCGGGAAGGTGAACCGGATACAGGCAATTATTCCTGGCAGGGAAAAAAACCGCTACTTTGATATCACCGCCTCACCAATCAGCCCTTCCGAGGAGCTACCGGACAGATTTCTACTGTTTTTGCGGGACATAACCCTGGAAAAGGAATATCAAGCTCAACTGCTGCAAACCGAAAAAATGGCCACAGTAGGCACCCTGGCAGCAGGAGTTGCTCACGAGATCAACAATCCCCTGACTGCTATCCTGGGATTCTCCCAGGGAACAAAACGCAAGCTCCCACAGTTGGAAGGGAAAGTGGACCCCCATGTGGTGGAAGACATGCAGGAGTACTTGAACACCATATTAAAGGAATGTTCAAGGTGCCAGGACATTGTACAAAATCTGCTCACTTTCAGTCGCCCCAAAGAGAACCCTTTTCAAGTAGTCAACCTAAAAAACGTGGTCCTGGATTGCCTTAAAATCCTCCACTACAGGCTAAAAAAGATCCCACACGTCAATTTCCAGCTTAGATTCGATTCCGATAACCCGCAAATTTACGGAGATGAAGCACAACTCAAACAAGTGGTCCTGAACCTGGTGAACAATGCCCTGGATGCAGTGGGTTTTCAAGGCAATATCTCCATTGAGGTTGAGGAAGGTTCACAGGGTATGTACTGCCTGGTGGTAGAGGATAACGGGCACGGAATTCCCTCGGAATATTTGGACCGCTTATTTGATCCTTTTTTTACCACTAAACCCGTGGGAAAAGGAACCGGAGTTGGACTGTCCACTTGCTACAACATTGTCAAGGCACACCAAGGTCACATAATAGTCTGCAGCGAGCTGGAAAACGGCAGCAGCTTTTGTGTCAAACTACCCAAATCCGAGCAGAATTGATTATGACAGACCAATGCCGCACCCTGGTAGTTGACGACGAAGAAAACATACGTCGTCTTTTTCTCAAGGAGCTGGGCTCCGGAGGCATGTTCATCCAAACAGCAGCCAACGGAGCCGAGGCCAGGGAACTTTGCACCGCGCACCACTTCGATATTGTGGTACTGGACGTTTGCCTTCCGGATATGGATGGATTAAAGCTCCTTTCTGAAATCAAGAATACTGATCCGGACCTGGAACTTATCATGATTACCGGATACGGAACTATTCCGGATGCAGTGGAAGCCATACGCCTGGGGGCATATGACTATATTACCAAACCATTTGAACTTGAACGTGTTGAATTCGTCATAGAAAAAGCCTTTGAACGTGCCAGACTGCAAAAAGAGAACAAACTGTTCAAGAGGCAGTGGCAGGAATCGGACAAAAACTTGCTAGTGGGACAATCCGAGTGGATCAATTCCATCCGCACTCTGATCAACAAGGTTGCCCCTTCCGAGGTCCCGGTACTCATCACCGGAGAAAGCGGGACAGGAAAAGACGTGGTGGCCAGGGAGCTGCACAATCGAAGTAGCCGCAGCAACGAACCCCTGATTATCAAGAATTGCGGCACGCTACAAAAGGAGTTGGCCAGGAGTGAACTCTTTGGTCACTGCAAAGGTGCTTTTACCGGTGCGGATCAGCACCAGGAGGGACTGCTGGAACTTGCACACCGGGGGAGCATGTTTCTGGACGAGATAGGTGATCTACCCCTGGAAGTGCAAAGCGCATTCCTGCGAGTTCTGGAAAATCAAACCTATCGCAAAGTGGGTTCCAAAAAAGAGTGCCAAGTCAATATCAGATTCCTATTCGCCACCAATCGCAATCTTCTCCAGGAGGTACAGGAGGGAAAATTCAACGAAGCCCTGTATCACAGAATCAATGTAGTCAACATCCATATGCCCAAACTAAAGGAGAGGAAACAGGACATCCCACTTCTGGTGGAACACTTCCTGACCAAACTTCGACCGGAACGCAAATTTTCCTTATCCGACCGCGCCATGAAGATCCTCATGGACTACGACTGGCCCGGAAATGTACGGGAGTTGAAAAATATATTGGAGCGTAGCACCATTATATCGGAAAACGAAGTTATCACTGAACAGGACCTTCCGGCGGAACTAATCAGCCAGGAACAATCCCCAATTGCACATACCGGCTGGATGTCCCTGCGGGAAATGGAACAGTCCTATATAGCCCAAGTACTCGAACAGTGCGGAAACAACCGTTCCAGAGCCTCGGAAATACTGAGGATTAGTAGAAAGACCCTGTACAGGAAACTCCAACACAACTAAACTCACAAATTTATTAACATATACAGCACCCATCACTACTGCCCATCTTCACAGCACAAAGCAAAGACCTGAGTCAAATCCACCCAGTTATACCAACAAGCGTGTCAAAACAACCCAGTTATAATATACAGAAAATATTTAACTTTGTATCGAAAAACAAATCAGCCTTTTTAAAATAGACAAAACAACCCAACCAGACCCATTCACCTTGAAAGACCCTGTCTCAATCTACCGAAATATAGGATTTTTATCTTGGCACGTATATTGCTTAAGCTTTAAATAAAAGGTGATTGCATTATTGAACATTGTTTAACAAAAAAAGGAGGTCATCATGCCAGTAAACGAATTTTTTATTCCCAGCGTAACCATGATCGGAGAAGGAGCCTGCAAGTCAGTTCCGGAAAAGATGAAATCCCTGGGGGGCAAAAAGGCCTTTTTGGTTACAGACAAAGGAATCACTTCTGCGGGTATAACTGAACAAGTTACCAGTGAATTAAAACAGGCTGGCTTGGAAGTTGCGGTATACGACGAAACAGTTCCCAATCCTACGGACAAAAATGTTCACGAAGCTGCAGAACAATATCGCAAAGAAAAGTGCGACACTCTGATAACACTAGGAGGAGGAAGTTCACACGACTGTGGGAAAGGCGTGGGACTGGTTGTCTCCAACGGCGGAAACATCCACGACTTCGAAGGCATGGATCAAGCCACACAATCCCTTCCTCCCTATCTGGCTATAAACACCACTGCCGGCACAGCTAGCGAAATGACAAGATTCTGCATTATCACAGACACTTCCAGGAATGTAAAAATGGCTATTGTGGACTGGCGGGTTACACCGGACATGGCTTTTGACGATCCTGTACTTATGGCAGGTATGCCTCCTCACCTGACAGCTGCTACTGGCATGGATGCACTCACTCACGCAGTCGAGGCCTACGTTTCCATTGCCGCCACACCTATGACAGACGCCTGTGCTGTCAAGGCAATAGAGTTGATTAGCCAGTACCTGCGTCCGGCAGTTGCCAATGGACAGGACATGGAAGCCAGGGACATGATGTGCTACGCCCAGTATTTGGCTGGCATGGCCTTTAACAACGCCATATTGGGTCATGTTCATGCCATGGCGCATCAATTGGGTGGATTTTACGATCTCCCGCACGGTGTTTGCAATGCTATCCTTTTGCCCCACGTTTGCCGTTTCAACTTGATTGCCAAACTGGATAAGTTCGTGGATATAGCCGAAATCATGGGTGAAAACACAGTCGGCTTGTCCAAGAGGGACGCTGCAGAGTTGGCTGTAAACGCTATTGAAACCTTGTCCCAGGATATTGGCATTCCCAGTGGCCTTGCTGAACTTGGGGTCAAAGAAAAGGATATAGATGTAATGACCCAAAACGCCCAGCAAGATGCCTGCGGTTCCACCAATCCCAGGTGTCCGTCAGATGAAGAGGTGAAACAAATATTCAAGGAAGCTATGTAGAAAGATGCAAAAACAGAGCTTCCCAGTTCCGGTCCAAATGCGGGCCGGAACTTACAAGCTCTGTTTGGCAGTGTGGCTCATTTTGAATCAAAACTGCAATGCACGGCATATTGTCTGGCGCACTTTCATATTGCAACTGACCGACAACTCTTAACTTTTTTCTCGCTACTCCGTAGTCGAGATTGCCCTCGCTACTCCGTAGTCGAGATTGCCCTCGCTACTCCGTAGTCGAGATTGCCCATGCTTCGTTGCACCCGCTAGGGCATGGGAGTTAACATCTTTGAAACCTGATTCTTTGATATTAAACAACACCTTATTAACAACCCAAAAGTCTTGCGTAAAAATCCTTGGGTTGATTTTTGGCAATCAGAAGTATAGTATTGGAAAAATCTTATTGAGTTTGCACCGACTTTTCCCTCAATTAGCATTTCAAATCGTAACCAGGAGGAATATATGGATAAAATATTGCGAATTGATGTAACCGGGGAAAAACCCCAATACAAAGAGGAATCTCTTGGCGATTACGCAGGCATGGGAGGCAGGGGACTGACTTCCGCCCTGATCAACCAGGAGGTGCCGGCGGACTGCCACCCCTTGGGCCCGGAAAACAAGCTGGTAATCGCACCCGGCCTGCTCAGCGGCACGGCAGCGGTGAATTCAGGCAGGATCTCGGTAGGTTGCAAGAGCCCGCTCACCGGAACCATCAAGGAAGCCAATTCCGGCGGACAGGGGGCACAAGTACTGGCCAAGCTCGGGTACGCAGCCATAGTCCTGGAAGGGGAAGCAAGCAAGGATTCCCTGTTTGTCGTGCGCATATCCAAGGACGGAGTCAAGATCCAAGAGGATGATAGCGTGCGCATGCTGACCAACTATCAGCTCATGGACAAGTTCAAGGAAGAGTACACCAAAAAGGGCTGCATGATCAGCATCGGCACTGCAGGTGAAATGCGTATGGCCAATTCCACGGTGGCGATTACGGACCCGGAGGACAGGCCCAGCAGACACGCCGGACGAGGCGGAGTGGGCGCAGTTATGGGATCCAAGAAAATCAAGGCCATCCTGCTGGACGGAGACGGAACCACTATGCTCCAGCCCCAGGACCAGGAAAAGTTCAAGGAGGCAAACAAACGCTTCACTCAGGGATTGAAGGAACACGCCGTCACCGGGCAGGGACTCCCTGCCTACGGCACCAACGTACTTACCAATGTAGTCAACGAAGCGGGCGGATACCCCACTTACAACTTTCAAACCGGCCAGTACAACAATGCGGAAAAAATCAGCGGGGAATCCCTGGCTGAACTTGAATCCAGCAGGGGCGGACGCACATCGCATGGCTGCCATCGAGGTTGCGTAATAGCCTGTTCCGGGGATTTTCTGGACAAAGACGGCAATTTTGTCACCAAACAGCCGGAATACGAAACAGTCTGGTCCCACGGAGGAAATTGCGATATTTGCGACCTGGACTCCATAGCCAAGCTGGATTTTTTGGACGACGACTACGGATTCGACACCATCGAGATGGGTGCTGCCATAGGAGTGGCCATGGAAGCCGGGGTTATCGAATTCGGAGACGCGGAAGGAGCTATCAACCTGGTACACGAAGCCGGAAAGGGCACTCCGCTGGGACGCATCCTGGGTAGCGGGGCGGAAACCACTGCCAAGTGTTACGGCCTGGAAAGGGCCCCCGTAGTCAAGGGCCAATCCATGCCCGCCTACGATCCCAGGACAGTCAAGGGCCAGGGAGTAACCTACGCCACCACCACCATGGGTGCGGACCATACCGCCGGCTACGCAGTAACCTCGAACCTGCTCCAGGTGGGTGGCAGCGTGGACCCCTTGGGCAGTTCCGGGCAAGTGGATCTCTCCCGGGACCTGCAGATTGCCACCGCAGCGGTGGACGCTACCGGCATGTGCCTGTTCATCGCCTTCGCTATCCTGGACCAATCCGATACCTTCCAGGCGCTTATCGACATGATCAACGCCTGTTACGGCCTGCAGTTGACTGCTGAAGATGTAAACGGACTGGGCAAATCCATCCTCTCCAACGAGCGGGACTTTAACAAGCGGGCGGGGTTTAATGCAGCCCACGACCGTCTTCCCCGCTATTTCAAGAGGGAGAAGCTGGAGCCCCACAACCAGAGCTTTGACATATCGGATGAAGAACTGGATTCTGTATACAATTGGTAGGATCCTGTACAAAGCCCCTCTGGCGGCACAACATACTTGGCCGCCAGAGGGTTTATCACCATGGACAATTTATTTTACAGGCATCCCTCGGCCAATCAAAATTTTCTACACCTCTAGCCAAAAACAGGATACAGCAACTTGCAATTCAATGCAGACACTCCAACCACGCCAGCAGAGATCTTTTTTCAAACCACCTCCCAGGGTCTCACTTCCTGGTACTTTGTCTTGAGAGAGGGAGTTCACATAGAGATTCAACTGGGCAGGAGCATACAAAATATCCTGCTACTGGATTTTAACCTGGAACAGGATACCATCCAGGAGAGGATCAGCACTATCTTTTTAAACCGCAATCCGGTGGACGACCTTCAAACCCCTGTTAGTACGAAAAATTCCACCCTAACCCTCTCAGGTGCCATGCCAGGCTTCATGGGCGCCTGCATGCGGGTAAACAGTCCCTACGCCCCAATGCGCGGGTCCATCTCCGAACACCAGAGCGGGCACCCGGACAGCACCGAGGACCACTCCAGGGGACCTATCAAACTGAAATTATTTAACCTCTTGGTGCCAGAAATAGGACCCAAGATCCTGCGAAAGGGAATCCTGCTGTCCAGGCAGCGCCTGGAAGAGTTACTGGAACAACTTCCGGCCGGATTCTGGCAATCCTGCAAACAGGCGGAGCTGAACAATATCCCGCTTTCCTGCGGCCCCCGGGCGATCCTGGAAGGGATGCAAGGATACGATCACGCCAGGGTTACTGTAGAGAGCTGAAAAAGTACAAGCATTTTCAAATTGTGCGGAAAGAAAGTCTTCTTTATCCCCTTTTACCGGAACCGCGCTTGTATTCAATCCCCAATTTGTCCATGCGCTGCCTAAGGGTATTGGGGTGTATTCCCAATAATTCCGCCGCTCCCCCAGCCCCGCTTATCTTGCCCCCGGCCAGGGCCAGGGCTTTGCGTATATGGCGGGCAGTGACAGTATCCAGGTCAGGGAAGGGCTGCTCCTGTCCAGGGATTTCTGACTTCCCAACATACTGCGCCCTATCCTCATTTTCCAGCAAGGGATCGATATTCAACTCTTTTCCGGAAGACAAAATCATGGCCCGTTCGATAAAATTCTCCAATTCGCGCACATTTCCCGGCCAATCCCTGGCCATGAGTTTCTCCAGCGCCCCGTCCGGCAGTTTGGGGCGAAACATGAGTTTTAATTCCGCTGTCTTGCGTTGCAGGAAATGATGCACCAATGCCGGGATATCTTCCTTTCTCTGGCGTAACGGCGGAACCAGGACCGGGAATACATTGAGACGATACCACAAATCCTCCCTG
>Ga0207414_1001000_pt1 | contig 11086 bp, 8 predicted proteins | sample PonA231FremontCA_2_FD_187269 | JGI IMG/M metagenome (GOLD analysis project Ga0207414, IMG submission 187269) | Marine sediment microbial community from Fremont, CA, USA - Pond A23 Sediment 1 (SPAdes) | ecosystem: Environmental > Aquatic > Marine > Unclassified | place: USA: Fremont, California... | reverse complement strand
AATTAATAAATGATAAATATGAAAATGGAAGAATAAGAGGCAGCGGGGGACTTTCCAGAAGATCAGTCAAATATATATATCAAACTTTAAATACCGCCTTAAAACAGGCAGTTAAGGAAAAATTAATAACTCACAATCCTGTTAAAGCAGTCGAACTACCTAAAAGTAAAGGTAATACCAAATATAAAATAGATCCGTTAACAAAATATCAGGCAAATAAATTACTCAAAACTGCCAAAGATTCCAATTTATATATTGCATACTTTATATCTCTCCATACTGGACTGCGAAAAGCTGAATTACTAGGTCTTAAGTGGTCTGATGTAGATGAAAATAACAATACCATAGAAGTAAATAGGCAGGTACAAAGAATCACAGGTAAAGGGTTAAATATTAAAGGCTTAAAATCAGACAGTTCATATAGGAAAATACCAATAAATCAAAATGCCATTAACAAATTAAATACTCATAAAAAGATCCAAAAGGAAAACAAACTATTCTATGGCTCAGACTATATTGATAGAAATTTAATAATATCAAAAGAGAATGGTGATTTTATAACTCCAGAGAGAATATATAAAGAATTTAAAACATTACTTAAGAAAGCAGAATTGCCAGATATAAGATTACATGACCTCAGACACACTTATGCAACTTTATCTCTACAAGAAGGCGTCCCTGCTAAAGTAATACAGAAAACTTTAGGCCATGCCTCTATTCAAACTACTCTTGATATTTACTCTCATGTAACAGAACAAATGTATCAAGAAGCAGCTGATAAAATAGGTAATGTAATTGGTTGATTTTCTCTTAAATTATATTTCTTTTTATATCAAATTATTAATGGTATTATCTTTAAGCATTTATATCTTAATAATATAATAATCTGTTATAAAAATAGCCCCTTTCGCAAGGGGCTATTTGTTGTTCTTATTTTTTATTTTTTGTTTTCTATTCTTATATTTTACCTTTTCTTCTTATTTTCTTTGCTGAAATTTGGCTGAATTATTATCAAATTACCATTATTGCTTATACTTATAAAAGTGCTATAAGTCCTATTATATCAATACATAGAAATGGTAGACCATCGGGGACTCGAACCCCGAACCTACTGATTAAGAGTCAGTTGCTCTGCCTAATTGAGCTAATGGTCTACTTAAAATAAGTATCCGTATCTATTTTTAATATAAATTATATACATAATAAAAAATGGGGTGGGTAATGGGGTTTGAACCCACGGCCTCAGGAGCCACAATCCTGCGCTCTATCCAACTGAGCTATACCCACCATGAAATGGTACGCCTGAGAGGATTTGAACCTCTGACCTACGGATTAGAAGTCCGTTGCTCTATCCGGACTGAGCTACAGGCGCATGTTATTGTTATGCTATGGAGCGGGAAACGGGACTCGAACCCGCGACCCTCAGCTTGGAAGGCTGATGCTCTAGCCAACTGAGCTACTCCCGCTCACAGTGATTTTTTCTCGCGACAAGTATTAGTATAACTTAAATAAGTGCTATGGTCAAAATTTTGAACTGATATTTAATGCCATTTAGAGGCTCTTAGGGTACTTTAAGTTAATATTTCTCCTAATATCTATCATTTAATACCTTTTTCATTTTTTCTAAAGCATGTGCTCTATGACTTATTTTGTTCTTTAAACTTACTGACATTTCAGCAAATGTTTTATCATATTCAGGAACATAAAAGAGAGGGTCGTAACCAAAACCTCCTCCTCCTTGTCGTTCTTTTAAAATATAACCTTTACAGTAACCAGATACAGTATATTCTTTATTTTCTTGTGGGTCTACAACTGCTACCACAGTCCTGAATTGAGCCTTTCTATCACTAAATGATACACCTTTAAGTAGTTCTAGTAATCGATCATTGTTTTCTCTATATGTAGCATCTTCATGAGCAAATCTAGCAGATCTGATACCTGGTTTACCATCTAAATAATCTACTTCTAAACCAGTGTCATCAGCAAGACTTAAGAGATTTGTCTTATTTGCTCGATCTCTAGCTTTTTTTAAAGCATTTTCTTCTAAAGTCTGACCATCTTCTATTACTTCTTCTAAATTATCAAAGTTATCAGGTGTTACAAATTCAAAATCCAAATTTTTAAAATGATCTTTAATTTCAATTATTTTACCCTTATTTGAACTAGCTACTAATAGCTTTCTCGTCATTTATTTTAACCCCACACTTTTTTTCTGTTCTTTTATTAAATCATTAATACCTTTTTCAGCTAAATCCATAAATTTATCCATTTCTTCTCGTGTAAAAGGATCTTTTTCAGCTGTACCCTGAACTTCAATAATTTGTCCTTCTTCATCCATTACTATATTCATATCAACCTGAGCGTTCACGTCTTCCTCATAACATAAATCAAGTAAATACTCTCCATCAACTATTCCGACACTTGTTGCTGCAGCGAAACCTTTTAAAGGAGATTCATTGATCATATTTTCTTCAAGCATGTATTGTACTGCATCATATAATGCCACATATGCTCCAGTGATAGAAGCTGTTCTAGTTCCTCCATCAGCTTGAATTACATCACAATCGATCCAAATTGTTCTTTCTCCAATCATTTCTAGATCTATTATTGCTCTTAAAGAACGTCCGATTAATCTTTGAATCTCTCTGGTCCGTCCACTCCGTTTTCCTTTTGCAGCTTCTCTAATAGTTCTTGTTTGGGTAGAACGGGGTAAAAGAGAATACTCAGCTGTAAGCCAACCTTTGTTTTTGCCTCTTAAAAAGTACGGAACACTATTTTCAACCGAAGCTGTGCAGATAACTTTTGTATCCCCTGTGGATACCAATACAGACCCCTCAGCATACTTTGTATAGTCCCTTTCTAGTGTTGTTGTTCTTATTTGATCATTACTACGACCATCTACTCTTTCATTGCTCATATTATTCCTCCTATGATTACTTCTTCCATTATAATTTTACAGGATTTAATAAACAAAGTCAAAATAGTAAAAGCCCATTAATGGGCTTTTACTATTATCTCATATTTTATTTTACTTTACCAATCTTTTTACTGCCTTGTGTATCGATTCATATCCTGTACATCGGCATAAATGGCCACCCAAGGCTTCTTTTATTTCTTCGTCAGTGGGGGTTTTAGTTCGGTTCAAAAGAGCTTTGATAGCCATTACAAAACCGGGGGTACAAAACCCACATTGGACAGCATCTTCAGCTATAAAAGCTTCTTTAATTTCTTTGAAATCACCTGTTTCTTTAAGTCCTTCAATAGTAATAACTTCTTTACCCTCTATTTCATGAGCGAGGACTATACAACTTCTAACTGGTTTATCATTTAAAAGAACTGTACAAGCCCCACATTCTCCGTTACCACATCCTTCTTTGGTACCGGTCATGATTAATTTTTCTCTCAATAATTCTAAAAGAGTCATTTGGGGTGGAACTTCAATTTTATATTTCTTATTGTTTATGGTAGTTTTAATCTCTTTAGCCATCTATATCATCTCCAAGTTCTCCAATGTCTCTTAAACATTTTTTCAATAAACTAACTACCATCCTCTTTTTATATTCAGGACTTGCTCTTAAGCTAGAAGAACGGGGGGAAACACTTTCATTTATAATGTCCTGTATTTTTTTAAATGACTTTTTATTGAAATTTTCTTTACTTAATATTGCATCAATTTTTTTATTTTGATACGGAGTTCTAGCAACTGTACCAAAGTATGATCTATATTTATTATCACTTCTTTTAACTAAAGCTGTATTGACTACTGCTAGATCCATTCCTTCTACTCTACTTAACCTGTGATAACTACTTTTTTCATTCTTATCGATATTTATAATTATAGATTTTAATAATTCATTATCTAACTTAACTCTTCCTACATCATACCAGAACTCTTCAATTGGTAATCTTTTTATACCATTTTGACCTACAACTTCAACTTCAGCTTCAAGAGCAAACAAAGGTACTCCATATTCTGCTCCTGGTGAAGCATGAACAACATTCCCACCGATTGTGGCTCTATTTCTTATTTCATAACAACCAAATTCACTGGCTGCTTGATAAAGAGCGTATAGTTTATCTTTAATTAACTTGTTTTCTTTAATTTCAGTAATGGTGGTTAAAGCTCCTATTTTTATTTCATTATTTTCTTGTTCTATACCTTTTAATTCATCTAATTCTTTAATATCTATAAGAAAATCAGGTGAACTTTCAGCTTCACGTAATTTAACTAAAAGATCAGTACCTCCTGCTACTATTTGGGAATTATCATTTTGATTTAAAAGCTCAAACACTTCCTCTATTGTTTCAGGTCTTTTATATTCAAATGGACTAAACATCAAGATCACCTTCTTCGATCATTTTTAAATATATTTTTTCTCTACTTAGTGGTAATTCAAACATCTCAATACCTAGAGCATCACTTATTGCATTTCCAAAGGCAGGAGTTATTCCAACTGTTCCATGTTCAGCTATTCCCCTAGCTCCAAAAGGACCAATTGGTTCTGGAGTTTCAAAAAAGAATACATCTAAATCAGCGTCATAAAGATCAAGGGGAGTTGGAATCTTATAATCAGTGAAACTATTATTTCTCATTTCACCATTTTTACCATATTTTAGCTCTTCTGTTAAAGCACCGCCCATTTCTTGGACCATACCACCAATTATTTGGCCGCGAGCCATTTTTGGACTAATAACTTTACCGGCATCAATAGCCATCATCATATTAAGTAATTTAAGTTCACCAGTTTCTTTATCTATTTCTATTACTACTCCCTGAGCACCAAATGTCCATTCTGCTGCCGCATTACCCTGTCCTGTTTCAGGATCTGTGTAAGTAAGACCTTTCGGCATATAGGTTCCATAAGTCTGGACTGGTTCTCCAGTCACAAGCCCATTTTCACTTAAATGACCGAAGCAAATATCTTCAGTCTTCACATAGATATTTTCATCATCTTTAGAAACTATTTTTTCTCCCTGGTATTCTAATTTATCTTTTTCTATATCTAATAATAGTTCAGCATTTTCCTTCAACTTATCAATAGCTTTTTCTATCGCATCCATTACAGCTCTTCCTGCTTTCCAAGTAGTTGTACTACCTATAGTCTGCCAACCGTAGGGAGAATTATCAGTACTGATATCTTCTTTTATTTTTATTTTTTCTAAGGGAAGTTTTAAACCTGCAGCTGCAATCTGTTTCATTGCTGTCTTTGTACCCTGCCCCATTTCAGAACCACTACAAGCAATATCTACAGTTCCTTCTTCATTAAATCGTAATGTTGCAGAAGCTGCAGAATTAGTCGGCATCACAGGAGATTTCATGATAGCAGCAATCCCTTTACCATATACTTTACCTGGCTTTTTATCTATTTCAATTTGATCTAATTTTTTCTTTATCTTTTCATAGCATCCAATTAGATCTCCATTTTCTTCTTCAATTTCTTGTCCCAGTGCATTGATTGAACCGGGTCTTAACATATTTTTTAATCTTACTTGATGTTCATTTAAATCTAATTCTTTTGCAATTAGATGAATCTGTCTTTCCTTTGCCCAATGCACTTCAGGGTGTCCATATCCCCTAAATGCACCGACAGGAGGAGTATTAGTATAAACTCCATAGGAGTCTACTTCCATATTATCAATTTCATAAGGTCCTGAACTATTATGCCCAGCCGCTGTCACTATATGAACTGATGTTGAACCATAAGCGCCTGAACTAAAATATAGTGAAGCCTTTTCCCCTAATATTTTACCTTCCTGAGTAACTGCTGTTTTTAGATTAACTTCAGCTCCTCTAGCTATTAACGAAGCATTAAAAGCTTCTTCTCTATCTAACTTTAATTTAACATATTTATTAGGAACAAATTTTGCTATAAAAGCAGTTAAGGGTTCTATAGACACATCTGACTTTCCTCCAAAACCGCCACCTAAATATCCTGCTTTTACAGTTATATTAGTATCGCTTATATTAAACATATCAGCAATTGTTGTTCTCACAAAAAATGGAGATTGAGTACTTGCATACATAACCATTTCCTGGTCTGTAGTCCACTTCGCAATAGCACCATGTGGCTCCATTTGTGTATGTGATCTCTGGGGATAGTCATATGTGTTTTCAATTATCTTATCAGCATTTTCAAAAGCCTGATCTACATTACCCTTTCTCAACTTATAATGTCTGAATATATTTGTACCAGGGTGGTGATTGGTATTTAAATGTCTATCATATTGATCCTGATTTTCATGTACTAAAGGTCTATCTTCTTTAATTGCCTCTCTAGCATTCATAACAGCTTTCAAGGGATTGTACTCTACTTCAATTAAATTAAGAGCTTTTTTAGCCTTCCATTTATCTTCAGATAAAACCACGGCCACTGGTTCCCCTTGAAATCTAACTTTATCTATAGCTAATGGCCTATGATCACCTATATCAACATTTATAACTTCATCTTTTATATCCTGACCTGTTATTATTTTTTCTATACCTTCTACTTGTAAAGCTTGGTCTAGATTAATATCAACAATCTCAGCATGAGCATGTGGAGAACGAAGAACTAAAGCATGCAGCATTCCTTGAAAAGAAATGTCGTCAATAAACTGAGCTTCTCCTGATATTTTTTTATCCAGGTCTATTCTTTTCTCTGCTTGTGGTATATCAACCATTTTAAATTCACCCTCTATATATTTTAGACTTAGATGACGATTCTGCAACAATTCTTCCTTCTTTTATTACATATCTTCTATCAGGTTGTAATCTAATTGCATCTACAGTTGATTGGGCGTCAAAAACTACGATATCAGCTCTACTACCTTCTTTTATGCCATAATCCTCTATTCCAAGAATCTTTGCAGCATTATAAGTTGGCATTTTAAATACTTCTTCAATTTCCTCGGGCAAACTCATATGAGCAGCATGAGCAGTAACTAATCCTACTTCCATCAGATCACACTGACCAAATGGATAAAAGGTATCTTTAACACAATCCTGGCCGAAACTCATATTCACTTTTCTCTCAAGAAGTTCTTTTACTCTTGTAATTCCTCTTCTTTTTGGATGATCATCTAAACGACCCTGTAACATCAAATTAGTTACCGGATTGGTAACAACATGAATTTGAGCTTCTTTAACTTTATCCATTACTTGCTGAGCATATTCATCTTCATAAGCAGCTAAAGCACAAGTATGACCAGCTGTAACTCTTCCTTGCCAACCATATTCAATTGTCTTATCAGCTAACATTTCCAGAGTTTTATAAGCAGGATCATCCGTCTCATCAATATGCATATCAATATCTGCATCATATTCTCGAGCAATTTCAAACGCTATTTCAATGTGTTTCAGACTATCTTCAGCAGTTTTTTCATTAGCGGGCATACCACCTACAATTTCAGCACCATTTTCCATTGCTTCCCACATTAACTTTTCAGTACCTGGATCTTGAACTATTCCTTCTTGAGGAAAAGAAATTATTTCAATGTCCATAAGATCTGAATATTTTTTACGAGCTTCTACAACACCTTTGAGAGGAGTTAAACCACCAATAGTGTCAACATCAACATGAGTTCTCATTCTTGTAGTACCGTTTTTAACAGCTAGTTTTATAGCTTTTCCAGCTCTTTCAACTATATCTTCGATAGTATAATTTTTTTTCTTCTCCCAAATGATTTCTATTGCTTCCTGTAAAGTACCTGATTCATTTGGTCTAACCACATCAGAAATAAATATCTTATCTAGATGAATGTGGGGTTCAATGAAAGCAGGGGCAACTAAGTTGCCCTCTGCATTTATTGTTTTTTTAGCTTCTTGTTCAATATTCTCACTAATCTTTACAATTTTACTATCATCTATTAAGATATCTTGTAGTTTATCTTTATTTTTCAACCTAGAGTTTTTAATTAATAGATCCATTATTCTATACCTCCTGAATTATTATGCACTTTCTTCAATCTTTTTAGGCATTTGATCGATACCTGCTTTCTTGAAAATACTGGAAATTATTGGCATTAAAACTGCAGCAACAATAATACCATTTAATGGACCAATACCAAATCCGGTTTTATTACCTAAATAAGCTGCAAGAACTCCTAATAAATAACTTACTACAGCACTCCAACGCACATTTGGAAATTTAACTGTTTCCATTCTAGGTAGTTTAGCTTTCCATACAAAGAAGTAATCACCTATTATTATACCACCTAATGGGGGTATAAATAACCCTAGTCCACTTAAATATGCAATCAAGAAGTCATATATGCCTGTGATAGCTAATATAGTAGCAATTATAACTCCACCTATAACAAAAGGTCTCTTATTATTCACATTAAACATTTCAGAACCAGCTACACCAAAAGCATAAGCTGCATTATCATTAGTAGTCCATAAGTTAAGGGTTAAGAATACAATACCCCAGAAAATTAATCCCATTTCATATAAGATTAATACAAAGTCGCCTATTTGATAAGAAATTGCACCAATTGCACCAAAGAATAACATTAGTCCATTACCAATTAAAAACGCGATTAAAGCAGACCAAAAAGCTACTTTTGCATTTTTAGCAAAACGAGTCCAGTTTGGGGCTTGGGTACCTCCACTGGCAAACGTACCAACGATCACTGTAATTGCAGTAGCAATTGTCATCGTACCGGTTGGTTCTATTCCGGCTATCTGAGACCATCCACCAGCATCTCCTACTGCTTTAAGAGTAACCCAAATTCCTAAAACTAATAACAAGGGAACTGATACATAACTTAATATTTCCATACCTTTATATCCATAATAAGCTGTAATACCCATCATAAGACTGAATAAAATCATCAATGGTATAACATAAGATTCCCAACCTAAAGCCTGAGAAAACATATGAGCCATCGTTGCAACTGTAACACCGTACCAACCAATTTGTGTACCACCGAGTAATATATCTGCCCACTTCGCTCCTGCTTTACCTAACGTGTATTTACTTAATAAAACAGTAGTTAATCCACTGCGAGCTCCTATTACTGAGAGAATTGCAACATAAATACCTAAGATAGCACTACCACCTAATAAAATATAAAAGAAGTCAGGCCATAAAGTAAAAGAAACACCAATTTCTGCACCTGCTAACATTGTTGGAGTGAAAAATGTAAAACCTAAAAGAACTGCACTTATAGAAATAATGCTTACTCTAGCCTCTTTAGGAACATGTTGTAAAGGATAGTCACGGTCAAATTCTAAATCTACATCTAAACCTTCATCTTTTTTGCTACTCAACTTTTTTTCCTCCTTTAAGATATGTTTTAATTTATTAAAGCTATATTAAGTTTTAATAATGTCCCCCCTTCTTGATAGTAATTAATTTATATGAAAATTAATATTAAGACATTTGCCCCCCCTAATAATTCCATAATCTTTGTACCAATATTATGAAGAGGACAAATGACTTTATTTATAATTTTCTGAAATTATCATAGAAAAATAAAATTACCATCTTGTTCATAATATGAAATAAACTTTTATTAGATGAACTTCTAATTAACTATTTCTCGATATATCGCTAAACTCCTTTTATAAATATTTTACAAAAAGCATGTGCTCAAATTTATATAAATTAACAATAGGGGAGAATCCCGTTTGGGACTCTCCCCTATCTAAATTAAACTTATTTAACTTTAAATTTTATGTATTAAATTTACTTATAATACTTTCCCTGCACCATCTCACTCATCTCTTTTGATTTTTCAAGTAAAAATGGGATACACTCTTCTATTTTTTGATCTGTAAAACGCATAATAGGTCCAACTACTGATACAGAGGCAACCGGACGATTTTCTTTGTTTAATATAGGAATTCCCACAGCATTAATTAATTCTTCAAATTCCTCTTTTTCAATAGCATAACCCTTTTCTCGTACTTCTGCGAGATCTTCATATAATAGGTCTTTATCTATAATAGTCTTTTTCATATATTTTTTCATACCGGAAATCTGTAATATTTGTTCTACTTCATCTTTAGGAAGATAGGCTAACATAGCTCTACCAGCCGCAGTACAATACAAGGGAATTTCTCTGCCTATCATTAAATAGGCTTTTATAATTTGTTCCGATTCTTCCCCTAATACACAGATTGCTCTATCATTTTCTCTTACAAACATGGTAGTAGTTTCTTTACAATTATTAACTATTTCTTTAATAGTCGGTTTTAATCTCATTAAATAATTGTGCATATCTCGATCTTTAATCCAACCATTAAATATTTCAGAACCAATGTTATAATTTTTTGTCCGTTGATTTTGAGTTATGAATCCTTCTAACTTCATAGTTTTTAACATGTGATGAACTGTACTTCTATTATATCCAAATTCATCTACCAATTCATTAACAGAAACTTCATCCGTCGCTGACATTATATATCTCAAAACTTTCAAACTTTTTTGAACTGACTTTATAATTCCATTATTACTAATAGCGGTTCAACCCCCTAATAATGCAGAAAATGTGTGTCTGACTCCATCATTCTTAAGATTTAATTTTCAAGTAATAAAAGCTTTTGGTGATATTTATTTTTTCTGGAAAGATTTATAGAATTCAGCAGGTGGCCTGTCATTTAAAGACCCATGACGGTATCTATTATTATAGTAATCCATATAATCACTAACTATTTCATAAACCTAAAGATAACTGTTAAATTCATTCATACTATAGCAATCTCTTTCCAATATGGAATGAAATGATTCTATATGAGCATTCATATTAGGCGTTTTAACAGGTATACTTTGATGTTTAAGGTCCAACTGTTTACAAGTGTCATCAAATAGATTAGAAACAAACTATGGTCCGTTATTAGTTCTAATAGTTTGTAGATTTTCCATACCTTTAGTTCTATCAACAACATTTATTAATAACAATTGAAAAAGAATTGATCGTTCCCTTAATAAATCCATATTTGACGTCCATTTCCCAAAGTTCATTGGAATTGGTGACTTTAGCTCTTTTTGCTAATTTACGCGGCTGATGTTTTTTCAACTTACGCTGTGGTTTTAAAATATCCAGTTCTTTACAAAGCCTATATACTTTTTTATCATTTATCTTTAAAAAATAATCTTCTTTA
>Ga0207414_1000999_pt1 | contig 11091 bp, 4 predicted proteins | sample PonA231FremontCA_2_FD_187269 | JGI IMG/M metagenome (GOLD analysis project Ga0207414, IMG submission 187269) | Marine sediment microbial community from Fremont, CA, USA - Pond A23 Sediment 1 (SPAdes) | ecosystem: Environmental > Aquatic > Marine > Unclassified | place: USA: Fremont, California... | reverse complement strand
ATCTACGCTCAAATCGGTGCCAGCTTTCAGCGTGCTGTCAGTTGTCATCACGCCATTGCCGGCATCCAGATCCATCGCGCCGCCTTGTGCGGTCAGCGTACTCTGCGTCAAGGCCAGGTCAGCACCCTTGGCTGTCGCGCTCAGGTCGGCTTTCGCCTCGAGAGTGCCATCGGTGACTGACACATCCTTGCCGGCATCCAGGTCCATCGCACCCGTCTGCGAGGTCAGCGTGCTGCGCGTCAGCGCCAGGTCACCGGCCTTGGCGGCAGCGCTCAGGTCAGTTTTCGCCTCGAGCGTGCCATCGGTGACGGACACATCCTTGCCGGCATCCAGGTCCATCGCGCCTTGCGCGGTAAGTTGCTGGCCGTTGATGGTCAGGTCGTCAGCAGTCTTCAATTCCAGGTTGCCGCTTGCCTGAAGCACGGCGTTGACACTCATGGCGCCTTGGCTGAACAACTCCGTATCGCCGCTGCCCGACTGGGTCACGGCCTCATCGATGGTCAAGGAGCCATCGGTCACGGACAGCTTCAGATCACCCTCGGCTGCTAGGCCGTTGAGGGAGGCAAGACCGAGGTTTGGGGTGACGCCGCCGACGGTCAGGTCGCGCACCTGATTGTGCAGATAGAGGCCACCCGAACCGGCATCCGCCTCCAGGGCGGCGGTTTCGGTCAGCAGGGCCTGCTCCGCCTTGCCAATGCCGTTGCCGGCGAGCAGGGCCAGACGATCGGTCTTGAGCTCCGGGGTGGCGTCCGCCTCGTTCAGCGCCTCGATGGTAACAGCCGCCTCGAGGGTAATGGTGGTATCGGTACCGGTGCTCTCTACCTCGCCCACTCGCAGCGAGCCGGACTGGCTGGTCAGGGTGACATCGCCAGCGGTGGCCACACTTATTACATCGAGCGCATCGCTTTCGGCCAGGTTGACATCACCGGTGGCGCCGGCAGTCACGCTGGCGACGCTGGTATCCAGAGCGCGTGTGGTGTTATGACCGCTGGCACCGATCGCACCACCCGTAGCCGTCAGGGTCAGGGTGTTGCCGCTGAGGCGAGTGCTGTTGTCCCCATCGTCATCGATATTGCCCTGGGCAGAGAGGGTGATATCCCCCTGATTGCCGGCGCTTAGGGTGCTGAGTCGCAGTCTGCCGCCGGCATCCACCAACAGATCACCATCCTGGGTTTCCAGGGTGTCGATTACCAGGTTCCTATCGTTGCGCAGGGTGATATCGCCCTGGGTCAGGCTATCACCCTCGACCAGGCGTCCCATCTGGGTATCCAGCTCGACGCTGCCGCCGGCGCTGAAGCGCAATTCTGCCGCGGTCACGTTGGTCGCATCGGCGTTATTATCGGCGATATCACCGCCCGTGGCCGTCAGGGTCACACGGTTGGCGCTATCGGTATCGGTATCGGCGATGGCGGCTTCCAGGCGCAGATCACCCTGATTCATCAGGGTGATATCGCCATCGGCCTGCAGGCCACTGATGCCATCCACACTGCCCACCGCAAGGGGTTGACCGTTGCCATCGTTGTGGATCGTTACAGCACCACTGCCGCCCTGGGCAGCGATACGCCCGGTACGGGTCTGCAGTGCCGCGTTGCCGATGCCGGTGCCGGCCCGTAGAGCGACTTCAGCAGCTTCAAGGACGCCGGCGCCATCGCGAATACCAGCGTCGGCATCCAGGCTGATCAGCGAGGGGCTCTTCACGGTACCGACCACACGGATATCGCCCGCCACGTTATCGACGCGGATCTCGCCATCGGCGGCGATATCGCCAAGCCCCAGGCTGCCGGGAGAGTCCAGGTAGACGCCACTGTTAAGCGCACGGCCATCCAGCGTTCCCATATCCAGGCGGTTGGCCGTAATGCCCAGGGGCTTCTCAACGGCCATGTTGATATCCTGGTTCTGCTTATAGGCATCGAGTGCCTGCCGACGCAGTGCCAGGCTCGCATCACGGGCTACCGTGCTCTTGAATACCGCCTGAGTCGTGGTGTCGACGGAAACCCTTGTGGTGTCGCGCAGTGTGGCCCAGTTATTGACACTGGTCTCGGCGGTTACGGTATTGGCCTTCAGGGTCGCCAGATCGATTTCGCGGTCGTTCAGCCGCCCCTCGAGGGGCTTGAGGGTACTCCGGTCGTAGCCATCCAGCGCCGTCTGCGCCACCGAGAAGGCGAGGTCTGCCACCGCGAAGGCGGCATCAGCGCCGGCATCCCCGCTGAACGGGATAGCCTGGGCAGCGCCGGAGACAATGGCGAGCGTATTGCGGGCAATCTGGGCCACGTTGAGGGCCAGATTCAGCGAATCCGAGATGGCGACGGCGATGCTGACGTCCCGACTCAGGCGATCGACCTCACGCTGCACGCTGCTCTGCTGGGTCGTGGCGATCCCTCGAGCGACGATCGCCGATTCAAGCGCCGCGATGTGAGCCTCCAACTGCTGCTGCAGGTTCTTTAGCTGCAGCGTATTGCTCTCCAACTCGGCGATACGCGCCGAGTATTCGGCGATCGCGGTTTCCCGGTTGATCTCAGCGTCGTTGAGGCTAGGCGTATTGGCCTTGAGCGTGACTTGGTCGCCGCGGATATTGGCATCGGCACCGTTGCCATCAAGGATCACGCCGTTGCGGGCGGTGACGGTCACATCCCCACTGCCGCCGGTATCCAGCATGCCGAGCGTGACGTTGGCATCGGCGTCCAGGGTGATGTCGCCGCCCTGGGTGGTCAGGTTGCCGGTAATAATATTGCCGTGATAGCCCTGGCGATCCGGGTCGGCCTTGGCAGTCAGGGTGATCGCGCCGCCGCCCTCCAGCCTGATGGTGTCATTCTGGTTGAGGAAGACGATGTTGCCGTTGGTGGCGGTCAGAGTCAGGGACCCGCCTTTCAGGGTGATTACGCCACCCTGGTCGTCGAGGATGGTGATGCCGGTGGCCACAATCGTCACGCCAGCCGTTTTGCCGTCAAGGCTGGCGCGATCGACCGCCACGCTGCTCAGGTTGGCGGCGTTGACCGCGCCGCGGCCGCCGCCCACCGAAAGCGAGTCGACCTCCAGGGCCAGTGGCGCCTGGGTCGTGCCTACTCCATATTCGGCCTGCATCGATAACGTCTTGGCCTGAACGTTGGCATCGCTGCTGCCGGTGGGCCGCCCATCGGTGATGGCACCACCGCTGTTCAGCGTGACCTGGTTGCCCGCAGCACTCACGCTATTCAGCGCCATATTGCCGGCGCTATCGATGGCGATATCACCGCCGGCTGCCTTGGCGCGCGTCAGCGCAAGGGAGGAGTTATTCAGGTTGCGCACGAAGATGCCGCCGCTGCGGGTATCCAGCACCAGCTCATCGACCTTGACCTCTAGGGCGTCGATGCTGCCATCGCGGGCACCGATCTGCTGGGCACTCAGGGTCAACGTATCGCCGCTGAGGTTCAGGGCATCGCCGTTGCCGTCGCTGACTCGGCCGGTGGCGGAGAAGGTAATGCTCCCATTGGCCTCAAGGGTATCAAGGATCGCATCGCCGCTGACACTGAGGTCGATGTTACCGCCTGCCTCTCCGCCCAGCAGCGAGAGCGAGCCGACATTGGCCAGGAACAGCCCCCCCGTGCCGGCCTGGGCCGACAGGCGCTCGCTCACCCGGGTGGTAAAGGCATCGGCTGTGCTGCCAATGCCGTTACCCTGAAGCAGCAGCCTGGCCGCCTCGACGTCGGTACCCTCAGCGGTGCCGGTAATGGCACCGCCGGCGCTCAGGGAGACCTTATCGGAAGCCTTGATACCTGCCACGGCCAGGTCACCGCCGGTGGTGAGGGTGAAATCACCGTCATCGGCCCGAGCCGTCGCCGTCAGGCCAGCGGTATGAGTGCCGTTGTTGATGGTGATATCACCGTCGGTGGCCGTGGCATCGAGCTTGCCCACCGCGGTGGTCAGGTCGATGCCCGTTCCGGCGGAGAGGGTCAGCCGATTGCCCGTCAGCGTGCCGTTCTGGCCGGTGATGGCACCGGTCGCGGTCAGGGAGGTGGAGGTCGCGGAGAGGCCACCCTCGAGGTCGATGCCGCCAGCGGTGTTGTCAAAAGCGAAGGTCTCGAACCCGGTGTTTTGGCTGGTGCTCAGGGTGTCGCTGCTGCCGCTGAAGCTCACGTTGGCGTTCGGGCCAGTGCCGATCACCACATCGCCGTCCCGGGTGGTCACGTCGAGCTTGTTCAGCGCGCCCTGGTTATCAACATAGGTACCCGCCAGGTTGGCACTGTTGGTGGTGGTCAGCTCGCTGACATCAGTGGCAAGCGAAGTGGCGGAACTGCCGATCCCCGACTTGGCCTCCAGCGCCAGGCTATCGGCGGTAACATGCGTCCCGGCACCATCGGCGGCTATGCTGCCCTGGCCAGCGGTCACCTTGACCGCGCCACCCGCGGCATCCACCTGGCCCAGGCGGATATCACCCTGGCCGGCAGACAGCTCCACGTTGTTGGCCTGATCGCTATTAGTCGAAACAGCGCCGCTCAGGGTGCCAATGTGAAGGCCGACGCCCTCTCTCAGGTAGACGCCGCCATCGCTTGCCTGGGCGTTGATCGTGTTGCTCTGGGTACGCAGGGCGCCGGTGGCGGTCTGACCGACTGCGCCACCCGCGGTCAGGTCAAGCTCGCGGCCAGTCAGCTGGGCATTGTTACCCGCCTGCAGCAGCGAGCCCCCGGCGCTGAGGGTGAGCGCGTCGGTGGCAGTAACGGCATTGGTGATCAGGACATCCTGATCGGAGGCGATGCTCAAGTCACGGCTGCCGGTCGCGCCATTGCTCAAGGTGATATCGCCATCGGCGTCGCTGATCGCCGATGAACTGACGGTACTGCCGTTCAGGGTAATGCGCTCGCCAGCAGAGACGCGGTTGAGTACCAGGTCGCCACCGGTGTTGGCGATATGGATATCGCCATCCTGGGTAGTGGCCGAGAGCACCTGCACCGAGGTGGTCAGCGGCTGACTGCCACTGCCGATAGCGCCATCGGCCTGCAGATGGGTCGCCCAGGCCTCGACGTTAGGCGAAGGGGACGCCGTGCCCGTCTGAGTGTTCTGCGCCCCACTCAGCTTGCCATCCTCGGCAGTAATCAGTGCCCGCAGGCCAGCCTCGGCACTGCTGTCGCCGGTGGTCACTCGCTCCAACGCCAGGTCACCAGCCACATCGGTCACCACGATATGGCCCTTGTCGGCCGTGGCGCTGAGCATGTCGGCCGCAACGCGCATCGCAGTGCCTTCGGCACCGATGCCGGCGCTTTCAATAGTCGTCGTCAGTGCAAGGCGCTTGGCGCTGGCGTCCCCGTTGGCTTCGGCGCTGCCAGCGCCGACGATGGCCCCGGCGGCGGTCACGCTCAGGTCGGCATCCACGTGGGCACCGTCCAGCGTGACGCCACCGGCGGTATGGGTAAAAGCCAGGTCGCTGGTCACATTGCCGGTGGTCGAGAGTGTCTGGTTCTGGCCGCCGAAGTCGATGCTGGCGTAGAGACTTGAGCCTTCGTCGAGCACCACCTTGGCGCTGCCGCCCGTGGTGAGATTGATGGCACCTGCCTGCAGGCTGCCACCGCTGGAGGTAATATCACCGCTGGCGGTGAGGGTGGCGGTCGCGGCCACCACCGTGCCGGACTGATCGACACTGTCGCCGGCCAGGGTCAATTCGCTGGCGGCGACGACATCGCCGGTATTGACCACCGAGGAGACCACGCCGTCGACCTGGCTGCCGGACAGCAGCACGTTCTGGGCGCTGTGCGGTGAGCCATTATCATCGCCACCGTCGATCCGGCCGCTGTTCTTCACGCTCGTTGTCGTGCCAGTGGTGCCGGAAAGAGTGCTGGCATCCACCTCGAACTTGATCAGGCCATTGCCGGAGAGATCGACCTGATAGGCGCCATCGTTGGCCAGGGTGACCCGGCCCACGTTGGCAATGATATGGCCGCTGTTCTCGACGTTGGGCGCAATCAGATAGACGAAGCCGCCCTCGCCGATCTTCAGGGTTCCTTCGTTCTTGATACTTGCCGCGCTCATCATGTCGCCGGTGAGTTTCATGTCACCGCTCATGAATTCATCCGGGTCGATATCGAAGGTGGAGGCCAGCAGCCCCGCCACATCTACCTGGGCATTGGCCCCAAACAGGATGCCGTTGGGGTTGATCAGGAAGATATTGCCGTTGGCGGTCAGCGCCCCATGGATCTTTGAACTTTCCGTTCCCGTCACCCGGTTAAGCGCCACCGAGCTTGGGTTATTCTGGATAAACTTGACCACCTCATTACTGGCAATACTGAAATCGTTCCAGTTGACAACCGCCTTATCGGTGGATTGCGTGATCGTGGTCGTCAGGTTGTCTATGGAGATTCTTGAATCACCTGCCTTGAGTTCAAAACCACTGGGTGCCGCCTGAGCCAGGCCACCGAAAGAGAAAACCGTTACCGAGACGGCGGCGGCTACCGACGCCGAATGCTTGTTGTTCCGTGCCATGATGGAGTGTCCCTGAGAAGTCATCATCGCGAGCCGCAGCCCGCATCTCATTCAGAAGCGGTACTGGGTCTGGGCGTAGGCATAGCCGCTGTCTTCCGTTCTGGAACCCAGCGGCACCCCCCACTCCAGGCGCAGCTCGAGTGACGGGAGCGGCGTGGCCAGCACGCCAAGGCTGGCGCCGGAGATGGCCTGCGAATCGTCCTGGTCCTGAACCGGGGTACGGATATCGATGCGTCCGTGGCCGAGCGAGCCGATCAGCTGGAAGCGCGAATCGTCAGCCAGCAGGTCGTAGCGCCCCTCGAGGCTCGCGGTGATACCGCTGTCGCCGGAGTATACCGCCGGTGGATGCCCTTTCACTGAATTGGCCCCCCCCACCGAGAACTGCTCGCCGGAGACCACTGAATCGAAGGCATACTGGGCAAACAGGCTCGGCACAGCCACCAGACGCGGCGACAGGCGCTGGATACGCATGACGCTCATGGTGAGCTTGGTGAAGTCGTTATCGGCGCCGGCAAAGGCACGGCTGGAGTCAAGCGAATCATCTTGCATGCCACCCAGGGTCTCGCCGAGGCCCTGGTGGAGTTCCAGCGACAGCAGGCTGCGTCCGGAGAGATCCTGGCTATCCAGCGCCGCGCCCAAGCGCAGCTTGCGAATCTTGTCATCGATCACGCGGGTGTCGAGGATCGACTGCTGCAGGTCGGCGCTCTCAAGCCAGGCGCTGTAGGTCAGCACCTGGCGAGCGGAGAACACCTGCTCTTGATGCAGACCCAGGCCTAGGCTTTGGCTGTCACCCTGAATTTCCAGCGCCTTGAAGTCGCGACCAACGCTGACGTTGCCGGTAGAGGCGTAAGTTTCCAGCCGAGTGCCACCGGCATTGAGGGGAGTCACATAAGTGGCATAGCCGAACCAGGCTTCGCCATCGCCGAGCGATGTCATAGCGATAGCGTTCAGCTCATCACCGCGGCCGGTGAGGTTCTCGAAGGTGAGCCGAGGTAACACGCGATAGCGGCCGGTGGTCTCACTGCCGAAGTTGTTCACCTGCAGGGAGCCGCTGATCCGCGGAGCCTCCTTCACGTCGATCTGCAGGTCGGTAAAGCCCTGTTCGGTACCGGGGCGCAGCGTGGCCTCGGTGGTGATCCCCGAGCGACGGTTGAGATGCGCCAGGGCGCGCTCCACCTGCTGCAGGTTGATGGGTTGCCCCGGGCGCTCGCCGGCGGCGCTCAGCGCGGCGATCACATGCCTATCGGCAAAGCGCTGATTGCCCATCACACCAATGTGACCCAGCTGCCCCTCCAGCACCACCAGCCGCACAGGGCGATCGTCGCCGAACGCCTGCTCGGGCACCACGACCCTGACAAGCGGATAGCCATTCTGATGATAGAACTCAGTAATACGCTCGGCCGTCTCCTGGATCTGCTTGAGGGTCATGGGACGGCCGATCTCCGAGGCGATCAGCCCCAGCAGTGTCTCGCTATCGTAGGTGGCGTTACCTTCGAGGCTGACTTCGTTGACCAGCACTTGGAGCTCTGAGCGCTGCTGTGCCTGGGCGCCGCTCACGCCTACCAGGGCAATGGTGGTGCCGAGGTTCCAGATAACCATGGCCAGCGCTATTTTTTTCTTGATTCTCGCGTTGCTCTTCATGCCGTTTCCTGAATAGTGCACACATATTTTGCTGCCCTTATTGAAAAGGACAGACAAGCAAGAGTGGAACAGTAGGGTCAGTACTGCGGTGCTCAGGCGTCGAGACAACGAGGATAGCCACTCGACCTTTTCTCAAGGGGCAAAGAGACAATAGCCGCAGTAAGGAGGCTGCAACTTACCTTCTTCTTGTTGACAATGGCAGCGGTGGAGCGCGTAAATTCACCAAAGTTGACATTGCTGATCCGGAAACACGCTCCGCTCTCTCCGATTGGCGGCACGCTGCCACTCGCGTAGGGTCAATGTCACTCTCACCCGACACGAGCGATCCCACGATGAAAGGCCGCAACATGACCCGCTGGCGCGACCCCGCCAAGGACCCGCGCCAGGCGCCCAAGAGTGCCCTGATCACCGCCGAGGGGGCCGAGCGGCTGCGCGGCATCCTCGATCACCTGTCGCGGGTCAAGCGCCCTGCCCTCTCGGCCAAGGTGGGGGAAGCAGCGGCACTCGGCGATCGCAGCGAAAACGCCGACTACACCTACAACAAGAAAGAGCTCAACCGGGTCATCGCGCGCATCCGCTACCTGACCAAGCGCCTCGATGAGCTGACGGTGGTGGACCGCCTGCCGGCGGACACCGACAAGGTTTTCTTCGGCGCTTTTGTCACCCTGGAGGACGAGGCAGGCGAGGAGCTGCAGATCCGCATCGTCGGCCACGACGAAACCGACACCACCAAGCGCTGGATCAGCGTCGACGCCCCGCTGGCGAAGGCCCTGCTGGGCAAGACGCTGGATGACGACGTGACGGTAAGTGCGCCGGGCGGCGACACCACCTACCTGATCACCGCGATCGCCTATCGCGACCCGCGGGCCTGATCAGCCCTTGCGGGCGCGATAGACCCGAAAACGCCGGTCGTCGGCCAGCACCTCGAAGCCGCCGAAGGCGCGCTCGAGCAGTGCCGGATAGGGCAAGAAGGCGTTGGCTACCAGCAGCAGCTGGCCGCCGGGACGCAGATGCGCCGGAGCTTCGAGGATCAGCCGGCCGGCCGGCCCGTAGTCGATCGCCCGCTCCTGGTGGAACGGAGGGTTGCTGATGATCGCCTCGAAAGTGCGCCCGGCCAGCGCCGAGTAAACGTCGCTGGCCAGCACCTCGCCCTGCAGCGCGTTGGCCGCCAGGGTGCGGCGCGTCGCCTCCACGGCAATGTGGCTGACGTCCGCCGCCGTGACTTGTGCTCCGCGGCGGGCCAGCCAGGCCGCCAGGATGCCGTCGCCGGCGCCCATGTCAAGCACCGCGCGCCCCGGCGCGATGTGGGCAGGCAGTTCAGCCAGCAGCAGCCGGGTACCGTCGTCCAGCTTGCCGTGCCCGAACACGCCCGGGTGGCTGACCAGTCGCAGTGGCCGCTCCCCCACCGGCGCCTCGAAGGTGGTCCAGGCGGCATCGGGGTCGATCCCCACACTGTCCAGGCGGGTCGCATAAAGGCCGCAGCGGCGTGCCGTGTCCAGCTTGCGACAGCCCAGCCCCAGGGCCGCCAGCGCCTTGAGCACGCGCTTGATGCCGCCCTGGTTTTCGCCCACCAGCTGCAGCGGTGTGCCCGCCGGCAGGTGGGCACACAGCCACAGCAGCCACCACTCGCCCAGCGCATGGCTCTTGGGCCAGAACAGCACGGCGCCGGGCGGGGCCAGGTCAACCTCGTCAAAGGGCGAGCAGGCTGCCAGCCCGCGGGCGCGCCAGGCCGCCAACACACGCTCGTCAACGGAGAGCAGCCGCCCCTGGGTCGACGCCAGCCAGGCGTCGCACGGCGGCGCCACCCACAGCCAGCCGCGGTAGTCAGTCTGCTGTCGCTCGAGCAGCTGACAGACCGGCGTTTCGGCACTCATTGGGGACTCTCCTCGGGGTGGGATAGCGGGCGTTCCAGGGTATAGAGCAGGTAGCGGCCCAGCCGCCAGTGCGGGTCGAGGCGAGCGTAGCGCTGCTCCAGCGCCAGCAGGCGTTCGCGGTCGTCGTCACTCGCCGGCGGCTGGCGCAGATAGTCGGCAAACACCCGGATGCCCGCCACCCCGCGAATGATCAGGCCGTTCTCGGCGCTCCAGGCCTCGACCTGGCCGTGGGTCAGCGGCGAGATGGGCGTCAGGCGCTTGCGCAGCCCCTTGCCCTCGAGCCGGTCGGCCAGGGCCTTCTCCAGGTTGCCCTTGACCACGTTGGACAAGCGTAGCGCATCCCGATTGAACACCATCAGCGACAGCTGACCGCCCGGCGCCAGCAGGTCAGCCAGCGTCGCCAGCGCCGCACGCGGATCGGCCAGCCACTCCAGCACGGCGTGGCAGGCAATCAGTGGCCAGGGCCCGGGGGCCTGTTCGGGCAGGGCCTGCAGCGGCGCCTGCAGCAGGCGCACATCGTGCGCGGCCAGCCGCGTCCGCGCGCGCGCCAGCATCTCGGCGGAGGGCTCGGCCAGAGTCACCGGGTGGCCGCGGGCCGCGAACCACTCGGCCTGTTGGCCCAGGCCGCCGCCCACGTCAAGCAGCGCCTGGCCGTGAAGCGCCAGCATCTCGGGCAGCAACCGGTCAAGCAGTGCCAGGCGCAGCTCACCGCGCGCGCCGCCATACAGGCTCGCGGCAAACTTGTCGGCCAGGCCGTCGAAATGGCGATCGCCCTGCGCCGAAAGGGGCGAAGAGGCAGGCCCCGGAGGTTGTCGCGTCATGGTCGACTCATCGGCGGAAACGACGCGTATTCTACCCGCACACCGACGCCGGTGCGATCAGCCGGGGCAAGTGCGCCTGCCACCCCACCTCGGCCTCGAGACGCGCGGCCAACGCCAGCAGGCGGCGCTCATCGCCCATCGGCGCCAGCACCTGCACGCCGACGGGCAGGCCATCGGGCGTGACGTGCATCGGCACCGACATGGCCGGTTGGCCAGTGAGGTTGGCCAACTGGGTAAACGGGGTCATACGCAGCGCCTCGGCGGCCAGTCGCTCGAGGGCTCCGGCCTTGAGTGCCAAGGCCGCG
>Ga0207414_1000998_pt1 | contig 11100 bp, 10 predicted proteins | sample PonA231FremontCA_2_FD_187269 | JGI IMG/M metagenome (GOLD analysis project Ga0207414, IMG submission 187269) | Marine sediment microbial community from Fremont, CA, USA - Pond A23 Sediment 1 (SPAdes) | ecosystem: Environmental > Aquatic > Marine > Unclassified | place: USA: Fremont, California... | reverse complement strand
ATAAACAGGGCGCTTGATCGGATCGTCGACTTCCTCGCGACGTATCTTCCTTGAGCAGTCACACCGAAATCGCGCGGCGGTGAGACCCGGCGTTCGGTTGTCCTGCTTGGGAGAGGACCGCTCCCGGAACCCACGCACCGCGATCGCGGCGGCTTCGATCCCGGCCCTTTTGTTCGTTGACCGCGGATTCTTGAGCGATGGGTATCATCCGAATCGTCCGCGGAACCGCGAGCGGAGCGACGGCGATGGCGGCCTACGATGCCGCGCTCGCGGCCGCGAACATCCACAACTACAACCTCGTCTCGGTCTCCTCGGTGATCCCGGCGAATGCGACCGTTGAGGTCGTCGAGGAAGCTCCGGATCTCGGGCCCGCGGGCGAGCGCCTGACCGTCGTTGAGGGGCGGGCGACCGTCGCCCCCGGCCGATCCGACCCGGCCGTCGCGAGCCTCGGGTGGGATAGGGCCCCTGGCGGGCCGGGCATCTTCTATGAGGCCTCCGGGACCGATCCCGAGGCGGTCCCCGAGCGGGTCGATCAGGGGCTCGCAGCTGGCCGGACCCTCCGTGAGTGGGACTTCGGCGAGACCGGCCGGGTGTCGGCCGTCGCCGAACCGGACCCGGAGCGGTACGCGACGGCTGTGGTTCTCGCCGTGTACGGCGAGAGCACGCCGCTCCTGTAGCGACGATGGCTCCCGATTGGGTGGTGCTGGACGATACCGCTGCCCACACCGGTCGACGGGTTTTTATCCGCGTGCCCTGTATTCTGAGCTGTTCAATGCACGGAAACACGCCATACGCAGGCGCGCCGGCCGCCGACGCGAAGGCGACCCCGGAGCACCGCCGAACCCTCCGTCAGGACCTCGTCAGAGTCGCCTCTTCGACCCGAGAGTTGCTCTCCGACGAGTTCGTCGTCGGCGGGGAAATCGCCGACGGCGACAGCGGGCTGCAGGCGACCGTCGCGGTCCAGCCACCCGCCGGATCGGTCGTCTCGGCCGGGATCGACGTGGACGCCGAGGGCGACGCGGACGTCAAATCACTCGCCTGGGAACTCGCTGCGGGGGCCGTCCTCGAGGCCAAACACGCCGCCCGCGACACCGACGTCGCCGCGAGCTGACCCCCCGACTGGCCGCCGTTTTCGTACTGCCGTGTGTGTGTTGCTCCCCGTCGCCAGCGACGGTTACGGAACGGTTTTGTGTCCGTCGAAAAAAGCCGATAGCGTGAGCGTCGTCGAGGAACGCATCGAACGGCTGGCTGATCTGGCCCGAGAAGCCGCCCGCTCGGGCGAGTCAGATCTCGCCCGGCGGTACGTCCAGCGGGCCCGCCGACTCGCCGAACGAAACCGCACCGACCTGCCGCGACGACTCAAACGCTTCAGCTGCGATCGCTGCGATGCGTATCTCGTCCCCGGCCGAACCGCGCGCGTCCGGACCCGAAGCGGCCACGTCGTCGTAACCTGTGACTGTGGGGAACACGCCCGCTACCCGTACGGGTCGGGCTGACGACCCCGGAGAGCAATACCCGACTCGCATGTGTGTCAGGTTTTTATAACCGGCCGTCGAACGGGGGGGCATGTCGAACGAGAACGCTGTTGATATTCACGACCTCGATGTGACCGTCTGGGTCGGAAAGTCGGGGATCGACCCGGTCGTTGATGAACTGGCGGATCAGTTGGCTGACAGGGAGGCGGTGAAGGTGAAGTTCCTTCGGGCCGCCCGCGGCGGAACAACGACGGAGTCACTCGCCGCGGCGTTGTCCGACCGGACGGGGGCCGAAATCCTCGACGTTCGCGGGCACACCGCGGTGTTCCGTCGATGATCCTGCTACAAAACGGCGCCAGCGGCTGGCTCGGAAACACACTCGAGTCGCTCGGGCTGCCGCCCGGAATCGCCGGATCGGCCGGCGACGTCATCGTCGGCGGCGCGCTGTTTCTCCTCGCGTTTGTCGTCGCCTACCTCGTCGGCAAGCGGGCCGTGTTACCGCTTCTTAACCGCGTCCTCAACGCCCGCAATCTCGATCGCCACGCCAAGACCCCGATCCAGAAGGTGGTGTGGCTCCTCTATTTGTTCGTCGCGATCACAATCGCCTTCGGAGTCGCGGGCTACGACGACTTCCTCCGGTCGCTTGCGACAATCGCCGCGGCCGCGACCCTCGCGATCGGCTTTGCGATGCAGGACGTCCTCAAGAACTTCGTCTCCGGGGTGTTCATCTTTACCGAGAAGCCATTCAAGATCGGCGACTGGATCGAGTGGGACGGCAATTCGGGCGTCGTCGAGGACATCAGCCTCCGGATCACCCGGCTTCGGACCTTCGACAACGAGCTTCTGACAGTGCCGAACTCCCAACTCACCGATAGCGTCGTCAAGAACCCCGTCGACGCCGACACACTCCGTCTCAAGTTCGTCTTCGGCATCGGCTACGACGACGACGTCGAGGCCGCCACGGACATCATTATCGAGGAGGCCCGCGCCCACGACGGCATCATGAACGACCCCGAGCCGTCGGTCCGGTTGACGGAACTCGGCAACTCCTCGGTCGGTCTTCAATCGAGAATCTGGATCGAAAACCCCTCTCGGGCCGACTTCGTGAAGACCCGCGGCGAGTACGTGAGGCGCGTGAAGACCCGCTTCGACGAGGCGGGGATCGACTTCCCCTATCCCCACCGGACGATCACCGGCGGCATCGAGGTCGCGGACGGCCCCGTCGCCGGCGAGTAAGCGGCGGCCGCGGGACGTGCCCCTCTATTCTCGTTCGCTTTCGTTCGGTTCGCTCTCCGACCGCCCGACAGCGGGCGATTTCGAGACGAAAGACCCTTATGCGGTAACTGTCTACCGTCAAGTGGACTAGGTCGGGCGGTTAGGCCCCGCTCACAACCCGCGCTATGGTCTTTAGCGGGGACCGAATCCGGGGCACGTCCGGGCCAACCGGTGCGGGCCCCGCAAGCTAACGTCGAAGCCTCGTCCTGCGAGGGCAGCGGTCCGCGTGCCGGCGTCTGCAGGGACGTTCGGGCGCGGTTAACCGCGGGGAATCCGCCAGGCACGGAAGTGAGCAGCGGGCCCGCGGACAGCTGTCGCCCGCAGGGTTGCGGGGTGGAGGAGGCACGCGGGACTCCCCGTATCGAGCGGCCCGGGCACACCTCGGGTCCACCATTCTTCGCGTTTTTTACCGTGAGTCGTCGGGTTGCTTAGACGATCCCGGCGCCAGCGAAGGCGATATAACAGATCACGACGAGCGCCGCCGAGTGAAACAGGGCCTCGTATCGACCGCGAGAGGCGACGCCGGCGAACCATCCACAGGCGAGCATCGTGGCCTGCGTGACGAGATAGAACCGCCAGCCGCTGTCGTCGACGACGGCAAGATCGATCGCGACGTTTGTGCCCGGTTCGGGCTCGCCCCCGACGAACCACCCGAGGACATACACGTCGACGGCGAGGACGGCTGCGAGGAGCAAAAGCGCCGTAGCCCACCCAACGACGACGTAGACGAGCATCGCCGAGCGCAATTGCTTTCGCTGGTGATACAGCGATCCGATCTCCGTCTGGAGCGCCTCGAACGTCGTTTCGGCGTCGCTTCCGACGCCGATCGCCCCGGTGACGAGGCCGACGGTCTGCCCGGCGAGCGGCGTCCCAACGCGATTGACGAACCGACTGAGTGCCGCCCGGCGGGCATCGCCCGCGTCGGGGGCGGCCGTCAGGCTGAGCCGGAAGGCGAGGTCGTCGACCTCCGATCGGAGTACCCGGAAGTTGACCTCCTCGGCGGCCCGCCGTACCGCCGCGCCGAACGGCGTCCCCAATCCAACGTGCCCGGCGACCGCGTGGACGAATTCGCGTATCTCGCGGTCCTTCGCGTCGTCGAGCCGCTCGCGTTTCACCGCGACGGCTCCGACCGGAAACCCGTACGCCGAATACCCCAAGAGCACGGCATTCGTGGTTGGTTCCCCGGACAACCACAGCACCCACGCGACGATGACTGCCGGGAATGCGAACACAAACGCCGCACTCGCCGGGTTCGTCGTGGCCGTAACAACGGTTGCGATCCCGGTCGGCCGTTCGTACGTCCGGGCGTGATCCGGCGGCCGGAGTTCGGCGATCAAAAACGCCGTCAACCCACCAGCGACGAGAACGAATGCCGAGCCGCCGTACACGAGCAGTTCCCCGACCGTCGGCGATCCCGGAAGCGGGACCGCCCCCGACGGTCCGAACGTGAGCGCCGCCGTGATCGTCGCGACGACGACGAGTAAAGCGGGTAACGCGAGGACGAGGAGGAACAGCTCCGAAAGGAGGTCCGTGTACTCGCCCGCTCGCTGGCGGGCGCGGGATCGCTGGTGAGACAACAGCCGCGACTCCCGCCGGAGGTACCTCTGTAGCGAGTCAGCGCCCCCACCGGCGTGCTCGCGGAATTTCAACAGGAACGGCGAAAGCATCTCTCGGGAGGGCGTCTCCTTGGCGACCCGCCGGAGGCCAGCATCGAGGCTCCCGGTCAGCGCAGCGGTTTCAAGTACCCGTTCGAATGACGTACTGGCCTCGCCGTACGCGTCCTGCTCGGCGACGGTCCGTACCATCTCGTGTCGGCTCTCGCTGCCGTCGGCGAGTGCGCGAAGGTAGCGGGCCGCTCCCGGAAGCGACCGCTCGATAGATGCACGGCGGGCGCTGGCCCGCCACCGGAGGTACGTCCCGCCCGCTGCGACGGTCAGCCGCTTGCCGATGAGGCCGAAAACGAGTGCGAGCACGAAGACGGTGACAATCGGCTCCGGGTCGGGCGAGACGGCTTCCGGAAAAACGCCCGTCACGGCCTGTCCTACTGTCTCGGTTGCAGGCGCGGATCCCACAGATAGGACGGCGCCGCCGGCGAGCACGCCGACGAGCCACGAGAGCCCATAAACCCGAGAGAGATACGTGTCGAACCCAACCGAGAGCGCCGCCCCGCGGTACCGATCGCGGTCGATGTCGTGACGGGCCCGGTCGGCGTGCCGCGAAAAGAGCGCGTACAGTCCCTGATCGACGTGCTCGGTCGTTCGGCCGATGACACGGCTACTCATTCGACCCCTCGCGCTCCCGTCTGATTCGTTCGACAGTTGCCGCCTCGTTCGCCTGGAGATCGCTCAGGAATCCGAACAGCGCGTCCGGGTCGGAGATCCCGTCACGGACCAGATACTCGACGTACCCGTGTTTCCGGTGGAACTCCGACTCGACGGCATCCGGGGTGCGTCCCGTCTCCCCGGCGAGGCGGGCGAATGCCCGGATGTCACCCGCCGGCGTCGGATCGCCCAGCTTCGGGTGCTCGTAGGCGAACTCCCAGTCACCCTCCGGCGTCCGATCGAGGATTCGATCGCAATGGATGGTCACTCCGTCGATCTCAACGCTCCGAGTCGGGCGATCGAGACGTTCGGCCTCCTGTTCGGAGCACAGTTCGACGACAGAATCGACGTAGCGCTCCCCATCGCTCTGCGTTTGAAACACCACTATATCGATTTCTGACAGGAGATGCGGTGGTAGCCCCTTTCCAACTCCACGGCGGATGAGCGCCTCGGTGGTCTCGGCGTTGGTGGTTCCGAGCACCCCGTGGCCGGTCTGTAACACCTCGCCGAGAGTTTCGAACGCTTCCGCGGAGTTGATTTCCGGGAGCACCTCGATATCGGGGTTGAGATACCCCGTCTCCTCGATTACCCCCGGCGTGGAGACGTTTCCCGAGCCGTCTTGGCGCCGCCGAGTTGTCAACGAAACCCCGGTCTCGTGAGGAAGACGAATCTCTCGTGACCCTTCGCCGATGCTCACCGGGCGAGCGTCGTACCTGATGAATGGCGTGTGAGCGTTCAGGAGTGTGGTCTTCCCAGTCCCTGTCGACCCGGAGAAGAGAACGACACCATGATGTTCGTACAGCAGCCACAGAAGCGTCACCAGCTCCGTCGGGACGGCCTCGGATTTGACGAGCGCGACCGGGGTTACGCCCTTGGGGGCCTGCTTTCTGATAGAAACGTGCGGACCGCCCTCGGAGATGGCCGGAAGCGCGACCGCACAGCGGATGATCTGGTCGGTGCCGTCGAGATCGAGATCGATCGTCGCCGACGGCCTGCTGGCCGAGAGTTCGATCCCGTCGTTCGCGGCGAGCTGTGTGACCACGTTGACGAACGCCTCCTCGGATTCGAACGCAAGGTTTGTCGGCTCCCGACCGCTGCCGCGGGGGACGACCTTGATCCGTTCACCGACCCGGTTCGCCTCAATGTCCTCCAGACGAGGGTCATAAATCGGAACCGTGAGTTGGCCATACCCGACGAGATCCCGGACGACGTAGTAGACGAGGTCATCGAGGCGGTCGTCGCCGAACCCACGATTCACCGACGGAACGGCGACCCCGTATTCGGCGAGCGTGGCTCGGACCCCACGTCGGATCGTATCGACCCACGCGCGAACGTCTCCCGCTCGCAACTGTCTCGAAAGCAGCGATTCGCCGCGCTCGCGGACGACCCTTGCCCGCTTGCGGAGCGTTGACTGCTCGTCTATCCCGCCGAGCCCGGCCTCCCAGATCCGCTCTTTGCACTCGGCGATGAGCCGCTCGTCGCCGGGGAGCCGGTCCGGTTCGACGACCGCGTACTTTCGCTCGAAGGGGTCGGCCCCGAGCAGCCGTTCGCGGTACCGCACGACCGGGACGGCGTATCCGGCGAACTCGACGGTGTACCGCTCGATGCGTTCGGCGCTGAACTGCCCGATAAATTCGGCGTCTCGGATGCCCGTCGCCGCGGGGGCGTAGTTGGCCAAGTGAAGCGACAGCTCCTCACCGGTGGCATCGGCGACCTCGATCGAATCGTCGAGCGCGTGCGGCGTCAGCGTGCCGAGGCACCGCAACTCGGCGAGCGCGTAGTAGTCGAGTCGGCGCCGGGCAGCCGGTGAACACGAGACGATTGTGTCGATAATCTGCCCGTACTTCTGATCGAACCCGGCACGAAACCGTTCGGCGGCACCCTCGCGCGTCCGGGGACGAGTCGGTTCCGCGTCAGCGAAGTGCTCACGGACAGCGCGCAGGTCAGACTCCGTGTCGGCAGACAGCGACGGCTCGCGGACACCGTAGCGAAACCCGTCATCGCCGCCTTCGACCGTGGCGACGACGCCGGGGACGATCTCGTAGTGATCGTGGATCGATGGCGCGTACCACGCCTTGGCGCTATCTGGCGGTTCCGGGGCCGGAACTGTCGGCACCTCGTCGAGCATTCAATTGGGGTTACTCCCGTATTTTTATTTAACTATTCGTACGAAAACAACTCGCGAATGCCGATCTCAGACCGGCCGCAAGGAACAACGACCCTCGTTATGCTTCGTTATAAACGCATCTCAAAGATCGACTCATTCCAGCGGCCGAACATTGATAATGACGCGACAGCACATTATACATATGCAACGGAAACTGCTACCGCTCGCGGCGCTCGCGGCCTTGCTCCTGTTCAGTGGTGTCGCCGCTGCCGAGACCGGCGACCCGGCCGAGCTGGTTTCGTTCCTTGAGGGACTGATCACCTCGCTTCAGAACCTCCTCGACACGATTACGGCCGCGTGATCGCGTCGTACGATAACTCGCCTGATACCCAACGATTCGTCGCTTGGCGTACGTTTACACACCGTTCCACCGCTGACGAGATTCATCGCCCATGACAGACACCCAGCGGCTCAAAACTGTTCGTTCCGAACTCACATCACGCAGTTACGACGTCGACAATCGCAGCGATGCAGCAATTGCTGTCCCGACCGATCGAACCGACCGGATCGGCGTCCCGGGGCGGCTCTCCGTCGTCGCCGGCCGGCCGGACCCGACAGCACTTCTCGAGGTGATCGGCGACGCCGTCGCCGCCGGGCGGACGGCGCTTCTCGTCGCCCACCCGAAGGACGCGACGGCGATCCGGGAGATACTGACCGACCCGCCCGGACTGGCCGGCCGAACCGAGCGGGGTCGCACATTTTATAACACCCCCGACCGCCTACCGGCCGGTACCGCGGGGCTGGCCTGCTGTCGCGCCGACGACCCCCCGACGTGGCGGGCGGAACCGGCCGACGGAGTGACTGGCGAGGGAATGCGGTTCGTCCTCTACGCCGACGGCGAGGCGACCGCCGCCTTCGGGACGTTCGATGACCTCTCGTGTCCGTCGGCCGACGCCTTCGAGTACGCCTACCGGCGGGCCGACGACGGCCGGTTTCGGGTCCGAAAGCTTTCGACGGATCGGGTCGTCGGCCGGTTTCCGTCGGTTCGGGAGCTAAAAGCCAACGCCTACCGGCCGGTTCCGGCTCCTCTTGTTCCGGGGACCGTTGTCGATGGTCACCTGCCAGAGGCGTGGGCACTCGCGACCGTCGAGGACGGGCGCGTGACGCGGATTGAGGGCGCTTGAACCGCTTTTCACAGTCATCCTCTGCGTCTGTGTTCTAGCCTCACTGCTGTTCCGATCACAACTCCGGGATGGTCAGGTTGAACGAGCCCTCCCGCGATTCAACCAGACAGAGGTGATAGCCGTTCGCCCGCGAGAGTTTGACGTAGCTTCGGTATCGGCTCCGGCTGAGCAGGCTTGAACTCGTCGCCTCGCCGACGACCGACATCGCGTCCGACTCGAAGTAACTCGACGTGATCGCAACCGCGCCGGCGAGCGTATCGTGGGCCGCACAGACATCGGTGGCGTCGGCGACGAAGGGCTCGATCGCGTCGGCGTACGTCGGATCTCGACCCCGGTCGAACGTCGCGACGACGAGGGGGTGGCCCGATTTGTCACGGGCGACGATGTCGAACTCGACTTCGCGGCCCTCGATGCCGTCGCCGACCGCGATCGTCTCGTCGAACCCGATCCGATCGATCTCTGGGAGGGCGTCGTAGAGTGGCCTGACCGCCTCGGGCTGGCCGGCCGAGCGGATCTCGAAGAGCAACTCGGTCGCCAGCCACTCGACGAACGCGTGGGCGTCGGAGGATCGCAGCCACCCTTCGAAGGGCTCGCCCTCGACCGAGACGCTCTCGTCGTCGAACGTGGTGTGATACTCGATCCGGAGGTTCGAAACGACCGCCTCTCGCTCGGCACCGTCGTGAGCATCCGAGAGCGTCCCCTCGCCGCGGCTGCGCTGGCGGACGAACAGGCGGGTTTCAGCGAGAGCTGCCTCAGGCGTCAGCGACTCGCTCTCGGGAGTCTCCACCGATCCGACTCGACGTTGTAGGTCGTCCCGCTCGGCCCGGAGCGATTCGAGTTCGGCTTCCAGCTCCGCAATTTGCGAGTCGGCCGCGGCGAGGTCGGCCTCCAGCTCCGCGATCCGGGATTCGTACTGTTCGATCCTGTCGTCGTGCGCCTCGCGATCGAGCGCGGCCTCGCCTGCCCCCGCCGTATCGGCCCTCGTTGCCGAGTCCTCGGCAGCCGCTCCGGACGCCAACGTCTCTCCGTCGTCACCATCGTCGGTGACCGCGGCGACGGTTGAGGCGCCGTTGCGGTCGCCCGGTGGCTCGCCGTCACCTCCGCTTTTGTCGTCGTCTTCGTCCGGGTCGTCACTCACCTCCACATCAGTATCCAATCGGTCCCCGACGCCGCCCGTTCTGTCGTCGCTCGCCGTCTCGTCGGTAGCTCTCCTGAGATCGCTGTCCGGCGCAGTATCGGCGTCCAGCGCAGTATCGGCGTCCGGCGCAACATCGCTGTCCGGCTCAGAATCAGTGTCCGGCTCAGTACCGGTCCCCGGCGCAGTATCGCTATCCGGCTCGGCATCGCTGTTTAACCACGCCGTCTCGAAGTCCCCCTCCGCCTCCGTATCTATCCCTGTATCCGCCTCCGCTTCCGCTTCCACGTCGGTCTCCGCGCCAGCCTCCGCTTCCGTTTCCGCACCCAACCCTGTCGTTCCGGCCTGCGTGTCCCCACCCGTACTCGTCTTCGTACCGGCGTCGGCGGTCGAATCCGGATCCGCGTCGGTGTCCAAATCCGGGTCCGACCCCGTCTCTACGTCCGAACTCGCCCCCGCGTCGGAATCCACCCCTGTGGCTGCCGTCGCTGGCGTCGAATCCGGTTTGGTGGGCGAGTCCGGTTCCGGAAGGTCCGGACGGGGGAGTTCGACCGCGACGACATCGTAAATGCCGACCTCGCCTTCAGCCCTCGACTCGGCCTCCTCACCGGTGAGGAGTTGCTCGGAGCCGACAAAGGCGACGTGATCGACCGCGCCATCGAGGTAAACGTAGTAGTAGTCGCCGCTCAGAACGTTCTCGGAGAGTTCGACGTAGCCGGTGAAGCCGCCCCCAGCGAGAGTTTCGTCGACCGCCTCCAGCGGGGTGTCGTCGGTGAAGTACGTGCCGCGAACGTTCCCCCCGAGCGCCGCCATCGCCGCAACTGTCGCGACGCCAGCCGTCGGCGCCTCGTGCTGTCGCCCGGCTGCGCCCTTGAAAGCGTCGATATCACCTGGCCGTGGGTCGACATCGAGGTCAGTGACAGCGGCGAGCGCCTCGCCGTCGCGGAGGAACAGCCATGTCCCATTGGCCTCGATTGCGCCGCTGAATCCCCGCGACGCCAACTTGTCGATCCCGCCGAACCCACCGTCGAACGGAGCGTCGTCCCAGTCGTCGACAACGGAGTGGGCGTCCATACCTACGACCTCCCGCAGGATGAACATATAGCTATCGGGCGAGAACCCGCCCATCGACTCGCGGGTTGGTCGCAATCGAGTCGTATTGAGCACTCCCCCCGAAATCGGATCGGAGGCGATACGTCGAGGTGGAGCCTCGACCAGAGCGTTCGTAGGGCTTCCGTAGCGGCCGGCAAAGCCCCGATCAACGCCCGCCATGTTCGAACAAGCGCCACTCCACGATCGAATCCGGATCGTGGACCGTGTATTGCTGACGTGCTACCCCTCACTGAGGGGATCTACGCGCTGCCAGCCGGCACCCCTGACACACTAGTGTTCGAGTACGACGAGCCAACCATCGAGACGGCGCGGATGGTAGGACGGTCAAGGGACCTTCCACCGCAATGTGCTTGACGCAGTACTTTTGACATACCTCCCACCAAGAGCGTGTCATAGAAAGCATCACATGTTCCGTTTTTCCAAGTCCTGTCAAGACTCGCGTGCAAGATACAACGCGCGTATCGGTCACGACAGTGCCACGAAGCACTGC
>Ga0207414_1000997_pt1 | contig 11104 bp, 12 predicted proteins | sample PonA231FremontCA_2_FD_187269 | JGI IMG/M metagenome (GOLD analysis project Ga0207414, IMG submission 187269) | Marine sediment microbial community from Fremont, CA, USA - Pond A23 Sediment 1 (SPAdes) | ecosystem: Environmental > Aquatic > Marine > Unclassified | place: USA: Fremont, California... | reverse complement strand
GGCACCAGCGCGAAGAGCAGTGCGAACAGTTGCTTTTTCATTAGCCAGTCACCCTTTCCGGAACGGGTTTGGTCTTCTCCAGCCGGGTGTAGAACGGCATCAGCAGGAAGAAGGCGAAGTAGATGACGGTACATACCTGTGACAAGGTCGTCCGCGCCTCGGTGACCGGCAGCACCCCGAGCACCCCAAGGATCACGAAGCTGATCGCGAACAGCGCCAGCATCACCTTGGACATCCAGCCCTTGTAGCGAATCGAGCGCACCGGGCTGCGGTCGAGCCAGGGAAGCACAAACAGGATGGCAATCGCCCCGCCCATCGCAATGACACCCAGGAACTTGGCGTCGAGACCAAACAGCGAGAAGGTGATGGCGCGCAGGATCGCGTAGAAGGGCGTGAAGTACCAGACCGGCGCGATGTGATCGGGCGTCGTCAGCGGATCAGCTGGTTCGAAGTTGGGCTTCTCGAGGAAATAGCCACCCCCTTCCGGGAAATAGAAGATCACCACGCAGAAGACGAACAGGAAGACGGATATCCCGATAAGATCCTTGACCGTGTAGTACGGGTGGAAAGGAATGCCGTCCAGCGGCTTGCCGGTCTCATCCTTCTTCTTCTTGATGTCGACACCGTCGGGGTTGTTGGAGCCGACCTCGTGCAGGGCGATGATGTGCAGCACCACCAGCGCCAGAATGACGATCGGCAGCGCCACCACGTGCAAGGCAAAGAAACGATTGAGGGTGATGCCGGAAATCAGGAAGTCACCGCGAATCCACTGCGTCAGGTCGGGACCGATGACCGGGATCGCCGAGAACAGCGAGATGATGACCTGGGCGCCCCAGTAGGACATCTGCCCCCAGGGCAGCAGGTACCCCATGAACGCCTCGGCCATCAACGCCAGGTATATAGTCATGCCGAAGATCCACACCAGCTCGCGGGGCGCCTTGTAGGAACCGTAGAGCAGTGCGCGAAACATGTGCAGGTAGATGACCACGAAGAACGCGGTGGCACCGGTAGAGTGCATGTAGCGCAGCAGCCAGCCGTACTCCACGTCACGCATGATGTACTCGACCGAGGCAAAAGCGCCCTCGGCAGAAGGATTGTAGCTCATGGTCAGCCAGACCCCGGTGAGAATCTGATTGACCAGCACCAGCAGCGCCAGCACGCCGAAGATGTAGAAGAAGTTGAAATTCTTGGGGGCGTAGTACTTGGTCAGGTGGTCCTGAGCCAGCTGAGTGGCAGGAAAGCGGTCGTCGATCCAGCGCATCAGACCCTTTTCTGCCTTTGCCTTGTTCGGGTTAGCCATCAGGCAGTCTCCTCATCTTCACCGACCGTGATCAGCACATCGCTGTCGAAGCGATAAGGGGGCACCTCGAGGTTGGTCGGCGCCGGGACGTTACTGAACACCCGACCGGCCAGATCGAAGCGTGAACCATGGCACGGGCAGAAGAAGCCGCCGGGCCAGTCGTCCGTGCCTACTCCCTCGGCATCGGGCTCGGGACGATAGAGTGGCGAGCAGCCCAGATGCGTACAGATGCCGATAAGCACCCCGATTTCCGGCTTGATGGCGCGCATCGGGCCGGAAACGTAGCTCGGCTGCTGAGGCACCATCGAGTTGGCATCGGCGAGACGGCCCTCATCGAAGCTACGGGTGCGTTCGATCATCTCCGGCGTACGGTTGACGATCCATACCGGCTTACCTCGCCATTCCACCGTCATCCGCTGCCCGGCCTCGAGCTTCGATATGTCGGCCTGGACGGGGGCACCCGCCGCTCTTGCCCTGGCACTAGGCTGCCAGGAAGCCACAAAGGGGACCGCAACCCCGACGGCACCCACCGCACCTACAACGGTGGTAGCACCTACGAGGAAACGGCGCCGACCCTTGTTTACGCCGTTATCTGCCATTTTCAGGTTTCTCCCATCAGCTTACCCGCTGTTCTATCACGGACGGAAACTTCCCGCGACCACGGATACCAAATGAAGTCTATGGTAAGAAAACATGCCGCCCCGCACAAGGAAAGGTTCCCTGGGGCAACCGGAAACCTGGCGACAAATTCTTGATCCACAACAAAAAACGCCCAGGTCGCGGGACCCGGGCGTTTTCGTGCGGCAATACGACGCGTATCAGCGCTTGGAGAACTGCGGGCGACGGCGCGCCTTGCGCAGACCGACCTTCTTGCGCTCAACCTGACGGGCGTCCCGCGTGACGTAACCCGCTTCGCGCAGCTGTCCCCGGAAATCTTCATTGTAATCCAGGAGCGCACGGGTAATGCCGTGGCGAATGGCGCCGGCCTGGGCCGATCCGCCGCCACCCTTGACGGTGACATAGGCGTCGAATTGGCCGAGCGTATCCGTCAGCTCGAGGGGCTGACGAACCACCATGCGGCCGGTGACGCGACCAAAATACTGATCCAGATCCCGGCTGTTGACGGTGATCTTGCCGGTGCCCGGCTTAAGGAAAACGCGGGCGGTGGAGGTCTTGCGGCGCCCGGTACCGTAATATTGCTGTGTCATGGCGAAGACTCCCTCAGATGTTCAGTTCTTGCGGCTGCTGGGCAGCATGCGGATGCTCGGTACCGGCATAGACCTTGAGCTTCGAGTACATGGCACGACCCAGCGGACCCTTCGGCAGCATGCCCTTGACAGCAGACTCGATGACTCGCTCAGGCGCATGGGCGATCATCTTCTCGAAATTCATGGAGCGCAGGCCGCCCGGGTACCCGGTATGACGGTAGTAAGTCTTGGCCGTGGCCTTGTTGCCGGTGACATGCACCTTCTCGGCATTGATCACGACAATGTAGTCACCGGTATCCACGTGCGGCGTGAACTCCGGCTTGTGCTTGCCACGCAGGCGACGGGCGACTTCGGTGGCCAAGCGGCCGAGCGTCTTGTCCGCAGCGTCGACGACGAACCAGTCGCGCTGGACAGACTGCGGTTTGGCAGTGAACGTCTTCATGGATGAATCACCATTTGATGTATTGGGTTCTGCCGCCGGGCATCCGGCATGGAACCATCCCTATTCTTCTTGGTTGTCTTTTCCCACCGGGAACGAGACAACAGTCGAGCGAGCGCGCATTCTACACGAGCACACGCCTCAAGGGAAAGAGGCAGCATTGAGGTCACGGCTTGTGCGGCAGGGCCAGGTAGTCATGCGACTGCATCTCCTGAAGTCGCGAGAGGGTGCGCTGGAACTCGAATGCCAGTCGTCCATCACCATAAAGCTGCTCGGCGGGTGCCTCCGCGGACATCAGCAACTTGACGCCTCGGTCATAGAACTCGTCGACCATGTTGATGAACCGCCTGGCCTGATCGTCTGTCGCTCCACTCATTCGAGTCACATTGGACACCAGCACGGTGTGGAATTCGCGGGCCAGCTCGATGTAGTCGTTCTGGCTGCGGGGGCCGTCGCAGAGCTCGGTGAACTCGAACCACACCACGTCGTCATGCAGTCGGCGGGCGTGCAGCACTCGGTGATTGACCTCGATCGGTGCCCCCTCCTCGCCCTCGTGACCGGCGATCTCGCGGAAACAGCGGGCCAGTTCTGCCTCGGCCTCATCGTCCAGGGGAGCATGGAAGATCTCGGCGCGCTCCAGGACACGCAGTCGATAGTCGATACCGGAATCCACGTTGACCACCTCGCAATGACGCTCGAGCAGATCGATGGCCGGCAGGAAGCGGACCCGCTGAAGCCCATCCTTGTAGAGCTCTGCGGGAACGATGTTCGAGGTTGCCACCAGCACCACACCGTGAGCGAAGAGTGATTCAAGCAACGTAGCCAGAATCATGGCGTCGGTAATGTCCTTGACGAAGAACTCGTCGAAGCAGATGACCCGCGCCTCGGCCGCGAACTTGGCGGCAATCAAGGGCAGCGGGTTACGTTCACCCTTGTAATGCGCCAGTTCGTTATGCACCCGCTGCATGAAACGGTGGAAGTGAGTGCGCATCTTTTCGGGGAAGGGCAGCGTCTCAAAGAAAGTGTCCATGAGGTACGTCTTGCCACGGCCTACTCCACCCCACAGATAGAGTCCCTGAATGGCGGGGAGTGACGGCTCGGACGACTCATGATCACTCCGTCCCAGCAGGCCAGCCACCCGCGACTTCAGGCCGCCACTTCGCTTGGGCGGCATCACGCGAGAGGGAGGAGTGGCCACCAGTTCGTCGAAGAGGCGCTGGAGATGCTTTACCGCCTGCTGCTGGGCGACATCAGGCTGAAAGCCTTGACGCTCAAGATCCTCTCGATAGCGCGTCATCGGTGTCACGGTGTGCTGTGCGTTACGGGAGTGGAGCTCGCTCATGGAGGTTCCTGGGGCCTTTACTCGGTGAGTTGGCGGAGAAGCATTATACCCGTCCCGATCCTGCTTGGCATCGCCCCCCAATGCGTTGACCCGGCACACCCCGACGCCCCTATAATGAAACGGTTGTTCTTTCTATCGAATCCATCAAGACGGCTGTGCCTCGCATACCGCGTCGCCCGATGTCTCAGGGAGAAACCATCACGTGGACGAGACCAATATCAGCTGGATCCTGGCCATCGCCTGCCTGCTGGCGGGCATCGGCATCGGTGCCCTGGGCTACCACCTGCTCAATGCCGGCGCCGGCAACACGCAGCGCCTGCGCCAGCGTCTCGCACAGCGCGAGGGCGAGCTGGCGGACCTCAAGGATGGCATGAGCGACAGCCTCGAGCAGATCGCCCGGTTCGCCGAGAACCTGCAGCGCGAGAGCCGCAGCCTCGCACAGGAAGCAGAAGACGCCAGAGAACGCCTCGGCTCTCGCTCACTGCGCCGTCAGGCCATGGATGACGTCGCGTCCAACCCGACGATGACCGCGCCGGCACCTGCCACGCCGCGAGACTACGCAGACGGCACTCGTGGCACACTCTCCGAGGATTTCGGCCTCAAGGAGGACGACGAGGAGGCCAGCATCTCGCCGCCGCGGCATCACTGATCCTTCTCCTCTAGCGGGTCCCTTGTGACCTATGCCGACGGCAAGGCGACGCCTCCTGGCTCAGGCGGGATTGTCGATGTCGACGAAGCGATGCTCGAGGCCGAACGTCGTGGCGAGCCATTCACCCAGGGCCTGAACACCATAGCGCTCAGTCGCATGATGGCCCGCCGCCACGTAGTGAATGCCCATCTCTCGGGCCAAATGCGTCGTACGCTCGGATATCTCGCCGGAAATGAAGGCATCAGCTCCCGCCTCTCGGGCAGAGGCGATCATGTCCTGAGCCCCACCGGTGCACCAGGCGATCTGGCGGATCTCGCCGCCGGTCGGCGCCTCGATCAACAATGGCTCACGTCCCAGGCATGCCGCCACGTTGCGGGCCAGACCCATGGCATCGAGACCCGACCGAGTCTCACCCAGCCATACGAGACCATCGCCGATCTCGCCATCGGCGCAGCCCGTGACGGTGAAGCCCAGGCGGCGACCGAGTTCAGCGTTGTTGCCCAGCGTGGCATGGGCGTCCAGGGGAAGATGATAGGCCAGCAGGTTGATGTCGTGGGCCAGTAACGTCGCCAGACGCCGCCGCTTGATGCCGGTGACGGTAACCGGCTCGTTCTTCCAGAAGTAGCCGTGGTGCACCAGCACGAGATCGGCCCCCCAGGTCACGGCCTCGTCGAGCAAGGCCTGACAGGCCGTCACACCGGTCATGACGCGTGTGATGCGTTCGGCCCCGGCCACCTGGAGGCCGTTGACGGTATAGTCCCTGAAGCGCTGGGGCTCCAGCAGTCGGTCGCAGGCAGCGACCAGGTCATCACGATTCGTCATGCAGCCTCCGGGCGCGGTGAGGTGGGCAATGTTACAATCCGCCCAGTGTAACCAGCGGGAGGACGCCCCGCGACCAAGCGCCAGCACCCTCGACAAGGACCCCGCTGCATGCGACGCACCCTGCTTCCCTATCTCTGGCCCGTGCTCATCGGTGTGCTGGCGGCCGTTGTGCTGCTCAATGCCTTTCCACAGCTCGTCGGCGAGTCGGCCACGCCACCATCCTCCCCGCCGGCGCTGGTGCAATCCGATGACGTGGCGCATGCACGTGAGGCGCCGCAAGTGCGTCAGGCTGACCCTCTCACACGCGGCCAGGGGCCGGCCAGCTACGCGCAGGCGGTGGAACGCGCGGCGCCAGCCGTCGTCAACATCTACTCCTCCCGTGTGGTCGAGCGGGAAGAGCATCCGCTGATGTCGGACCCCTTCTTCCGACAATTCTTCGGCGATGAACTGCCCAGCCGACAACGCATGCTCTCGAGCCTGGGGTCCGGAGTCATCGTCAGTGACGATGGCTACGTGTTGACCAACCACCATGTGATACGCGGTGCCGACCAGATTCAGGTCGCCCTGCGCGACGGTCGCGAGACGCTGGCCGAGGTGATCGGTACCGACCCCGAGAGCGACCTTGCCGTGCTGCGCATCGATCTGGAATCGCTACCGGTGATTGAGCTGACCGATACCACCCGGATTGCCGTGGGCGATGTCTCCCTGGCCATCGGCAATCCCTTCGGGGTCGGCCAGACAGTGACCATGGGCATCATCAGCGCCACGGGGCGCAGCCACCTGGGACTCAATGCCTACGAGGACTTCATCCAGACCGATGCCGCCATCAATCCCGGTAATTCGGGAGGCGCGCTGGTCAACGCCGAGGGTGCCCTGATCGGCATCAATACGGCCATCTTCTCGCGCTCGGGCGGCTCTCAGGGCATCGGTTTCGCGATCCCAGCCAACCTGGCTCGCAACATCCTCGAGGAGCTGGTCACCCGCGGACGTGTCGTGCGAGGCTGGATGGGCATCGAGGCCCAGGAACTTAACCAGGAACTTGCTGCATCCTTCGGCCTTCAGACGCCGGCCGGCGTGATCATTGCCGGCGTCGTGCCGGACGGTCCCGCCGATCGTGCCGGACTCCAGCCGGGTGACGTGCTGCTCGAAGTCGACGGCAAGCCGGTTATCGACCCCCGGCGCACCATGAGCGACATCGCCGCGGTACCGCCCGGCACCCGCCTGCCCCTGACGGTGGTCAGAGGCGGCGAGCGCCTGGAGATGACGATCGAACTCGGCGAGCGGCCGACACCGGCCCCGCGCCGCCCCGACCAGACATAGCCTTCCCTCAACAAGCGGAGGGCCCCGCCTCTCGGCAGGGCCCTCCGGTGGCCATCTCCACACCTTGTGCCTCATCACGTGGGCCAAGACGTCATGACATCAGGCGATACTCTGCCGAGCGCGCGTGAGCCGTGAGGGACTCGCCGCGTGCCAGCGTGGACGCGATCTTGCCGAGTTCTCCGGCACCTTCCGCCGAGCAGTGAATGATCGAAGAGCGCTTCTGGAAGTCGTAGACCCCCAGCGGAGAGGAGAAGCGCGCCGTCCCCGACGTGGGCAGCACATGGTTGGGGCCGGCGCAGTAGTCGCCCAGCGCCTCGGCGGTATACCGACCCATGAAGATCGCCCCCGCGTGATGCACCTCGGGCAGCCAGCCCTCGGGATTGGCCACGGAGAGCTCAAGATGCTCAGGCGCAATGCGGTTGATCAGTGACACGGCCTCATCACGCCCCTCGCAGTGGATCATCGCCCCGCGCCGCGCCAGCGACTCACGCACGATCTCGGCACGCTCCAGGGTCGGCAGCAGGCGCACCATCGATGCCTCCACCGCCTCCAGGTGTTCCAGATCCCAGCTTACCAGCACCGCCTGGGCATCCTCGTCATGCTCCGCCTGGGAGAAGAGATCCATGGCCAGCCAGTCAGGGTCGGTACCGCCGTCGGAGACCACCAGGATCTCCGAGGGGCCGGCGATCATGTCAATGCCCACCTGCCCGAACACCGCCCGCTTGGCAGTGGCCACGTAGATATTTCCCGGTCCCACGACCTTGTCGACACGCGGTACCGTCTCGGTACCGAAGGCCAGTGCGGCCACCGCCTGGGCGCCACCGATCGTGAAGACATAATCGACGCCGGCGAGATAGGCAGCGGCCAGCACCAACTCGTTCAAGATGCCATCGGGTGTCGGCACGACCATGACGATCTCGCGAACCCCCGCCACGTGGGCCGGAATGGCGTTCATCAGAACGGAAGAGGGGTACGCCGCCTTGCCACCCGGCACGTAGATACCCGCGCGCTCCAGGGGGGTGACCTGCTGACCGAGAACGGTGCCATCCGCGTCGGTGTAGTGCCAGGAGGCGGGCTTCTGATGCTCGTGATAGGTGCGGATACGTTCAGCGGCAATCGACAGTGCATCGCGCTGGTCCGCCGGCAGTTCCTCGAAGGCCTGGCGCAGTCGCGCCTCGCCGAGCGTCAGCTCGGCCATGGTCGTGACATCGAGACGATCCAGGCGGTTCGAATAGTCGACCAGGGCAGCATCGCCCCGCGCCTTTACGGCGGCAAGAATCTCATCGACACGATGCTGGACCGCCACGTCAGAGACACTCTCCCAGGCCAGCAGACCAGCCAGATGGCCGTCGAAATCGTCCTGCGAGGTCGACAGCCGCGCGATGTCTATGCCGTTGGTGGGGGATTGGCTCATGTCAGTGACTTCCTCTCAAAACGGGATACATCGTACATGAAGAGACTGGCGCGCCAGCGGCCCGCCAGCAAGATCGGCGTGACTATGGGGCCGACACGGCGGGACTATCGCGCCGAACTGCCACCGCCTCGCGCAACCGGGTGATGAGCGGTTTCAGGCGATCGTGCTTCATGGTCATGGACGCCTTGTTGACCACCAGTCGAGTGGTGATCGAGGCGATGAGCTCGCGAGGTTCCATGCCATTGGCGCGCAGGGTGTTGCCGGTATCAACAATGTCGACGATCTCGTCCGCCAGATTCATGAGCGGCGCCAATTCCATGGCACCGTAGAGCTTGATCACCTCGGCCTGGATTCCCTGCTCGGCATAATAACGGCGTGCGACGTTGACGAACTTGGTCGCCACTCGCCGGCGGGCATGGCGCGATTCGGCGCCAGTGATACCGGCGGTCATCAGCCTGCAGCTGGCAATCTCCAGATCAAGAGGTTCGTAAAGGCCCTCCACACCGTGCTCGAGCAGCACGTCCTTGCCCGCCACGCCAAGATCGGCCGCGCCGAGCTGCACGTAGGTCGGCACGTCGGTGGCCCGGATCACCACCAGCTTGACATCCGGCAGATTGGTATCGAACAGCAGCTTGCGGCTCTTGCTCAGGTCCTCGGCCGGCACGATGCCGGCGTCGGCCAGCAGCGGCAGTGTCTCGTCGAGAATGCGTCCCTTTGAAAGGGCCAGAATCAGTTGCTTGCTCATGGTCTCGCCTGTTGATCGGCTCAGCCGGGAATGCGCCTTATGCGTGCGCCCAGCAGCTGCAGTTTTTCCTCGATGCACTCGTAACCGCGATCGATATGGTAGATACGATCGACCAGGGTCTCGCCCTCGGCCATCATCGCGGCAATGACCAGGGAGGCGGAGGCGCGCAGGTCGGTCGCCATCACCGGCGCCCCGGAGAGTGACTCCACCCCCGTGATCACCGCGGTGTTGCCCTCCAGCGCGATGTCGGCCCCCATGCGGTTGAGCTCCTGCACGTGCATGAAGCGATTTTCGAAGATGGTCTCCACCACCCGTGCCGTGCCCTCGGCCACCGCGTTCATCGCCACGAACTGGGCCTGCATGTCGGTCGGGAAGGCCGGATAGGGCGCCGTGCGCACATTGACCGCCTGTGGCCGTCGTCCGTGCATGTCCAGCTCGATCCAGCCCTCACCCAGCGTAATGGTGGCACCGGCCTCCTCGAGCTTGGCCAGCACCGCATCGAGAATGTCGGCCCGCGTATTGCGCACCCGCACTCGCCCCCGGGAAAGCGCGGCCGCCACCAGGAAGGTGCCCGTCTCGATGCGATCGGGCATGACATCATGGTAGGCACCGTGCAGACGCTCGACGCCCTCGATGAGGATGGTGTCACTGCCCTGGCCGCGGATCTTCGCCCCCATCTTGTTCAGACACTCGGCCAGGTCGATCACCTCGGGTTCGCGCGCGGCGTTTTCCAGTATCGTGGTGCCCTGGGCCAGGGTAGCCGCCATCAGCAGGTTTTCGGTGCCGGTCACGGTCACGGTATCGAAGAAGATGGTGGCTCCCTGCAGGCGGCCGTCGACCCGGGCACGGATGTAACCGGCCTCCACACTGATCTGCGCACCCATAGCCTCGAGACCGCGGATGTGCAGATCCACCGGGCGCGAGCCGATGGCGCAGCCGCCGGGCAGCGAGACATCCGCATGCCCGAAGTGGGCCAGCAGCGGTCCCAGCACCAGGATGGAGGCACGCATCTTCTTGACCAGCTCATACGGCGCATGACAGGTGGTGACCTGGGCGCCATCCAGCTGGATGCACATCCTGTCGCCCATCACGGCTTCCACGCCCATGTGGCCAAGCAGTTCCAGCGTGGTGGTGATGTCCTGCAGATGCGGCAGATTGCCGATGGTTACCGGCTCATCAGCCAGCAGGGTTGCACAGAGAATCGGCAGGGCAGCGTTCTTGGCGCCGCTGGCCCATACCTCTCCGTCGACCGGACCATTGCCGGTAATGATCAGCTTGTCCATGGGAGGTCGACCCTCAGGCCCCCTGATTGTCGGGGATGGCCTGCCACTGCTGGGGGGTATAGGTCTTGATGCTCACCGCGTGAAGGGCGCCCGAGGCAATCTCCTCCGACAGCGCCCCGTAGATCATCTGCTGTCGCTTGACCGGTGACAGCCCTTCGAAGCTCTCGCCCACGGCCACCACCTGAAAATTGCAGCCCTCTCCCTGAATATGAAACTCGCAGCCGTCGAGACGGCTCTCGAGCAGCGCCTTCACTTCGCTCGGTTGCATGGCACCGGCACTCCTCTGATTCGTCGATTCGTCGGGGACATGCCGCGGGCATCACGACACCAGAAAACCCGGCAGCAGACATGTCATGGAGCAACATGGTAAAGAAAAGCACCGCGCTTGGCGATGGCAAGGTCGACGTGCATCAGGCGACGTCGGACTCGGCGAGAGGCAGCAGGGTGTCCAGCTCGGCGACTCGCGTCAGGCGCTCCAGGGGAGCAGAGAGGTACACGGCAGACACGTTGACACCCGCATCGCGGGCCTGACGCGTCCACTCGAGCAGGACGCTGAGTGCCGCGCTGCTGACGCGGCCGACG
>Ga0207414_1000996_pt1 | contig 11112 bp, 13 predicted proteins | sample PonA231FremontCA_2_FD_187269 | JGI IMG/M metagenome (GOLD analysis project Ga0207414, IMG submission 187269) | Marine sediment microbial community from Fremont, CA, USA - Pond A23 Sediment 1 (SPAdes) | ecosystem: Environmental > Aquatic > Marine > Unclassified | place: USA: Fremont, California... | reverse complement strand
TTGCCTGGCTGGCAAGCCAGCGCCTGGCCGGACTGCCCGGCAACCTGCCCTCGGTAACGGGCGCCGCCGGTCCACGGGTACTGGGTGGCCTGCATGCCGGCTGAGTCGGCCACTGGCCTAGAAGTCGTCCTCGCCGCGTAGCGACAGGCGACTGGCCGCCTCCTTGGCTTGGCTCACCCCTTCACTGCTCTCGTCGCCGTACTTGATCATCATGCGCAGGTCGTTGGCGGAGTCGGCATGCACCAGCGCCACCTCCTCGGTGATCTTGCCGGCCTTGAAGAGATCGAAGAGCGCCTGGTCGAACGTCTGCATGCCCAGGTCGCGCGAGCGCGACATCACGTTCTTGATTTCAGAGACTTCGCCCTTGCGCACCAGATCGCCGATCAACGGCGATTTGAGCATGATCTCGATGGCCGGGCAGCGCCCGCCATCGATCGTGGGCAGCAGCTGCTGGGCAACGATGGCCCGCAGGTTGAGCGACAGGTCGAGCCATACCTGGGCGTGACGCTCGATCGGAAAGAAGTTGATGATCCGGTCCAGCGCCTGGTTGGCGTTGTTGGCGTGCAGAGTGGCCAGACACAGGTGACCGGTCTCGGCGAAGGTCAAGGCATGCTCCATGGTCTCGCGGGTTCGCACCTCGCCGATCAGGATCACGTCCGGTGCCTGGCGCAGGGTGTTCTTCAGCGCCACCTCGAACGACTCGGTATCGATACCCACCTCGCGCTGGTTGATGATGGCCTTGCGGTGCGGGTGCACGTACTCGATGGGATCCTCGACGCTGATGATATGCCCGCCCAGGGTCTCGTTGCGCTGCTGGATCATCGACGCCAGGGTGGTCGATTTGCCGGTGCCGGTGCCGCCCACCACGAACACCAGGCCGCGCTTGTTGTTGGCCAGCTCGCCGAGCATGGGCGGTAGCGAAAGCTCCTCGAGATGCGGAATCTCGAAGCCGATGCGGCGAATCACCATGGCCATCTGATTGCGCTGCTGGAAAGCACTGACGCGAAAACGCCCCTTCTCCTTGAGGCTCAGCGCGAAGTTGGCCTCGTGCTCGACGCGAAAACGCTCCAGCAGCGCCTCGGGCACCGATGCCGCCACCAGTTCGGTGACCTGCGCCACGCTGAGGCGCTGGTCGCCCAGCGGCGTCAGCTGACCGGCCATCTTCAACGTCGGCGGGGCGTTCACCGAGATCAGCAGGTCCGATGCCTCCTTCTGCACCATGATGTCCAGCAGTTGATAGAGCCACTCTTTGGCCGTCATGTCCCGGTTCCTCGTTGTCGTTGTCGCATGGTCAGCTCGCCAGCGTCCCCTTGGCCTTGGCCTGGGCTTCCTCGCGCGCGACCGTGTTGTCCGACACCAGGCGTGCCAGTGACGCATCCAGCGTCTGCATGCCCAGGTTGCCGCCGGTCTGGATCGCGGAGTAGATCTGCGCGACCTTGTCCTCGCGGATCAGATTGCGCACGGCGGCCGTGGCCACCAGGATCTCGTGGGCCGCCACCCGACCGCCGCCCTGGCGCTTGAGCAGCGCCTGGGAGATGACCGCCTGCAGCGATTCGGAGAGCATCGAGCGCACCATGGATTTCTCGTCGCCGGGAAAGACGTCAATGATGCGGTCGATGGTCTTGGCCGCAGAGGTGGTGTGCAGCGTGCCGAAGACCAGGTGGCCGGTCTCGGCGGCGGTCAGCGCGAGGCGGATCGTCTCCAGGTCGCGCAGCTCGCCGACCAGGATGATGTCCGGGTCCTCGCGCAGCGCGCTGCGCAGCGCCGGGGCGAAGCCATGGGTGTCGCGATGCACCTCGCGCTGGTTGACCAGGCAGCGCTTGCTGCGGTGAACGAACTCCACCGGATCCTCGATGGTGAGGATATGCTCGAAGCGGTTGTCATTGATGTAGTCGATCATTGCCGCCAGCGTGGTGCTCTTGCCCGAGCCGGTCGGACCGGTGACCAGCACCAGCCCGCGGGGCAGCATGGAAAGCTGACGAAAGACCGACCCCATGCCCAGGTCTTCCAGGGTCAGCACCTCCGTCGGAATGGTGCGAAATACCGCACCGGCCCCGCGCGCCTGGTTGAAGACATTGACACGAAAGCGCGATACGCCCGGCACTTCGAAGGAGAAGTCGGTCTCGAAGAACTCTTCGTAGTCGCGCCGCTGGCGGTCCGCCATGATGTCGTAGATGAGCTTGCGGACCTCGCGGTCCTCCATCGCCGGCACGTTGAGGCGCCGAATGTCGCCGTCGACGCGAATCATGGGCGGCAGGCCCGCCGAAAGGTGAAGGTCCGAGGCGTTCTGCTTTGCCGAAAATGCCAGCAGTTCGGTAATATCCATGCGTTTCCCCTGCTTCCGGGATAAGGTTCCCTTTCAATATGAACAGTATGGCAGACACGCCGAGATGACGGACCTGGTACTTTCCGAGTCGCTGGCTGACGCGCGCAGCCGGCTCGACGCTGCGCTGCAGGCCGCCGGGCGCCCTGCCGATGGCGCCCGGCTGCTGGCCGTGAGCAAGACCAAGCCCGCCGAGATGATCCGCCAGGCCTGGCATCTCGGTCAGCGCGAGTTCGGCGAGAACTACGTCCAGGAAGCGCTGGACAAGCAGGCCGAGCTGTCGGAGCTGGAGGCCATCGTCTGGCATTTCATCGGCCCGCTGCAGTCGAACAAGACCCGCGATGTGGCCGCGCACTTCGCCTGGGTGCACAGCGTAGACCGTGAAAAGATCGCCCGCCGGCTGAACGACCAACGCCCCGCCGCGCTCGGTCCCCTGAACGTCTGCCTGCAGGTCAATGTCAGCGGCGAGGAGAGCAAGGCCGGCGTCACGCTCGCGGCGCTGCCGGCGCTGGCCGAGGCCGTTGCGGCAATGCCACAGCTGCGGCTGCGCGGGCTCATGGCGATTCCCGCGCCGGCGCAGGGGCGCGAGGCGCAGCGCGTCCCCTTCGCCCGTCTGCGCGAGGCCCTCGACGCGCTGCGCGAGCGCTTCCCCGACGCCCCGCTGGACACCCTGTCGATGGGCATGTCCGATGACCTTGAGGCAGCGGTGCTCGAGGGTGCCACGCTGGTCCGCCTGGGCACGGCGATCTTCGGCAGGCGCGCCGCGAAACCGTAAGCAACTCCCGACGCCGGTGCCACCTGCCGGCCACCTTCGTCGACCGACACAGGACAGATACCATGGCCAGCAGAGTCACCTTCATTGGCGCCGGCAACATGGCCGGCGCCATCATCGGCGGCATGATCGAGAGTGGCTTCTCGCCCGACGCCATCACCGCCACCGCCCCTGACGAGGCCATCCTCGCGCCGCTGCGCGAGCGCTTGGGCATCCATACCGCGACCGACAACGACCAGGCGGTGGCTGACGCCGACGTGGTGGTTCTGGCGGTCAAGCCACAGATCATGCGCGATGTCTGCGTGCAGCTGCGCGCGGCCGTGCAGGCGCGGCAACCCTTGATCGTCTCGGTGGCGGCGGGCCTGCCCGCCGCCACCCTGGAGCACTGGCTGGGCGGTGGGCTGCCCGTGGTGCGCTGCATGCCCAACACGCCTGCGCTGGTCGGGGCGGGCGCCGCCGGGCTCTATGCCAACGCTCGGGTCGACAAGACCCAGCGCCAGCTCGCCACCGAGCTGATGGCGGCCGTGGGCCTGGTGGAGTGGGTCGATGACGAGGCGCTGCTCGATGCCGTCACGGCGGTGTCCGGCAGTGCCCCGGCCTATTTCTTCCTGATGTTCGAGGCCATGGAAGAGGCCGGCGCCGCCATGGGGCTGCCTGCCGATACCGCTCGGCGGCTGGCCATGCAGACGGCGCTGGGGGCGGCGAAGATGGCCCTGTCGAGTGATAAACTTCCCGCCGAGCTCAAGCGCAACGTGATGTCGCCCGGCGGCACCACCGAGCGCGCCGTCGAGCATCTCGAGCAGGCCGGTCTGCGCCGCATGATGGCCGAGGCGATGACCGCCTGTGCCGACCGCGCCCGCGACATGGCCGACGAGCTCGGCAAGCGCTGATCAGCGATGCGGCCCGCGTGCGGGCCGCCATCACGACGTTTCAAGGACACGGAGGAGCCCCGATGGGCAGTCAACTGGGAAGTGCCGGCCTGCTGCTGGTGAACACCCTGATCAATATCTACATCTTCCTGATGATGCTGCGCTTCCTGCTGCAGGCATCGCGGGCCGACTACTACAACCCGATCAGCCAGTCCGTGGTGAAGATCACTCAGCCCGTGGTGCGTCCTTTCCAGAGCTTCCTGGGGCCGGTGATGGGGCGCTTCGACCTCGCCACGCTGGCCGCGGCGCTGGTCATCAAGGCGGTCAGCATCATCGTGATTCTGCAGATCGCCGGCTTCGGCATGCCACCTGTCGCCGGGGTGGCCATCGGTGCGCTGGCCGCCATCGCCAACGCCATCCTCAAGATCTATTTCTTCGCCCTGATCGTGATGATCATTCTCAGCTGGGTGGCACCCCAGGCCAGCCACCCCGGTGCGCTGCTGGTCATGCAGCTGGTGGAGCCGATCATGTCGCCGGTACGTCGCGTCATTCCGCCGCTGGGCATGATCGATCTCTCACCCATCGTGGTGTTTATCGCCATCAGCCTGATCGATGGCATCGTAGTGGGGTCGCTGACCCGTGCCGCCGGCATCGCCGGTGCCCTGGTCGGCCTGTAAGGCCGGCCAACACCCACGACTGGACGCGACGCGACTGATGCCCGAGTTTCCCCCCGATTCGGTCGGCCTGGTGACGCCAGAGACGGCGCACTTCGACGATCCGCTGCGCTTGGCCTGTGGACGAACGCTGCCGACCTACGACCTGATCTACGAGACCTATGGCACGCTCAATGCCGAGCGTTCCAACGCCATTCTGATCTGCCATGCCCTTTCCGGCCATCATCATGCGGCGGGCTACCATGCGCCCGACGAACGCAAGCCGGGCTGGTGGGATGCCCATATCGGTCCCGGCAAGTCGATCGATACCGACCGCTTCTTCGTGGTCTCGCTGAACAACCTCGGCGGCTGTCACGGCAGCACCGGCCCGACCAGCGACAACCCGGCCACCGGGCAGCAGTGGGGGCCGGACTTCCCGCTGATGACCGTGGAGGACTGGGTCAACAGCCAGGCACGCTTGGCCGACCGGCTGGGCATCGCGCGCTTCGCCGCCGTGATCGGCGGCAGCCTCGGCGGCATGCAGGTGCTGCAGTGGAGCCTGGCCTATCCCGAACGCATCGCCAATGCGGTGGTGATCGCCGCGACGCCCAAGCTCTCGGCGCAGAACATCGCCTTCAACGAGGTGGCGCGCCAGGCGATCCGCTCCGACCCCGACTTCTACGAGGGCTGGTATGCCCACCACGACACGGCGCCGCGTCGCGGGCTCAAACTGGCCCGCATGGTGGGACACATCACCTACCTGTCGGAAGATGCCATGGGCAGCAAGTTCGGCCGCGACCTGCGCAGCGACGACCTCAATTTCGGCTTCGACGTGGAGTTCCAGGTAGAGTCTTATCTGCGCTATCAGGGCGACACCTTTTCCACCTCTTTCGATGCCAATACCTACCTGTTGATGACCAAGGCGCTGGACTACTTCGACCCGGCCGCGGCCCACGCCGGCGACCTGGCCCGCGCCCTGGCGCCCGCGGCCTGCCCCTTTCTGGTGGTCAGCTTCACCACCGACTGGCGCTTCCCCCCGTCGCGCTCCAAGGAGCTGGTCAATGCGCTGATTCGCGCCGACAAGGCCGTCAGCTTTGCCAATATCGACTCGCCCCACGGGCATGACGCCTTCCTGATGCCTGACCCGCGTTACCAGGCGGTGTTCGCGGCCTTCATGAACCGCGTCGCCCGCGACCAGGGCCTGGAGGAGCGCCCATGATGCGCGCCGATCTCAAGCTGATTCACCAATGGGTTCCGCCGGGTGCACGGCTGCTCGACCTGGGCTGTGGCGAGGGCACGCTGCTGGCGGCGCTGGCCCGCGACAAGCAGGTCACCGGCTTCGGGCTGGAGATTGACCCGGACGGCATTACCGCCTGCCTGGCCAAGGGCGTCAATGTCATCGAGCAGAACCTCGACGAGGGGCTCGCCAACTTCGAGGATGATGCCTGCGATCTGGTGGTGATGACTCAGGCTCTGCAGGCGCTGCGCCGCCCCGACCTGATGCTCGACGAGATGCTGCGCGTTGCCGGCGAATGCATTATCACCTTCCCCAATTTCGCCTACTGGCGCCACCGCGCCCACCTGGGATTCAAGGGCTATATGCCGGTTTCTCGCTCGCTGCCCCACGCCTGGTACGACACGCCCAACATTCATCTCTCGACCTTCAACGATTTTGAACGCCTGTGCCGTGACAAGGGTCTGAGCATTGTCGACCGAGCGGTGGGCATCGGCGACCATGAGGGCCATTGGACCTCACGGTGGTGGCCCAACCTGTTCGGCGAAATCGCCATCTTCCGCGTCGCCCGCCGCCGCGCGTAAGACCGGAAGCGCCATGGTACCGCCACGCCAAACCGCAGCAGGGAGAGACCACGATGATGCGATACCGCCTGAGCGCCCTGATCATGGGCCTGATGCTGCTGATGACGCTGCCCGCTCATGCCCAGCAGTATGAACAGGTCGGGGACTACCAGATCCACTACAGCGCCGTGAACACCAGTTTCCTGCCGGAAGAGGTGGCCCGCGAGCATGGCATCCAGCGCAGCCAGGTCATGGCGCTGCTCAACGTCAGCGTCGTGGAAGAGCGCGACGACGGTTCGACCCGCCCGGTCACCGCCCCTGTCGACGGGCGCGTCGCCGGCCTCGACGGCGGGGATGCCCAGCCGCTGTCATTTCGCAGCGTGCGCATCGGGGACGCCCCCTCTCAGGTGGCGGTCTTTCGCATTCGCGAAGATGAGCCGATGCGCTTCGACCTGACGGTACGCCACGACCGCAATGCCGAACCCGCCGAGGTCAGCTTTGTCCAGCGCTTCTACATCGACCGCTGACGGCGGAGCGTCTCACTCGTCCAGCCCGTGAGGCGCCCCGTCACGCGCCAGCGCGACCGGGAGCCGCGCACCAAGACAAACGGCTATCGGCACCCCAGCCCGCAGGCGAAACGCGCAGCGCCGCGCCAGCACCTCCACCCCCTGACCGGCCACCTCACGCAACGCAGCCGCGTAGGCCGGATCCAGATGGGCGGCCGGCGCCACGTCCTCGATGCCCTCATGCGCCACGCAGAAGAGCAGCACGGCACGATGCCCGCTGGCCGCCAGGGCGGCCAGCGCCTCAAGATGCCGGCGCGCGCGCAGACTCACCGCATCGGGGAAATAGCCGTGGCCGTCGCGCTCCTTGAGCGTTACCTGCTTGACCTCGACAAACGCACTGGGGCGAGCCGGGTCATCGAGACGAAAATCGAGCCGCGCGCCCGCCACCGCGGCTTCCCGCCGCAGGCTGGCATAGCCGGCCAGTTCGGCCACGGCCCCGTGGCGCAGCGCCTCCTCGACGATGCGGTTGGCGCGACCGGTGTGCACCGACGCCAGCGTCGCCGTGCCGTCGGGCTGGGGCAGTTCGACCAGCTCCCAGGTCCAGGCCAGCTTGCGCGCCGGGTTGTCGCTGGGCGCCAGCCACACCCGGCAGCCGGGCACGTTGACCGCCCGCATCGACCCGGTGTTGGGGCAGTGCGCCACCACCTCGCGGCCGTCGTCGAGGCGTACATCGGCCAGGAAGCGCTTGTAGCGCCGCAGCAGGGTGCCCGGGACCAGCGTCGGATACTCCATCAGCGCCGCGCCAGGAAACGCGTGAGGCGCCACACCGCCTCTTCCAGGCGCGCCTCGTCGGTGGTGAAGGCGATGCGCACGTGATGCTCCCCGCCGTGCAGGGCGAAGTCGGTGCCCGGCGTGATGGCGACGTTCTCCTCCTCGAGCAGCGCCTGGCAGAAGGCTTCGCTGTCGTGGCTGTAGCGTGAGATATCCAACCACAGGTAGAACGCCCCCTGGGGCGGCAGCGACGGCGCCAGCTGCAGACGCGACAGCCCCGCCAGCAGGGCATCGCGGCGGCGTCCCAGTTCGCGGCGACGGCTTTCCAGGATGGCCCGACATTCGGGCGTGAAGGCGGCCAGCGCGGCATGCTGGGCGGGCGTGGACGCGGCCAGGAAGACGTTCTGGGCCAGCCGGGCCAGCGGCTCTACCGCCGCCTCGGGCGCCAGCAGCCAGCCCAGGCGCCAGCCGGTCATGCCGAAATACTTGGAGAAGCTGTTGACCACGAAGGCGTCGGCGCTGACGGCGGCCACCGACAGCGGTGCAAGGTCGTAGCACAGGCCCTGATAGATCTCGTCGACCAGCAGATGGCCACCGTGCGCCGCGACGCGTTCCGCGACCGCCGCCAGCTGCGCGCGGTCGAGCATGTGGCCGGTAGGATTGGCGGGCGTGGCCAGCATCGCCAGGCGCGTGTCATCGCGCCAGTGGGCCTCGACCAGCCCGGCATCCAGCTGCCAGCCGCTGGCCGGCCCCACCGGCACGGCGTCCACCGTGGCGCCGGCCAGGGCCATGAAATGGCGATTGCAGGGGTAGTTGGGGTCAGCCATCAACACCCGGTCGCCCGGCCCGGCCAGCAACTGACTGGCCAGCAGCAGCGCCCCCGAGGCGCCCGGGGTGACCAGGATGCGCCGCGGGTCGACCCGGGTACCGAAGTGCTCGGCGTAGTGGCCGGCGATCGCTTCACGCAGCGCCGGCAGTCCCGCCGCCGGCGTGTAGCGGGTGTGCCCCGCCGACAGCGCCTCCCGGCCGGCCGCGACCACCGGGTCGGGGGTCGCGAAATCGGGCTCGCCGACCTCCAGGTGAATGACATCGTGCCCGGCGGCTTCGCGGGCCTGAGCCGCCTCCAGCAGGCTCATCACGCGGAAGGGGGCAATACGCTCGACGCGCGGGTGGAAGGGCATGCATGACTCCTCTCGAGGCCTCGCGGCAGGCGGGCCTCCACCCGCCGCCAACGGTAAATGAGCATGTTACGACTTTTGGCGCGCCGACGCAGGCCAGGCGCGAGAAGAGCTTGCACGAATGGCGTTTTTACGCTAAACAAGCACCCCTTTGGCGTGAGATACCGTGCATCACGACGGGTATTGATCAGTAGTCACTCAAGTAACGAGGCAGGCCCATGCCAGTAGCAGAAAAGAAGATGGATGCTCCCAAGAAATTCACCCCGTACGAGCCGGCACCGGGTGAAGAGTACATGAACGAGAAGCAGCTGGAGCACTTCCGACAGATCCTGCTGGGCTGGAAACAGGAGCTAATGGAAGAGGTCGACCGCACCGTGCGCCACCTGCAGGAGGAGGCGAACAACTACGCCGACCCCGCCGACCGGGCCACCCAGGAGGAGGGCTTCAACCTGGAGTTGCGCACCCGCGACCGCGAGCGCAAGCTGCTCAAGAAGATCAACGAGACGCTCGAGAAGATCGATGAGGACGACTACGGCTTCTGCGAGGCCTGCGGCGTCGAGATCGGTATCCGCCGACTGGAGGCGCGCCCCACCGCCACGCTGTGCGTCGACTGCAAGACCCTGGCCGAGCTCAAGGAAAAGCAGCTGGGCGGCTGAAGCGGCGATGCTGATCGCGATGCGTCCCCACCGCAACGGGCACCCTAGGGTGCCCGTTGACGTCTCGGCCCGAGACGTCAGGAGGGCGCGGTGAGCCATTACCGCGGACGCTTCGCGCCGACCCCCTCGGGACCGCTGCATTTTGGCTCGCTGGTGGCGGCACTGGGCAGCTTCCTGGATGCCCGCCACGCGGGCGGCGAGTGGCGACTGCGCATCGAGGATGTCGACCCGCCGCGCTGCCCGGCCGGTGCCGCGGATAACCTGCAGCGCCAGCTCGAGGCCTTCGGCCTGCACTGGGATGGCCCGGTCGCCTGGCAACACGACCGCCATGCGGCCTATGCCGAGGCGCTGGCGCGCCTCGCGGCCCAGGGCCTGGCCTACCCCTGCAGCTGTTCGCGCAAGCAGTGGCGCGGCCACGCCGTCTATCCCGGCTGGTGCCGGGAGGGCGTGCAGGCACCGGGCAACCCGGTGGCCTGGCGGCTGCGCAGCGACCGCGGCTTGCGTCCGGTGGTGTGGCACGACCGGCTGTTCGGCGAGCAGCACGTCAATCCGGCGGCGCTCGGCGACGTGGTACTGCAGCGCAAGGACGGCCTGTGGGCCTACCAGCTCGCGGTGGTGGTCGACGACGCCGCGCAGGGCATCACTGACGTGGTGCGCGGCTTCGACCTGCTCGACAACACCCCCTGGCAGCGCCAGCTGCAGCACGCCCTGGGCTATCCCGAGCCGCGCTACCTGCACCTGCCGTTGATCATCGGCGAGGACGGCCAGAAGCTCTCCAAACAGAACCTTGCGTCTCCCCTGCCAGAGCAGGACGATGCCGTGCGCCCGCTGCTGCATGCCGCGCTGACGGCGCTGGACCAGGCCCCGCCCGGCGCGCTGGCTACCGCGCCGGTGGCAGAGCAGCTTTGCTGGGCGATCGCCCACTGGCGGGTCGACCGACTGCGCGCCGAGGCGCATCGCCAGGTCGTCAGCCTTATCCGCTGAGAGGAGTCCGCTTGTGTACGTTTATCGCATCATGCTGTTCCTGGTGTTCGGCGGCTACCTGCTGTCGCCGCTGCTGATGAGCGGCTGGGCCAGCCCCGACGTGGCCTGGTATCGGCCCTTCGTGATCTGGGGGGTGCTGATCGCCTTGACCCTGTGGCTGGAGCAGAAAAGGAAGCTCGATGAACGCTAGCCCCGGCGGCCTGCTGGTCCTCGGCAGCGGCTACCTGATGCTGCTGTTCCTCGGTGCCGTGGCCGTCGAGCGCCACTGGATTCCCACCCGCATCACCCGCCATCCGGCGGTCTACACCCTGGCACTGGGGGTCTACGCCAGCGCCTGGGCCATCTACGGCAGCCTGGAGCTCGCCGGCAGCGCCGGCTTTGGCTATCTCGCCTACTACCTGGGGGTGGCCAGCGCCTTCGTGCTGGCGCCGGTGCTGCTGGTGCCGATCCAGCGCATGACCCGCACCTATCAGCTGGCCTCGCTGGCCGACCTGTTCGCCTTCCGCTTTCGCTCGCGCTGGGTCGGCACCCTGATCACGCTGGTCAGTCTGCTGGCCGTGCTGCCCCTGCTGGCCCTCCAGGTGCAGACCCTGGGCGACGCCA
>Ga0207414_1000994_pt1 | contig 11122 bp, 10 predicted proteins | sample PonA231FremontCA_2_FD_187269 | JGI IMG/M metagenome (GOLD analysis project Ga0207414, IMG submission 187269) | Marine sediment microbial community from Fremont, CA, USA - Pond A23 Sediment 1 (SPAdes) | ecosystem: Environmental > Aquatic > Marine > Unclassified | place: USA: Fremont, California... | reverse complement strand
GTTCTTTTTAATGGTTTTCCTAATAGATAAATATTATCTATATCTTTTCCTTGATACTCTGAATAAACTGAAACTTCTGTATCACTATCATTTATAAATGTTAATCTCGTTTTTCTTTTATCTGGAAAATCATATTGTTCTACTCTTACATTATGCACTTCTTCTGTAACTTCATCTACAATAGTTTCTCCAACATTTGCTGTTACGGTATAAAGCTGTACTTCACTATACTTTTCTCCTGTACCGTCAAAAACAACTTCTAAGTTAATTTCATCTCCCGGATTTACGGGTATTTTACCAGAAGAATAACTTGTAGTGTTCCAACCTGTTGTATACCTTTTAATACTTTTAACTCTAGAACCATTTTGAACTACATAAACTTCAGCAGTAGCATTTTTCTTATCTGTCCCTCTACCCCAAGACCATTTATAGTCAGCATTTTTTACTCTTAATCTTCCACTAAGTTGTATAGTAGAAGCATTATCACTTAAAGTTATAGAACCAGATTGATAAGTACCTGCACTTCCTCTTTTAAGTCCAGATATATAGTCTCTATAAGAAGCATAAGTTACCTCATAATCAAGATTTGTAGCTTCAAATTTAATATAATCCTCTATATCTTGAACATCAGTAGAAGGGTTTTCAAATTCAGCAATTATTTCCTTTTCATAAGGAGTGCCATCACTTTTTCTAGGTGGTATTGTTAGTACAAAGAAATTATAATTAACTGTTACAGTTTGATTTGAAGAAGGTAAAGGAAATTCAGCAGTATTCTTAAATGTAATTAAACCTGTATCCCAATCAACACTTTCTATACCACTAGTCATACCATAATTAGTTACATAAGTTCTATCCCCAAAAGAAACAGTTAAAGAGTTGGTTGCTATTGGAACATTGTTTGTTGGTTCTTCTACTACATTATCGACTGTATGGGTAAGTTGTAATTGTTCTCCCGCAATATCACTACCTAAATACTCTTCTGTTACTCTTGATTGCTTTTCACTTCCTGTCCAAATCATTTGTAATTCTTCACTCGTATATTGAAGTGGGTTAGAGTCTAATTCTACTGTAGTATATAAGTCTTGAGAAGAAAATATTTCTCCATATCCACTATCCATGAACTGCCTATCTGTAATTGTTTCTGCTATTTCTTGATTAGGTTGTTCAAACTCTTTAAAATTAATAAATCTTAGTTTATCTTCTATTACAAAAAACTTACCCCAAACCATTTCTGCAATTAAATTCAAAGCATTAAAAACAGAGCCTTCTTCATAGAAATTATAAGTAATCTGATAATCTATATCATCAATTAGAGTTGGGTCATAATCAATTGTAGTAGTTTCTAATAAAAACTGTATCACATCTTTAGCATTTTGTTCAATAAAAAGATGGTCTGGAGCAGAATAATTATCTAAAGCTAACATTTCATCTTCAATTGTAATTGAAACTTTACTGTTATCATAATTAGGCTCAATATTAGTAATTACACCACTATAATAATGGGCATAATCACTTCCATTAACTGACAAATCAATCATAACATTTCTATTAGGTATTAGATTAAACTCATAACTACCACCCAAATCAACATTAAACCTACTTGCTAAACTTTTAGGAGAATAGTCATTATTAGAGTTATCTAAAACTAAAGTACCTTGGTCTAATATAGCTTGACCTACATCTCCTTCTAACTCTCTAGATAAATCTAGTTTTAATACCTCATCATCAGCACTAGTTAACTCATCTAATTGACCGTCTCCAAACCAATCAATCCAAACCTTTAAATCAATTTTTCTATTCTCTTCTCTACATGCTTGAACAAAATCAGTATTTTCCAAAAACCTTGCCACTTATATCACCTCTTCTAGCGTTAATTCCCATACCCATAAATCCTCTTCTGTGTCTTTTGGTGTATAATTATACCCATTAATAGGGATAGTAACTGTATAACTATCCCCAAATGGGTCATTAAAGTCTAAATCAATACTACCACCACTTGATGGGAAAACTAGAGAGGTAATATATAATAAATTATAATGTTCTTTTTCACTAAGATTATCTAAAGTTACTTCAAAAGTTTTATAAGAGTCACTAGTGTAATCAGTAAATAATCTTCCTTTTCTACTTCTTCTTGTAGTACCTTTTCTCTGTTCTAAAACATCATATTCACTTTCCTCGAAGAAGTATTTGTGTAATTTAATCATTTATATCACCTCTCTTATGTGTGTCTTTCTAAGTATTCTTGAATATAAGGTGCAAGTTTCTTAGCGGCTTCTCTAGCGGCTGAAGTATCGTCAAGGAATATTTGACTTTGAACAGCGAATGTATTATGGTAAGTAATAGTTGATGTAGAACCTGCTCTAAAGCTTCTATCCATTGTGACATCAGCTCCTCCATCATCTACACCTAAGTCTAAGTCTTTTACTACTTCATTTATATATCCTGCTCTCTCAACTACTCTATCAATTTGTTCTTGAACAGCATCTAATCTATCTTCATAGACTTGACCTTCAGAACCAATTGCCATTTCTACCATACCCGCAATTTGTTGAATTTGGCTTTCAATTGCTTGTGTTTCTAAAAGTTTTTGAATAATGGCATCTTGCATAGCTTGACCTATAGACTCTTCAAAACTGCTCTTAAAGTCATGATAACTTAAACCTTCACTTAATAATCCCGGAAGTTGTCCAAATATATCTTGTGCTGTTTTTCCAACTCTTTCAAGGATTTCTTCCATATCTTCAAGGTCTATTTTTGCTTGTCCTAAACCGTCTACATCCCAATCTTCACCACCAAATAAGGATTGCAGACTACCTGCTGTATCTTCAAAGCTTGCATATTGAGCATCAAAGAAAATACCAAAATCCATTAAAGCGTTTTCTGCTTCTGAAAGTTGTTCATTTATCTTTTTAGCGGCTTCCATTTCATCTCTTCCTTCAACACCACCAAAGATAGATTGACCTATACTACCAATAGCTTGTCCTATTACAGGGCTACCAGTTAAGACTGTACCTATACCAGAAGCTAAGGATTGTCCAATACTACCTCCTTGTGCATACACTTGTCCTGCACTCATAGCAAAGTCACCAAATGCTTCTCCAAAGTTTTCACCAAGATTTAGACTATCTCCAATCCAACTTCCAACTTTATTAAATTGACTTCTTATTTCATCTTCTGGTAAGTTATCAAAAGCAGAAGATAAACTCTCTCGTAATAATATACCAAATTTATCTCCAAAAGACATATCATCTGTAAATTGTTCTACAGCATTTGAAATAGCGTCTGCCATTGAATTGTACCAAGCTTCTTCTAAGCTGTATATTTTTCCTCTAATTTCTTCAAATACACCATCAATCGTGTCTTCATCTAATCCTAACATATTAAGAGCTTCTTCTATTTGGTCATCTTCTAATCCGAAGCTAGACAAAGTATCTTTAAAGCTTTCTAAATCTTCCTTTAATGTATCCATTCTATCAGAAGCTTCATCCATACTAGTTACATCTGCTATATTAAAGTCTTGGAACTCTTCAATAATATCAAAAGCACCTGTTCCTTCTAATCCAACTAAAGCTTCTAATACCTCTTTTTCACCCTCTAATTCTTGTTTTATTTCTGCAATTCTGGAGGGAATATTAGGGTCAAGATAAGCTTGATTTTGAAGAGTGTCTAAAGTTTCTAACTTCTTATTAACTTCTTGTAATGACTGCTCATACTCTGTCATTTCTTCTTCTATCATACCAGATAAATTATCCCTTATTTCTTTTTCTTTTTCAAGTTGTTCATCCATTATCCTAATGTTTTCTGCAATATTACTTCTTCTATTAGCTTCATCTTTTCTTAATTGTAAAACTTTATCTGCATTCTGTATTATCTTTAAGAAATTAGAGAACTCTTCATCTGTGTATAGTTTAAGTAATGTATTATCTAAATCTCCAGACTTATAGTCCTTAAATATTTGGTCTAACTCTTTTAACTCTTCTTCTGTAGCAGTATATAAATCTTCAGTTTCCATAACGTCATTAAAGAGTTCAACTGCACTTAAATCTTCTTTCTTACCCTCAAGTGTACTTTGATAAGCATTAAAGAAGTCTAAAGCTAAAGATTTACCAAATTCTTGTGCATCTTCAAACTCACCTTCGTTCCAAGCTTCAAAAACATCATCAATATTTAAGTCTAACTTTTCTGGAGAAACATTAAACTCCTCTTCAATATAATCACTTAACTCTTGTCCTGTTGCAAAGTCTCTAGGATTTAAAGTAGCTATTTCTCGTACCATACCTTCTACATCACTAAAGTAACTTTCAATTATACCTATCTCAGCTTCTAATTGTTCTGTTTTATCTCTATCTAAAACATCTCCTAACCAAAGTTCAAAATCTAATTCATTTTCTAGTTGAGAACCTATATCCATTAAATCATTATTTACTTCAGTGACTTTTTCTGTAAACTCATCTAATATACCAATTAAACCTTCAAAGTTAGATAAGAATTGACCTGCATCTATATCATCTAATCCGCCTTGAAGAACTTCTAAATTATTAATATACTCTAATTGTTTCTCTCTAGTTAACTCTAAAGCTTCTCCAATACTCTCATATTTATCTCTTGCATTTTCTAAGGCAACTTGAGTATTATTTATTTGTTCTGCTGTAGAGTCTTCACTAGTTAATAATTTTTGGTATTCATCATTTAAAGTATTAAGTCTATCCCCTTGTTTCTTATAAGCGTCTTCCAATTCGTCTTCCTTATCAGCTAATTTATCAATACTTGTTTCTAGTTCTTCAATAGTCTTGTTTACACTTTCTCCTGCATCTCCAAATTTAACCATTTCTTTATCAACTAAATCACTTAAAGCATCACCAAAACTACTTTCAGCAGTAGCTAACTCATAAAACTGTTCTCTTAAATCTTCCTGTATTTGTATCATTTCTTGTTCTTGAGAAACGGTTTTATCTGACATATTTGCTAATTCATTATATCTTTTACTTTTTTCTTGTAACATTTTTACGTTTCTCATACCTTGCATAGTATTCTCATACATCTTATCTGTATCTTCTATTATCCATTGAACACTATTCTCAAGAGAATTATTATAAGATTTTAATTCTTTTTGTAATGCTTTAAAAAACCCTTCAACATCTCCTCTATTTTCTTTATATATCTTAGGAAATATTGTGCTTAATTGTTCCATATTCTCTATAGCTTTATCCATATCATCTTCAACTAAGGGTATAATCCCTTTTACTAAATTAGAGAAATAAGAACCCCAATCATTTGTTGTTAATAAATTTGAATTTTGAATTAAATTTTGAGTTTGTGTAGCTAATTTAGAATATTGAGTAACCAATTCTTTACTATTTTCTATTTCAGTCTTTGTGAGTATGTCAACTTCTTTTGTTATTTTAGCAAATTCTTCTTTAGCTTTTGTTGCTTCTTCTATATTATTTTTTGCTTCCCCAACTTCTTTTACGAAGTTAGTAAAACCAACTGTTAGTCCTGCAATAGCTAAATAAACAGGATTAATAGCACTTAATAGAGTTTGAAATGTTGTAGCCCCATTAAGAGTTGCAATAGCACTATAAGCGGCTGTTGAGTTTAATGCCATAGTTTTAAACATTGCGTTAATAGCATAACCACCTGCTAATATACCTCCTGCTACTAAAAAATCACTTAGAGTTTGCATACCTTTTATTAAATTATTTAAACCATTTAAAACACTTTCAATAGCGTTAGCTACTGCAATAGACCAGTTTTCAAACCCACCTTCTGTAAGAGTATTTATTATCCTATTAAAAGCGGCTGTTACTTGTGTCCATTGTGCTTCTACACTTTCCATATATGTTTCATTCTCTTCAATAGCAGAATTAAGAGAACCCATAGACGTTTGGGTAGCATCTAATGCCATATCCCAATTCTCAATTAAAGCAATTACATCAGAGTATCTTCTTCTACCACCAATAGCTCTAGCAATATTAGCTTGCATTACATCATCTAAATCATCCCAAGTTACTGCTAAATCTGTAATTACATCAGTCATATTTCTGTACTCATTTTGTGAACTTCTTAGAGAAACACCAACACTATTAAGAGCAACTTCAACTTTACCTACAGACTCACCTACATCACCCATATCCCCCATCATTCTAGAGAATACAGTTCTTAAACTTCTACCTATTCTATTTCCTGTCTTAGCAGTTGCGGCTGATAAAGCAGTTGTCATACCAATTAATTCATCCATTGATATTCCTGCACTTCTTGCCGCCGCTCCAGACTCTCTAACGGACATTGCAATATCTGTAGCATTAATAGCATAATTATTTGCAACTTCGTTCCATCTATCAATAATTGCTACTGACTCAGAAGCTTCCATATTAAACTGTAATAAAGCAGAAGTTAAAAGGTCAACAGATTGACTAGCATCCATTTGTGCTACATTAGTAGCTAATAAAGCCGCTTCTGTAAGTTCTATTACCTCTACTTGACTTCTACCTTGTCTTCCCCATTCAACCATTGAGGATACAATATCTTCAACATTTGCCGCAAAATCTACTCCTAAATCTGAAGCAGTATTTCTAAGCTCATCAAAATCTGTTGTAGCTTCATTCATAACTCTCCGTAAAGCAACCATTTCACTATTTACATCCATCATAGTCTGGTGCATCTCTCTCATAGCTCTCTGTGAGCCGTAGATAGCTGTTGTAGCTAATCCCCAGACTACAGTAGACCTAACAGCTATACCTATACTTCTAGTGTGCGAGGAGAGCCAATTTTCAGTTGCATTAGTATTACCTTTTAATGCTTTAGTGTGTTTATCTGTAGTTTTTCCTAAATTATCAACAGCTTTCTTCTCTTTCTTAGAAGTTTGTTCAACTTTTTGTGCTTGTTTACTAACTTTCTCTTTTCCAGTAGACACTTTTTGCATCTTAGTGTTTAACTGGTCAAATTTACTCATTTCAGCATCAATAGTTGACATACTTCCCTTCATTGATGCATTCATTGATTGAGAAGAAGCTTTTACTGACTTGCTAAACTTTTGAAATCTTTGTTCTATTGCATTTAAAGTAGAACTAACTCCAACTGAACCTACACTAACATTAACCCCTAAATTATAAGTTGCATCTGCCAATTAGCTCACCTCACTTTCTTATATATTTCTGCAAATAAGTCTAACCTACAAGAATAAACCCCATCACTATCTCTAGATAAGATACCATCTGGTAAATTTAAACTAACTCTTCTAAAGTGTGGGATATTGCTATAATAATTATCAAACTTATATTTTAAACTACTTGCTAATTCATTTAATAAAATTTTTCTTTTTTTACCCTCATCAACGCTCTCTATTACAATAATATAAAGAGATAAATTTAAGTTAATCTTTTGCACTTCTCCATGTTTATTTGATTTTGATTTAGCTTCAATCGGACTTTGCATTTCTACAGTTTGTACAATAGGTTTAATATCTAGTTTATTCCTATTCATACCATCAATCGTATTATCTACATCTTCATAGTCTAAAGCATACCAAGCATCTGGAAAACCATCATTATCTCCTTGCTGTGTAGTTATAAAACTCTCTAACTCTCTATGAACATTATTTAAAAAATCTTTTGCTTGTGTAATCAATTTTCCCACATCCCTAATAACGGTCTAAGTAAAATTCTAGGGCTTCTATTTCCTTGTAAAACCTGTAATTTTAACTCCTCGTAAGTTTTTTCCATATACTTACTACCTTTTCTTAACACATCTTTTCCTTTTTCATTTTCATAAACAAAATCATTCTCTACTCTTAGAGAATAAGGTTGCTCATTTAAATTATTAGCTGTACCTGTTTCTAATGTTCCTGTCTCTTCTTTCCCTGCTAAAAATTTATCATCAATATATAGATGAACACTATTTCCTTCAACTTTTGTTCTTACAGCATTAAATAAAGCTTCTGTTCTCCTATAATATTCTGGAGAATTTTTAACTTGATATGAGTCTCCAACAATCATTTCAATTGGACTATTATAAACTAAATCATAAATATTTCTCTCGAGAATAGGTTGAATACTTACTTCTCCGTCACTAGCTAACATATACAAGTATTCTTTTAAACCATCCTCATCTAATTGTTCCCTTAATAACTGTAATCTTATAAATAAATCATCAAGGTTTGGCATATCAATATCTATTTTTATCATAATAGTTTACCTACCAAATAAAAGTGAGTTATTGTCCCATCTAATAATTGTTCTTGTTGGAGTTTTTCTGCTGTATAAGTATCATCATTATACTTAAATTCATATTTTTTAGCGTCATTAGGAAGGTTTGTATCATAAGGTAGTAAAAGTATTACATCCCCTTCTGTCATATCACCATAGTCATATCTTCTAGAAGAGAACTCATCAATCTCTTGAATTACGGAAGGATATTCTGAAAAGTTAGTCCAAGAAGGTGTTGAAGTATCTCCCATTCCCGGTGTAAAGCTTCCTTCCGAATAATATCTAATAAAAGAGGAGCTTTGGGATGTTAGTTGTTTCGCATCCCTTAGCACCTGACTTTTTTCAAGAGGGGATAATTTTAAATCATTCATTAATAACCCTCCTTAGTTTAATTAGCCTTTTATAACTGCAATTTCTGTATCTGTTTCTGAAGAGTCAATCATAACTGTTCCATCTACTGTATTATAGTATTTTTTAGATAAGTTAGCAATCATAAACTCATCTCCAGCCCCTAAAGAAACTGTTCTATCATCAATAGCTAAACCCTCTCCAACTGTAGCATCTGTAATAAATGTTAAATCAGCCGCAGTAGGAGCATTAATAATCACAATCTCTCTTCCTGTGTTTGCAAACTCTACACCATCTACACCTATAACTGTATATGTCGGATTTGTAACTCCAGTAGCATCTACTTTCTGTACATCAACCATTGCTCTTGCCATTTTTTTTTACCTCCTTATAGTAAGAAAGGAATAGAAGTATTATCTCCTATTCCCTTTTTTGTTCTTTTCTACTTCTTTTTTCGATTGTTCTTTAAGATACTCTTCGTGGTCTAAATCTAAATTTCTTTTTTGTATCAATTCCATCTGAGTGTCTTTATCAATTTTATCCCATTGATTTGGTGTATATCCAAATTTTTCCCAAGTATCTAAGACAACATACCTAAATGATATGCCATCTTTTAGCATACCAGACTTATTGTCTGGACTTAGGAGTTTTTTTCCGCTTTATCTAACCTTTCAGAGATACCATTAAGTTCAAAACCCTTTTCTGTAATAGCTAGTCTATCCATCTCTCTTAACTCATCTAGTAAAAACTGAACACCCTCTTCAACATTATCAGCAGGTTTAAAGTCATCTGCAATAAACTCATAAGCAATTCTAGCTTTTCTTTCTCTCTCAATTGGAGCGGCTTCTTTTTCCCACTCTTTAGCTTTAGGATGGTCATTAAAACTTTCAAATTTATCATCATTACTAGGTACTGGAAAACTTTTTCTCTTATTTCCAATATCCATTGTTAAGATTGGTTTCTCTGGAAGTTTCTCATCATACTCTCTATTAATTTCTTGAATTTCATCATAATCAACAAATTTTACAGGAAATGTTACCTCAACATCACCCATTTTAATTGTCAAATCTTCTGTCAAAGTTTCCTTTACACCTTTTAAATCTTCCCAAACATTCTTTCCTTTTTTAGCCATTATTAACCTCTCCTTTTATAATAATTTTGTACCTTCTCCTACTAGAGACTCAAATATTATACCTGTTCCATCTCTAAAATATCTTTCATAAGTATTAAATTTAACCCCAACTAAGTGTCTTGTATACTCTTTATCACCATTTGTATGGTTTTCATTATACGTAATTCTAATAGTTTCATTATTTTCTAAAGCATTATAAAAATTCCAATTATAAGCCATATTACTAAAACTAATATTAAAATTTTCTGTATTTAAAATAAGCCTATCTTTATTATTCTTTTTAAATTTACTGTCTGATATAAAACTTTTATCAACAGATATTCTAAAATCTTGAACATACTCATTAATCATTAAGGAACTATAAGTATCATAAGTTATAGTAACTGAAATAGAGTTTGTAAAAGAAATATTTACATCAGAAATTGCATTTTCTAAAAGTATTGGTCTATCAGAAGTATTAAAAGTTAAATCCTCAATAATATTTACATCATTTAAACTATACTCTTGATTTTTAAAGTCTAATAATAAAATGTCACCTGTTGTTATTGTTTTGTCTAGTTGAACAACATTACTTCCTATCTCAATCTCTGAAATAACTGAATTATCAGAAGTTATCTCTAATATAGGATACTGCTCTCTATTAGCTGTATTATCTATACTAATAGAGCCAGAAGAAATAGTGTGATTAGACGTAGTTTCTTCTAATATTGCAGTATCTATACTCGTTTCATAAGCCGCAAAAACAGTTGCTTCCATTTTCTATCACCTATCTCCTCTAACTCTTTAATTCAATCTTTAGTATTTTATACAACTTGTTCCACCCCTTATTTATAGAGGGGATAAACCCCTCTTAATTAGTTATTAAATACCAGAAGCATATTCAGTTACCCAATCTTCACTACCTGTGGGCTCTTCAAACACTTTCTCATCCCATCTACCAGATAAGTTAATGTTAAACTCACCTGTATTTGGAATATCATCTAACTGAAAGTTAGAAGTATTTAAATTTGTTAACCACATTGTTGAGTCTACTTCAGCAGGGATTGAACCTCCATCTGGAATAATATCAAGTTTAACTACTAATCCATCATGGTTTTCAAACTTAGCAAGACCTACACCAAAACCTCTAAACCTTTGTGCAAAATCTACTGTTTTCTCAACCTGTACTCTTTTATCACCTTTATAAGTAAGCCCATCATAAACACCTTCTGTATTATCTGGTTCATCTGGTGTAAAACCTTCTCTGTATTCAATAACTTCGTAACTCCAAACAGAGCCATCATAGTGACCTATGCTGACTTCGACTTCGTTACCATACCAAATGTCTGTAAGGTTGCTTTCAAATGCCATTTAATCTCACTCCTTCAATTTTTGTATTAACTCCTCAAGAAAATCTAATGTTTCTCTTGGGAGTTCATTATAATTATCTAAAACACTT